>MDTE01146560.1_pt1:0-77500 | contig 79528 bp, 64 predicted proteins | sample 811231 | NCBI WGS metagenome assembly MDTE01 (sample SAMN05326651, study PRJNA326480) | marine metagenome | isolation source: seawater | place: Indian Ocean: Red Sea | collected 2010 | reverse complement strand
GGCCGGGAGAAGCGGTTGTACATCCGTATTCGCGAGCTCTACCCGTGTAAGAGAGTAAAATCGACCACCAGGACCGCTTACATCTTGCCCAGCCAGTTTGGTTATGAAGAAGTAGCCACCGCCAAACTCGAAGTCGACGACCTCCTCAAGTTCGAAGCCTTTAATCACCTTCGCTTCCAGTAAATGATCGAATTTGCCGAGAACGAAGTCGAAGGTACCCGTACTGTTGACCGAATCCGCGATCGCTATCCAGGACATATTACGATCGGTGAAGCAGCCAAATTCGCAGGTTCTTCCTTCACTCTTAAGGCTTAGAGAGGTCACCGTCGTCTTATGGGTGCCATCCGGCCAGATGATGTGTAGGTCGGATTCTCTAATTAGAGGATCGGTCTCCGGGTCATTATCACAGCTCTCGAATCGTTCCTGATAGGTATACAGGATCTTGAAATCGTCCGGGTTGATCTCAATCGGACCCGTATCCGGGACATCGGGGGCAACATCCGGAGTCGTGATATCGGTCTCCGTGGATTCTCCACCTCCGACATCGTCCGTTCCATTTCCTCCGCCACCACAAGCGGCTTGGAACATAAAAAACGTAAGAACAGTGATCCATAGATGGGTGGATCTTAAATTCGTGCGCATCTTCTACCTCATAGCTCTCAACGCAATATGCCGACTTCGAGGCGAACCCTCAAGTCAAAGCTTCGCCGAATGGAAAACCCAAGCCCCCTTTAGGGATAGGGGTTACAGCCAAATAAGACTTAACGAATTAGCTGCCGCACGGTCCGAATGAGCTGGTCTATACCCTCTGGGTTGGCCTCAAAGGCCTTACCTCTCATCCGCCCTTTTCCATCGATCAACAGAAGATGCCCTCCATGACCGATGTCCATAACACCATCTCTCGTTGTCTTTTTCCCAAGATAGGTTTTCAACTTCTTAACTACGACATCTTCGACCGCGGCCTCTGTACCCGTCAGTAAATGCCAACGCGTGGAATCGACCTGATAGCGAACACCGGTCTCTTTCAGTCGCTGTGGCGTATCAGTAACCGGATCCACGCTTATGCTTACGAGATGGGCATCGAGCTTATTCTTGATTAGCTGCTCCTGCACCTTCTGCATTGCCCCCATAATTTTCGGGCATATCGTCTGACAGCTCGTAAAAAAGAAGCTGATAATATAGGGCTTCCCCTTCAAATCAGAGCTTTGAAAGGTGTTTCCATCCTGATCGACCAATGAAAAGTCAGGAATAGGGCCCGGTCCGAGAACAGGGATTGGCGCCGACTTTTTCGATTCACACCCGGAGATGGAAACGCTGAAAGCTGCAAAAAGCGCTAAAAAGATAAGCTGCGTCCGCTTGCCCACCGGAGGCCCCAAAGCTATCGAGCGTCAGTAACGCTCTTTGAAGGCTCCACACACGGTTCCACACAGCATTCGCCTAGCGGAAGTGTCTCGCCCTTTCCGATCAGACATTGAAGGGCATTTTCACCTTTTCCACTTTCGCGGATCTCCGAAACGTATTCAAGGTAATGTGCCATTGCCCAGATCTCAGCGTCATCATTTGCGTTACGGAATGTCGCCATGGCTGTGCCGTAGACACCACTTGAAAGAGTTCGGTAGGTCGTAAATGCGTCATCACCGTTGCGGATTGGATCGATCAGGAAGTTCGGTGGCTTGAAGGCAGCAAGCACCTCACAGGCCCCGCTCTCACTACAGGTATAGCGCTTTTCAACCGGATCCTCGCCAAAGCATCTGTCCGCTACGCAAGTATCCCCAGCTGCCGTATCCGAACCGGACCGCGCACGGCATTGTGAGATACAGTACCTGGCTGTTTGGAAACAGCGCTTATGCGGTCGGGTAAGTTCGTTGTAGGTCGCAGCCTCAAGACATACGGCCTTACAGTTCTTCTTGTTCTCGGCTGTACACGCCGCTTCACAGGCCGATTGATAGGCTTTGCAATCCTTATTCTCCTGGATCGCCTTCTCGCATTGTTCTCTATCGGCTCCAATACGATCTTCACAGCCCCAGGCACCAGCGATAGCCAACCCATTGCAGTCCGCGGTGGAACTACAGGCCATCTGGCATTGGCGGTTCTCGCAGACATACCCATAAGGGCAAGAACCATCCGCCTCACAAGCACGAGCGTTGAGATCCTCCATACTGTGGGCTTTGGCTGGTTTCTTTACGGAACGATAGAACGCACTGCCCTCTCGCTTCGGAGCCTCACCATAAGCCGCGACTTCGGCCATCGTAGCTGACGCCGCATGGCAGTTGGTACAGTATTTATGGTAGGCCTCTTTTCCAACAGCGCGCGCTTCGGCAATCTTCTCTGCTTGGAGAGCTTCCTGGTTCTTAGCCCACTCGTGTACACCGTATTTCGACAGATCGGGGTTGGACAAACGCCAGGGGTCCGAACTCTTACAGTTGTTACGTGCATCGCCCTCAGGAGCTTTGTCGCAGTTGCGCACAGCGAGAATCCGTGTGCCTAATTTACCAGGCAGAGGGGTGAGCTCTTCATCGTCCGGGAGGGCAGCCCACTTCCACGAGAAGGTCTTAAGGTACTCGATTGCCTGGTATAGATCATGATCCGAAATATCCCAGGGATGCATCGCGGTACCGGCAAGCCCGTTCTTTACAATATAATACAGTTCTTCATCGTGTGGGAGACTATCCGCTTGCGCATTCTTTGCGTATTTAAATACGCCCGTACGGAAATCCCGTGGTGGAGGACGAAGATAAGCAGCTGCAGGGCCTTTACCATCACCTTCTTCACCGTGGCAGGCATAGCAATACAGCATATATGTAGCGTATCCCTTATTGAGATCGTGCTTGGGTACTTCATACTCACCAAGCGTCAAATCGTATTTGAATGGATGACTCGTCAGATCCGAACGGTATTTCCAAAATGCCTTCACGGCGGCGGGACCTTTACCCGGAACAAAATGGAACCACTTGGTCGCTGAGCTTGAGACGCGCAGATTCGGACCTGCGATTCTACCGGTACTGTGAGGATGTACGGCAGCGGCCGGTACATTTACAGGAGGACCATCGTCTTTACTAAGCGGCAGGAACATAACCCGCGCATTGGTACCAACAAGGTATCCACGGATAGGCGTGTCATAGGATTCCGTATCGTAATCCCCCATCAGATTTGCCATTTCGGAATATAGTACTGTCTCTGTTGGCGAGTACGGACTCGAAGCCGTCTGCAGAGCATCTACCCATTGGGAGATTGCCTGCTTAACCTGATTTGACATGGCGGACTTCTTTTCTTTTTTCAGACCGCTACATGCCACAAGAGACACGGCTAACAGGATAGAGATTAGGGAAGAAAAACGTATACGCATGATGATCCTACACCAGGTAAACAAGGCCAAATACCGCGATCCAGACGACCCCGACAAAGTGCCAGAAAAGTTCAATAACACGGACCCGCGCGCGCTCGTAGCGACCAGTCGTCAAACTACGGGTCTGGAAAACGAGCCACACCAGAAGTCCGATGCCCGCCAGGACATGTAGGCCATGGAAGGCTGTGAGCGTGTAGAAAAAGGATCCGTACGCTCCAGAATTTACGCGAAACCCTGAATTCCAGAGAGACGCCCAATTAATGATCTGCAACACCAGGAACAGCGAACCCATTCCCAAAGCGATCGTTAACCAACGTCGAAAGACGCGGCCATCCCGAATCCGCATCGCTGATACGGCCTTTCGCAGGGTCAGACTACTCATGACGACTACACAGGTGTTGATGATCGGTAAAGTCAGAGGAAGAGCCTCTATCCCTCCGGGCGGCCACTCGGTGGCACGGAACCGAATCATCAGAAACGAGAAGAAGAGAGCGAGGAACGCCATCAACCAGGAACCCAGAAAAATTACCATGCCTACCACAGAGGTCTCATGGCCCTTCTCCGGTTGTAGAGTCAGGATGGAAACCTTTCGGTCCTGTCCTTCTTCACCCAATTGCATTACTCCAGCACTCATTCACTACCCCGCAGCAGCCTCTGTTGGTGCCTCATCGATCGTCTCAGAATCTTCCGGCGTCTCCGTTTCTGGTACCGGGAAGGGTTCATGCTGTCCGATCCAATCCCGTCCAAGTTTTTCGATCACCTCGGGGTTCGCGAACTCGTGAGGCCCGTGATACACCGTGGGAATCGTATCGAAGTTGTGAACAGGGGGTGGCGAGGAGACCGCCCATTCCAAGGTTCCAACCTCCCATGGATTGGCGGGTGCCTTCGCTCCAGACGACATGCTTCGGAAGAAGTTGACCACAAAACACAGCTGGAAGATCCCCAGAAGGAACGCACTATAACTCACGTAGCGGTTCATATCCGCGAGATGCACCAGGAAGGTGTACTCGGTGGAATCATAGAGACGACGCTGGTGGCCTCCCCAACCGATAAGGAGCTGGCCGCCGAAGAGTAGAGTAATGAAGACAATCGTACCGGTGAAGTGAATCTTCCCCAGCTTCTCGTCCATCATTCGTCCGAACATCTTCGGGAACCAGAAATAAATCGAGGCAAAGATAGCCAAGAATGATGCAGATGCCATCGTGAAATGGAAATGTCCGACCACGAAATAGGTATCATGCAGGTAGATATCGGTGGAGATCGTACCGAGATAGATACCTGTCAATCCTCCGAGCCCGAATACGAAGATTGAGCCGAGAGCAAAGAGCATCGGTGTCGTAAGTCGGATTGATCCTTTCCACAGGGTATGCAGCCAATTCAGGAATAACAACTCCGCAGGTACACTGATAAGCAACGTTAACAGCATAAAGCCCTGGCCAAGGAGCGGGTTCATACCGGTCTGGAACATATGGTGACCATATACAACCGTACTTAATACGGTCACCGCCACCATTGAGTAGACCGAGCCTTTATAGAAATAGGCTGGCTTACGAGAGAAAAAGGAGACCAGGTCAGCGATAATACCCCACGCTGGCAAAATGAGGATGTACACCTCGGGATGCCCGAAAATCCAGAATAGATGCTGGAAGAGGATGGGATCGCCAGTACCATTGGCTCCGGAGATAAAGAATTCGGTTCCGAATGACCGGTCCATGACAAGTAGAAGGCCGGCCGAACCAAGAACAGGTACGAAGAGCAGGTTCAAGATAGACGTAAGCCACAGGCCCCATACGGTGAGAGGCATTCGCATATACGTCATACCCGGCGCACGTAGACGAATTACGGTCGTGATGTAGTTGACCGCCCCCATAATCGTAGCTGTACCGGTCACGAATAGACCCAATACCATCAGGGTCTGTCCATCGCCCGGTGTTCCGACATTCGTGGAAAGAGGCGGATACGTTGTCCAACCGGCGGCAGCCGCTCCCAATTCGTGGAAGAAGCCCATTACTACGAATACCAACGATAATACGAATACCCAGAATGAGGCCATGTTCAGCCATGGGAATGCCATATCGCGAGCACCGATCTGCAGTGGAATCAAAAGATTTCCGAAACAGCCAATCAGCAGAGGTGTAATCGCCCAGAACACCATGATCAGACCATGGTTCGTGAAGAGCGTATTGTATTCGGCAGGACCGATCATCTGGTCCTCGCCAAGGAGGGCTGAACCTAATATTCCAGGAACCGGTTCTCCGGGGAACGCCAATTGCCACCGGATAAGCATGGCCAGCATACCACCGAATAACAGAAAGATGAGCCCCGTCCACAGGAATTGCTTCGCAATTACCTTATGGTCCATCGTATAGAGGTATTTCTTTATAAACGTAGTAGGTGGCGCGTGGATGGGTTGAAGATCCATGGTCATCCTCGATTCTCATCGTTGGGTAGAGCGGTTCCGACATTTTTCTTCGGCGTCGGCCACTCGACCTTTTCACATTTTTCTTTGTTGGGATCATTCCAGCCAGCCCCCCAGCGAAGCCCAACATCCAGGGGGTCGTAATTCATCCGGGCCTCATCGGAACGGCGAAGTAACCATTGGTTATACTCGTCCTTCTCCAGAATAATGAGTTTACCCTTCATCATATAGTGATGCGTACCGCAATGCTGCGCGCAAGCGATATCAAACTCTCCCGTAGCCGTTGCCTGAAACCAGATCTTGTTGATCATGCCGGGAACAGCATCAATCTTTGTACGTAGATTGGGAAGGAAGAAGGAGTGGATTACATCCACAGCACCAATCTTCGTGATAACCGGTCGATCTTTCGGGATAACAATATCGTGAATCGTGTAGATGTCATCTGCTGTATCCCATTCACCATCGGCCCCTGCGTAATGACCTTCCCAGGCCCATTGCCGGGCTTGGACATTGATCCGCACAGGGTTATTGCTTTCGGCGTATTTGAAATTCCAGAACTCCGTATTTACATCCACGGTGGAATTTACAAGCAAGTTCCCGTCTACGATTATGAAGATAACCGTGGACAAGATAAACGCCTTCGACATCTGCTTCGCAGCAGAGCCATGGTCGTAATCAGCCACATGGTTCGGATTGTGACGAATACAAGCGTAAACAATCCAGATACACATGATCACAAACATGATCACCACAAAGACAGTGGTTGACCACAACAGGCGGTCAATCAAATAGCCGTTGGTGGATACATCGCGTGGAAGGCCATAACCCGCTTCGGGCTGGACCGCCGCAGACGCCAGAAGGGGTGTACCCATCAAAACGCCTGTCAGCACGCTCAAAACACCCAGACGTGCCAATACGCTCATAGCTGACCTCCAGTATTGATATCAGCGCTTAATTCTCTCTGTCGCATACGTCGTAAAATCAAGAATACACTTCCTCCGACTACCAGCGGGGCCGAGATCATGCCGAATAGCATGAGTAGAGACGAAAAGTCGGCTCCCCCCTCTCGTTGGGCGCATTGCGGGCATGCAGAGGCAACCTCAGCGAACAACAACATGGCCATCAAGGCCAAGGAGGAGATGGTAGTAACTCGTGACACCGGTCACCCTCCAAAGAACCAGAAATATCCGCCGCGCCATGCTCCTTCTGCAATGAGCACGACAGCGTATATTGCTGCGAAGATAAACGAATAGAACACTCCCTTCCCAATGGGTGGAGCGTCATGATTCAGGTGCATAAAGAACCAGGCCACGAGAAATGCTTTCGCAACGGCCATGCCGATGAGCCCACTGAGCATTAAGCCTTTCGAAATCGGCAAGTAGACAATACCGACCTCTAAAATGGTCAGTACAAACAACATGCCAAATATTTGGAGATACTGCTTTCGGTTTACGTGTGCCAAAGGGAGCCTCTTTCCTATTCAAGCCGAAGTCGTTACGGGACCAGGTAGATGAACGTGAACACAAGAATCCAGATCAAATCGACGAAGTGCCAGAAAAGCCCCACCATTTCGATGTGATTGTAATCCCCGTCATCGTAATCTCCACGATACAGCCGGAACCAGATGATCGTGAGGTACACAACACCCGAGAACACATGCATGCCATGGAATGCCGTGATGATGTAGAACGTTGTCGCGTACGCCGACTCGCCAAATATAAGTCCCTTTTCGATTAAGCCGGGATAGCCGATACCAAAGTACTCGTAATACTGGCCTACCAGGAATAATGCGCCACCAAGAATGGTCAGTCCCAACCATAATATGGCGCCCTTTCGATTGCGCTCAACTACCGCAGCATAAGCCAAAACCATGGATACGCTGGAGCAGATCAAGAGGAACGTCAGTCCAGCGGTGAAGTTAATCCCCAAGGATGGTTCTACGGTGAGACATTTCCCTGCCTCTACCAGCTCCTGAGTACAACCCCAGACCTCAGAGTTTCCACGGCGAATTCCATACGCCAAAAGGAAACCTACAAACATCATGGCATCGGACAATAGGAAGATCCACATGCCAATTTTGCCAGCTGAGGCCTTTCCTACATACGGATCCTTGGGCCAGTCTTCAGGTCGAAGGTGATGATGATGATGCGCGTGCGCAGACATATACGGGGCTCCGCTCTTATCTGTCTGAAAATCCAGATTTTTATTCTACTCACGTCGTAACGTAAGCAATCCTCATTTATCCCGGGAACTCCTTGCTGTCAATGAAGTCGCGGGGGCGTGCGCTCGCGTGAGAGGACCGGTCCCAGCCGGATGGGAGATTCTCTCCGCTCAGAGACCATCAGCGATGACCTCCGAGCACAAGACTTGCATCGTTTAGAAGTTGATTCACCGACTCTTTATCCTGAATGTCGTAACGACCCCGGAGTCGAAACTTCCATCGATGCCCATCCGCTACGGAAGGGTCCTCTATAAGGACCGAATCGATAAGCGCCAGTTTATACGTTTCCGTGCCTCGTAGAATCGGGCCCAGCTCTTTTTGGTCCTCCGGGGGCGTGGGTATATCGAAAATCTCCCGGAGCACCCCACGAATTACATCACGCTCTCCCGTCAGATGGGTCCACAGTCTAGGGCTGATCTTTTTTCCTTTTAGATAGGTGGCTATCACATCGGGGTTGTCGTCTTCTGGGGCGACGGTGAATGATACGATCTTGAACTGCGCACCTAGATTACGACTTCGATGCTGAATATCTTTCAGAACAGCAAAAACATCTTTGTTACCGGCCGGGCACGACGTACACATACTCCCAGCTATCCACACTTTGCCTGCTAACTCATTCGGACCAAAATCGAGAAAACACTTTCTGGCAAAGCAATAGCCCTTTCGACCTGCTAAGGGTCGACAATCGTTATCCGTGTCACAGCCATTTTGCGTATTCGCCCCTCCCGCCTGGCCTGCTGGATAATGGCGACTCGCATCGATAAGAGAAAAAGGCTGGATCTCCTTTAAAACCTGTACCTTCGGAGGAGAAGGAGCACGAACCGCACGAATAATAGGCCAAGCCATAATTGACCCTATGATTGCGATCCAGAACCACCACTTTCCAGCCAATCGGTACGCCATCCCCTGGATGGGGCCACTGGCATTATGATTGGTTATTTCATTCTGGTTTTTATCGGCTTCGTTCATAATCGTTTTCAACCCCTCGGTGATACGAATACGCCATCGATACGCTCCGGCTCATTCAGTGTCAATACTGGATGTAGACGTTTCAGAAGGTCCGCTGTAAGGTGAGCCCGCTCATCAAAAGGCCAAGGAAAACCAATGCGTCTAGTTTCGGTCCATAAGCTCATGATCATCGCATCCATTTTGATGATGTTTTTGTTCGCCGTATGGTCCCTATTTGAATACTCAGACACCAAAAAGGCTGCACAGCTCTTGATCGCCATCGGCTCGGGTACAGCTTCTGTTGGATTAGCCCTTTACCTGAAGCACTTCCTGAAAAAAACGGCCTTGATGAACCCTGCGGCAAATCCCAATACGTCGCACCAGGATGCGGAATCGGACAATGGTTCGGCCCCCAACGCATGAAGAAATGCTGCGGTTTCGCAGCACGGCCCGGGTAGCCATTGCTTACTACGTGCTCGTTATCTGCTTTGGTGCAGTAGTTCGGATCACGGGTGCGGGTGGAGGTTGCGGATCGGATTGGCCGGCCTGCCGGGGAGACGTCTTAATCTCACCGGAATCCACGATACACACCTTCATCGAATATACGCATCGCATAACCAGTGGATTGAGCCTTTTACTCGGGCTCTTTCTCTTTTTTCGGGCACGCACTCTATTCGGCTCGAAAAGTCGAGTAACAAAGGCGGCTATCGGTACCGTGGCTTTCCTTCTCGCAGAAGCCTTCATCGGGGCAGTTATCGTGAAGTTCGAACTGGTGGAAAGTAACGACTCCATCGCTCGAGCGGTTATTATTTCTTTGCATCTTGTAAACACATTGGGACTGCTCGCATGTGCAACAAGCTGTGCCTGGTTTTCAACAGATCCAGACCGCCCACTTCGCAAGAAAAGGGACCGAGCGGACCTGTTTGTGGGATTGATACTCGTGGGGATTATCTTCACATCAATGACGGGAGCCATCACGGCTCTGGGAGATACCCTCTTTCTCCCTGATCATACCCATACCCTTAAACAGGCGTGGGCCGATCTATCATCGGCAGAACACTTTCTTGTGAGGCTACGCGTTATCCACCCATTCGTTGCGGCTATTCTCGGGATTGCCAGCATCTACTTTGCAATCCTCCTCTCCATCGACGACACCCTATCGTCCGCCGCACAAGGCTGGGCCCGGTGGATCCTGATCCTCACACTGGTCCAGATCGGCCTGGGGGTATGCAACATTCTCCTTAAAGCACCGATGGGTTTACAGCTCACACATCTATTGGTCGCCGATCTCCTCTGGATAGCAACCTGGCTGACTCGTCTTGAATTACGGACCGACGCGAATCAGACGTAAAGCATCACATAAATCAAGACGCCAGTAACCGAGACATAAAGCCATAATGGCAGTGCGATTCGAGCAATCTTTGTATGCCGAACCACCTGCATATTCCAGCCTCTATATAGAGTCACCAAGGCCAATGGGACGATCGCCATGGCTAATAGAACGTGGGAGATGAGGATGAAGTAGTACACCCCCTTCAGCCCACCGACATATTCTTTCGGCCCGGCCTTGAACCAATGATAAATCACATAGGTGACGAGAAATGCGGTGGATGTACCGAAAGCCGTCAACATGGTGTTCTTATGGAGATTGATCCGACCCTTTTTGATGAACACAAAGGCCAGGATAAGCAACGCCGTAGTTATCGCATTCAAAATACAATTGACCAACGGCAAAGCCGACACGTCGATCGAATTGTTCAGCCCCTCTGGACGAGGCCCTAAAATAAGGAATGCGACCGCGGCCGATATCAATACCGACACAATGTAGATAATACGCAGCCAGAAACCATCTTTACCGGCTTGGGAAGACGGACTCGCTTGTGGTTCGGACGTCATCCTCAACCCACTTATTCTGCGGAGAGATCCAGCGCTACATCCGTCTGGTTGAAGGTAACACCCTTAAGAACCTTTTCTCCCAGCTCTTCGTGCCAGACCTTAAGTGTGTAGCCTTTTCCATTATTCGGAACCTGTGCAAACTCAAACGCTCCGTTCTCGTCGGTCACAGTAGCGTAAGGATGTGTGGTCACGAAAACATAGGCCTGCATCCATGGATGGGCATCACAGGTCACGCTGATGTTACCGGTGAACTTGATGCGTTCCGTCTGGGTCGAGCCCTTTTGCGGCAGGGCCACGTTCATGATCGAAACCGATGGGTTCACAAGACGAACGTTCGTATTGTGCATGGTATCGTCACTGTTTTTTGCAACCAGTGTATCGCCCTTACGAGCAACCTGAATACGAGGGGTGAAATCACACCCAACATTATCAACCGTTACCGAGCCAGCAGAAAAGGCCTTTCCCTCTTTGACACCATCCAGCCATACAACGGCATTCTTCACTTTGCCGCCCTTGACTAGAATCGATCCCTTGGGTCGTTTAATCTCTTCCTTGTGATGTTCACAGACCGCGTTGTCTTTGGTCACCTTGATAATGGGATCGGGTCCTGCTTTCGAAGCACTGATTACGCCAGAGATTGTACCGGCACCATCCAGGCTTTCCGCAACAGTATACCCACCTTTACGTCCAGCCCCCTTACCTCTGGCACTGACCACAACCTTATTCTTATTCACGGTGCTTGTTGTCACTTCAATCTGATTGGACTCCGCCCGCTCAACACAACTGGCCTGCCAACAGAAGTCCTTGATGCACTTATCCCCTGGATCACATTGGTCCGAGCTTGTGCAAGCACGGTACTGACACATGGACGTTGGAGTCGGCGGGGCTTTTTTCGAGCAGCCAACAACAAAGAATGAAAGGGTAATCGCAAAAGCGAAGAATGTAGTAAATCGAGTGGTCATCAGAAACTCTCGTGTTGTAGTGCCGTAGTTGCCAGGGCATTTAACCCAAGCGCAACGTTCTTGCAATGTTTTCAGGCCTGAGCCCAGAAATAAGAATCAGCGGTCCCTGGTTTGTGGCCTGGGTTCCAGTAATCCGCCTTTACGCCGTGGTTGAGCTCTGTTCTCGCCCACCGCCAGTGATACATAGAACCGTGAATATGAATCCGATTCCAAAGAAAATGCAGGCGGATATCATCCCAGAACCGACCAGAGCATCCGCAATCCACACGTAGGCCGCGCCTATGATGGGCCCCATCAAGACAAGCCAGAGCGCGGATCTACCTGAACCATATAACGAATATCCAAGGGATAAGATCCCTGCTCCGCACATAAGTCCCAACAGCGAGGACTTCATATACCAGAACGTGCGGGTGTCTGCCTCCATGATCGCAGAAAGCCCGAGCATAATGAAGGCCAGTGCTACGGTACAGTTTAGCCAGCGACCACTCTTGGTACGAAGATAGTCTTTTAACATGAGATAGTTCCCGTAAAACGCGTTTGATTCGGAGCGGACTTTACCCTGAGTGATTCATGAAAACAAGTTGATAAAAACAATCGTAATCCTGGAGCAGTTCAAACGAAAATTGCCTTAGGCTAATGCCCTAGCGGGTCCGTCCTATGGGGCGCCTGGAAACCCAGGCCGCCATCGCTGTAAAAGCAACAAAGCCCAAAAACAATACCAGACAACAGATCCATACGCTCGGCTCGGTTCCCACTCTATCCACATCGAGTAATGCAGCGCGGACTCCCGATACCGAATAACTCATAGGGTTGAATAATGCGACATGTTCCATCCAGGTCCCTTCTGCAGGAAACATCGCACCCGACAATACCCAGAGGGGAATCATGAGAACACTCATTAATCCGTGATAAGCCATCGTCGAATTGAGCACCCATGCAAGGACAAAGCCTGCGGCTGTAAGCACCATACTGCTAAAGACCAACACTCCGATGAGCCCCACCCAATTGATGGCCTGGAACTCATAACCGGCCAATGGAGCGAAACACAAAAACAATAATACCTGAATCATCGCCAGACTTGTCACTCCCAGCACCTTTCCAACCACCATCGAAGCCCTTGAGCCTGGAGCGACAAGCACGCCTTGCAGAAAGCCCGATTGGCGATCTTCGATTACGCTGATTGTGGCAAAAAGCGCCGCAAATAAGACGATCATTACGGCAATACCTGGAAAGAAAAACGCCAGGTAATCCTGTTGCGTTCCCTCCATCTGTACGCGCTCTCCAAAACCTGTTCCCAGAATTCCCCAGAAGATCAAAGGTTGCAGAACCACACCGATCCAACGAGAACGTTCACGCCACAAACGCCACATATCGCGCTTCCAGAGTGCCGATACCACCCCCCATTCCTGTACAAGGGCACTGCGTTGGCTCGGACCAGCGGTCATTCTTCATCCTCCGCAAGGTTCTGTCCTGTATGCTTCAAGAACACATCACCAAGACTGGGTTTTCGTAAGCTGATGCTCCGAAGACGCAGATCTCGGCCCGCCTCCACGATCCGCGGTATCAATTCATGTCCACGTTCACACTCAACATGAATCAATGAATCCGTTCCAACTCGAGTAACATTGCCAATCTCTGGCATCGCCGATGACTGCTGATTCAAGAATTCGAGATAGCTATCAGGATCCTCGGCCTCTATTTCAATGATATCTGCCGCGACACCATCCTTAAGCTCACCGGGAGTTCCCGATACTACAAGGCGACCATCCGCAATGATCAAGATTCGATCACAACGCTCAGCTTCCTCTGGCCGATGCGTTGCCACAAGAATACTCAGGTCCTGCTCACGACGACGTTCCTCCAAGCGATCCCATGTCGCTCGAAACGCAGCTTCATCCAAGCCGGTCGTTGGTTCATCCATTAATAATAGACCCGGTCGATGAATCAATGCTCTCGCCAGATCAAGTCTGCGGCGCATCCCACCAGAGAGGGTAGCAACTGCCTCATCCGCACGCTCAACCAGACCCGAAAACAGTAGCTCCCGGTCCACACAAGCCTTGATCTCGGAACCAGGAATCGCCCGAAGCTGTGCTGCCAACACAAGGTTCTGCCGACAAGTCAGTTTTGCATCGAGAGCCGGGCTTTGAAAGATGACACCCATCTCGGCTCGGAATCTGCGAGTACAGTCGGTATGCGATTCCCCTCCAAATTGGATGGTACCTGACGTATGAGCAACCAGACCGGTCAATACTCCCAGCATGGTCGACTTTCCGCTTCCGTTCGGTCCTAGAAAGCCAAGGATCTCTCCTCGTCCCAGAGAAAAACTAAGACCCGCGAGAACCTGACGCTCACCATAGGCGCAACAAATATCCGAAACAGTAAGAATCTCCGGCCCCATCTCAAATGGTGTTGATTCTCCGACCACCGCTTCTGTTGATTCATGCATGTTGGATCCGGTTCTTAATTTTTCAGTGCTCAACCGACAAGGCGATCCAGCACGAGAACCACAGATACAGCAGGCAGATATACCAATGACGCCAAAAGAACGCGACGCCCCCAAGCCGCCCTTTGAACACTTCTAAACCCGCGAATGCAATGTGCCGTAAACCAAACACTTACCCCCAGTGTTCCAACGAAATACAGGCCACCAGCGGCACCTAATGGAACCAGCAACAGACTCACAGGAATAAGAGCTGTAGCCCAGGCTACAGTCTGAATTTTCGCGACACGATCGCCACGTACCACAGGTACAACCTGGATCCCTGCCCGTGAATAATCAGACTTACGATACATCGCTATGGCGAGGAAATGCGGCATCTGCCAGAAAAAGACGATTCCGAATAGAACCAATCCTGGATAGCCAATTTCACCAGTAGCAGCAGCCCAACCGATAAGCGGTGGCACCGCTCCAGGAACGGATCCGATTACCAATGCAAGAGGCGTGTGTATTTTAAGAGGGGTATATACCATTACATAGGAGACAAGACCGAACGCTCCGAGAAACATCGGTAGCCAACCCCCAGACAGGTAAAGGACCGGGAGGCCGACAAGCGCCTGCCCGAGACCAAAAAGCAAGGCTATATTTCTATGCATTCGCCCCGAAGGTAAAGGCCGACTTCGAGTACGCGACATATATTTATCGATGTCTCGCTCAAGATACATATTCAGCGTATTGGCGGAACCAACGACCATGCCGACACCGACCAGAACAAATGCCCAGGTCATGAACCCTAAAGATACATCCGCTAGCCACACGCCCATGGCCGCCATCAAGACAGAAAGACCTGTGATCGTTGGCTTGAACAGCTCACTTAGATCACGAATTACCTGTACCGGTTCCAGCCGACGTAATGCAGTAATGCGATTACGCACGGTATGCGCACCCTCCCGTGAATACGGAAGTGTGGGGGGTTGCTGGTGAACGGGCATCACTCTGGTCCACATGGATGGTAGGTTGGCGGAACTTAGCTTTGGGCCGAACATCCGTCAAGAGATATGGCGCAAACCTCGTGCGACTAAAGGATAAAGCACCGCAAATCTTTCTTAAAATCGCTATCAAAAGGCGCCAATCGCCCGGTCTAAATCGCTCCCAATAAATTCATAATCGCTGCCACAACCCCCGAAACCGTCTCGAAACTGGAAAATTGGCGAGTTTGGCAGTTGACCGACCCGCAAACCGATGATATGTCCGCACACGCCCGTTTTATCCACCTATTTACCACCTATTTCGTGTCGATCATCCATCCCGATGGAGGAGACTGTGGCTGCTTCGAAAACCGACTCACCGGGGCCTAACACGACAAGCCTGCAGGCGAACCTCGACTTGCACCGGATGCCTCGCCGCACCCTGCTGCACAGGTTCGTACACTGGTCCGTGAACATATCCCTGGCAGTAATCACGCTTGGATTCTTCCGGTTCTTTTTTCCTCGTGTTCTCTTCGAACCACCAACGAAATTTACCATTGGAACACCGGATGAATTCCAGACTGGAACGGTATCTACGAAGTATCAGAAGGAGCATCGTATCTGGGTGGCAAAGACGGACGAACTCATTTATGTGCTGCTTGCTCGCTGCACACATCTTGGATGTACTCCACGATGGTTGGAATCTGAAAACAAATTTAAGTGTCCCTGTCACGGTTCCGGTTTTACACGCGAAGGTGTAAACTTCGAAGGTCCGGCACCACGGCCACTCGAACGATTAGGTCTTACAGTACAGGCAGACGGACGTATCGAAGTCGACAAAGGCAAAGTGTTCCGCAAGGAGCGTGGCCAATGGGAGAAAAAAGATTCGTTCGTGTCACTAGGTTAATGATTGGATGGTGTTGAGAAACCCCTCCTAATAGAGATAACGGTATAACGGCCAGATTTTAGGACAGTAGGAAACAGTATGAGGCTATATAAAAAAGAAGGCCTTTCGGACCGCATTTCGAACCAGATGAAAAAGAGTCAGGTTTGGCGTTCGATCATTCGTCATAAGCTTGATGACACACCGAGAAATCGTGTCCTGGCCGTTTTATCGAATGTTTTCCTGCATCTTCACCCTGCACGAATCAATCGTGACGCCGTTCGCTATGCGTTCACCTGGGGTATGGGCGGAATTACATTCTTCCTCTTCCTGGTGCTGACCATGACCGGCATCATGTTGATGTTTTATTACCATCCGAGCAGAATTCTGGCTTACCAGGATATGTTGGAACTCGAAGCTACAGTACCCTTCGGGCCACTCCTTCGAAATATGCATCGATGGGCCGCCCATGCAATGGTCATTACAGTCATGCTTCATATGCTGCGTGTCTTTATGACGGGTTCATATAAGCCACCACGAGAGTTCAACTGGGGCGTCGGGGTTATCCTTTTGACCCTTACCCTGCTCCTCTCCTTCACCGGCTACCTTCTTCCGGATGATCAACTCGGCTTCTGGGCTGTAACTGTCGGAACCAACATGGCGAAAGCCACTCCTCTGCTGGGTGCTGAAGGCCCCTTGGGGGAAGAAATAGGTATTACCAAATACAATGATGTGCGTTTCGCGTTACTCGGCGGTTCTATCGTCGACGCCAACGCGCTCTTACGAGCCTACATCTGGCACTGTATCGGCCTTCCGTTCCTTTTGAGTATCTTCGTAATCGTTCATTTCTGGCGCATACGAAAAGATGGTGGGATTTCAGGTCCCGCCCGTTTCACCCTGAGTCAGGATGAAGGTGTTTCCTAGACAACCGTGGTAGACGGCTGGAGTCAACGTACATGGATCAGTTCTTAGAAATCGTAACATTACCGGATAACGTACCTATTGTAGGTTTCCTGTTCCTTACATTCTTCTACTGTTGGTATGGCATGCGTCAGGCCTTTGCGAATGACCGAGTCATCGCACAGCTTGAAGCCGACCCTGAGCTGGCAAAAACACATCACCGTAAACGCTATCCATGGCACAAGCGCTGGGAGCAGCGCATTCATGTATGGCCCTACCTGCTTCGTATCGAATACCTCGGTGCGATCATCGTATTCATCATCCTTCTGGTCTGGTCGATCGTTCTAAACGCACCACTGGAAGAGCCCGCAAATCCAAACCTGACTCCGAACCCCTCAAAAGCACCGTGGTATTTCCTGGGTCTTCAGGAAATGCTCGTTTACTTCGACCCATGGCTGGCCGGTGTTGTTTTCCCATCGATTATTATCGTGGGCTTGATGGCCATCCCGTACATCGATGTGAATGAAAAGGGCAATGGGTACTATACCTGGCGGCAACGACGGTTTGCCATTGGAACATTCATGTTTGGCTTTATCGGCTTATGGGTGTTGATGATCGCGATCGGTACCTTCGTTCGTGGACCTGGATGGCTTTGGTTCTGGCCCGGAGAATATTGGGACCACCATCGCGTAATATCGGAAACAAATGTAAACCTTAACGTACTATTCGGCATCAAAGACGGAACCACGGGAGCGATGCTCTTTGGAGCGACGGTTGTCGGTGGTTATTTCGTTGTCGGTGGAGGACTGCTCCATCTTTGCTTCAAAAAGATGTCAGCAACGACCTTGGAAAAGATGGGCCCGGTCCGATTTGGGATTTTCGCCGGTCTATTCCTCAGTATGATGGCTCTGCCACTCAAGATGGTTGCGCGAATAGCATTCGCCATCAAGTACATCTGGGTGACTCCATTCTTCAACATCTAGCATGTAAACACCCCTTGGCTTGTCAAAGCTTTTAGGAACTACATATGGCCAAAGAACAAATACCCCGCGATCCAATCACCGAACGTAGTCTACTACCCCACCTTTTTGTGACGAGTGTTATCCTTGTCATGGCGATGGGATGGGCAACCTATGACGAAATGATCGGGCGCCGACCATGGATTAAGTACCAGAAGAACTTCGTCCCCGTACTGAAAGCAGCGCGAACCATTGGACTGCAAAATGCGCAGAATGAACTCGCGGAAGTACAGGGCACCGAAGAATACAAGACAGCCAAAGCTAAGGTTGCCAGCGCGTGTAATGACGACCTCAAAAAGAAGGTCGCAGATTTAGATTCAAAGATCGCCGAACAAAAAGCGCTGGGATTAAAGGCCCTCGAGAGCGCCAAATACGACCGCGCAGATCTACAGGCCGTCATCTACACGTATGAAGTAGCAATCCATCATTCCGGTAAACGCAACCCGAAAACAAAGGCAAAGATTGATAAACTCACTGCCAGGGTAGAAGCGGCAAATGACAAGCGAGATGCCGCGGAAGAAGCCGCAAAACAACTCTCCGTCCAGAAACGAGCACTAAAATCGAGCTGTGAGAAGGCAAAAGCAGACTTCGCTCCATTTAAGGCGGTCGAAGTAAAAGCCGCACGAGCCAAAGCGTCCCTTGATAATCTGGATCAAGAATTCACCGTATCCATACGTCAGGTATTCGACCTCAAACAACATGGCAACGGCCGTCATTTACAGGTCGACCGCTGCCAAACCTGTCATGTTGGTGTGATCTATCCAGAGGTGGCCCTTCTTGAAGATGTGCCGAACGCCGAGGAAACATACGGATACAAACATCCCTACACCGCACACCCGACTCCCGAGCTGATTGACCTCCACCCAACAGAGGAATTCGGTTGTACCTACTGCCATAGAGGCGCTGGCCCCCTCATCAATGCCGTCCACCGCGGTCATGGTTACTACCATAAAACACCATGGCCCATGTATCCGGACGGCATGGACGAGGCTGGATGTGTAGATTGCCATCGTAGCCAGATAAATCTGGACCACTCCAAAGTATTCGTGAAGGGTAAAGAGCTCTTCCGATCCAAAGGATGCTGGGGCTGTCACAAATACCAGGGATTCGCGACCTGGGAAGACGAAACATTAGATCTTGTTCGTTCTACATCTGAGGCAGAAAAAACTCTTGATGAGCTGAAAGATACGAAAGAAGATCTTACCGCCAGTCTCGAGTCTGCCGATCCATCGGACCTCGAAGACCTACAGGCAGCAATTGATGGGTATACGATTCAGATTGAAGCGGCCCAGACGCAGGTCGGAAAACTACATCATAGGGCTGATGAGTTGAAGACGGAGCACAAGCGAATTGGGCCGAACCTTAAAGAACTCGCCAAGAAGCTAGAACGCGACTGGCTGCCCATCTGGATCGAGAATCCCCACCGGTTCCGTCCCGACACCAAGATGCCTAACTTCTATCTGGACCAGAATGAAGACGAGGTTCGGGCAATTAGTGTCTATCTATGGCAAAACGCCTACTCCGCCGGTGAAGGCCAGGCCGTAAAACAAATCACACCACGCGAGGAAACGGCCGCTGCAAAGGAGATGGTCGCGGCTGGGCTCCCGAAAGCGCAAGACGTCTCCGCAGACGAGCAAGCGCAACTCAACCAATGCAGTGCCACCGGAGAAGAAGGCCTGACAGGAGCATGTGCTGATCAGATACTTCTATCCGCCGGGAAGACATTGGTACGGGAACGAGGCTGCCTTGGATGCCATCGCATCAAACTAGAGGACACCATCGTTGGTGATGACTCTTTTGCGGCAGACATCACGTATATTGGTGAAAAAGCCAACCGTGATTATCTAGCATCCTGGGTCCAGCATCCGCGCGCACATAATGCGCATACCGTCATGCCAGACCTCCGACTGAGCCGTGGCGAATCTGTGGCCATCGCGACCTATCTTAAGAGTAAAACACTCAGCGCCGAACAACGTGCGTCGATGGGTTATGATAAATACAAAGGTTTATTCGACCAGAGTAAAGAAGCCCTGGACGAACTCGCCGCGATTGGTGAGGAGCGCGCACTCTACTATGGATGTACGGGCTGCCACGAGATCAAAGGCCACGAAAACGCGGGCCGAATCGGAACAGAGCTCACGTTCGAAGGTTCAAAAGATGTCTCTCTGCTCGACTTCGGACACCTTACAAAGGACTTCAAGAAGGCCGGGCGTGAGAAATCCTGGGAGTGGTTCAAGGCCAAATTACGGAACCCACGTGTATTCGATTGTCTCGAGTATGAGCCAGAGACTGGCTATTGTACGGACAACCGAAAACGAGAAACTCCGATTCTACGTATGCCCAACTTCCGTCTAAACGACGAAGAGGTAAACGCACTGGCTACCTTCATGCTCGGTAGTCTCGATGAACCGCGCGGTGCTGGCGTTCGCGACGAACCGAAAGGCGACCGCAAAGCTGTTGCAGAAGGTTGGTGGCTGATCAACCAATACAACTGTACTGGTTGTCACCAGGTCGAGCAACAGGGCGGTCAATTCCGACATATGGATTGGTACGAAAAGAAGCAGATGGCACCACCCATCCTTGATGGTGAGGGAACCAGGGTGCAACCTGAGTGGCTGGCCGAGTTCTTACGGTCACCATATATAATCCGGCCCAATCTCGATGTCCGAATGCCCACATTCGAACTAACGGATAGCGAAGCGACCAAGATCTCAAAGTTCTTCGCAGCCCTTGAGAAACAACCGGTACCATACGTCAATCCCGAACTGGATTACGTAGATAACCAGACGATGGCAATGAATCCAGAGCAGAAGAAGCGAGCGCAAAACACCTTTGTGCAGCTCCAATGCTATAAGTGCCATATGATCACCGATGAGGTCACACCTGGAATGGATCGCGAAAGCCTCGCGCCCAATCTTGCCCGTGCAACGGACCGACTTCGTCCCGATTGGGTCGTCCGCTGGCTCATTAATCCCCAGTCGTTCATGCCATACACATCGATGCCCGCCTTCGTCACTGGCCGTGAGCCATTGGAACAACAGGCCGCGTTCTTCGCACAAACGATGGCACCGGTTAATGAGCGTAAGGCCCTAGAGCCCGCCATCCTTTTCGCCCTCCAGAACGGTAAAAAGGAATTCAACGGCTATCCACTCGATGTTGAGGAAACCTACCGTATGATGGTCGCGTTCATGTACACGATGGACCAAACGGATGCAGAAGAAACGATGCGCCTTTACCAGGAATCCATCGCTCCGCCCCCAAGCGCAGACGTAGCACCGGCCGAAGAGCCAGGCGCTGCCGAGCCAGGTACGGAAGCACCTGAACCGGCCACCGAAGAGTAAGAACCCAATGTTGTTATCGGTGTAAACGTTAAGATACGGAACACACCGAGAACCATCATCTCGTACAACCGAATTTGGCTCCATAGAACGGTAGACCGGCCATTTCACTGTCAGTACGACCGCTATCCTTAAGCCCACAATACCGTTAGCCCCCTATAACTGTATGCCGCGCAAAATCAACACCCCCAACCCGAAAGCGAACCCCCGACGAAAGACCGTCACGATGCTGGCCGTCTGTGGAATCATCATTCCACTGATATTCGTGTACGTGCTCTTCAACAAGCAGACCTTGAGCAAAGCCAAAATGCGAAGCTATCTGCTCTCCAAAGAAGAGGTACGCCAACTTGAGGCATTAAAAAGCTTTGCTGAACGTTCGGAAAAGCAAACTGAAGCCATGGAGGATGAATTCCTTCCACTCGTAATGGAGGTGTGTGCGATCGGTAATAGTGTCGCTATTCGACGCCATTGCGGATACGCGCTGCAAAAGTTCGCCTACAAGGATGACGTGGCGGCTCTTCTTCTTGGCTATCTGAATGTTGGAACCACTGGAACCACGGAACAAGACGAACACCTGGTTCGCTTCTCTGCCGCTCTCGCACTGGCCCGTGGCCATAGTGAGGACCCTGGTGTACGGGAAGTATTACATGTCATGCTACATGATCGGGATTATTCGATTCGGCGTCAGGCCGCTGCCGCGTTCCTGCTCGTCGCTACCTCAGCCGATAAAATACCGCTTGGGATTGCGCGAGATAAAGCGACCCATGACCGAAAATACAAAGATGCGGTAGTCGAGAAATATCTCAGCGAAGTCCTCAATACACTGAAGACGCCGTCTCCTAGAACGAGAACGGAATAATGCCAGGAGCGGGCATACTCGGTCCTATCTTTATGCTGGTTCTATTGATGTTAGGAACCGGTATCGTGATCAATACCCTCCTGGGTCGGGACCGGGCCGTGGTTCCTAGAGCAATCTCACCCGAGTCATCATATCGCGAGGTAGCAACTGAAGACCGCCAGCCATTGCCATGGTCCTCGGAAGAACTACTCAATGTCACACTGGGTCTCGCCCACGCATTAGGGTTAGAGATACGCGGAACATATGAACTGGATGAAGTATATGGATCCTTTATAGCCGATGACCCTCGCCCCCTTGTGGGTGGACGCTTTGCATTTCGTTCCGTTCGGGTTCGGGAAGGTGAATTGGTTGATGCGACCGACATCATCAGTTTCCACGATGAATATAAGGTCGAAAATATTAAGAAAGGGATCGTTTTGACGAATGGATATTTCTCCGAAGAAGCCGTTTTTCAGGGCGAAGATCGACCTATGGAACTCTTGAACCGTCAAGAGCTACTTGCCTGGGCGACTGAATTCGCGATAAAGATCCCCGAGCAACACGCCGATCAGTCGGCACAGACAACGGATACAGCATGACCACCACCAATAAATTCAATATCGTTCTCCTTCCTGGAGATGGAGTCGGTCCCGAAGTAGTCGACGCTTCGTTGCCCGTGTTGAAAGTTGTTGAACGCTTTGCCAACGTAGAGTTCGACTGTTCTACGATTCCTGGTGGCGGTGCGCATTACGCCGAGTTCGGAACAGAATGGCCCGATGGCTCCCTGGAAAAGGTTAGAGCTGCCGACGCCGTGCTTCTGGGAGCTGTAGGACATGACGGCCCCGACGGAAAAGTTGTCCGACGAAGCGATGGAGAGCTCGCCGGTTACGAACTGGTTGTTGGGCTTCGAAAAAATCTGGATTTGTACACTAATGTACGGCCAGTAAAACTCTTTAAGGGTGTAGAACATCGCATTCATGGCCAGCTTCAACAGGTCTGGCAGCCCGAAAATGTGGATATGGTGATCATCCGTGAAAATACGGAAGACGCGTATGTACCGGGCTCATTCCGCCTGGAACGCAATATGAAGACCGAGATGGTGACATCTCCAATCATCATTACACGCGCAGGTGCAGAACGCGTGGTTCGCAGGTCTTTTGAGTTGGCGCGTAGAAGGAATGGTGCTCCTGGAGATGGCAAACGTCGTGTCACCTGCGTGGACAAATCAAACATCATTCAAGCTCACCGATTGTTCCGACAGGTATTCAATGAGGTCGCGAGCGAGTACCCGGATGTAGAGACGGATTACGCGTACGTTGATGCATTTTGTCAGTGGCTGGTCCGTACGCCCGAATATTACGATGTGGTTGTAGCCCCCAACTTTTCCGGTGATGTCATCACAGATCTTGCTGCGGTTCTTCAAGGCGGCTTAGGTGTCGCGGCCGGAGGAAATATTGGTGACAACCACGCCATGTTCGAACCGATCCATGGCAGCGCCCCTAAACACGCAGGATTAGATAAAGTAAACCCTGTCGCGTGTATCCTGGCTGTACGTATGATGCTGGACTGGTTGGGTGTAAAGCATGAGCTGAATTCACTCGTTGTCGCCGGTGAGAAATTAGACTTCGCTGTCCAGGAAACGCTGAAAACAGCCGCAGGTAGAACCTATGACCTGGGCGGTAGTGCGCGGTGCTCTGAGGTAGGACAAAGCATCTCTTCAAAGCTCGCACAATTGCTTGAAGTGTAAAACCCTTCCAGTTTCTCTTCGACTCCAGTCCGACCGCTTTTAATAGCGAAATTGGATTATCTTTTGCCGTTGGCCAATACTTTGGGTTAGCGTTGAGGGCAGGGAGAACGGAATGACTCGGCCGATTGGACGACGGAGAAGACAATTACCTCGTAAGGCGAATGCCTTTACGTTGCTTGAGATGATGATCGTGATCACCATCGTTGCAGCCATGGCGTCATTGGCTCTCCCTATTGTCCAACAGTTCGCCATAGAGAATGAATTAACGCGCGCAACGAACAAAGCCTTCGGGATGGTTCGCTATGCGAGAGTTCATTCGGCTATGCGCACACGGGCCTATGGTATCTTTGTTACAGCGGCCGCAGGCGGGGCGAGTAATGGCGAAATTACTATCGTCGAAGGGTCCAGCTCCTCATGCACATCCATCCCGGATCCAAGTCTACCGGGAACAAAAATAATGAATCAATTCGATGTGAAGGAACATTTCCCTTCCGTCTCCATCATCGCTGTAACTCCTGTGGGGATGAATCTTGAGAGTGACGGTATCTGTGTAAAACCGAATGGTCGCGTCGTGCGTGGAGATACTGGGGCTGCGGTACCATCGGAGACATCAGCACTCGCTGCAGGAGATATTCGTATAGAACTGGAGCAGAAAGTAAAAACTGGCGGCGGAGGTGAAGCCAGAAACCAACCCAACCACAAAGTTGTCATCGGACATAACGGCGATGTTGCCCTTGAATACTAAAAAACAAATACAGGCGTATGACCAGAATCGTGGGCGCAGAGGTGTGACCCTGCTTGAAGTCCTCGCCGCAGTTTCCATTACAATCATCGGATTTGTGGGGGTTCTTGATCTACAAACAGCTTCTATTCATGGTCTTTCCGGTAGCCGTTCGATGTTTCATGCTATGCAGCTATCGGAACATTTCGCAGAAACACTGCGGCTAGAAGCCGTCGAATGGACCAACCAAAGTACACAAGCCGCAAGTCAGCAGAAGTTTCAGTTCCTGAATAAAGCACCCGACCCGGCCGCGTCTGGGTCGCAGAGCGAGTGGATTATCGCAACACCGGATGGCTATGTGGGTACAATGGCAAACTTCAGTACCTACGATGAAGGCGTTCTTCTGGAATTTCCTGAAGATGAAGATAAGCGCTTCTGTATCCACTATCGTTGGACTTGGCTGCTGACGGACCTACTGGTACGCGCCGATATACGTGTTCTCTGGCCACGCCCTGCAGGTAAGCGTGACGCCTATAAAGCGTGTGAACTCTCTATGATCGACGACCCCGGTAACATTGCCTATATCGCATCTCCCGTAATCATTATGCTGAACCCCTCCACTGCCCAATGAAACCTGAACTACAAATACGACGAAAAGGCATATGGGGGTTTACCCTGGCCGAGGTCGCAGCTGTGGCTCTTGTTTCATCCATCGCTGTTGTCGGACTTGGCACGATGTATGGACGTAGTATTACCGGCCTGAAGATTCAGGACCGACATCTGGATATGCAGAGGCAGCTTCGCCATGCGATCGAAATGATTAAGCAAGATGTACGGCTTGCTGGATTCATGGCGACACCAAATAGTAGTGCAGATCAATCCGTCTGCCCGCAACCGGCCAACATTCTCCGTGCTGTCATCTTGAAGAAAGCGGATGGCGACATCTTTGATGGGTCCAGCAATCCCAATATCAGTCCAGTCTCTCTCACACTGTTTGGGGACTTTTCGGGAGGTAGAACGTTCACCACTACAAATATCTCCGGAAATAGTGTGCAACTAATCAATGATGCCGACCTTCCACAGACGGAAGCGGAATGGGATGACGTATTCAAAACGAATCGATATCTCAAAATTACCACCAATGAGCAGTTCGATATGATCGTGCCAATCACGGCGGCGACATTTAACACAAAACGAGTGGAAGTTGAGGTCGGGTCCATGCCTCGGGTCAGCCCACCGCAGATGTGTGGAGTGGAAGGTTTCGGAACCGGATACCACGTGAATGTGGTCAATTTTATCCGGTACCGGATCATGAGGAGTCCAGAAACCAACTCAAAAAAAGAGGACCTGGTTCTCGTTCGAGAGGAGTTGGATAATGCAGGTGAAGAACCCATCGAAAACACCCGCCTGATCGTCGCCAGAGACGTCGTTGACATGCAGTTCTATGACTTCTTCTTTGATGACGATCTTACTGGAACCGATCCAGAACTCAGTTATTTCCCGACCATTGATTCAGTCGATGGAGGAGGACTGGTTCCGCAAGACCGCCTCGGTGTGTCTCCTCTCGCCAAGCCAGAAGATCTTCGCGCGATTACAGTAAAATTAACTGCGCGAACCCCCTCCGAAGACCCCGACGTCAGTCATACCGAAAGAAGCAGTCTGCATGCTCCGCTAAAAACCTACGATCTGGACGCAGATCCATCAGGCGCAGCACGCTGTATCTCTGCCGCCACACGAATCCAACTCCGTTCACTCACCTCTAAGAACCTAAAGCCAGCGGGGGGTGGACCATGAACCGGGAATCTGGAGCAGTACTCTTTCTCGCATTGTTAATGACCTTGATGTTGACAGGATTACTTGTCCTCGAGGTGGAAAAAACAACGGTAGAAATAGCGATGGTAGGTAACGAGCGCTTTGCAAAAACGGCTTACGCTGTAGCAGAGGGCGGATTGGTCGCGACGACCGCTAAAGCCTCACAGGACCCGCAGGGGTTTCTCTCTTTTGCAGCCCTGCACAACTACGTCGTAAAGGACGATGACCTAAATTTCTCCGTCTATGATTTGAGTGCTTCTGGCTCGTTTGGTCGTGAAGGGGCAAATGTCAGTGTTGTCGAATTTGAAACAGCAATGACCCATCCGTTCGTAACAAACAGAATACCGGGGTATTCACTGCAGGGATTGTGCTTTCGACGATACGTATGGACGACTACATCCAAATACGGTCTAGGCGAAGAAGAAGGACCAGAGACTACCAGTGTTGAACATACCCAACGTTTGAGCGTACAACGCGCACGGTCTATGGTATACTTAGGTCCTGTACCTTGTAACCTCTGACCCGTGAAGAAAACTAGTATGAAGTTGTCAGTATCGAGGCTTGCCCGACGTTACCTAATTCTCGTGCATTCCATCGTATTTGTGGGCTTTATCAGCAGTTCGTCCTTTGCTGGTGTCGAGGGAGAACGAGAAGCCCCCATTGTTCTACTCTGGATCGACACATCCGGTTCGATGGAATATCTGAACGAAGAAGGGTTGCAGCCCAATTGTAGTGCGGGAACACCAGAGCTCACTCGATGGGCTCAGACTCTTGAGATCCTCACTGGCACGTTTAATAGCTTTACCTGCACTTCCGATCCCCGAACATCTCCACCCACCCGTGAAGATTATGGCTACGGTATCCCGCATATCGTTTGGAATATGACGGGTAATCCCGCCCAATTCGATGACGGGCTTCTTGATATCTTGAGTTCAGAGATCAAGTTTGCCCTTGGTACATTCGACGCCGATATGGGAACAGGTGATGATCCCCTCTCTGGATACTCCTATGGCCCAACAACCAGTGCCGGGGTAAATCTCGGAGCACGTTGCGAAGGTGCAGGTGTTGGCGGCATGGTCATGCCCCCGGAAAATGATCTGGAGGCCGATTACGACGCAACAGCGAAGAAGATAGAGGACTCTCTATGGAGCGTCGTTCCATATGGTGGAACACCCATCAGTCCGTTCCTGAAAGACGGTATGCATATGATGGAAACCGACAAGCGGATGGGTCCCTGGGACGATGCTGCGGGCGTTGGCGACATGTTCTATGCCTGTCGGGACAAGTTTGTCCTATTGATGACAGACGGGAAACCAACCATGGGGGAGGATGATCAAGGCTACCCCACAACAGCCGATGCTGCCGCAGAGCTCTTTGCAGCCGGCGTAAAAGTCTACGTAATCGGCTTCAACGTCGCGGGACAGGAGATCAATGTTCTAGATGAGATCGCCGTCGCAGGAAGTGGTGGTGAGTTCGATGCGGCGTTTATCGCTGACGGCAACATGCAACTTTCCGTTGTTATGACGGCGTTGCTTCTCGACATCTTAAGTGGTCCTGTCTCACGAACGCGGACAACCTTCACCACAAAAACAAATCACGCTCTGGATAACCTCTATCAGTTCAATGCGGGATATAAAGGAGACACCTCCAACCGCTTGAATCGAGGGGCGATTCTGGAACAGGCTGTGTACCGCTGTGATGACAGTTGTAAAACTGACGCAAGTGACGATGCCGCGAGTATTTGTGAGATCTTCGACATCGGTAAAGCACTCAGAGATCGAGTTAAAGATCGTAATGTATATACGGTGATGGAAGGTCGCCCCGGTTTGGTGAACTTTGATACCAGTAATGCAGATATCACTGCAGACGCCCTTGGTGTCCCCACCAATGGTGTCCTCTCAGACCTTACCATCTCGACCCTCAGCAATGGGTTCAAGGTTTGTGGTCTCTATGTGGCGGGTAAAGCATCGGACAAACAGGTCAGGAAACAATTTACCAGCCAACTGATCGATTTTATCCGAGGTGAGGACGGATCCTGCCGAAGTGAAAAACCACTCGGTGCGATATATCACAGTACGCCGGTGATTCAGAGTGACCTCGAAGGGATCGATATTAGTGATCCATCGTTTACTCTGTACCAGAACAAGGTAGCCAACCGCCCAACGGTGCTTTACACAGCAACACATGATGGACTCTTTCATGCATTCCGGGTGGACCGACCTGCAGAGGTAGCCAAGGCCGATTATGGAGAGGAGCTATTTGCGTATCTACCTAAGTTTGTACATAGCCGCCTGCATACATTGTCGGATCGCTTCGACTTCCTTCTAGACGGAATTCCGACGATTCGGGAGATTCTTCTATATCGAAAAGCCGGCGACACCTCGGAAGAGTCTCTGGAAAATTGGCGTACTGTCGTCGTGGTACCCGGCGGATTCCGAACGGCCGGCGTTTTCGCGCTCGACGTTACCGATCCGGAAGACCCGCAGTTATTATGGGAAATCAGCCCCGAGGGCCGATGCGCTCCAGACTCTACGAATGTTCTTCAATGCCACGACACCGAAGAAACAGTGTCTTGCACCTCGGGCGGTGATTGCAACGACTTCGCGAAGCTGGGATTTGTTCGCTCGAAGGTGGCGATTGGCTCTGTATATTTCCGGTTTGCTGCCTCTGGGGCGGCCGAAGAACGGGCGATTGCCATCATTCCTGGAGGAGAGGCTCGTGATGGAGTGGATGCGTCCGGGAAGGTGGTCTACGTCGTAGACCTTGAATCCGGAGAGAAAATCGTCGAGTTCAGCAATTTTTCGAATAATGTCGTGGACAATAACGATGCACCAGGGAACTCGGATCATATTGATTTCGATATGTTGGGAGAGCCTGCTTGTTATAATTCGTTCCCCGGTACACTCACAACACGCTGTATCATGGGAGACGGAGGTGGGCAGCTCTGGTACCTACGCTTCAAGGATATTGAACCGGACACCTGGCGCCTGCATTTCTTCCACGACGCCTATAACATTCCTGAAGGAGAAACCCCGGAAGCGTTGGGGTCAAAGGCACGGCGTCCTGTCTGGGAATCACCTGCCCTATCCCTTCATCCGGATAGAGGACGGCTCGTGGTTGCCTACCATACCAACCGACTCGCAGATACTCGTGACCGCTCACCACTCAAATCGCGATTAATCTCCATCGTAGAGTCCACGGTTCTGAATGCCGACGGGGTCGCAGAAGAAGTCGCAGCCACGGTCAATTGGGTAAAATACTTCGATAAATCCATGGCGACAGGCGCACCGCTAATATTTGACCGCGCCGTCTATCAGACAGCGTACACCAGGGTAGAGGGTGACTATTGCGCCATTGGAGATGGGAGACTCTGGGGTATCAATTATGTGGGTATAGACGCCAACATCATCGATGACATCGAACCCGCGATTGACGCGGACGAGAGTGTAATTACTTCCGAATTAACAACGGATGTAGATCTTGGAGAGGGGCGCACCCATGGCGTCGAAATCCTGGTCCGTCCATCCTGTAGCGATTCTGGCCTGGCCTCCAGTCTTCCCCCTACCATGGAGTTTCTAGTTCAGAAGACCAGTGGTGAGGGCAGTGACAACCAAAAACCATCGACAGGGTCCGAGTCCGAACTCAAACGTTCGACCCTGAAGGTCACGTCTCGATTCCAACGTGTTTTTGTTAACGCCTGGGGCAACCTTCTCGAATGACGCTTCATCCGAAATGGGTTGGAGCAAGCGGACTGGTATGTCTACTGTTCCCCGTGATTCTATTCGGTATCGTCGGATGTGATACAGCGAAAGCCCCTGGTTCTATAGAGCGCCCGTTTGAGCCCGCAGCGCAAAAAGAAGCACCCAAACACGAGGCTGAAGATAACGAGTCGGCAGATGAAACCGCTCGTCCGGACCCGAAAGAAAAGGCGGCAGGCGTCAATCTTCAAAGACAGCCTGCTCTACAGGTCGCAGAGCAGCGACTATTAGGGGTTCATCTGCCCGAAGGGTTTTCACGTTTGAAATCCTCTATCAGTTCTGGAACCGCAATGCTCAAAGCATCGGCTAAGCAAATCGAAACCTTCTACCAGAAACTCAACTACACGATGGTTACACGAATGGTTCCCGGAAATCGTGTTGGGTTTCAAATCGCGGTTTCGGACGAAGCATTAGAGGCCGTGCCAAAAGAAGAAAAGATATCGCTGGCAAAAGCTCGCATCTATCTGTTTCCGGTGGGAGACGGGCTCTGGTCTGTCCAGGTCTATCTTCAAAACCGCACAAAACCTGTAAGCTCCCGCCCCGACCCAATGGGCTATATAGACAAACCGCTTGAACTCCGTGGAAGACGCGTTTCTTCCCCTCGCCGTGAGTCCAACTCGGCCGGTTCCATTGGAGGACGAAAACGCGCCAAGCTAAACGTCAATGTGCGACCAAAACTACAAAGGTGGAAACGAGAAAATCCAAATCGGCCTTTACTCGATTGATTGACTTGTCATTTCCGTAAAAATCGAGTAGTTCCGAGGTTCCGAATACAGTCCTCCAAAAAGGCTTCTGCCTTATCTCGTACTCAGCAAGGAAACGCATGAGATCGATGGTTTTCAGAGCATACGCAGTACTCGCCCTAATGTTCGTTATTCTGGGGGCGTCGCCAGCGACTGTAAACGCGGACACAGCATCTCGCTTTAATGTGCTTGAGGTCGGACCCAAAAAGATCCAACCGTATAGTCATATAGAAGTTCGGCTTATTCCTCCCGCGGGACAGAGCATCAAGGCCTTCCAATCTTTTTCTACGGCTGAAATCCTGCTCAAGGGTGAGGTTGCATACGCAACGGGAGAAAAAGACGCCGCATTCCAGGTTACACTTCCAGCCACTGTCTCTGGCTCGGGTCGCGTCCTGCACAAAGTAGATAATCGTCTGGAGATGGCACTTGGTCTACGCCACGGTATCTTTTCGGGCGTGATGACCGTCCGATTGGGCCGTTCATCCTCTGCTGCCGATGGCGCGCAACAGACCACATGGGAGGCAATCCAACTTCCCGTGACGCTAGATATCTTTCCCTTAGTTCTCCATACGTTCGTTCACAGAAAAACATCCGCAGTACCTCTTTCACCTGGGGTGTCGCTCGGTGTGAAACTGACGGAAACGGATAACGGGTTGAAAGTCACTGGTTATACGGACGCTGGTTTCAAACAATTTGCTGAAGCGCCACAGGATCGGAGCCTCGTTGTCGGTGATACGATCCGAAAAGTTGCGAACATCGATGTCTCCACGGAGATCGAGCTATCGACGGTACTTGCGACCGCTGTCGGTCAGACGGGAAGCCCAACGCTGGTCCACGCAGTACGGGACGGAGAAGAAAAGCGTCTCATTATTGACCGGGTCAGCACACCTGGCACGCCCCTTCCTGTATGGTTCTGGCAGGTCGTCGCTTATATTCTTTGCGCAAGCTTGATCTTGATGGGTTTCTTCGCCCCCTTTGCCGGTATTACATCATACGTAGAGCGACGTATTGCTGGACGTATACAAAGTCGTATCGGGCCCAATCGCGTGGGGCCTGGAGGTTTCCTCCAATGGCTAGCCGATGGATTAAAGGCGATTCAAAAGGAAGACATCATTCCACCTGACGCGCAGAACCTCTTTTTCCGTATCTCACCGTACTTTGTTATGGCCGGAGTGTTTTTGACCTTCGTTCATATACCGTTCAGTCAGAGCCTTGTTGTGGCCGATCTCGATATCGGTATCTTCTATATACTGGCCGTAACAAGTGTTGTCGTCGTCGGCATTATTCTTGGCGGTTGGGCAAGCAATAACAAATGGTCGCTTCTCGGCGGGTTCCGTTCTGCTGCACAAATGGTGTCTTACGAAATTCCGCTGGGACTCTCCGTTCTCTCGGTCGTCGTTATCACCGGAAGTCTTTCACTCCAGAGCGTTGTGAATATTCAGGGCGGGTATCCCTGGGAATGGAATATGTTCCATAATCCCGCGCTGCTGGCCGGCTTCTTCATCTTCTTTGTTTCTGCGCTAGCGGAAGGTAACCGTGCCCCCTTTGACCTCCCCGAAGCAGAATCTGAGTTGGTGAGCGGGTACAACACGGAATATAGTGGAATGCGCTTTGTCTTCTTCTTCTTCGCAGAGTGGGCAAACCTCTACGTCATGAGCGCTCTGGTAACGGTCCTCTTTATGGGCGGTTGGCAGATTCCAGGAGTGACGGCCTTTGAAATGGAAGCTTCCATGGGTCTTCAACTGCTCGGCCTCGCGATACTAACTTTGAAGTCCTTCGCGCTGGTCTTTGTGATCATCTGGATTCGATGGACTCTTCCTCGAATCCGCCTGGATCAGATGATGATTATGTGTTGGAAGTACTTTATTCCTCTCTCCTTCGCCGGATTCATGGTAACCGCATTCTGGATCACCTGGGTACCGCAAGGCGTACAGGACATCATTCGATACGGTCTATTCGGTATAAGCGTAATCGTTATAGCCTTGTTCCTGAAACGAGTTCGTTATAATCTTGCGGTCGGCCTATCCAGATCAGGCCGGTTTACCGGTAGCCTCAATTACTAACGGCTGGAGTATTTGACGTATGTCTCAAACCGCCACGGCAAGAGAATCGCTTCAAGAGCAGAGCTATTTCAAAAAGCTCTGGAATTCAGCTACGTCTACCTTTGAAGGTATGGCCGTTACGATGGCCAATCTTGTCCGTGCTCCAATTACAGTCCAATACCCAGACCGATTACCGGAAGGGAAGCAGCTGTGGGAGATACTTCCAGAACGTACCCGAGGCTTCCTGGAAGTGGATACGGATATATGTACTGCATGTACATTATGTGAAACGAACTGCCCCATCGATTGTATTCAGATACTGATTGAAAAACGGGACGATCCTACGGCAGACAAGAAAATTCGCGGTATGTACGCCTTCGACATCGACATGGGCAAATGTATGTACTGTGGGTTATGCGTCGAACCCTGCCCTACCGGGGCTATCCGCATGACGACTCAGTTCGAGGGTTCCGACCCATGCCTCGAAACGATGACGTTCCGCTTCATTCCCTTCGATGGATTTGTCGTCCCATATAAGGCTGGCAAAGGCGCACGAGAATTCCCTACGCGACAGCGAGGAGAAATCGCTCGGGAGACCCTTGACCGAATGCGCAGCGAAAACCATCTTCTTTTCGATTACATTCGTACCCGGAAAGCAGAGATCGAAGGGGAAGCTGCAGCAGACGACACTCCAGATATTGATCCCATTGAAGCGAAACGTATCGACTTTACGAGCCGCTTGCAGCCCGGAAACAACCAGAGTCTCTTCGACCTCCTTCGTTTCGTCATGGCTGATACAGACTGTGGAGCGTGTACTCTACCGGATGCCAAAGATGATTGGGATTGTGATGGCTATTCCAAGGGGTTGGTAGAAGGTGAAACCACTGACACCGAGCGCTGTGAGCCTGGTGGTGATGACACCAAACTCGACATTGAGATGATATTCGAGATTTGGAACGGTATGGCGGCTACCGGCTCCGATGGCTAACCCCGCAAGGGTTCGTTCATCCACATAGTGAGCGTTTACAGAAGGCGTTTATCCGAGAATTTTTCGCGTGGCGCTATAGCTTTGAGATCCGAGCCGATAGATCTAAATGTACGGCTCGCAAAAGCTGGCCCTATATGCCATTACGACCATACGACTCCGATAAAACCAACCCTGCTAATCCCGGAACAATGAATTTACAGTCCCGAAACAGTCCCGAAACAATTAAGGGGTATGTAGGACCAAGCCCACCGGTTTACATGGGTATAAACACGCGAAATTGAGGAACCGATGAACAAGTATAAGGCGGAATATCTCTGGATTGACGGAACAGAACCTACAGCCAAAATGCGCTCCAAGACCAAAATCATGGAACTCGGTGAAGCACCACCGCTCTGGGGTTTTGATGGTTCGAGTACAAACCAGGCTCCTGGAGAGAACTCGGACTGTGTTTTGAAGCCTGTCTTTATCTGCCCGGACCCTGTCCGTGGTGGCGACGATAAGATCGTCCTCTGTGAAGTCTTGAATACAGACATGACCCCACACTCCACAAATACACGGTCAGCATGCGCAGCGGCAGCTGAAAAATATGCCAGTCACCAGTCCTGGTTTGGTATCGAACAAGAATATACATTCTTCGATGGGATTAAGCCCCTGGGATGGCCCGATAGCGGCTTCCCTGCCCCACAGGGTGGTTACTACTGTGGCGTGGGCGCCGATGAGGTCTTCGGGCGAGACATCGTAGAAGCCCATATGGATGCATGTCTTATTGCCGGACTCACCTTCAGCGGAATCAACGCCGAAGTAATGCCCGCACAATGGGAGTTCCAGATCGGCCCCGTTGGAGCACCGGATGTAGCCGACCAGCTCTGGGTAGCCCGCTGGCTTCTGTACCGAGTTGCGGAAGAGTTTGGTGTCAGCGCCACGCTTTATCCCAAACCCGTAAAGGGCGATTGGAATGGCGCAGGAGCTCATACCAACTTCTCAACACTTGAGATGCGTGAATCCTACGATGCCATCGTGAAGGCAGCACATGCGCTTGGTGAAAAAGCTGACCTCCATATCAAGAACTACGGTTATGCTATCGAAGAACGACTGACTGGTCTCCATGAGACCTGTAGTTTTAAGGAGTTCAAATGGGGCGTCTCGGATCGTGGCGCATCCGTCCGAATTCCATGGCAGGTCGAACGCGATCAGAAGGGTTACCTCGAAGATCGCCGTCCGAACGCCAACTGCGATCCTTACGTAGTAGCACGGCTCATGATGGAGACCTGTTGCGAAGCTTTGAAGCCATAAGCATCGAATGCTAAAAAAAAACCGCGGGTGGAAACGCCCGCGGTTTTTTTTTGTTCAACGTTATTTTCTTCGAATGGACACGTTAAACACCCTGTGTCCATCCTTCTCGCCTTTCGATTCGAGATTGATGATTCCTCTGTGGAGCTCAACGATTCGATCTGTTTGGAGCCGTATAGCCAATCTTGAATCTCCTACGAGATCAATGACCTCGCATAAACCCAATCGTGGGTGTTCCAGAAAATCACCTATCGCTATCTCTATCGGTTCTGCTGTATCAGCCTGCGCAGATGCTTCCGGCTCGGCGGACTCCACTGGCGTCTCCTCCTGCCCAGAACCGTCCACTAGTTCCATCATTACCCATTGACGTAGACCGGTATGCTCATCGTGGTCACGGTACAATCGAACGTCATCGAAGGAACGTACACTAAACTCGAAGGAAATAACTTCGGCTTCGAGTAGCTCTGCAACTACGACATCGCCTGTCTCAGCATGTCGACAAGTCGCCATGATATTCAGCTCTCGGGCTTCCTGGTGAAAGGATACGGAGCCTTGCACCGACGTTAACAAGTAATGGCCGGTCAGATTCTCCTCTCCTTTGAGGTAGCGCTTATGTTCCGGTCGGAAAATCCTAACCACCGGATTCGATACATAGCCGAAACCAGAGAAGAATGCCGTTTCTACTCGTTCGCGAACACAAAAATCCCGAATGCCTGCTACGACATCCTGGCCTGTTTCCAAGCGTCCGATGAATCCACGGCGTTTTTGGCTCTCGACGACAATCATTGTCCGCCCACGTTAATAACGAGACGAAATATAGATGCGGCCCGACGCGGCGTCAAACTGTTGGCTAGATTAAGGATTCCGCGGGCCTTAGAATTCGAGACTATTTAAAGACAGGATCCTTCGCCGTACGAAGAAGGACATCCTTGCTGAAATGGCGCTTTAGGCGTAAGAGGCGCTGGAACTTTGCTGCCTGGCGGGTATCCGTATAGAGGGCCGTTGGACGCCGAATTTCACCATCAATCAACTGGTCCGAGAAATCGTAGAACTTCGCTTTGACACCCTTGGGAGGTGCGGCGATCGATGTTCCCAGGAACGCAAATGCTAGTACGATGCTACATGCGATCACTAAACTACGTTTCATTTTTGGACCTCTGTTGATTGCTTAACGTTAAACGCTTTAAACCGGTATTTCAATCCAACCCGGTCTTTCGCGCCTAATTTCCTGGAGTTTCCTTTGGTGGAGCTTCTTTCGCAGGAGCTTTCTTTGCGGGAGCTTCCTTCGCCGGAGCAGCCTTGGCAGGACCTGCCTTTGCAGGAGACTTTTTCTCACCCTCTTTTGGCGCTTCGGCCTTTTCTGGGGCCTCAGACGTAGAGTCCTTGGTATCAGCTGGCTTTTCCTCATCCATTGAATCGTCATCGTCCATGTCCATGTCCATATCGTCATCAGACATGTTGACGTTCATCTTCTTCATATCAATCAGGATCTTAACCTGTTTGCCTACTGTAGAATCCGTACCTTCACCGGTGATATCGAGATATTTATTCAGGGTAAGAATAGCGTCATCGATTTTATCGAGATGCGTCTCGTATATCTTCGCGATCTTCAAAAGAATCGGCGTTCTCCGTGAATCGAACTTCAACGCTGTATTATAGGATTTAATCGCGTCCTCGAACTTCATCATACCCCATTGCGAGGAGCCCAGTCCGATCCAAGCTTCAATATTGTCTTTCTGTCGGGTAAGCACCAATTCATACCGCTCGGCTGCACCAGCATAATCCAGCCAATTCAACTGCACGCTCGCCAGGTTGAGATGGGCGGGAAGATTGTCGGGATCTAGATCCAACGCTGTCTTGAATGACCGTACGGCAGCTGGCAAAGAACCCAATCGAACATAGACCACACCGAGATTTGTATGAGCCTCTGGACTATTGGGGTCCAATGAAAGAACCTTCTGTTCGAAAATCCATTTCGCGATCTTGAGCTTACCGCGTTCCAGGTTAATCAAACCGCGTGTATTCAGGGCTTCTGTATTTTGCGGCTCTCTCTCTAAGACTCGAATAACATATTCTTCTGCCTTATTGGGGTCGCTTCTCTCCAACCAATAGAGTGCCGTTGCGTTGTTGGCTGCAATGTTATCCACGTCCCGTGACAATACATTATCCAGGACATCTTTCCCTTCCTGCATCAAGCGATCGGCTTCTGTTTTATTGCCACGCTCTAATTCACGCCGTGCATGAATAAGAGATAGCTTACCGATAAACGCTCGGTACTGAAGCGTCTCCAGCTTGTCCCCATTCTTGTCTAAGGCCTCCTGGTATACCTCTCGTGCCCTATCCAGATCACGCATCTTCTCGTATACCTTACCAAGATTCGTATAGGCCTCTAGAAATGCCTGGTCCTTGTCGATGGCCTGGCGAAACTTCTTCAGACTCACCTTGTAATTGGGTGGCGCAGTTAAAGCCGCCTTCATCCCCTGACGGAATAGGTCCTGTGCTTTCTTTGGAACACCTTCGACGTATTTAATTACGCGTTCCTTGATCGGAGCACGTCGGGTCAGGTCTTCACCCTTTTTCTTTTTCCCTTTCTTCGGCTTCGTTGCAGCTTGTTGTCCAGTCTGTGTAGCTACTTGCGGCCCACCACAGGCGATAAAGCTCAAACAGCCGAAAACCAGGATTGCTAATGTAAGAAGTTGCTTGCGTCTCATATTCGTACCTCGCCAACCCTATTGAGCAGGCGCCATGTCAACAACGATGTTGTTGCGCTTCAAATATCGTAGAAGGGAAGCCGAGCCGAGTGTGTCTCGAGTATGATCACTACGTACGGCTTTTTCATCGGAAACCGGATATTCCTCGGGATTGACCTTTGCAGCGTAGATGGCCGATTTCTTCGACCAATCATTATATACCTCCATCTGGTGCGCTGATTTTAGCGCAAGGCCGAAAGCAACCAGGGATTTTTCCCGCGGTATCTTCGCCTGTTGTTCAAGATAGAGGCGATACGCGTCCTCTGTATCGATATCGAGACCGTCAGGAATGGGTGCATCGAGAAGGAAGTTCACGAAGTTATAATAGAGCATACCTGTGCGGAAAAGAGCCGCAGCGTTCCATTGCGGCTGTTTGTAGACCTCCATAATCGCGAGGTATGAGTTCTCCACCTTTTTGAATGCCTGGGCTTTATTGGTGACCCTCTCTTTAATGTCTTCGATCTTTTTCATCGTCTTCTTGTCGAGCGCGATGGCCTCGTAATCCGAATAGACATACTCGGTCTCTTCGAACTTAGCTTGCGCCGCAAAGTACTGTGCCTGCTTAAAGCCCTTGGATTTGGGGTCGACCTCTGCGAACACAGTCTGTGCTTTAGCATAATGCTTCTCTGCAGCACGCCGGTTTCGCTTTTCATTCAGCTTACGCAGAATCGCGCCCACACGAGTATGGGCTTCCACCACGAGGGCCTTCGACGAGGCGTATCGACGGATGAACTTCGTATAATGGGCTTTCGCCTTGATAAGGTTTCGGCGACCACCACGATCTTCATGTACTCGTCCGATTCGGAAATATACCTTGTCGGCATTTTTCTTTTTCGGGAATAGCTTGAGATATTTCTGGAAGGTTTTGATTGCGTCACGCGGACGGTCAACAGCTTCGTATATCAGCCCTGCATTCAGGATCGCGTCGGATGCACGGCTATCGGATTTGAACTTCTCCATAACCAGGAACGATCTAGCGGCGTCCACGAATTGAGTCTGGCTCTCGTAGATTTCACCAATCAGATATTGAGCTTCTGGCGCTTTTTCGGCCGAAGGGAACTCTTTACGTACCTGACGATAGGCTTTAATCGCCGCGCGAATGTCTCTGGCTTGGTAATGAATCGCTGCAATATTGAATATTGCGTTCGCGGCGAGCTCTTTATCATCAGAGTTACGTGCACGGCGGAACTCTTTATACACACGCTTATATTGAGAAATCGCTTTGCTGTATTCCTTCTTCAAAGCATGTTCACGAGCCAACTCACCAACGGCGATTGCACGGAATTTGTTCAGGGTCTTTCGACTCAGAACCTTGAAGTTACGCGCTTTGATCAGCTTGTTCGACCAGTTCTCGACTTTCTCCCAATGCGCGAGCTTCGCGTAACAATCGATCAGCATCTGGACAGACCAGGCTGCGAACTCATGTCGTGGGAAATCCTCGAAGATAATCTTGAGTCGAGCGACTGCTTCCTCGTATTGGCCGTGGTTGTACAACATCTCGGCGGCCACGAACATCATCTCGGGTATTCTTTCACCACGCTTCGGGTTCTTTTTCCGAACCTTGGGGTCCTTTAGCCACTCACGAACGATGTTGACGTAGGCATCGGCAGAATCGACAAAGCCCTTCTCCAACGGAGCCAATTCACTCCGATTTTTGAGCTTCGCACTCTCTTTTAATTCCTCTTCGCTCAACTTAACCGTATCGATGGTCTTTCCACCACGGGGACGCTCTCGAAGGTTCTTTTTATACATCAGCTCGTAGTAACAATACACCGCACCTAGAGCCGCATCTTCGGTGTATTCGCCTTTACGATCACGCTCAAGAACACGCTCGTATTGCACCAGCGCTTTCTTGTAATCCTTCTTTTCGTCCGAAAGAATCTCGGCGAGATAGAAGTTGACCATATATGCGTTCTTGCTCTTACGAATCGCGTGTTCACTATCGTTGAACTCTCGCAGGAAGAGTTCGTAGAGATCCGCAGCCCGGAAGTACAATTTCTGCTTTCGTAATCGCTGGGCTTCGCGGTGATATTGGTTGGCGATCCACATCATACGGCCTTCGCCAAGCTTATAAGCATTTTCCAACACTTCATCGTCTGCGGAGTGCGCTTTACGCCAGGTGCCTTTCGGTCCAATAAACGCGACCATACGCCGGGTATCTTTCTCGAGTTGCCCCAGATCTTCCTGTGCGACTCGAACACTGAGAATATTGTCCCACCACACGATGCAATCTTTGTCGCGAGGGAATTTCTTCAAGAAATGCTCGTATAGGGAGATTGCTTCTTCATCGCGGTCCATTCCGAGGAGGAGTCCGCCCAGTTTTTTCAACTTCACGTAGGTGTCATCTTCCGTCACCTGCTTCAGGAAATATTTTCTGGCCAACTTCCAACCACCGTCCATTTCGGCATACACACGAACAAGATCGTTGAGGGCCTGATCCCGGAATTCGATCTTGGCAGCTACACCAGATTTCGTGACGGCTTTCACAACCTTCTTGAAGGTCTTGACCGAACGCTCCATTTCCTTCTGGTTATAATATACCCAGGCCAGTTTATAGAGCGCGTAATTATACATCGACGACCGCTTGTGGTTGTTGATGATTTGCTCATATTTCAAACGCGCCTGCGTAAGCATGCTGCGGTCGAAATAGTACTCGGCCAGCGCAAGGTAGGCTTCCGCAACAAAGCGACTCTTTGGGTAGGTATTAACAACCTTCAACAGATTCGAAACACCTTCAAGAGTAAGATTGTTGTTCTTCTTGTTTTTGCCCTCAAGAAGAAGCCCCTTCGCGAGATAATAGGTAACTTCATCGATGCGGAAATAATCGGGGAACTGCCGTTGAATCCGACGGTAGAACTCCAATGCCACCTCATAATCTTCCTTTGGAAGTCTTGGTTCGCGGCTCAATGTGCCAGCATCGTAGGCGTCCACCTGGTTTCGGTAATCATCCATCTTAATCAGGAATCTGTATTTCGACTCCTGCCAATTCGCTTCCGCCAGGCGGTGATAGATACCGACTTTGTTGTGATAATGCGGGTTATCACGCAGCAATCGCTCCATCTTGCCGATCTGGTCGGCACGTATTGCTGACTTTCGCTCAAGGTTCACTTTTACTTGTGCGTCTAATGCGGCTTGTTCCACATCTTGTAGGGACGCAGGACCACCCTGCTCCTCGACCTTGACCTTCTTTTTGCCCATATTGGCTTTCATTGCCTTTACAGCACGGCTCTTCTTCTTTTGGCCGTGCGCGGACAACGGAATGGTCACGCAAATCGAGAGTAATAACAGAGTGCGTACGGTTCGACCGAACAGCATCATTGGGCACACCTATCTTTCAACATCGCTCTATAATATGGAATCTCGTCGACCCAATATTCCCCTTCAAAGGGCCAGGCCATAGAATCGGAGCCAACTACAGCGAGCGCTCCTTCGGTAGATTTTCTACGTTTTTCGGCCTGCTTCTGCTCCTGAGCCATCAATCGGCGGGTCTCCTCATCGATGGCCTCCATCTCAATCGCGGATAGATCAATTTCAATCTCCGTGACGTTGATGCTGTACTTATCAATATCGCCCTTCACAGCGCGCAACATCTGTTGTACGCGAATGCCCGCATGGATAACCGTACTGGCACGTGCTGTGGCGAGCTTCGCGAGTAGGCTGTTCTTTAAACCTGCCAGATCGTCCTTCACCTTGTTCAAGATCACCTGCTCTTTTTCGATCTGACGAATTGTTCGATAATAATTATAGAACAGTACGTCGGCCAAAAGTGGCTTCGTAAGGTCAACCGGCAGGTCGTAATTACGAGAACCACCGACGGTCTCAATCACAGCTTTGTACGCATCTTGTGGCTTACGAGTCTTCTGAAGGAACTTGGTTAACGGGATCGCCAGAACCGCTACTCTATCATTGAACATATCGAGTGCTTTACGCGCCTCTTTATAGTGGCAACTGTTCAGATAGATTGTGGCCTCAAGGATCCAGAGTTCCGGATAGAAGTAATGATTTAACGCTGGTGAGTGTAGCGCGTGGAACATACCCAACGCACGAACACGATCACCGTTCAGGAAATAGGACCATGCAGACTCAAAGAACGCGATAGGAGCGCGAACAGAGTCCACATTAATCTTCCTGTAGTAGAAGACCGCCGCATAATAGTCATTATTTGCGTAGGCAATACGTGCAAGAGCCAGGTACGCCAACTCAATAACGGTGTACTCGGTTCCATTTCGCTCGGCCGAAACGACAACCTCTTGCAACATCTGTGCAGCGGAGCGGAACTGTTGCCGGTCTACCAGCTGCAGAGCTTTTAGATACAGTGCCTTCGGATAATCCGGGCTTCGATCGGAGATACGATTGAAGTATGGTTCGGCTCTTTCCGGTCGCTGCGATTCGTAGAAGAACTCACCCAATACGTAATAGAACTCGTCTTGGAATTTCGCTCCAAAGAACGATGGATCCATCGTTGTAAGCTGTTCAAGTTCGGGTGGGCTATAGCCAACAGTCTGTCGGAGCCGACGTAGATCCTTGAACGCTTGTACAAAGAATGGGGCCTCATATTCGGCATCGATCTGACGTAACTGGTCGGAGGCGATCAACACCTGCACCAGTGTTTCTGCGGCGGCTTGGGTCAGACCAGCCTTCACCAGGGCGTTAGCAATTCCATAATGGGCAATAATGTATTCTTCGCTACCGGGAGCGAACGAACCGTCGGAAAGGAATCGCTGAAACTTCTTGATGGATTCAACAAAACGTCCCTTGTCGGCGAGCTGCTTACCCTTCTTCAGAACGCCTTGTGCGTAGGCTTTACGCTGCCGTGCACGACGTTTCTCCAGCTGTTCCGCGAGACGTTGTGCCTCTTGGCGCATACGCTCTTCTTGCGCTGCCTTCATCTCTGGAGTCATCGTAGGTTCGGTCTTTTTGGGCGTCGTTGTTGCTTTCGTCCCCTTCTTTTTGAACTTCTCGGGAGAACTCAGCATCAGGTTGATTACGGTGGGGTCTACGCCCTTTTTCTTCAACTCATAAATGTCCGTCGGAGAGAGTTTGAAGATAGTCCTATCTTTGTTGATCTTCTTGAGGATCACAGAGGCTGGTACTTCCAACTCGGTAAGCTGAATAATCTGCGCCTTGGTGATCGCCAGGGCCGACCCGGTCCAGACTACAAGCAACAGCGTCAAAATGAAGAACGGAACAAGAAGTTGTTTCTGACGAGCTTTCATACTGTCTTCCTGGCTATAAGCATCCAATCCAATCTAACCAATGAACGGTCTATTCCGTTCCCCCGGTGAGAAAGCTCGCACCGACAAAGAACTCAGCAGGGAAGGACACGCCCCCACCAACAGCTTCCTGATCGGCCGGGTGGAAGTAGTGTCGATATCCTACGCGCATAGCAATGTTATCTGAGAACCAGAGGCGAAACGCGGTACCGAGAGCTCCAGTGAAAGTCGGAGCATGCTCGTATTCTTTACCATCACCATCCCGATCGACCATGGTTCCCATCACGCCAATTCCGAAGGAAAAGGAGAGATCGAAATGCACAAGTTTCGAGGAGAAGAAACCAATCTTACCGTGGGCGGGACTCCACATACCGCTCAAAGTACCGTGGTAGACCAGATATTGTGGTAATCCAACATCCAGCTTGTTGTCCTCAAGGAAGCCTTTCAGCTCGCTGCGCATCGGATGAACATAGGAACCCTCGAGCTCGATGCCGATCGCTTCCGATATGAAGTACGTGGCACCAGCACCGATTGGCATATAGAGCCAGAAATCATCGTTGGGAATCACGCCGGATTGGAAAAACAACTCAATACGGTTTTCCTTTAGGTACTGGCGCTTCTGGATCACGCGAATCGCTCGCTTTTTTGCCCAGTAGAGGTCGAAAGCCTCATCCACGGAGTTGGTATCCTTTGCAAATCCTGTCGACGGATTAAACGATACAGCGCCAAACGCAAGCAGTGCGATGGTGAATAGTGCTACGATACGATTTCTCTTCATCGTTTCGACCTTTTTAAAAACTACGGGGTTATACAAGGAAAGAGTAATGATCACGGGGCCTGGTCATGACATTCATAGCAGGAACCCGTACTGCCGGAACAAAGCTGCCACGAACAGAAGGGATCGCCAGGAATACAGAGGTCGCCCTGGTTGCAATCTTGGTCTTCGGTGCACGATGTCGGAGCCGGAGGAGCGCATTCGGCTACCTCGGAACAGGTGGCTTGACAACAGATACCAGCCGAACCATCGGTACAGGCGCTATTATCAGGGACAACATAGAAGTCCCCTACCGCTACATCTGTACGATTGTCGGTGCAAACCTTCGACTCTGGCGAACACGGACTCTGGCAGGAGCCAAAGCTCGCGGTGCAATCGGCGTGTTCCGAACAGGACTTACGAAGAGCGAGACGGTTATCATTCGCTCCATTGATCCGGAAAGCCTGGAATACAGACGCCTCTTTGAAGATCGTGTCACCATTCAGTGTGATTCCACCGGAAACCGCATACATTGCACCAGGAGGAGTACCACCATCGTCATCGCTCTCGAACGAGGGGACCTTTGTAATGGCACGCCAGGAACCGGCCAACGTATAGCGAATCTTACTGAACGCCTCGCGGAGGGCGTCTCGTAAACCACCGCCATCATGGGGAAGGTCTTCACTGTTAATGAAGATATACTGACCACCCGTCAAGCAGGCTGCTTCCCATTGGCGCGGATCATGATCGCGATAGGCATAACCCTGGAACTGAATGAACGAAACATGAATCTGGTGGGTATCGTAATCCTCTGCAACCATCTCAAGGAAATCGTCATAACCGGTTGCTGAACAAGCAGGTACTCCACGTCGATAATCTTCGCTGGCGGTACAGGTATCGGGACCGTCATTAACAATTACAATGTGCTTCTGGCCCGTAGCGTTCTCCTTCAGGAATTCCCAGGCGGTGGCTGCTGCGTCCCAGAGGTTACTGCGATCACTCGCGGTACCCGTTAGCTGGCTGGTCGCGTTCACAAAGATATCGCGACGGGTTCCGAAACATTTATTCGCACGCTCGAGTTCAGTCTCAGCCGTTTCCGTACAGACAACCTTCACACCCGCTTCACCATTATAGCTGTATAGAATCAGCTCATCATCGTCATTAAGACTATTGATAAAGGTCTTCCCCTCACTAAGGCGATAGCGTTTCGTGTCGGATCCATAACTGGAAATGTTGGACAGCAACAAACAGTCTGTGGCCGCAGCTCGTTCTTCCTTATAATCGCCTTTGTTCACTAGCCCGAGCATTGAGCCGGTATCATCGATTACAAGAGCGACAGAGACATGGTCGTTTCGGCTGGCGGTGATCTCTTCATAGGTCAGAGTCTGCATAGGAGATGCTGGTTCCGACAGGTCACCACAAGATTGGGCTCCAGTCAGATCGTCATCGGGATAGGCTTCGATACAATCCATCTCGATATCGATCGTATCTTTCGTTACCGAAACGCCTTCTTCCACGACTTCACGTTCCGCACCCTGTGCGACCGTATCACCAGGGCGAATCGAGCGATCCTTATCTGGATCTTCCGTTTGACCAGAACCACTCTCCGTACGTTCGGTCGACACGAAGTTCATATTCAGTTCAAGGTACTGTGCAGGACCACTGCATACCCGCTTGAAGCCGTTCGGCGTTTCTTCCGCCGGGAACATCGAGACAACTTGCATACGATCAAACTTAATACGTTTGACGTGGAACTTCGCCGTCATATCACAGCCCAACAGACTTATGCTGGAGGCCAGCCATAAAGCACCGACGGCGAATAGGATTTGATGAACAGATTTCGAGGACTTAAAGACTATTTTCATATTACGGCACGCTACTCACTGGAAAAGGAAACCAACAAATTACGAACTTCCAAGTGCCTAAGACAAATCAACGCAACTGGCGCGCCATCATCGGGGAAACACAATCCATCTGTCAACCCTGGATGACAATTACCATGTAAGACCGTGTTTTTACCTCGAATTCCCCCCCTGTCCAGTTTGTTAAACAACAATATTTCACCACTTTAACGCACGATAACTCCGAAAGACGGAGGTCAATTTTCTACGATCATCCCCGAAGATGACCGCTGAAAAACAACCAAAATCGAACCAAAAGAGGAATAGATTGGAGAGTGTTCGACGGTTTATTTTGTCATAATAGCCCGAAAAACCTGGTGATGTCGGATCTGGTATTGACCCGCTTTCATGAGGTTGCCTATACTTCGCGCTCGACGTATGTGCGCAATAAATTTGTGTTCCACCTCTGGGGCCGGTTTTTGTACATTAACTAGGAACACAAAATCTGTTTCCTTTGCCTGCCCTGATAGCCCTCCGTTGCCTGGAGCTTTTTATGATTCGACCCTTATTCGTTCAAACCAAAACCACGAAACGTTCTATGTTCGGTTATTGTGACTGGTTCAAATTCATCATTGCCCCGTTGGCTATAGTTCTCACTATCGGTTGTGGTGGAGACGATAAGTTCTCGTTGGACGAGAAGCCGGTATTGGAAACAATCCCAAATCTCATTTCTTTTGATAGCGCCCAGACCGCTACCGAAATCCTTGTGATTCAAAACACAGGAAATAAGGATTTGGTCCTCGAAGCAGTCCGCCTTAACGTCGATATCTGCTACAATACCACCGACCTCTGCGAGGGGCTCACGGCCCCCATCTGTTCGCCCGATGCTGAAGGTGTTCCTTCTCGGGTATGTGGTAAAGATTTGAGTGTCGCCTGCTCCAGTGACGCTGATTGTGCCGCAGTGGCCGTAGACCCTGGTGTCCGGATTAATCGCATATTTCGTGCGGACACATCCCATATGGTTCCAGGAGATGATCCAAATCTAACTGCGCCGTTCACAGTGGTTGAGACCGGTCTTGGTACTTCTGAGTTATCAGACGAAGTTCACGTCGAACTGGAATACACACTGGCCGATGAAGTCCCTCGTGCGCTTGGGCTTGAGCTCGTGAACAACTCATCGAATGCACAAGCCATCGTTCCGGTACGTATTCAGAAAGCCGAGCCTATTCTGGTCACAAACCCCAGCGAGGTCATATTCAAGAACGTTCACTCCGGGGAAACCCCACAAGAGCCAGTACTATTATTAAACACTGGCAGCGGCACGCTCTTGATCCATCGTATGCTTGTTCTGGGTGACCAGTTCTTCTCACTCGTGGTTGACGACGAAGTCTTCGGAGCGAATGAAGAGGTCGCATTTGAGCCGCCGTTGGCAATCCAACAAGGTGAAAACGCCTATGTTCATATTCAGTTCGCACCAGATGAAGAGCGACCGGCCAACGGTAAGCTTGTCATCTACGGAAATAGTGAAAACACGGCCGGTGGAAAAGAAGTAAATCTCTCCGGTAATGAGGCCGGCCCATGTGTAAAGGTCGTCCCGTCCGCCGTAAACTTTGGCGCCAAACTCAAGGGCGGAAATATCAGCCAGATCGATGTACAGGTCGAATCATGTGGCGACGAGGCCTTACGTGTTGATGAGGTTCGCTTATCCACACCGGAAGATGCGGAAAACCCAGTCCTGAGTGCCTTGAATGTGGCTTCAAGCAGTGCACAGTTCTCACTCAGCTTCGACACCAGCTCAGAGGGCGCAGAGCCCAGCCTTGAGGCTCCATGGTCGATCCCCGTGAATCTCTTCGATACATTTACAGTGACCTATACTACGCCTGACACAGAATCTCCGAAAGATGGAGATGGACTACCCATCCCCGATCGAGGCTTCGTAATCGTACGAACCAATGCGTTTACCGAGTACGTTCCAGTTGAGATTACAGGATATTCGGTCCCCGTTCTCTGCCCCACGGCAGTTATCGAGATCCAGGAGGGAACCAATGTAATTCCCCAGACCACATTGCACCTGGATGGTACTGCGTCCGTTCCCACCAGTGGAGCGTCGATCAATTCCTATGAATGGTCTGTTGAACAACCCGATGGATCGACCAGCCAGTTTATCCCAGGGACGAACTTCCCCAATCCGGTCTTCGCCGTAAACGCAGCTGGAGAATACATCTTCCAGCTCACCGTATGGGACACAACAGGGCAGGAATCCTGTGAGCCAGCGATCGCGGTTGTGACGGTCACACCCGACGAAGCGATTCATGTTGAGTTGCTGTGGCATACGCCGGGAGACACCAACGAATTTGATGAAGGATCCAAAGCCGGTACGGACTTGGATCTACACTTTGTGCATGAATTTGCACACGGCCAGGACCTCGACAATGATGGCGAAGGTGATGGCTATTTCGACCCGGACTTCGACTGTTTCTGGTACTTCCCCACTCGGGAATGGGGATCACTGGACCCGAATATCGATGATAATCCGAGTCTTGACCGAGACGACACCGATGGTGCCGGACCGGAGAATTTGAATTTGAATGTTCCTGAAAACGGTATCACGTATAAGGTTGGGGTTCATTATTGGGACGACCCCCAATCACCGGCGCATCCGAATGGTTTCGGGCCTTCGCAAGCGACGATTCGTGTTTACATATTCGGGAATGAAGTATGGGCAAAAGAGGGCGTTCAACTCGCAGAGAAGGACATGTGGGAAGTTTGCGAGATCTCATGGCCGGAACAAACCGTTACCCCCATTTTTGGGACCGGTTTCAACGGACTGAAGATCATCCCGAACTACGTGAACCCATTCTTCTCTGACTGATCTCAAACCATCTACTCCCTCTGACCTAACCAAAAACGAGAACGCACTATGGCTTTAGTCGCCCTCCGGCAGATAGCTCTGTCATCAATAATTTCTTTATTATTCCTTCTGGCCTCCTGTGGTTCCGATGGAAACGGGTCCGGAAACTGCACGGGCAGTTTTTGTATCGATAAAGATATCGGTATCTCCGTAACACCAGATTTCATTAGCTTTGGTGCTGTGGCTCCCTTCGAGACCGAATGTCAGGAATTGCAGGTGACGCACTCTGGAACAGAGGCGTATCTGGAGCTTAGTTCCGTTGCCTTGGAAGCCAACGCAGGCGACTTTTCTCTCGTTCTACCCGATGTCATGTCAGCCGCTCCCGGTGAATCCATGGTCATCAGCGTCTGTTACACACCATCCGACGATATACAGGACTTCGACAACCTGGTTATCAAGCATAACGCCCTTTCACCGTCCCGAGATGATGTGATTGTCCCCATTAGCGCGCTCCCGCAAGAAGGAACACTGCTGGTACTACCGAACCCGGTGAACTTCGGACCAACTGCAGGCGGAACACCTGCTGGAAAGTCGGCCGAACTTATCAACGCTGGCTCGGATGTTCTTACGATCACTTCTCTTACCTGGCGGGAAGATACGAGCCCAGACTTCTCGATTGGTAGCATCTACAACATCGACGGAATGGCATTACAGGTGCCCTTCGACCTGGAACCAGAGGGCCGCGCCACGGTCGATTTCATCTACAACCCAACTGGCGGTGACGCGGATCAAGGTGTCGCGTTGATCACATTATCCAATACAGTCCTTCCTGTTATCGAGGTTGGTGTAACCGGAAGCGAAAGAGGACCAGAGATCGTAGTTAGCCCGGGTGTCGTCGACCTGGATTATGTAGAGGTCGGAGGTCACGCAGAAGCAGAGCTCCTAATCGTAAACCAGGGAACAATTGAACTTACAGTAACCAGCATTGCACCGGCCCTGGGATCGAACCCTGGACTCAGTGTACTGGATCTTCCAGACGCATTCCCCATCCAGCTGGCCGTAAATGAACCTCTTGTTCTACGAGTAGCGTTCGACCCGACCGAGGCTTTTGGTTCTGGCACGGTGAATGTTGGCGGTGTCTCCATCGCAAGTAACGACGCAGACGAGCCTGTCGTAGTAACCCCGGTATACGCGCGGGAAAACAGCCCCTCCCTCTTGATCACACCCGATGGATGTGTGGATTTTGGGTTCACGGCGAAAAACCTTACAACCGAGCGAATCGTTACACTATATAACGGAGGCTCTGCCCCCCTACATGTATCGGATGTCTCCGTGACCGGAGACGGATTCGGCCTACTCCCCACACCAGGCTTTGGTGTCCCAGGAACGGTAGAGCCGGGAACGGCCGTCGAGTTCACGGTTACCTTTGAGAACAACTTCGGCACGGGTCCACCCAAACAAGGGACCCTCAATATCGACACGAACGATCCGGTCAACCCTGCGATCAAGAAGTGCATGATTGCTCATCTCGCCGCGACCGCCGAATGTAAGGTGGCTTTCGCTCCTCCAGCAGTACAGTACGGAATTGTCCCTCACGGCAAATCGAAGACGATGGACGTAAAGGCGACAAATATTGGTAGCGGTCCCTGTCAGATACCAGGGTTCGAAGATCCCGACCGCCTCCGAATCGTAGACTGCTTAAGCTTCGGCCCATTCTCTTTCGGTTGTACACCCGGTGAGGGCCCAATGTCCCAAACCAGTCAGAACTTCATGGCGTTGGCTGTGCCTCCCCCCATGGTTCTAAACCCGGGAGAGTCATCCACTCTTAAGATTCAATTTACTCCCCCACCGGACGCCAGCATTTTCGGGGAAGAGTTCGACAACTATCGTGGACTTCTTCACATGAAAATGATCGACGTAGCGAACGGTACCATCGTTTGGGCTCCAACCGATGCGGTTCCTGGAGCCTCCCAGGTAAGTCCAAACCTCGTAGCAGCCAGTGGAATCAGTGATATCGCTGTTATTCCACAAGAGGTGGACTTCGGAGTCATTACCGTTGGATGCGCGTCGTTGGATACAGAGGTCGCGGTATACAATAAGGGTAACGCCCCCTTGAACGTAACCGACATCTACCTGGACAATAGCTGCAACAGCGAATTCCAACTGGTTTCGACACCACCCCTTCCGGGTGTTCTCGTTCAAGGAAGCCCGTTGAAGGTGGAAGTTCGGTATGTGCCGCAAAATCTGGGTATTGATAACTGCACGCTGGTTATTGAATCCGATGACCCCAACGTACCCGCCCTCACAGTGCCCATGCATGGTGAAGGTACATACGATGTTGAGCAAACCGATGTATTCATTCAGCTCACAGGTCAGGACGTAGACGTTCTCTTCGTCGTCGACAACTCAGGCTCTATGAGTGAAGAGCAGAATAATATCGCAAACAACATCGATAGTATGGTTGCAGCAGCGCAGGCTTGGAACACCAACTACCAATTAGCCGTAACAACGACCGATATTGGTGGTGACGGCGGACGCTTCCTTGGCTCTCCAAGGTTTGTGACCCCACAGACTCCCAATGGCCTTGCCGTATTCGCCAATAATGTGAAGAACGTTGGTGATAATGGATCGGGTACAGAGGAAGGCCTCGAAGCGGCCTATCTGGCTCTTACTCTACCAAACACGTATCTCGCCCTGGATGCACAAGGCGATCCTATATCGTGCGGAAACGATGCCGCTTGTACACCTGGCGGCTGCTACGGAGATCCTCTCGACCCATCGGGTTCCACCAAATACTGCGGTGGCGCCAATTGGGGCTTCCCACGAGAAAATGCAGCTCTCGAAATCGTCATGATTTCGGACGAAGAAGACCAGTCACCTGCCGAGCTGACCTTTTACATCGACTTCTTCAAAAACCTGAAAGGGTTCGCCAATGAAGATCTGATCCATGTTCACAGCATCGTCGGAGACACTCCGGGTGGTTGCGACAGCCAATATGGTGCCGCGGAATCTGCGCCATCGTATCAGCAGGTAGCCCTTGATACGGGCGGGATCAACGCATCGATTTGCGCCTCGGACTACAGCAGTATTCTGGATGAAATTGGTGAAATCGCATTCGGTTTGAAGAAGCAGTTCTTCCTAACTCGACTGGCCCAGCCGAATTCCATCAGCGTTAAAATTGATGGGGTTCCATGCAACCAGGGCTGGAGCTACGATATCCCGTCCAACAGTGTCATCTTTGATGAGAATAGCAGCTGTATGCCGCAACCAGGTCAGGAAATCGAAGTCCATTATGAAACCCTATGTATTCAGCCCTGATGCTTGCATTGAGAGTGTAATCTCGTAGGCTATGCCGATACACGCAGATTAAGAATAGATAACCAATCCTGCCACGACCCAGATTATCAGTTGATGAGGTCCAAATGTGCCCGAACATTCGTTTACAATCCCTAATTCTCTTCATCGGGCTCTTTGTCCTGACAGCCTGCGGTGGAAAATTCGGTCAGACCTATTCTGGTCAGATGGAGATCTCCATCGAAGAAGAAGCGGATACTGGAGTTTTTAGCTTCCCAGAACTCGTAACGGGTCAAGGGCAGACAGCGACAGCTCGTGTGGTAATTCAAAACCTCGGTGGAGATGACCTGGTTCTAACGACGTTACGGCTTGAGCCAGGAATCTGTGAGGCCATGGGCTGCGCCGACGATCTGGGCTGTTCCGATGGTTTCGTCTGCGACAACGGCGAATGTGTAGGCTGGGATTGTGAAAGCAATGCTGACTGTAAAGCAGGTAGTTACTGCGACGGACTAAAATGTTTTCAGACCTGTGTGCAAAGTAACGATTGCAGCAATGGTGCGGATGAATCCATCTCCTACACCTGTAAGGGAAACGAAGATATCCAGATCAAATGGAGTGCAGGAACATACGACCTTCCATATACCCTGCCCGCGAACTCTACATTTGAGACGGTTGAGTTCCAGATGACCTATGAGCCTGGGTCTATTCCAGATCTTCGAACACCACAATTCCTGCGGATCGAGTCCAACGATCCGGATAGAAGAGTACACCTGATAGCCTTTACGCCACCACGTGAAGCGGCTGCGGTACAGGTATTCCCCCCGAGTTATACCTATCTAAACGGTACGCCGGCCCAACCCGAAACACAGGTATTCGAGATCATCAACGACGGTACCCAGGATCTGGTCTTCTACGATGTAGATCTAAAGAGCCCCAATCCTGAATTCACAATTACGAACAAGCCTGCGCCGAGTAGCGTGATTAAGCCCCAGATATCCAACCCGGGAGCAAAGCTTACCTTTGAGGTGCGCTACCAACCGATCGATGACCAGGGCCCCGACAACGCCATTGTTCAAGTACATACCAACGATCCCGTGCATCCCATTACCAATGTTGAGGTAAAGAGTAATGTGAAAGAAGGAAAGCTGGTCTTAAGTTATGAAGATATGGCGAAGGGCTACGTGGACTTTACCAATGTGGTAAGTGCAGGAGACGCCACCTCCAAGGTTATCAACCTATATAACGAAGGTCCCGGCTCTGTGCGTCTGGAAGAAGGTGCAGTAGAACCAGATGACGCCTATGGCGCGTACTACCTGGAAGTGCAACGACCCGGACAAGAAGCAAAACCCTTCGACTCCTTCTACGCCATTCAGCCGCAGAACTCGATGAACGTAATTGTTCATTATGCAGCACCAACCAGTGGCGAAGGCTTGGCAATATTTACCGCCGAAGGTTTCGATCGTGACCTCGTCATCAGTTATGAGAATCCGTACCAGTCGGAGCTCACGGTTCCGTTGCGCGGTGGTTCCACCAAGCCATTGATGCAGGTGTACCCATCACAGGGCGGTGTGGCCGCCTCCTACGTACAGTTCCACTCCGAAGGAGACGTAAAGGAACGAACCATGATCATTGCCAACGAGGGACTCGAAACACTTCGGGTGAAAGACGTTCGACTTGTTGAGCCACCAGGCTTTGCGGGGATCCCCATCAATTTCGAATTGAGTGGCGTCGAATCCGGTACCGAATTCGATATTCCACCCTTGACGTTGCACCCATTCACCGTGCGTTTCAAAGCGGAAGGCGAAGCGATCATCTCCCATACCAATCTAGAGGTGGAGTACGACAATACGTACCCACCGACCGGAGACGATTCCGTGTGGAATGTCGCATTACGGGGCTATAACCAACCGAATTCCGGTATTGTGCTCCCCACCGCCGTCATCTCTCCAATCACAGACGCAACGGTAGGGTCCGAGATCCAATTGAGTGGGTTGGATAGCCTCTCGGGTGATGCACATATCACAGCAAGTGGATACACCTGGTACATTATCGACAAACCCGCAGATAGTGCCGCCAAACTCAACGCTACTACGGGATCCACCGCCTCGTTCATTCCCGATAAGGCTGGTTCCTACACCATCGCCCTGGCAGTGCAGACCAACCAGATTACCACCGGTGAAAACACAAAATACGGCGAAGTTGATTACGTAAACCTCTGGAGTGATGAAACCATCGCCACCGTTCAAGTAAACCCGTAATCAACAAAGAAAAGCTCGCAGCGGGCCATCCAGCAACCAACACGAGGACCAGGTTCCTCGGTTGTTGGAGTACAAACTTGACGACTACACATTTGTTCAGTACTGTACAGAACAGATGTATCGTAGGTGAGTACGCCCATGAATCAAGAACGACCGCCACTGACAGGCCGCCAACTACAAGTTTTAAATGCCATAAAAGGCTATATCGACGACCACGGATACCCACCATCCATCCGTGAATTAGGTCAACTCGTCGGCATAAAATCCACCAACGGCGTAAGCGACCACCTAAAGGCATTAGAGCGTAAGGGATACCTCTCGAGAGACGAATCCAAATCCCGCGCATTAAACCCAACACCCGACCTCAGTATCGTCCCAACCACACCCGAGTCCGACAATGTCGTTGCAATACCCGTACTCGGACGCATCGCGGCAGGCAATCCCATCCTTGCCGTCGAATCAAGCGACGATACCGTATATATCGACAAGTTCTTCGTCGGAAACAATGACCCGGTATTCGGTCTCCGCGTCGTAGGAGAATCCATGATCGGCGATGGTATTTTCGACGGCGATTACATCTTCGTCCGAAAAAAGAGTACCGCCCGCCCCGGTGAAATTGTCGTAGCGATGATTGAAGACGAAGCGACAGTCAAAAGGTATTTCCCGGAAGGCGACCGTATCCGATTCCAGCCATCCAATCCCACCATGGAACCAATCTACGTTTCCGCCCACGAGTTCCGCCCCACGCAAATTCTGGGCGTAGTTGTGGGAATTTACCGACGTTATAATTGAGCACATGCGAGCCAATTCCCAAAACTAATCCACACCCCGGAAACCGGCCAATTACACATCTTGACCGGCCCGACGATAAATCAATACAAACCCACTTAAGCTCTACCATCTAGCGAGGAACCCCAAATGGCCACCCCCATACGCGACAAAAATAAGAACCTAGAAGAAGCCCTCAAACAAATCGAACGTCAGTATGGAAAAGGTACAATCATGCGACTCGGCACGGACGATCCGGCATTAAGCCAGATCCCGACCGTTTCCTCCGGTTCCTTAACCCTCGATATCGCGCTCGGCTTAGGCGGCTGGCCACGGGGACGTATCATCGAAGTATACGGCCCAGAATCCAGCGGTAAGACAACACTTACCCTCCACGCCTCCGCTGAGGTCCAGAAAGCAGGCGGTGTCGTCGCGTTCATCGACGCAGAACACGCACTGGATTTAAATTACGCCCGAAAATTAGGCGTAAATGTCGAAGAGCTCCTTGTTTCCCAACCCGATACCGGTGAACAAGCTCTCGAGATTTGCGACATGCTCGTAAAATCAAACGCCGTCGACCTCATCGTCATCGACTCCGTCGCCGCACTCGTACCGCGCGCCGAGATCGAAGGTGAAATGGGAGATTCTCATGTAGGCCTCCAGGCACGACTCATGAGCCAGGCCTTACGAAAACTGACCGGATCAATTTCACGCTCCAATACGATGATCTTCTTCATTAATCAGATTCGAATGAAGATTGGCGTAATGTTCGGCAGCCCAGAGACCACGTCCGGAGGTAACGCCCTCAAATTCTACGCCAGCGTACGCTGCGATATACGCCGTATCGGCGCAATCAAGAAAGGTGACGTAGTCGTGGGAAACAAAACGCGAGTACGTGTCGTAAAAAACAAAGTCTCCCCACCGTTCCGAGAGGCCGAATTCGATATCCAATATGGCAAAGGCTTCTACAAACTCGGTGAAATCACTGACCTCGGCGTCAAATACGAGATCGTAGAGAAATCTGGTGCCTGGTATTCCTACGGTAGCACACGCCTGGGACAAGGACGGGATCGTGTCGGTGAGTTCCTCGCCGAGAATCCAGATGTCTGTAACGAGATCGAGCAGAAGATTCGTGAAAAGGCCGGGCTGATTCCTGCGACCGAGGAAAAGCCACCGATGCCTAAGATCGAAAAAGCTGGTTGACGGAATAACAGGCTTGCCGAACGAGACAGACCCTGGTTGGATCCAGGGTCATGTTTCGTACCAATCAAAGCCGTACACCTTTCGGATACCTACTTAGCTTCACATTAATCATCTGCTTCGCCTGTGCGGGCAAGACCGCTGGCACCGAACAGAAGCCTAAGCAAGGAATCGACGGACTGCCTTCTCCAAAACACCTCGATAAACTTACCGAGGAGTTGTGGGCGGGATATTACATCTTTGGAAAGAAGGCCGGCTATGTACACTTCGACGTCAGAAAAGACGGCAATGTGTATCGAGCCTCCAGTAAAGCACGACTGAAGATTCGGGGCCTTGGTGATACCCGCGAGATCTCCGTGGACGAAATCCGCGATTATAGCGCGCAAGATGGCCGCCTGGTGCGTGCACAAATGGTGATGAGAGGACACGAGAAACGTGAAATCCTGTTAGAAGAACGCTCGGGCGAATACACGGTTACCGAAACAATCGGCGCAGAGAAAAAGGTCACAACCATTCCTCCACCGGGTGAAACATTGAAAGGGGTGGCCGGCGCACAAATCCATATCTGGGAAGGGAACACGGCCCCGGGTACGTCGTACGAGAGGTTCTCCTTCCGTGTGGTACCGCCATTATATGCGAAGGCGACAAAAACAAAGGTGCTGTTTGAGTCGTCGGAGAAACGGTTCCTGCAGGGAGTTGAGGCGGTATTTCATGTCGTAAAACAGGTTGAGGAAGAGCTTGGACTTGAAATGACTGCCGTCTACACGTCCGAAGGAAATCTGGTTCGTATCGATCAGGGAGGGGGTATATCGGTGCGGGTTGAATCGGAATCTGTGGCAAAGAGTATGGCTGAGGCACCGGATGTTCTCGATCTCACACTGATACGCGTAGACCCACCCATACGTGGAGTGAGCGCACTCGAGAGCATCGATCTACGGATTACGATGCAGAATTTTCCGCCAAGCTTCGACACGGAACGGATTGAAATTCTCCAGAAGAATGGGAACCAGGCCACCATACGGATAAAACGGATGCCCAAAACACCGGGGACGACAGAAAGAACGGCTCCGACAGTAGGCCTCGAATCAACAAATCTGATTCAAGCCACTGCCCCCGAAGTGATTTCACTCGCGAAGGAGCTCGTTTCGGACGCCGTTTCGGCCAATGACAAGGTCGAACGTCTTATTAAGGGGGTGCAGAGTAGGGTCAAAAAAGCCTATCGCCCCGAGTTGGCGTCTGCATTGGATGTAATACGGACGATGGAGGGTGATTGTACCGAACACGCCGTATTGTTCGTCGCATTGGCACGTTCGCTCGGTATACCGGCCAGAGTGTTGGTGGGTCTCACGCACACCTCAATGATGGGAGGCGGCTTCGGTGGTCATGCCTGGGCCGAGGTATGGCTCGAAGGACGCTGGAGACCCGTAGATCCAGCCTTTGGTCAAACGGAAGCGGATGTTGGCCATATCCCCTTCAACGTGGGAACGATCGATATTCGAACTATGTTGGCATTGTCGGCGTCACTTCGCGATATTCAGATCGAGGTTATTAATAAGACCCAGGCCAAGTAGGTACGAGGGGAAGGTAAGTATGGAAAATATCGGTCTATTGACGGGCGGTGGAGATTGCCCCGGCTTAAATGCCGTCATACGTGCCGTCGTCCGTACCGCGATCCTTCGCTTCAATTACCGGGTTTATGGGATCGTTGATGGCTTCGACGGCCTCGTGCAACCGCACCATATACGTGAACTCACTTTGGGCGATGTCCACCATATACTGCCTCTAGGCGGTACCGTGCTCGGAACCTCGAATCGCGGTAACCCGTTCGATTACGAGGTTGAGGAAAATGGCGTCACCATACGCAAGGACATGACGGAGACTGTTATCTCGAATGTTCAGAACCTTGACCTCAAAGGTGTAATCGTCATCGGAGGAGACGGAACCCTTACCATCGCTCACGAGCTTGCAAAAAAAGGATTCCGTGCGATCGGAGTACCAAAGACTATCGACAACGATCTTGAGTCCACCGACGTAACATTCGGATTCGAATCGGCTGTTAATTCGGCTGTAGAGGCCCTGGACAAGTTACGAACCACCGCCGAGAGTCATCAACGTATTATGATTTTGGAAGTAATGGGCCGAAATGCTGGCTGGATCGCGATGTACGCAGGCCTGGCGGGGGGAGCCCATGTCATTCTGATTCCAGAGATCCCCTACGGCGTCGAAGAGATCGTCTCGAAGATACGTGCCCGTGAGTCGAAAGAACACCGTAATTATACTCTTATAGTCATCGCCGAAGGTGCATTCCCAGAAGGCCAAACGCCTACCGTAGTAGACGAAGGAACGAACATTCATGGCCGACAATATGTGGGCGCAGCGACTAGCTTAGCCCAGGCCCTGGAGGCCACATGTGATGAATACGAAGTCCGAGTCACAGTGTTGGGTCATCTGCAACGAGGTGGTTCACCTACACCAGGGGACCGCACCCTTGCGACACGATTCGGAGTACATGCCGTGGAATGTATTCACGAGGGACTGTTCGATCATATGGTCACATTACGAAATGGACGGGTAATCAATGTTCCACTTCAGGAAGCCGCTGGTCGACAACGTCTGATTTCTTTAGATAATCCAGTACTCCATACTGCTCGTCAGATCGGAATTTCCTTCGGAGACCAACCTCCACCCAACGGAAAGACGTAATGAAGGACTACCCTACACATATTTCCAGATTCGACCCCATAAGTCGGCTCTTCGTTTTGCGGGCTCAGCGCCACTTCGCCAAGCAACTCGATTCGGACGAGCGGATCGAATCCCTGGCACAAGGACAGGGGCAATCTGGCCAAGAGGTATGGGCAGTAACAGAGCAACAGATCGCAATCCTACGCCTGGGAATCTTTACTCGTGAGTTTCGCTCTATCCCCCGGGAAGAAATTTCCGGTTGCACACTTCGGACTACACGCCTATTCGCCGAGATATATCTTAAAGCCGCAGATAAGGAAGAATATCTTCGCCACGTTCACCAAGCCTCTGCCGAACATTTTGTGCAGAAAACGACCGGTCTAATCCAATGAAGAGGATCGCACTTATCGCCTGTATCGCGGCATTGATAGTATGCGGATGCGAAAAAAAGGAGAACGTGTCTCCTGGTTCGTCTGATATTCAAGAGCGAACCCCCCGGAAAGATACGGCGAGTAACACAGGCCTCTCCGAACCTATGAAACAAGCTCAGTTGATTTGGACAAAAATCCAAATCAAGCAGAACTGCAATCTGCTTACTGGCTGCCCCCTCGCGGATCAACTCATGGACCTTGGAATAGAGGCGCGAGTATTTGCTGCACGAAAACTAGTGGGAACCCGCAGGACTCCCCACTGGCGTATCGTCATACTTCGAAGTCTACGCAACGCGAGAGACCGACGTATTCAAGAGGTCCAACATACCCTGCTCCAAGATAAATCATGGATTATCCGAAGTTACGCCGCCATTGGTCTCGGTACAGTCAGGGACCCAAAATTCAAGCAGGGAGTCCAGACTCTCTTGGAATCAGAACGACACCCGGGACTACGAACGGCGCTTTTATGGGCCTGTAGTATGTACCGGCAGAAAGAGTGCAGAGAAGAGCTTCGAAAAAACATCGAGATGACCCCGGACACTCAAGATATTCGTATTCACCTGATGGCTCTGGATGCCGTTCGTGAGCTTCGACTGGTGGAATCTCTACCAATCGTTCGAAGATGGTTAACACATTCCAATCTATTTGTTCGCCGTAGCGCAGTCCGTACGAGCCGTGCCCTACTGGACCGACCGTCTATACCCGCGCTTATTCAACTGCTCGGCCAGGAAGAAACACAACTAAAAACTGAGGTCCTCGACCTCTTGCAGGAGTTCACCGGACTCAAACACGCAAGAGATAAAAAAGCCTTTGTTCAATGGTGCGAACGCTATTGCTTACAGACCTGGCCTGGACGCGCCCAAATCAACGATTGACGAGCCTAGACGGGGTTGTTACATCCCGAGGCAAATTACGTTTGAAGGACCATTTGGTCCGTCTACGCACACCTGCCTGAGGCCCCCATGAGCACACCCAAGGTTCGCGTCCTTATTTCGGATAGCCTAAATCCCGTAGCACAAAAGATGTTGGATGAGGCTGGAGGATTTTCGGTGGACGACCGCGCCGGCATTTCCCCATCAGAACTGGTGGAAATTATAGGTGAATATGACGTTCTCATCGTGCGAAGCCGAACCAAGGTCACCCGTGAGGTCCTTGAAGCGGCCGATAATTTGAAGGTCATTGGGCGCGCTGGAATCGGGGTCGACAATATTGATGTGCAGGCGGCTACGCAGAAAGGGGTCATCGTAATGAATGCCCCAAGTGGGAATTCCACGAGTGCGGCGGAGTTAGCTATCGCCCATATGTTTGGTCTCGCGCGTCATCTTGTTAACGCCGGTCAGACCATCCGATCCGGTGGCTGGGATAAGAAAAAGTTTATGGGGCGAGAGATCAGAAACTCTACGCTCGGACTAATTGGCCTTGGGAACATCGGGGCCATCGTTGCCGACCGTGCACGTGCGCTGCAGATGAACGTTCAGAGTTTTGATCCTTTTGTCTCTCCAGAACGAATGGACCAGATGGGCATACGGCATTGTGGGAACCTTGATGAGCTGCTGCAGACGTCGGATTTCATAAGCATTCACACGCCGCTCACCCCGAAAACACGTCATATGATTGGAAAGGAAGAGCTACAGAAGATGAAGCCGACGGGCTTTCTGATCAACTGTGCGCGTGGTGGAATCGTCATGGAAGACGCCCTGGCCGAAGGGCTCGAGAAGGGTTGGCTTGCTGGTGCCGCCATGGACGTTTTCGAGACCGAACCTCCGGGAGCCTGTGCGTTGGCAGAGCAAACGAAATTTCATGGGACGCCCCACCTGGGCGCGAGTACCCATGAGGCACAGACACTGGTCGCCAAGGAATTAGTCGAACAGATCATCGACTATTTCGTGCGAAACGTAGTCCGAAATGCAGTGAACCTCCCTCGCGTCCAAGCGGAAGAGCAGGCAGCCCTATGGCCCTATGTCACTCTCGCGCGGAAATTGGGAAAGTTTGCCGGTCATTATCATGAGGGTGGTGTAAGCGAGATTCGCGTAAACTACCATGGCGAGATTTTTGAGCCGGCTGTCGTGGCTATGGTAACAAACGCTGCTTTGAAAGGGGTGTTGGAGTCTGGCCTGGGAACCACCGTCAATCTCGTCAATGCACCTGTCCTGGCGAAGGAGCGGGGGATCGACGTTAACGAGACCTTCGATTCTGCAACCGCCGCTTTTACCCGTCTATTATCGATCCGGTTGTCGGGTCCCAAACATACAAATGAAGTGCACGGCACGCTATTTGGTGAAGAAGATACACGAATTGTCCGGATCGATGACTATCGTATCGAGGTCATTCCCGATGGAAAACTTCTGGTAAGCCGTAATACGGATGTGCCGGGAATCATCGGGAAGGTCGGCACCCTACTCGGCAATTCGGGAATCAACGTCAACGGTTTACAGGTGTCCCTTCCCGAGACAGGTCAGAAAGAGGCCCTGGCGGTCTGGAATATTGATTCTGCTGTCGGTGAAGAGACATTGCAGTGTATCAGCGACATCGACCATATTCACGCTTGTAAACAGATCAGCTTGTAACTTTACCAACGGATCTGGCAAGACCCCTACATAATGCAAACCGAAGCAGATACATTCTCTCAAGATTTCGGACACGCGGCACTTCCGCTGGGAGTTCGTGATTATCCGGCTGAGCTCGCAGAGTGGATGGCGAACACCGAGCATTCTCTTCTGCGTGCTTTTCGTCGGCATGGCTATCGCCTGATTCGAACCCCATTAATCGAACGATACGATGCGCTCGCGACGGCTCTTAAAGGTGGTCGACGCGCACAGCTGTTCCATCTTGTGGATCCCGAGACGGGCCATCCTCTAGTTCTACGCCCCGACCTGACCCCTCAAGTGGGTCGTCATCTAGCAATGCATCAACCGGGGAAGGGTCCTGTACGAATCGCCTATTCAGGCCCTGTCTATCGAGTGACAGGTGGGAACGCCTTAGCAAGCCGCGAACGAACCCACACCGGAACGGAATTGATAGGCTGGACTGGAGCAGAGGCTGATGTCGAGATCATACAGTTGGCGCTCCATTGCCTGGCTACCCTTGACCTCAAGGACGCTGTCCTTACTCTCGGTGACAATGCTGTTCTTACCGCCTTGCTCGCATCAATGGGACTCACCGAGCCTACGCAACGTGAACCTGTATTGGACGCTTTAGGCCGAAAAGCATTTGATGATGTCCTCCGGATAGTCGAGCGCATGGATGGAGATACAGCATTGGCCGCCCGGCTTCCCGTGCTATGTGGAACGCCGTCCGACTTCCAGGAGTGGTTGAAACTCGACTGGCCTTCATCGGTTCAAGAGGCTCTCAATAACTTCGGCACACGTCTGAGCATGTTACAGTCCGTCTCCACAGCCGAAACCATTCGGCTGGACTTTACGGAGATTCGAGACCGCTCCTATTATACCGGGATCGTATTCGAAGCGTTCGCCCCTGGAGCAGGACAGGCCATCTTGGCCGGCGGTCGTTATGATGGTTTTCTGGCGCGTTTCGGCCTGGATCTTCCGGCGGCAGGTTTTGCGATTGACCTACATGCCCTGGCGGACTGTTGTGATGCCGCACAAACCACCCATCCGGTAATCCATGTCACAGGCCACGGAGCCGAATCAATCCTACAAAGCCTACGTGCTGCAGGCTTCTCTGCCGCACTATGGCCCGAAACTTTCGAAGCAAGCACATTTCCACTTGTAAAAGTATCCGATGCCGGTCTTCGATGGGCATTAACCCCCGAAACGCAGAAGAACGAGCGAACGGGTGATATTGAGGCCCTGATTTCCGACATTCAGTCTCTTGGAGCACAGCTATGAGCATACAAAATACAGCAGCGGTTGCCGGCGCCCAGTTCGGCGACGAAGGCAAAGGAAAGGTCGTCGATGCACTGGCTCCTGCCTACGATTGGGTCGTTCGGTTCCAGGGTGGTAATAACGCTGGGCACACCCTCGTTGTCGACGGGGAAAAGACCGTACTCCACCATATTCCGAGTGGTATCCTTCACGGCGATAAGACCTGTGCTATAGGCGCAGGCTGTGTAATCGATCCGATCATTCTTGTGGATGAACTCAAAGGGTTGATTGACCGCGGGATCCCAGCGACACAACGACTGCGGCTGGCCGGGAACGCGACTCTTATCCTGCCGGTCCATCGTGCCCTTGATGCGGCCCGAGAGCTCGAAGCTGGAGACAAGAAGATTGGTACAACCAAACGTGGTATTGGCCCCGCGTATGAAGATCGTATGGGCCGAATCGCAACCCTGGTACAGTCTCTGCGCTCCAAAGATGATTTCACTCGTGCGGTAGACAGGGTCCTTCCCCGGCGCAACCGCGAGCTCCAGGCATTGGGCGCCGAACCCTTTACGACGGACGACATCGTCGATCAGGTATGGCCCACAGCGGATATGTTAGCTCCATTAATCCACGATGTGTCGCTACAACTCTGTGACGCCATCAAGAAGGGACAGGGTATTCTCTTCGAGGGAGCACAAGGCTGCCTTCTCGATCGTAGTTACGGAACACTCCCCTACGTCACCAGTAGCCATACGGGCCTGACCGAGATCGCATCGGGAGCCGGTGTTCCTCCCCATACCATCTCTCGTTCGGTTGGTATCGTTAAGGCCTACCAGACGCGAGTTGGGGAAGGTCCCTTCCCCACCGAGCTCCACGAAGGAGCCGTCCTGGAGCATCTGCGTGGAGTTGGCCATGAGTATGGTTCCACGACGGGTCGCCCACGGCGATGTGGATGGCTGGATCTGCCCTTATTACGATATGTCTGTGCGACGAATGGTTTCTCGGAATTAGCGATTACCAAGCTCGATGTTCTGCAGGGCCTGGATACCATCCGTATCTGTGTCGGTTACGAAGTAAATGGTAACCGAATGTCGATTCTCGCTCCCTGGCGCGACGATTTGAACAATGTAAAGCCCATCTATAAAGACCTCCCAGGCTTCACAGAGGACATCACTGGGATCCGGGATTTTGATGCCTTGCCAAAGAGCGCACGTGATCTCATCGCATGTGTAGAGCAAGAGACAGAGACACCGATTCGCATGATCTCGGTCGGACCGGGTCGCACCGAGAACATCCTTCGCTGAGTTTTCTCGAAGGTTGTGACGGAGATGCATACCAATTCCTGGCCAATACTCGGGCAATATGCCTACCGGCGAGCGCCGCTGCTGGCGCTCTCTGGTTCCGCATTGGTAATCGCGGCGGGGGTTATGCTCGGGCACGCTGGTCCGGAATTGTCTAGAGACAATCAACTCCTTCTTGTTCTGATTACACTGATTCTTGAAGGCTTATTCGCCTACGACTTTTTTCTTCGGAACATCATTATGAAGACCGTGGCGTCGATTCCTGCGCCCTCCCCACCGGTCCGCCAGGCCTACCGTCACCATCAATGCATTGCGCTCCTGGTTCTGGTGGTAGCTACAGGTGGAACCGTTTTAATGGCCACACCGGATACAGCCGAGGCGGCGGCTCCATTATTTATCATCTCCCTGCCTCTTCTTATCGGACTGCCCATTTTTGGCGCAGGCCTGGGATGGCTCTGTCGTTCTTTGGGCACAAGCGGCACACAATCCAATGTCGGGCGCATGCTTGGTCGTGATATTTTGCCGGCCGACGTTGCACCAGCCGTCTATGGACTCGCTGTTCTTTACGGTGTTCTCGGAAGCTACGCGCTCTTTTGCTATTTCGCACACCGGATCTGGTTGGATACAGGAAACGCCATACCACTAATGGTAGTCACAGCGGCCGGACTAATCAGCGCTATCGCTGCCTTTCTATGGTTCGACAAGAAGGGCGTAGGCAATCTTCTGGCAGCGGCACCACGCCTACACTTTCTGGATCGCCAGGGGCTCCTGCTGGCGACTCCATACCAGGAACCAAGTCCCTCAATAATCCGGGGAGGCAGATTCCGTTACCCCTGGCTCGTGGTTCGTGTACAAGCGCTCCGACAAGCCCCTCTTCTACCGGTTCTTTGTATTGTCCTGGGTGGTGCCGTGGTTTCCGTCGCACCAGAACAGCAATGGAATGTCATCTTCGGAGCGATTCTCTTTGGCCTTGTCTTAGATATCCCCGGTATGTGGATTCGCCAACGACTCGTTACAGCCCAACTGAACCAGTTCCTGATGCCACCCACGACCGATACTCAAGTCTCTCCATCGGGATCCCAACAGCTCAATACGTCCGCCGTATTGATTCAAGTACTCATCGGTGCGGCACTATTCGCGGGATGTGTGTGGAATCAGAGTACGTGGGAAGTGGCTGTGATTACGAGCGGAACCTTTGTTTTCGCCAGCCTTCTTGGGGGACATCTTGGGCCAAGGCTCTTTACAGATTCCTGGAACCGCGTACGCGTTGCATTGATCGCTGGGCTCGTTATATTGGCGGTCAGGTGGGGAGGTCACCTCCTATGGTAACGCCAGTACAAAATGCATCTCTTGCGGTAACCAACCTCACGGCTGGATACGGGGCACTAGAGGTCTTACGTGGATTGGATCTCCAGATCTTCCCCGGTGAGATCGTAGGCCTGGTCGGTCCAAATGGAGCCGGGAAATCGACCCTTCTCAAAGTCCTGGTCGGTGAACTGCAGGCGGCTACCGGAGAGGTGGTCTTGGGACCGGCGAAGGATCGCCCCCCCTGCCTACGTATTGCACAAGAGCCCGACCTGCCTCCGTATTTATCGTTATTGGAGCTGGTCAGCCTGGGCCTACGAGCCTGGAATCAGGACAAGAACCCCGCAGATTCGGCTCGAGACTTACTCCGTGCCTGGGGGCTGGAATCCAAGGCCGATCGTCCTCTTCGGCTGGCATCACCAGGAGAGGTTCGGCGAACATTATTTGCATTGGTGGAAGGCATCCGACCGCGACTCCTGCTCCTTGATGAAGCCCTCTCCGCTCTCGACCCGGCCGTCCTTCTCCGCGCAAAAGAGCTCCTGGACGACCTGAGCCGTGAGGGCTCTGCAACCATTATTGTAACCCACGATATGGGGCTTGCAGAACACCTCCCACAGAAAGTCATGTTATTACATCATGGTGCCATCCAGGACAGCTGGTCACATGATGAGATCCAGGAAGCACGCACGTCTGGGACAAGTCTACTGGATCTATTTCTGAAGGCGACGACGTAGGGAATACATAAAAAACGCCTATCCCTCGTGACGTTCCCTATCGGTTTCTGTATCATACCTCGTCCATACGGGAGAGACGTGCGCGTGGTTCGAACAAATTCGACTGCATGCAGCCCCTTTCGAAATTTATCATTCATCTGCTGGAAATGAATATGCTCGGATTCAACCGCAAGATTATTCTTATCTTTTGGGTATTTCTCATGGCTCTGGGCTGTACCCCAACGCCAGATTCTGAAGGTGTGAAACATACCATTACGATTGTTCCTGCCGAATCAGAAGCGTTCCCTCCAATCTTTCGCGGTTACGAAGGATATGTCCCGAAAAGCGCACTAGAATTCCCGGACTTCCGTCCGGCCTTTCCGCTCCCCGCAGAGCGGCTCATGGGAAAAGCAGACGGCCATTCTCCCATGGATAAGAACCCGGAATACTACGCCATCACGATCCCAACCAAGACCATCGAACCAAATGTGACCGGCATGGTGGAGTGGGAGGCCATGCAGATTTTGCTCTTAACAATCAGTGGCGATGCCCTGCCCGCGCAGGTTGATGAAGGACTCGCTCAGATGATCTATAGCGCTAGCTATGAAGCGGGAGTGGACTCCTACCTGATCTACGACAGCCAGAATCATAAGAACACGATTGTAAACATACTAAACGGTATGGGCATGACCAATAGCGCCTTCTCGAAGGTTCATTGGGTTCAGATTCCGTACGAGACGATCTGGGCCATCGACTACGGGCCATTCCCCGTCAAGAACCCATCGAATGATATCGCTTTCATTGATTTCCGATATTACGACGGTCGACCTATCGACGACGCGATCCCCACGCGTTTTGGTCATGAAACGCTGGATATTGATACCTTCCGCATGCCTCTCGGATTTGAAGGAGGCAACCTTCAGATGGACAGCCACGGGACCTGCTACACCACGCAAGGAGTCTTATGGTTCAATCAAAACTACTCGGAACAGGAGATCAAACAGTTACTTAGCGACTATGTCGGTTGTACTCAGACTGTAATCATCAGCCCTCTTGAAGACGAGGGAACGACTCACATCGACATGTTCTTTAAGCTTGTCGATGACAACACCATCATTCTAGGGCAATACACCTCGGAACAGGATCCAGGAAATAAGCAGGCCCTGGACAATAACGCGCAGATCCTGTCCCAGGTGATGCTTCCAGACGGCACATCACCAACCGTTATTCGACTACCAATGCCCAGTAATCGGGGCTGTGTAGACCAGGACTATTGGGCTCTGGAAGCGTTCTGTGATGATTCAAGCGACTGCCCGAATGGCTATACCTGTGTAAACAGGGCGGTGTGGCGCACATATATCAACTCAACATTCGTGCATGGTCCGACGGGCAAGGTAAACCTCTGGCCGACCTATGATGGCGAAGAACATTTCGAAGACCAAGCGCTGGAGATCTGGCAAGAGGCAATGCCGGAATGGAACCACCAGAAAGTTCCTTCTGACAGAATTATCTCCTGGGGTGGTGCAATGCATTGCATAAGCCGGACCGTGCCCGCAGGAAATCTGACCCGGTGGGTACAACCTGGCAGTTGCTCAGGCGATAGCTGTTCTCCCGCCACCAATACCGGATATGATGGTAGCTGTGATGTAACTACCGGATGTAGCGGCCCCAAATGGGAATGCGAATTCAACCTCTGTGAGTCCGACCCCTGCCAGGGTATTACCTACCAGGGTTGCTGCACTGATGAAGGAAATCTACGATTTTGTGAGAACCTACAGATCGAAGAATGGGACTGTGGTAACCAGGGCTGTGGCTGGGTGAATCAGGGTTACTACAACTGTGGCGGATCGGCACAACCCCCCATGGAGTTCCCCATTGATTGCCCATCTGCATGTATACCTGATTGCGCCGGAAAGAGTTGTGGTCCGGATGGCTGTGGACGAACTTGCGGAAGCTGTGGCGTCGGCGAAGTATGCCAATCCTCCACCTGTGTGCCAGCCGCGGTCGGCTGCAACGGTGTCACCCCTGAAGGCTGCTGTGACGGCGCCATCGTAAAGTACTGTCAGGACGACAGCCTCGTAGAACGCAACTGCGGTACACCGGATAATTGTGGTTGGGACGACCAGGCAAATCACTACGACTGCGACCAAACAGGTAGTGGCCCCTCTGAGTTCCCACTGTCCTGTGGTGGAGGTCCTGGCTCCTGTGAGGGAACCCCCACAACGGGGGCCTGTGATGGGAACACCCTCCAGGTGTGTACAGACGATGGCGTTCTATTCGAACAGCAATGCGAGGAATGCTGCGGCTGGATAGAAGCTGCAGGCTATTTCGATTGCCTGACAGGTGTCGCTTGTGAAAGCGCCGGAGATAATGGCACGGGTCCCGCAGATGCAGGCTCCGGTTCTGGCTCGGGTTCATCCAGCGGGTGCTCTGCCACACCGAGTGGCTCATCGCAACCAGCCTCTCCCCTGTTTTTGCTGCTCTTCCTACTGGTCCTACAACGTATGAGAAGAGAGAAAAGCCCTGCTTTTCGCCGGCTTACTTAAAAGACAAAACCGAGACTAGCCTGTCGAACTGGTGATAACCAACATCCGGTATCACGCAGCAAAGCCTAATAAAAAGTAGCTAAAACAGCTTACTAGTCTAGACATCCGCATAAAATCGAAGTATCGTCCCCTCGAACGTCCAAGGGCGTACTTTTTGTTGAGTGTTTAAAGGACCGTCGACCCAAATTTTGGTTGCAAAGCCATGACATCCACAGCTACCGCTAGTCAGTCGGTGTCGAAGTCGACCCTTACGAGGGCCACCATTCGATTTGCCGGCGATTCCGGTGACGGCATACAGCTTACCGGAACCCAATTCACACAGAACTCGGCCCTTGCGGGGCATGATCTGTCTACCCTGCCGGATTTCCCAGCCGAAATCCGCGCGCCGGCTGGAACCCTCCCGGGAGTATCTGCATTCCAGATCCAGTTTGCCGGGGAAGAGATCTTTACACCGGGGGACACACCCGATGTTCTGGTCGCAATGAATGCCGCAGCATTGCGCAAGAATCTTGATCAATTGCGCCAGGGCGGAATTCTCATTGTGAATGAGAACGGCTTTGGGAAACGCGATGTTGAAAAGGCTGGCTACGAAAGCCACCCCTTTGAAGACGACAGCCTGAACGGTTATAAGCTCCACAGGATCGCGCTTACAGACCTTACAGAGAAAGCCTTAACAGATAGCCCACTAAGCACCAGCGACAAACGACGCTGTAAGAACTTCTTCGCTTTGGGTGTTCTATTCTGGCTCTTCGATCGGGACCCCAAATCCACTCAGGATTGGATTCGAGCGAAATTCGGTCGTAAGGCCGATGTCATGGAGGCGAACCTCACGGCCTTGAAAGCGGGTCATATCTATGGTGACGTCTCGGGGATCTTTCAGAACCAATATACGATTCCGAAAGCAAGTCTTTCGCCCGGTCTATACCGAAACATAACCGGAAATAACGCACTGGCCCTTGGCTTTGTAACAGCGGCTCGGAAGGCCGGAGTTACTCTCTTCCAGGGTTCATACCCCATTACGCCGGCAAGCGATGTTCTCCACTCCCTTTCCGCGCTGCGTAATTTTGGTGTCCTTACCTTCCAGGCTGAAGATGAGATTGCCGCTATGTGCGCCACGATTGGCGCCGCCTTTACAGGAGCCTTGGCGATCACAACGACAAGCGGTCCTGGCGTTGCATTAAAGGGCGAAGCCATTGGTCTGGCTCTTATGACCGAATTGCCGACCGTAATCGTAAATGTACAACGCGGTGGGCCGTCTACGGGCCTACCGACGAAAACGGAACAATCGGATCTGTTGCAGGCGATGTACGGGCGAAATGGAGACTCTCCCCTGCCCGTAATTGCGATTCGGAGCCCAGGAGACGCGTTCCACGCGGCCTACGAGGCTTCCCGAATTGCGATGAAATATATGATCCCTGTCATGCTACTTTCTGATGGCTACGTCGCCAATGGAGCCGAACCATGGCTTGTTCCCGACGTAGACGCCTTAACCCCCATCGAAGTGGAGTTCCGGACCGACCCGAACGGATTCAAACCCTATCTTCGTGATCCTGCCACGGCAGCGCGGCCCTGGGCGATCCCTGGCACCCCCGGTCTAGAGCATCGTCTCGGTGGACTTGAGAAAGAACACCTGACAGGCAATGTTTCCTATGACCCAGATAATCACGACAAGATGACTCGACTTCGTGCGAGCAAAGTGAGTCGTATCCGTAATGATATCCCACCTTCTGAGGTGTATGGCGCACAGGAAGGGAAAGTTCTTGTTCTTACATGGGGCTCCACGTACGGAACATGCTGGGAGGCCGTCCGACAGATGTATTCGGAAGATAAATCTGTTGGCCACTGCCACTTACGGTGGCTCAACCCGTTCCCCTCTGATCTGGGTGATATTCTGGACCGTTATGAAACGGTCCTCATGCCAGAAATCAATACGGGACAACTGAGTAAGATGATTCGAGCTGAATACCTCGTCGATGCCATCGGCTTCAACCTGGTCCGGGGCCTTCCCTTTAAGGTTTCTGAAATCCGGGCTGAAATCGAAAAGCATCTTTAAAAAGGAGTGTTCCCATGGCTGCCGATCCAAACGCTGGAAACACCGCCCCGAAATTAACAAAGAAAGACTTCTCCAGTGATCAAGACGTTCGCTGGTGTCCAGGTTGTGGAGACTACGCCATTCTGGCGGCGGTCCAGAGAATCATGCCTGATCTGGGGCTTCCCAAAGAGAATATTGTGTTCGTATCTGGAATCGGCTGTTCGTCGCGATTCCCGTATTACATGAACACCTACGGCTTTCATACCATCCATGGCCGGGCCCCTGCCTTTGCGACGGGGATTAAATTGGTGAACCCCGACCTGAGCGTCTGGCTTGTTACCGGTGATGGTGACGCCCTGTCTATCGGCGGCAACCATCTTCTCCATATCCTCCGACGAAATCCGAATGTAAACATACTGCTGTTCAACAATCGCATCTATGGTCTCACAAAAGGCCAATTCTCCCCCACCAGTGAGGTGGGAAAGAATACCAAGTCGTCCCCCTGGGGTAATATTGATCAGCCGATTAATCCGATCTCCCTGGCATTGGGAGCCAATTCAACATTCGTAGCCCGCACTATCGACCGGGACCCGAAGCATATGGCAAAGATCCTGATGGAGGCCTATGAGCATAAGGGAACCTCCTTTGTAGAGATTCTCCAGAACTGCAACATCTTCAACGATGGTGCCTTCATGGACCTCACCGAGCGGGATGTAAAGGCGGATAATCAGCTTCTGCTTACGGAAGGGGCGCCCCTTATTTTTGGGAAAGATAAAAACAAGGGTATTCGAATGACTTCGAGCGGTCTTCCGGAAGTCGTCACCATTGGAGAAAATGGTATTTCCGAGTCGGATATCATAGTTCATGATCCAACCCATCGGAATATGACCTATTCCAATATGCTGGCACAGCTCGACATCCCAGATTTCCCGGTCCCAGTTGGTGTTCTTCATCGTGTGTCGAATCCCGTCTACGAAGACAACATGACCGCCCAGGTTACCGAAGCACAGGAGAAAGCCGGCACTGGTGATCTCCAGAAACTCGTAACCGGTAAGGAGACCTGGGTCGTCGAATAGTGTAGCCCCAGGGCCTGATAGAACGTGTTAGAAGCCGTCTGTAGCTTGACACTCCGGGCTGTCCGGATATAGGTTGCAGGCCGAATTCAGTCTTTGCGCGCGCGACGCATCGCGTACGTATAGGACCCGAGACGGGACGCCGTGCGCCTGTACTCAATCTGCCCGATCGATAGCAACTGGAGTTGAAGGTGGTTGTAAGCCGACCAACCAGACCAGCTTCCTGGGAATCTCGCCCAGTGAAGCATAGTCATCGTGCCTCCAAGCCCGAGTGGTTGAAGATCCGACCGCTCGGTGGCGAGGCTCTGCTCCGCTTAAAAAAAGATCTACGAACGAAAGAGCTCTTTACTGTCTGTGAGGAAGCTCGGTGTCCCAACCTTGCGGAATGCTGGAACGAGGGTACTGCAACGATCATGATAATGGGCGGGATCTGTACCCGCGGTTGTCGTTTCTGCGCCGTTACGACCGGGAACCCCGGTGGTATCCTCGATGCCAATGAGCCGGAGAATACTGCACGCGCAGTCGCCGCTATGGATGCCAAGTATATTGTCGTTACAAGCGTCGACAGAGACGACTTACCAGACAGCGGCGCGGGTCACTTTGCGGAGACCATTCAAGCGATCCGTGCGTTCTCTCCGGAGACATTGGTAGAGGTGTTGATCGGAGACCTGGCGGGTCGACTGGAATCGCTCCAGACTATTGTCTCTGCGCGCCCAGATATGCTGGCCCATAATGTCGAGACGACGCGTAGACTTTCCCGCAGAGTCCGTGACAAACGCGCCACATACGAGCAGAGCTTAGAGCTGTTGCGTCGTGTGAAAGAGCTTAGCCCCGGTCTACCCACCAAATCATCCATCATGGTCGGGTTGGGTGAAACGGAAGACGAAGTATTGGAGACCATGGATGATCTCCGCTCAGTCGGAGTAGACGCGCTGACGGTGGGACAATACCTCCGACCCAGCCCGAAGCATCTCGCGGTTGCAGACTACATCCCACCAGAACAGTTTCAACATTACGAACATATGGGACTCCTCAAAGGCTTCAAATATGTAGCGTCCGGTCCTCTGGTCCGCTCATCCTACAAAGCCGGTTCCTTTCATCGCCTTGCCCAACTGGGTCGTCAGAACGCAATTACAGCGACTGCGAACCCATTTCGGGTCCTGACCGGTACCGCCTCCGGTCGAGTAAAGGTTTCGCCCTCCGGAGAATACGATGGCTGAAAGTGTCACACCTATCGACATACAGTCCAAGAAGCAGGAAATGCTCCAGTTCTTGAACGCAGATGGACAATTCGTCCGAGAAGACATCCCGGAGATCTCCGATGAAGATCTCCTCGAATTATTCCGTCAGATCGTCCGTATTCGAGTTTTAGAAGATCGTATGGTGAAACTACAACGCCAAGGTCGTATTGGATTCTATATTGGCACCAATGGCGAAGAAGTAACCCATGTATGTGCCGCCTATGCACTCCGTGACACGGACCTGATCTTTCCGGCATATCGTGAAGTTGGTCCCGCCCTTTACCGCGGTTTCCCTCTTCAGACCTTCGTTGACCAGCTGTTCGGTAACGCAGAGGACAACACGAAAGGCCGCCAGATGCCCAACCATCATAGTGGCCGAGAGTTCAATCTTATGTCGATCTCAAGCCCGGTAGGCACCCAGATCCCCCAATGTGCGGGAGCAGCATGGGCCGCCAAGCTCCGTGGTCTAGATCAAGTATCCCTCTGTTTCTTTGGTGACGGAACATCATCCGAAGGTGATTTCCACGTGGGATTAAATTTTGCCGCTGTCTACAAGGCGCCAGCGATCTTTGTATTGCGAAATAACGGCTGGGCAATCAGTGAACCCACCACGGTGCAGACCGCGACTCCGACCTTCCATGTAAAAGCGAAAGCCTACGGTATGCCGGGAATTCGAGTCGATGGTAACGATGTCTATGCAATGACACAGGCCGTGCGAGAAGCAGCCGACCGTGCTCGTCGAGGAGAAGGTCCGACTCTGATCGAGGCCGTCACCTACCGACTGGGTCCTCATAGTACATCGGACGATCCCAGTAAGTATCGACCCGAGGGTGAGTATGACCAACACACGCACCTGGAACCACTGATACGCCTACGTAAGCTTCTACTGGCGAAAGGCCTGATTACGGAAGACACTGAGCAACAGATATCGGAAAAAATATCGGCCGAGATTATTGACGCCGTGAACAAAGCGGAGAACAAACCTCAACCATCCATCGACAGCATGTTCGAGGATGTATTCGAAGAGGTTCCACCCTTCCTGAAGAAACAACAGGCCTACGCTCGTAGGTTTGACGACTGACAGCCACTACCGCCTGGTAGGGAGACAACACATGTCACATATGAACATCATTCAAGCGATTAATTCCGGACTCGAACAAGCCATGGATCAGGACGATTCCGTTGTGATTATGGGAGAAGATGTCGGCCGTTTCGGGGGAGTCTTTCGGGCCACATTGGGATTGCAAGAACGCTTCGGTAACGACCGTGTCATCGATACCCCCCTATCCGAAGGTGGCATCATCGGTACGGCAATCGGTATGGCTCTAAACGGACTGAAACCCGTCGCTGAGATTCAATTTTCTGACTTCATTTATCCGGCCTTTGACCAGATCGTGAATGAAGCGGCTAAGATGCGCTATCGAAGCGGGGGCGAATGGACCGTTCCCATGGTAATCCGAACCCCTACTGGTGGCGGTATTCGTGGTGGGCATTACCATAGTCAGAGTCCCGAAACCTACTTCGCCCACACTCCCGGTCTTAAGGTCGTAATGCCAAGCAATCCGTACGATGCCAAGGGGCTTCTCCTGGAGAGTATTGAAGACCCGGATCCGGTCATCTTCTTTGAGCCCAAACGAGTGTATCGGGCCGCGCAGGGTGAAGTCCCTGACGAAATGTACCGCATCCCTATTGGCAAGGCCTCGATAACGCGGGAAGGAACAGATCTTACCGTCGTATCCTGGGGCGCCATGGTCCAGGAATCAGAGAAAGCCGCGGAACAAGCCGCGGAACAAGGCATTAGCTGCGAAGTGATCGATCTTCGGTCGCTGGTCCCCTGGGATGTCGATTCTGTGATCGCTAGCGTACAGAAAACGGGTCGAGCTATCGTTGTCTATGAAGCTCCCCGGACCGTTGGCTTTGGTACTGAAATCATCTCCCAGATCATGGAAGATGCTTTCGACTATCTCGAAGCACCCGTGGCACGTGTAACGGGTTATGATACGCCGTTTCCATACACCCTGGAACACGACTATCTCCCTCTGGCCAACCGCATTCTCCCGGCCATAATCGAAACAGCCACCTACGCGTAAGGAGTGTAGAATGGAATACGAATTCAAGTTACCAGATATCGGCGAAGGCGTCGTTGAAGGTGAAATCGTCCGTTGGCTGGTGGCGGAAGGCGACTCGATTGTCGAAGATCAACCGATAGTTGAAGTACAGACCGATAAAGCCACTGTAGAAATCCCATCGCCCAAGAACGGCACACTTGCCAAGCAAGGCTACCCAGAAGGGGCCTCCTGTCCCGTAGGCGACGTTTTGGTGACCATTACCGTGAGTGGAGGGTCCGCACCGGCTGCAGCCGATGCACCAGCTCCCGCTGAAAAACCTGCTCCTGCTGAAAAGGTGGCACCACCTAGCGCCGCGAAACCAGAAAGCGAGGCCAAGAAGGGCACAGTACGCGCGGCTCCTGCCACACGTAAGCTTGCCCGAGAAAAGGGAGTAGACATCCACGCGGTGACAGGTACGGGGCCTGGTGGCCGGATTACACGACAAGATGTCCTGGACGTTATCGATGGAGGGACTCCATCTGCAGCCCCAGTGGAATTCAAAGCTCCGGCGCCGACATCCGTCCCCGCGGGCCCCGACGAGACTCGAACGCCTCTACGCGGCGTCCGAAAGATTATCTCCGCGGCAATGCGAGAATCGCTCGATCACGCGGCTCATTTCACCTATGTGGAAGAGGTTGACTGTTTAGAGCTCGTGGCAACACGTACAGCCCTGAAAGAGGAGGCCTCTGTCCGAGGTGTACGACTCAGTTACCTTCCGTTTATCGTAAAGGCCTGCATTCAGGGGCTACGAGCATATCCCAGCCTGAACGCCTCCCTGGATGAAGCGGCAGGTGAGATCGTGACCAAACACCGTTACAACATCGGGGTTGCTCTCGCTTCCGATCAGGGCCTGATGGTGCCGGTCGTAAAGAATGCCGACCAAAAGTCGATTCTCGAGATCGCCCACGAGATCTCGGATCTGGCCGAACGAGGCCGTAACGGCAAACTGAACCCCGACGAGCTGAAAGGCAGTACGTTCACGATTACAAGTCTTGGACCTCTTGGTGGTGTCCTGGCTACTCCGATTATCAACTATCCGGAAGTGGCCATACTCGGCATTCATCAAATCAAAGATCGCGCCGTGGTACGAGACGGGGAGATCGTGATTCGACCCGTGATGAATGTGGCATGTTCCTTTGATCATCGACTTATCGATGGGCATGTTGGAGCGGCCTTTGTACAGGTCGTACGAAACGTGCTCGAAAACCCATCTCGTCTACTTCTCGACCTGCGCTAAGGTATTCCAGATTGAATTCCTATGAAGTCATAACCGGTGCCACATCGAATAACGGGGAGTCCCTCGTTCGTGTGCTGAATCCTGATGGAACCGTCGCCCAGGAGGCGACCCATCTGCCATCGGATTCTGATCTGCAACGTTGCTATCGATTGATGCGTTTTGTACGCATCCTCGATGCACAGATGTTAAACCTGCAGCGACAGGGTCGTATCTCTTTCTATGGCAGCTGCCGAGGACAGGAAGCTGCGATCATAGGAAGCGCTCTCAGCCTCGAGGACGGCGACCTATGTGTCCCAGCCCTCAGGGAGGGGCCTGCAGCGTTACTGCGTGGTTATCCATTACAGGACTATATCAATCAGGTCTGGGGCAATGACGCAGACCGATGTGGTGGCCGGCAGATGCCCTGTCATTATAGCGATAAGTCCATTGGCCACTTGAGCCTCTCCAGCCCGGTTGCCAATCAGGTACCCCAAGCGGTCGGCATGGCCTACGCAGAGAAGCAAAAAGGAACAGACCGAGTCGTTATGGCCTATATGGGCGACGGCGGTACTGCCGAAGCAGACTTCCATATCGCCATGAACTTCGCTTCCCTCTGGAAAGCTCCGATGGTTCTCATCTGCCAGAACAACCAATGGGCCATCTCTACACCCGTCGCCACACAAATGGCGACCGAAACGATCGCCGAAAAAGCGCAGGCCTACGGTATTCCGGGCATACGGGTCGACGGAAACGATCTACTCGGAATGCATGATATCTGCACAGAGGCCGTAGCACGAGCACGAGCCGGCGAGGGCCCCACATT
>MDTE01112901.1_pt1 | contig 79713 bp, 74 predicted proteins | sample 811231 | NCBI WGS metagenome assembly MDTE01 (sample SAMN05326651, study PRJNA326480) | marine metagenome | isolation source: seawater | place: Indian Ocean: Red Sea | collected 2010 | reverse complement strand
CAGAGCATTAAATATACTTAAAAATGTTTCTTTAGTAGCTTGCGAAGACACTAGACAAACAAAAAAAATAATGTCTAAGCACGGAATTTCAAATACCTTAATTAGTTTCAATAAAAATAACAATAGTAAGAAAATACCCCAAATAATAAAGCTTCTAAAAGAATCGAATTCTATAGCATTAGTAAGCGATGCGGGTATGCCATCAATTTGTGATCCTGGAGAGGAATTGGCTAGAGAAGCGAAGTTAAATGAAATACAAATTATATGCATTCCAGGTCCATCAGCAGTTTTAACAGCCCTGGTTTCGAGTGGTTACCCTTCTTCAAAATTTATCTTCGAAGGTTTTTTACCCAAAAAAACAGCTCCAAGAAAAAAATTGCTTCAAGAAATTAGTCAAAATGAAAAAACAACAATATTTTTCGAAGCTCCTCATCGTTTAAAAAAAACATTAATTGAATTAAAAGAATTTTGCGGGGGCGAAAGAGAAATTATAGTAACAAAAGAATTGACAAAAAAGTTTGAAAAACATATTGGCTCAAATATTGATGAAGTAATAAAATATTTTGACAAAGAAGAAGTAATGGGAGAATTTACGCTTGTTTTAAAAGGATTAAATAATAATTTGAATAATGAAATAAATAAGTCCATATTGAGAGAAGAATTATATGAACTAACTAATGCGGGATTAAGTTTATCTTCAGCATCAAAATATTTAGCAAAAAAAAATAATATCTCTAAAAGTATTATTTATAATTTATATAAATCAGACAAAATTTTTTAAATGAGAATTTACTTTAATAAGATAATGCTAAATGTTATATTCAACTTTTTTATTTTTTTATTTTTGATTATAGGCATTCAAAATAGTACAAATAAAACAAAAATTAACCTAATATTTAATGAAACGATCAATTTGCCGGTGGGATTTATTATGGGAACAAGTTTTATATGCGGATCTATTGCAGGAAGTTTTATTAATATTAATTTTTATACAAAAAAGAATTCAAAAAATTAAATTGTTATTAACTGTTCTTGACTTACAATTCTGGTAATTCCTCTTGATAATAAAATTGGGGCAACTATATGAAAAACTTTTGTATTCGGTATTTTTATAACCTTTTGATCCTTATTACACATTGATTTAGCTATTTTCATATCAAAAAATATTTCTATTGTTTTTCTATTCAAGTCATCTTCTGGCAAAAATTGCCAAGAAGCATATTCCTTAAGAAGCTTAGTTTTCAGTTCAATATTCTTCTCCACAATCATATATACCATTGGGGGTAAATTTATTTGATTAAGGGGTATCGAAGATAATTCTTTTCTTGATTCTTGATCAATATTAACTTCTACAGGCTCTAATTCATAAAATTCAGATTGAAAATTACAGGATTCATGATTAAATGCTGAATGATTATTACTCGCAGTTGCATTTTCAAATATTTGACTTTGTGTTAAGTTCTTATATTCTTTTTCCTCAATGTTTTTTTTTAAATACTTATTAATTGTTGTTTTAGAATATCCATAAGATTTAACTAAATTTTTTAATAATATTCCTGATCTAAAATCATTTACTAAATCTTTTATCTCTTTATCAGTAATTTTTTTTGGCACAAGTTTTAAATATATTTCACAATTCATATTAACATCTTTAAAAAAATTTTTAATTTTTGAATTCGATAAAATATAGTAAATAAAAAAGAATATAAAACTTTGAAGAGTTATTTTAAAATTTAAAAACTTTGATAATGAAAGAAATTAGCAATAAAATTTTATTAAGCTTTTCAAGATTCAATTTAAATAATTTTTCTCACTTTATTTTTATATGTTCTCCACTTTTATTTTACTTTGGAGAAAAAAGTTTCATAGCCTTTGACGAGGGATATTATGCATTGCAGGGCAAATGGGTTCTAGAGTATGAAAACTGGATTACTCCCCAGTGGTTCGATCAAATTCAGTTTGATAGGCCCCCCTTTTTACCAGCTTTAATAGCAATTTTTTATAAATTATTTGGAATAAATTATTTTTCTGCACATTTGCCAGTAATAATATCTTCGATATTAGTTTTATATTTTACTTTTAAAATTCATGGTTTATTAATTGGAGAAAATTTTAAATGGCTTTCACCATTAATTCTCGTAACAACATCGTTATGGATAAATTTTACTCATTTAGTCACACAAGATATCTTATTAGTTACTTTTGAAATTATAGGAATCTATTTCCTAATTAAATCTTCTGAAAATTCAAAAAAATATGAATTAATCTTAAGTTCAAGCTGGGTAGGATTATGCTTTTTTCTTAAAACCTACATGGTTATAATCCCTATAATTGCAATTTCTCCTTATATTTTTAAATACAAAAGAAACTTATTTAAAACAAAATATTTTTATTTTGGATTTATCCTAGGTTTTCTTCCATTTATATTTTGGAGTATTTTATGTTTCAACTTGTATGGCGTTGATTTTATAAATGGTATTAATAATAAAGTTTTGAGCTTGTCAAAAAGCAATACTTTTAGCCAACCCTTTTATTACTACTTATGGAATATACCAATTTCATTTTTACCTTGGACCCCTTTTTCTATTTATGGACTTAGATTAATAAGTAAGAAATTTACTGGTCAAAAACACTATTTAATTTTTATCTATCCTATTTTTATAATTTTTCTTTTAAGCATATTTAGTACAAAAGTTCCCTACTATTCATTGCAAACTTTTCCTTTCCTTTCAATTTCTGCTAGTTATGGCCTTTTTCACTTTTCTTCAAATTTAAATCTAAAGAAAAAAAGATTAATTAATAAAATAATATTTTTATTTTTATTTATTTTATTTTTTTTATTTGCTTATTACCTTACAAAAAAAATAAGCTTTGAAGGTGAAATTAATTCAAATTTTTCCATATATTTTTTTGCAACCATTCTCCTTATATCTCCCTCTTTACTTATCAATATTTTCTCTAGCAAAAGGTTAAATATCTTTGCTTTCCTTTTGGGACCATATTTATGCACTTCATTATTAGTTCAAACAGGGCAATTAAATAATAGAAGTCCAGATATTAAAATTGCAATAAATAATTTAGATGAATCACAATTAATTGATAATGATCAAATTTTTGTTCTTACCCCAAGAGAGCTAAGCAATGAAGAATTATCAGAGATTATAAAAATATCTCTATATTCAAAAATCAAACTAAATAAAGTTAATGATATAAATGAAATCAAATTAAACCAATACATTTGGATTCCTAATAAAAATATTGGAGAATACAATTTTTTAAAAACAGTCCTTAGACAAAAAAATATCTCTGAATGGGTTCTTGCAAAAAAAGTTATTTAAAAGAATTTGATACTTTTTCTCCCTTCAAAAGGAAAAATAGCTTTTACTTTTTTAATTTTAAGTATTTCTAAAATACTTTTTGAGTTGAATAGATCTCTTAATTCTATTATAATTTTATTTTGCAAGCTCTCTTAGCTCAGCTGGATAGAGCAACTGCCTTCTAAGCAGTGGGTCTCAGGTTCGAATCCTGAAGAGAGCGCTCTTCTTATTATCAAATACAAGTTTTGTACTAGACCAAATTTTCACTCAATTTAAATTATTATATTAAATATTGACTCTTGTTTATAATGAAATTATGAGGACATGCTTAGGAAAAATTAAGCAATTTTGTTCTTATAAATATGCTACATACTATTTTAAATTTGGAGTTTTTTCACTTCTATCTGCGCCGGCAATATCAGTTATTTTTTTAATTTCTTCAGTGGCAATAGGTTTAAAGAAAAGACAAAAATCAATTTTTGATGAAAAGATAAATTTATATCTAATCATATCCGCAATATTAATGATTATTAGTTGTATTTATAAATCATTCCCAATTAATTTTCCTTATGATTCCTGGTCCCCATCTTTATCATGGTATGGACTTGCTAATTGGATACCTCTTTTTATATTTTTTCTGGGATTTCAATCTTTTTTAGACTCGAAAGAAAAAAGAAGGCAAGTATCATTATTATTCATATTTGGAAGCATACCTTTATTAGTAAGTGGAATATTACAATATTTTTTTAAAATATACGGTCCCTTTGAAACCCTTAATGGTCTTATTATTTGGTTTTCAAGGCCACTTAACAATGGAGAGGGCTTAACTGGCCTATTCAATAATCCTAATTATGCAGGTGCTTGGTTAAGTTTAGTGTTTCCTTTCTCATTAGCTTTTTGTTTAGAAAAAAAAAGAAAATCTAAAAAACTAATTTCTTCTTTAATTTGCTTGCTTATCGTATTTGTCTCTTTATTTACTTTTTCAAGAAGTAGCTGGTTAAATATTGGATTAAGTTCAATATTAATTTTGGGCAAGTCGTCTATATTCTTTGTTATACCTATTTGCATTATTGCGATTTATCTCCTTGCAGAATGTTTTAATGGATTCAATCAAGAAATTAATAATAATTTAATTAAAAATGCTTTTGTAGAAAATTTTTGCTTAAAATTTAAAGAAATTGGGTTTTCAAACTCACATAGATTAATTATTTGGAGAAATGCTTTTTCTCTAATTAAACTAAATTGGATTCTTGGTTATGGAGCTTCTTCATTCTCAACATTATATTTTCTACGAAGTGGGCGATTTACTACCCATTCACACAACATTTTGATTGATGTTGCTTTTAATTATGGAATTTTTGCATCTGCTCTTTTAGGTATTTTTGTTTTCAACCTAATATTTAAAAGTTTTCGAAAAATATATTTAAATAAAAATACTAAACAAAAAGTAAATAATTTTGATAAAGCTTGGTGGGCATCTATTTTTGTAATAGCCTTATCTCATCTATATGATAATCAATATTATGATTTAAGAATTAGTATCTCAAGCTGGATATTGTTAGCTGGCATAAAAAATATTTTAAGTGAATAAAAATTTAAACTTTATGAACTTTTCTACGATTTTGCTTATTTTTCGCTAATTCATTATTACCTTAGAAAATGTTTAAATGTTCTGAGAGATATTTTGTCAGCATTAACTAATTGCTTATTAATTGAAGCAAAAGCGATTGCAAACACTGCAGAAAAACTTGATAATGATCAGGTTGAAGCAACTTTTAGTTTGTTAAAAAGTTGCATAAATAATCGTGGAAAACTAATAACCTCAGGAGTAGGGAAGAGCGGCTTTGTTGCAAGAAAAATTGCAGCAACCTTCTCTTCTTTAGGTCTAACTTCCTTATATTTAAATCCATTAGATGCATTACATGGAGATTTAGGAATTGCTCAATCTAATGATGTGGCTTTAGTAATCTCAAATAGTGGTAAAACCAGAGAGATTCTTGACATAGCTCCTCATTTAAAAAAACGTGGCATAAAACTTATCGGAATTATTGGGAACCAAAATTCACCTATAAGTGAAATTTGTGATACTTTTCTTGATAGTTCTGTAGACAGAGAATCATGTCCTTTAAACTTAGCTCCTACAACAAGTACATCTGTTGCTTTAGCAATTGGAGATGCATTAGCTGCGGTCTGGATAGAAAGAGAAAAAATTTCAAAAGATGATTTTGCAACTAATCACCCAGCTGGCAACCTAGGGAGGAAATTAACACTCTTGACAAAAGATCTTATGATTCCATTTAAAAATATAAAAAACCTTTCCCCCGAAATGGGGATAACTCAAATAATCGAATATTTAACAAAAGATGGCATTGGAGCATGTTGTGTTTTTGATAAGAAAAATTCAAAACAATTAATTGGATTGGTTACTGATGGTGATTTAAGGAGGGCACTTAAAGAAAATAGCACTGAAAAATGGCCAGAATTAAAGGCTGAATCACTTATGACAAATGATCCAATAACTATTTATGATAATCAACTTGCTATTGAAGCATTAAATCTTATGGAAAATAATAGAAAAAAGAGTATAAGTGTTTTACCAGTACTAGATTCAGATTCAAATTTCCTAGGTTTGCTAAGATTACATGATTTAATTCAATCAGGTCTTAAAAATATTAAATGAATTTTCTCCAAAAATTTTTTATTAACAATAAACTTTCATTTATAAAATTATTAGTGCTTGATGTTGATGGAGTTTTAACTGATGGATTAATCTATATTGACACCCAAGGGAATGAAACAAAAAGATTTAATGTCAAAGATGGCCTAGGAATAAAATTACTTCAAGAGGCTGGCATAAAAATAGCTCTTATAAGCGGTGGCAAATCTGAAAGTGCAATTCATAGAGCAAAAATGTTAAATATTAAATATTACTACTTTGAAGTGAAAAATAAGCTTGAAGTTTTGGAAGATTTAAAAAACATTTTACGTATCAAAGACTCTGAGGTTCTTTTTGTGGGTGATGACTTAAACGATTTAGCAGTCAAATCCTCAGTAGGTATTTTTGCAGTCCCTAATGATGGAGTAAAAGCAGTGAGAGATAATGCTGACTTAATTCTTTCAAAAGGGGGAGGTAAAGGAGCCATACGAGAACTATCGGAATTAATCCTAAGAAATAATATTTCTTATAGAAATAGTGTTAAAAATGGCTGGAGAGGAAATAATTAAAGATTTAAGCTTATTTTCCTCGCCAAATCTAATTGTTCTTGTGTATCTATTGATAAGAAATCACCCTCAACTTCAAGTGCTTTAAATTTTATCCCAGCATCAATTAACCTTAGTTGTTCAAGCTTCTCAAGTTCTTCTAGCTTAGATTCAGGAAATGAATTCCACTTTTCTAAAATATCCCCTCTGTAAGCATAAATACCAACATGTCCCCAATACTCATAAAAAGTATTCCACTCTTCTTTAGACTTATCTCTTATAAATGGCAAAGCTGATCTAGAAAAATAAAGTATTTCTTTTCTATTTGTTACTAAAGTCTTAACGAGATTGGGATTATGTATATCTTTATTTCTTATTTTATATATTGGCGTAATTACATCGGGTATCGTTTCATATTTTTTAGATAATAAAACTATCTCATCAACAATTTTGGGATCTATAAATGGTTGATCACCTTGAACATTTATTACAAGTGTCTGATTTAATTTATTTCCATTCGCCAATTTATTAATAACAGATGCAATTCTTGAACTACCTGAATTAAATTTTTTATCAGTAATCAAGCTTTTAAAACCCCAATTATTAGCTTGAATACTTAAAGACTCACTATCAGTACAAAGTATTAAATCATTTATTAATTTTGCTTTTGAGCACTCTATCAAAACCCTCTCTATCATTGGTTTTCCACCTATATCAGCTAATAATTTATTAGGTAATCTACTTGACTCTAACCTAGCTGGGATAGCAACTACAACATACATAAACTTAGATTTCTATAGAATCATTTCTGGCATTAAACCATTCTTGATCAAAATAGGATAAGTTCTTATTTTTTTCAAACCAAGGTCCGCCAAGAGTCCAATGCAACAAATTTATTTGATCATATTGTTTTTGATGCTTTGGGATCTCCTGAACATCAATAAGAAAATTCCAACCAAACTCTTCAATTCCTCCAATTTCTGAATCATCATTCAGCCATTTAAATTGGTGCAAATCTAATCCTGAAGCAGAATTAACATACTCAACAGTTAATTTTTTACATCTAGCACAATTAAAAAGCATTAAAGAGCTCCAGTTCTTTTTCTGATATTTAGTTTGCTTTTCACCTAAAAACTTTTTGTTTGAAATTGGGACATGATCATGTTTAACGCACAATAAGGCTTTTTTATCATCTCTTAAAGACCATAATCTACTAATATCAGTTCTACATAACATGTCACAATCCATAAAAATTGCCCAACCTTCATACCCCATCAATTTAGGGACTAGAAATCTAGTAAAAGAAAACTCTGTACTCTGATTTTCCTCTCTTTTTCTATAAAAAAGTTTTTGTCCTTCCAATTGAGATTTAACTAAAGGAGTTATTGAAACAGGAATTGTCGAGTTTTGGTAAATACTATCAATTAAGACATTTGTCGCCGCTCTCTCTCTAGAATCGTATCCTATGAAAATTGAAATGAGATTATTATCCATTTTACGATTTTGATATAAAAATATGATCTTTATAAGACTAACTATAGTAATATAAATCAATTGAAGAATCTATATATAGGCAAAAAATTACTAAAAAATTCATCAAACTTTTTCTTTATGTTAAATTCATTTATAACTCTTAACGATATTAAGATTGGGAATGAATTACCGATCATCTTAATTGCAGGATTAAATGTAATCGAAGATCCTGAAATAACTTTTAAAACTGCCAAAACAATTAAAGAAATCTGTGAAAAAATAAATATTAAATTTATTTTTAAAGCTTCTTATGATAAAGCAAATAGATCATCAATTAACTCATATAGGGGGCCAGGCATTGATCAGGGCTTAGAAATTTTTAAAACGCTTAAGAAGGAATTAGACATTAAAATAATCACTGATGTACATACACCTTTTCAGGCAGAAAAAGCAAGCAAGATATGTGATGTAATTCAAATACCAGCTTTCTTAGCAAGACAAACAGATTTAATAGAAGCTATTGCTAAAACTCAGAAAATCATAAATATAAAGAAACCACAATTTTTAAGTCCAAATCAGGTTAAAAACATAATTGAAAAATTCTTATATTTTGGCAATAAAAATCTAATGATTTGCGAAAGGGGGACTAATTTCGGTTATGACAACTTAATAGTAGATTTTCTTGGTTTTGAAATAATAAAAAAAGATTGTGGAAATTTACCTTTTATTTTTGATGTAACTCACTCTTTACAATTCAGAGAATTAAACGGAACGCAATCAGGAGGAAGAAGAAAACAAATTGTTGACTTAGCTTTAGCAGGAACGTCCACTAAGATTGCAGGTATCTTTATAGAAACCCACCCAGATCCTGATAAAGCACTTTGCGACGGTCCATCTGCAATTCCTTTAGACAAATTAGAAGATCTTATTAGACAAATAAAAGCATTAGATAAACTGGTAAAAAGCTTCCCAAAAATTGTAATTAATTAATGTCCGACAAGTTAATTATTAAGACTAGAAAAAAGATATTTTTCTACATTCTTATTGAGGTTTTCTTAATATCGATATCTTATCTGGTAGTACTTTTTTCTCAAAAAGAACTTAATTATTCATACATATATACTTTTTTAATAATTATGTTTTGGCCAATAGTTAGCTATTTGTCAAATAGATATGAAGGAATATTCACCAAACAAAAATTAACCATTTCATTTTTCAGAATAATTTTTTCTTCGTTAATAATGGTTCTACTATTTACCTCCCTAGCAACTATTATTGATTTTTTAAAACTTTATAAAACTGAATTTCAAATTTCATATTCATATGGATTCTTTATAAAAATCTTATATTTAAATTTTTTATTAACTTCCCTTTGCGGTCTTATCTTAAATAAAATTTCTAAAAATATAAATAAAGTAAAGAAATGGTTATTTATTGGCTCTGATAAAAATCTTGAACTTCTTAATAAAAGTATTAAAAATAGTAATTATCATAAAAAATTAAAAATAGAGAAAATAAAAGATAAGGGAATCAAACACTTAAAAAATTCTAGGATAATAATTGATCATGAAGATAAGATCGAACAAAATCTATTCACTTTGATTGATAGCAATATCGAAAATATTTTAATCCTCAGGACAATAGAAGATTGGTATGAGGAGACTTTTGAAAGAATACCTGTTGATTTATTTACCCTTAACAACATGTATGAATTAAAACAGAGATCATATAAGAATAATATTCATAATAAAATTAAACGAATTGGAGATATATTATTATCCATATTTATACTAATTATAACTTCACCATTAATAATATGGTTCAGTTTTTTAATTTGGGTGGAAGATAGAGGACCTATCTTTTATATACAAAAAAGGGTTGGATTTAAAGGTAAGATATTCAGTTTGGTTAAGTTTAGATCAATGCATATTAATGCTGAAAAAGATGGCCCTCAATGGGCTACAAAAAATGACCCTAGAACAACATTTATTGGAAAAATAATTAGAAAGACCAGATTTGATGAAATACCTCAGCTTTTTTCTGTTATTAAAGGCGAGATGAGCCTTATAGGACCAAGACCAGAGAGGCCAGAAATAGAAAATTTTTTGAAGAAAAATATAAATCACTACAATTTAAAATATTTAGTAAAACCTGGAATGAGTGGTTGGGCTCAGGTAAATTACCCTTATGGATCAAGCATTCAAGATTCAAAAAACAAGTTGTCATTTGATATTTTTTATATAAAAAATAAATCACTATTCTTAGATTTTATCGTTTTAATTAAAACGATAAAAATAATTCTTAATTTTAAAAAGTATGGTTCAAACTAATAAATTACGTATTTAATAATTTAATAATATCTATTGCATGCTTAATTGGATTAAATTTTTTATCTATTATTTCAGAAATTAATTTCAGTTCTATTGAACTTATCGATTTGATTTTGTAATTTAAATTCTTCAAAATTTCTTTTGCATCATACTCATTATCATAGAAATTAAAAAGGTAAATAAATTCTTTAGGGAAATGAGATGAAATTTCTAATAAGCCTCCTGACCTCGGAGATATTAATTTACAACCAAATAATAATGCCTCAAGAAAAACAATCCCAAACGGCTCTGAATCGGAGCAACTAATAAAATATTTAGATCTTTTTAAAAGTAAAGAAACCTCATTTCTAGCAACAAAGTCGGAAAATACGATATTTGTTGCATTATTATGTTTTAGATAATTATCCTTAGATGTGCCCTCTCCAACTACGTAAATATTTTTTCCTTTAGTAGCTAAATGTTCTAAAGTATCAAGCATAAATATTGGCATTTTGTAATTATTTACCCTACCAATAAAAATAATATCTATATCTTTTTCTAAATCATGAGTAAGGTTTTCTTTATTAACTGTAAATGGTATGGAGTTTCTTAAGACTTGTGTATCCAGTTTATATATATCTTTTAATATTGAATGAGAAAATTTACTAACACTAATAGATCTAATTTTCCTTATCTTATTTAAAATAATTATTGATCGAAAAAGGTAAAACCTTAATAAATCCTGTTGATTGGCTGATGGGAAACCATGCATAAAACATAAAACATTTTTAGCTGGTAATGGAAGAAAATTGTAAATTCCCCAAGTAATAAAATAGTATTTATCTTTTGTAGAAAAATAGATATTAAAGAAATTTTTAAAAATCTTTTTTAAAGCATTATATCCATAAATATATTCTGCATCGTAACCTAAAGATTCTAAAGAATTAGTTAAAGATTTAGATACTATTCTCACACCTCCAATACGAGATGAACCAAAAACGAATATTTTCATCAATTTCCCTAGAAAAGCAATACTTAAATATTTTAATTTAATCTAATACATACTACTATCTATTGTCTGAAGTATTTATATAGATCTTTTAAAATCTCAAAAACTTTAAATAGTTTTTTGTTATAATTAATTCAAATGATAAATAAAATAAAAAAATTATTATTCATACTTACTAAAATTAATAAAGTATATTTTATTTCAAATTCTACAGCGTATAGGGTTCTCAAAAGCCAAAACTTATTTAATAATGATAAATATTCATTCATTTTTATAGGAGAATATCTTGATTCAAAAAAGGACAATAATATATCGAATTTTACATTGCCCTTATCTGCAATAAGATTCAAACCTTATAGTTTAAATGCTAAATTTCAGGTATTATATTGTGATATTTTTCAATTACTTTTTTGTATAATTATTTTATTAACTAGAAAGAAAAATTTAGAAATAATTTTTACAAGTGTCACTAATTCGAGATGTCTCTACATTCTTGATCCTTTAGTAAAGAATTTAAGAGTTATTGATTGGCAATATAAGTATATATATAGATTCCTTTTAAAAGAATTTAAAAATCGTAGTATAAATTTTAAATATGGAAATTTCATATTTAGAGCAAACCATAAATTAAATTGTAAAATTATATTTCCAAAAAGTTATAATGATAAATTTTATAATTTAATAAATTATAAAAATAATGGAAATATATTAATAATCCACAATCCAAATCGAAGTATAAAATATTGGGAAAATATAAACAAGATAATAGAAGAAAATAAAAATACAAAAAAATTATTTTATATAATTATTCATCCAAAAACATTTCAAGAAGATAGGATAGATTTCATAAATATTTTTAGGAAAAATATTAATATTAGAAGGATTTTATTTACTTCTATTAATGAATTGATTAATAATAATCAATTAATTGATTTAGAAATATGCTACAGCTTATCCTCATCACTAGATTTTATTTTATATGACAAAAACATACCTGTAACAAGTCCATTATTAGCTAATTAGATAATAAATTTAAAAGATTTTTTATTAAAAATTTAAATAATTTTATTATCTTTTTAAAGGTAAACCTAATGAATCTAAAACAAAAATTTATTAATTTAAGTCTTAAAACAATTAATGGGAAAATAAAAAATTTTAAAAAACGATCAATTACATATATTATTGAGATATATAATCGATTATTATGACCCTCTATTAATAATTTTAAATTAAAAATAATAATATTTTTTAAGGATATTATTTTCCACAATAAAGTATCTTTGATATAACCTTTAGCCGCCCAAAAGTAAGAGGAAGGATTTAAATCCCAATCGCAAATTTTCTTATTAAAAAAAGTATATTTTATTAGCTCTGGGTTTTCATTAAAAGTTTTTGTTAGAGCAATTTGGTCAGAAAACCATTTATCAAAGTCAGGAATACAAGCAAAATAGTAACTTTCTACAAAGCTAGTAATAATAGAATCATTTCTTAAATATTTGTTATCGCTTGCTTTTAAAATAATTATGCCCGATTTATATTGCATGAATTTAGAATTATCGATAAATTTTTTTTCTATCAAATTTTCCCTTACTTGTCTTAGATAAATTCTTTTTTCATTGAATATACTATTTATATTATTAATTAGAATATTATCTACATCAGAATAAATAATTTTATTTGTATTAATTTTAGAAGTAAATTCAAATAAAATTGGAACTCTTATATTTGCAGAAAAAATTTTCAATTCATTTTTATTTTTTATATTACTTGGAATATCAATACCAATTTCTATAAGGTTATCTTTTTTCTTAAAATCAAATGAAAAGCAACCAATTTGTATATATATTATTAACCAATTTTTTGCAAATAAATTTATTGAAGATGTAAGTGGACTAACAAATTTAGAATATTTCCTATCTGAAATAAAGAAAAATATTCCTTCACTATTTAAATTATTAATAGTATTGTTTATTAACTTTATATGATCATTATTAATAATATCCATTTCATTATTTAAAAAAATTCACGACCTATAATCCCTTAATGAAATAAGTTTTTTATCTTTTCTAAAGCTATAAACCTTATCACAAATATCTAAATTAGAAGATCTATGAGAGATTAAAACTAAGGTTAAAGAATTCGGTAAAGATTTAATTGACTCCAATATATAATCTTCTGTTTCTTTATCTAATGAACTAGTTGCTTCATCCAAAATAAGAATTTGTGGCTCTCCATATAGAGCTCTCGCTATTGCTACCCTTTGTTTCTGCCCCCCACTTAATTTGACACCATTTTCTCCAAAACAACTTTCATAACCTTTTTCTGTATTCTCTATATAATTTGCAATACCTGCAAGTTTCGATGCTTTTCTTAATTTATCATAATTTATATCATTCTTATTAATTCCAAAGGCGATATTTTCTGCAATTGAATTATTAGTCATATATATTTCTTGTGGTACATGACCAATAGATTTTAGCCAATAATTTAAGTAAGTTTTATTAGAAATTTTATGCAAGTCAAATTCATTTACTATAATTTTCCCTTTTGTTGGTTTTAGTAGTGCCATCAATAAATCAATGAAAGTACTTTTACCTGATCCACTCGCTCCTACAATTCCAATTTTATCTCCTCTTTTTATACAAAGATTAAGGTCAGTAATTGTATAAGCTTTGTTTTTATAGTATTTGTAATAAACATTGTTAAAAAAGATTTCTTTGAATTTAAATTCCTGGCTTTTAATATTTATATCTAATTTTCGTTGATTATCATTAATTTTAAGCACATCCAAAACATTCTTTATACTCGCACTTCTAGCCCTGATCTGAGAAAGGCTACTATAGCAACCTTGAAAATTAGGTAAAAGTTTCTGCACTCCTAACGCGAAAACTCCTAACAAACTTATTATTCTCATATCTCCCCCAGATGTACCCAAAAAAGAATAACCAATAAAAGCAAAAATAATTAAAATAAGAATCTCTAATGATAATTTAGGAAAATTACTTAAGAAAAGAACTTTTGATATTTTGTTTCTTTTAACACTTTCAACTTTCCTAAATGAATTTATAAAAAAAGATTGTCTATTACCCAATATTATGTCTTTGATCGAAAAGAGAGATTCTTGTATTAATGAAAATTGATTATTAACTGAGCTCTCGATAAGAGAACTAGAAGACTTCATGGTTTTATTAGTAAGCAATGAAATTAAAAAGTAAAAACAAATAATTATTAATGCAGATAATAATGTTATGTAAAAATTAACTACTGAAAGAGTAATTATGATTGATGACGCGACAACCAAATTAATCATAAAGACCAAACTAGCGTTAATTACAGTAATTGTTTCATCTAGATGATAAGTCATACTTGAGAGACTATCTGAACTTTTATTAATTAAATGCTCTTCATAAGATTGATAGATAATATTCCTAAAAAATTTATTAGAAAATGATGATCCAATATTTGCTGAAATTTTGTAAGTTATATACAAGGTAATAATTCTTATAACTCCAGAAAAAATAATTGTTAGTACAAATAACAGAAAAATATAAAAAGATATATTATCTGAATTTATAAAAAAAAGATTAGTCAAGAAAGATACTATTGGATTAGATAATACTTTTTCAGGGTTAACAATTATTGCCAAGAAAGGTATTATCGTTGATAGAGTTAGAATCTCAGAACCAGCATTCAAAATCATTAATAAAAATAAAAAATATAATGATTTTTTTTTAGATTTAGGTATATTTTTGAAAAGATTATTGATTAATATAAATGATGAAAACTTATTAGCTTTAACCAATGTTTAATGTCTAAACTAGTTCAATAGTAACCATTTCATACAAAAAGTAAAGTTGCTAAATTGAATTTATATAACTATTTTATCGATTTATTTATTAGTTTTTATTTTTTCTTTTTAAGAAGAACAAAATATCCAGTACATGCCTCAGGTGTTTTTACTTTTAAAAATTTATCGAAAAAATAAAGTATCAGGAGGTATGGTAAGGTTATTAATCTTGTAATTACTTTATAAAATAAAGGGCCAAAATAAGTTGTTCTTATAACTTCACTGGCCAAATCAGTAATATAATTGCCATTAGGAATAATACTTACAATTTCTAAATCTAGTTGATTAGCTTTCTTATAAAACCAGAATTTACTAAATCCTGAATAATAAAAATGTGGTGATTGATGGTAAAGAGATTTAAAAGGGGCAGTAATAAGAATCTGACCATTAACTTTTAATAATCTTTTTAACTCTTTGATAGCATTAAAAGGATCTTCTAGATGTTCAATTACTTCGCTACATAAAATAAAATCAAATGAAAGACTTTCACAAGGAATATTAGTAATATCAGAAATAATATCGCAATTTTGCGACTGCCATTTTTTTACAGTACTTTCTCCAAATTTCTCCCCACCTTTATACTCACCAAAATCCTGTGATGTATAAATCAAATGAGATGCAAATTTTTTATACCTTTGTATACCTGCTCCAGCATCCAATAATCTTGATCCATTTGGAATTTTTAAGATCCAATCTTTTATATATAAATCTCTCTGATTTGCTAAAGAAGGAAACAAAAAATTATTATAAAATTTCCTATTAATAAAAAATATATCTTTTGAGATTTTCTTTAGTAGAAATTTGAATAAATGCAAAGAAAGTTTTTTTATCTAAATATTATTATATAACTTTTCTATAACTTCCCTTTAAATAGAGAAATAGCTTAATTAATACGAGTTTTTTGATCCAAATTAAATTTCATAACCTAAATTTTTCCTAATAAATTTTCTAAAAATTTCTCAAAAAAAGTCTTTTTAATATTAATTTTTGGATTAATAGAAATTATATTATTAAAGAAATCTAAACCTTTCTTTGATTCAATAAAATCTAAAATTTCTAAAAGATGCAGATCATCAAACATAAGAAAACTTCGTGATAATTTATAGTTTTCTTCAACATAAACCTGCATTGATTCATAAATTTGCAATCCATTTTCTTCAATATTAGAAATAATTTGATCTAATTCCTGAATAGTATTAAAAAATAAGATCCCTTTAGGATTAAAATATTTTTGTACATTTTTTGTTCCCCAATAAATAGGGATAACCCCTGAGGCAAAACAATCTAGAATTTTTTCAGTGAAATAATCTGAATATTCTGTATTCTCAATGCAAATTGAAAAATGGTAAGGTTTTAACATTTCACCTTTCTCTACAATTCTTATACCTTGTGGTCCAGAACCTAATCTATGAATTATCTTAGAACTTATATTTTCATATCTTTTAGCAATTAAATGTCTCAGTTTATGACCAGGTAATTCTTTTTTCTCAGAATAATTAAATGAAATTAAAAATTTTTTGTCATTGAAATTAGTCCCAAAATATTTTTCTCCAATTGAGACGATAGAGGCTGGTACATACCTAGCTTTATTTTCAAAATTTATTAAAATTTCACGGTCGTGAGTCAATATAAGATCAAAATGCTTTTCTAATTGAAATATACGTTTATATATATCTGGCTTTACGGATTTAGACTCTACCAATAAAGCAACATTAAATTTTGACTTATATTTTAAAAATTTTTTATCTATATATGCATCTAGAAAGATAGAAATTCCTTCCCAATTCTTAAGAAATCCAATTCCTTTATAAATATTATTTCTTCTCAAATTAGCCGTCCCACAGGCACTCGTGGATTCAAGAAGACTATTGTAAGTGCCTTTAGCAAAATGTTTCGAGATAGAATTAATAAAAATCTTTCTATCCAAAAGTAATTTATATTTATTTTCTAAGTAATTTACTCTTTTATACATTTTAAAAATATAGCATTTGGTCTTTTAATTTTTTTAATTCCTTAGTAAGATTCTTAAATGAACAATAAAAAAAAGTTAATCTCATTAAAAGATACTATTTATGTAGCTGGACACAAGGGGATGGTTGGAAAAGCAATAGTTAGAGTATTAAACTCAGCAGGCTATAAAAATATTCTCACCATATCTAGAAATGAAATTGACCTTAAAAATGATGTAGAAGTAAAAAATTGGTTTTATAAAAAAAAACCTAAAGTTGTAATCTTGGCGGCCGCTAAAGTTGGAGGTATTGAAGCCAACAAAAATAATCCTACGGAGTTTTTATTAGAAAATTTAAGAATCCAAAATAATGTCATAGAATGTGCTTGGAGAAACGAAGCAAAAAGGTTTCTTTTTTTAGGAAGCAGTTGTATTTATCCAAAATATTCAAAGCAGCCAATTAATGAAGAACAACTTCTGACAAGTACACTAGAGAGAACAAATGAATGTTACGCCATTGCAAAAATTGCTGGAATTAAGCTCTGCAATGCCTTACGAGAACAATATGGTTTTGATGCTATTAGTCTTATGCCAACAAATTTATACGGTCCTGGTGATAATTTTGATTTAAAAAATGGTCATGTATTAGCATCATTAATAAAAAAATTCTGCGATGCGAAGAAGCAAAACATTAATAAAGTTACTCTATGGGGGACCGGCAAACCATTTAGAGAATTTCTTCATGTTGATGATCTTGCAAACGCTTGTCTATTTGCATTAGAAAAATGGAATCCAAAAGATAAAAATTCTCCAAAAAATACTTATAGTGATGATTCATTACTTCATCTCAATGTAGGAACAGGACAAGATATTTCAATTTATGATTTAGCTTTTATGATTTCCGAAATTGTTGGTTATGAAGGAGAAATAATTTGGGATAAAAACAAACCAGATGGTACTCCCAAAAAACTGTTAGACACAAAACACCTTAGCAATATGGGTTGGCATGCTAAGGTATCACTAAAAGAAGGTTTAATTTCCACAGTTAAATATTATAGAGATCATTCAAAAACATAATGTTTTTTAATAAATACAAAATATATCTATATGGAGGCATAGGTAATCAAATTTTAAATTTATTAATTCAGATTGAAAAAGCTATTAAAGAAAGTATAGAACCATCGAATATTGAAATAGTTATTTGCAAATATGATAAAGCCCAAAAAAATAGGCTTTTCCATAATGCTGAAGATTTAACAAAGTATATATCTTTAAACAAAAAAATTAAATTAAGCATAACTTTCAATAAACCCAAGAAAAAGCAAAAATTAAATAAAGAAAATGCAAATAAAATAATTTTTTCTTTAAGTAATAATTATTTATATTATTTTAATGTGTTAGAAGATACCTACAAAAATAGTATTAAAAAGCATAATTTCATATGGATAAGGGGTGGAGATCGGAAATTTAATGTAGAAAAAATTGATGAAATCCTAAAAATAAAATTTAAAGGAATCAAATTTAATGTACTTACAAATGATAAGAGTCTAGTTTCAAATTTTCCCTTATTAAAAAAGAAATTAGTTGGTGGCGATTCCTTAATTGATTTCAAATACTTAATGAATTCGAAGTTGATATTGTCACAATTCTCAGCTTTTAGTATTGTCCCATTTTTATTAAGTAAGCAAAGCCAGAAAATATATATTCCAAATAAAAACTATCATTGCAGAGATGAATTTCCCTATATCGATGAAGATTGGATCTTTTTAGAAACTTTATTAATTGAATTAAACCAAAAAAATCCTAAAAAAGAATTTTATATAATCGATTAATTAATCCTTTGATTTTTGAAAGGCAATTATTGAAAAACTCCAAATTATAATATTTTTTTGGAAGGGAACTTATTATTTTATCTCTAAAAATATATTGATTAAAATAATCGTTTACAAAGAATGGTTTCACCTCTGTTTCACTAACATTATTGAAGATATTAACCCATTCATTAAAATTTTTATTCAATGTTAGGCTATTTCCTTGAAGTGAACTTATTAGTATTTTTCTTATTTTTATATCAACCTTATCATTTGGATTGAAAATAAAAACCTTAATTTTTTTATTTTCATGTCGAATATATTTAAATCTTAAGAATTTTGAATAGTAAGAATTACCAAAAGAGATTAAACATTTTCTATTTAATATCGCTTCAAAACCAGTTGTAGAATTAATAGTAATTACTATATCTGAGTTTTTTAGATCAAAATCAAAAGTATTATCACTTATCTTTAAATTATTGAAAGAATTTGATTTTAAAAATTTTTTGCTTATTTTATATTTTGGGTGATTTCTAAATACAATATTGATTGTTTCAAAAAACTTATCTTGGAATTGAATTTTTAGATATTGTACAAAATCATTAACACTAAAAAATGGCGAAAAACATTTTATATTAGTATCAGTATCTACTTGAAGAGTTACTAATATAGAGGGTTTATTTTTAAACTTACCAACCAAATATTTAATAAGTTGATCTAAAGTTGTAGGATTTATTGAATTAGAATTTTGCATCTCAATCTTATCTACATATGAGAAAGCATTTACGCCTGATTTATTAATAAATAATGATTCAGGAAATAATCCATTTTCCCAAAATACCAAATTTTTATTAATTTTATATAAGCAAAGTGCCAAGCTAAAAGAGCTTATTGAAATTCCGTTCAAAACTAAACCATGAGATATATTATTTTCTATTAATAGGTTACTCCAGAAGTTTTCTAAGATAGATAATTCCGACAATGCATCTGGATAATCATCTATCAAATAATTAGGTAAACATTTATTCTTGAATGAGAAAAAATTAATTATATTTCTCAAAATTCGAGGATCTAAATCATCAGGAAAAATTTTATCGTAATCTAAATTTTCTAAATTATCTAAATTTTTTAAGCTTTCTTCAATTGATAATATTTTGAATCCTTTTGTTTTATAAAAAATGGCGGTTGCTTTATCTTTGGAAACAAATAAAACTTTATTAAACTGCTTATTTAAAAATTTATTTAATTTAATTATTTTTTTTTCTATTTTAATAGATGAATCTATCCAAACTATTATGTTCTCCATAATATTTATTCTTAAAAGATATTAAGATGACGGATATTTCCGTGAATAGCTATTCTCATTGAATTTCTTCTATCATCTTCACCAATTGATCTAGAATGCAAACCAGATACGTCTGCAACAATGAGTGTATTAGCATCTACATAATGTGATTCGATATTCAAATCCATGTTTTCTAGATCTTGATTTGAGAATCTTAAAGAACCTTCTAATTCACTTTTATAAGTTTCTTTATTTTGTTTATTTTCTTCATTTTGATCAAATTTATTATTATTCAAAATATGATTTACTTTTTTTGATTCGATTATCATTCTCTTCAATGAAAGCAAATGAGAAGACTTTACATATTTAAACGCTAATTTTTTACTCACCTTATAAGGGAAATACCAAAATTTTAATGAAGGGAAAAAAGTATCCATATGGCAATCTTTTTGAATATCATGGTCTTCATTAATAATATTTATTTTTTGCCAAAACGAGCTCCTATGAATCATTTTTCTAATACTTCTATAATTATCAGCGTATCCTAGAGGGTAAATAAATTGAGATATTTGTTCTAAAACATGAGATGAATTATATAATCTTCTTGGATAAAAATCCCAGCTTGAGAAAATTTTGCCCGTATGCATTATTGTTTTTGTACTTCCTTTATTAATTGCTAAAGGCTCACTATCAAATTCATTCTTTAATTTATCTAAATAATATTTACTTATAAAATTTGGGACCTTTATTATTCCATCATTATTTATTTGTGAAGTAAAGATATTATGACTTTTATTTTGTCTCCTATACAATTTAATTCTACTTATGATGGATCTTAATATCCATACATGCCTTAATTGTATCTGTTTTTCCTTTAACAAATCCGAATCAGCGTATTTATTTTTAACATTCAATAATGAATAATTTCTTGATAAATTAAGTTCTTTAAAAACTATATTTTGCAATTCTAAGATAATTTGAACATCTAACATTCTTTTGTAAGAAAAGAAATACTTATCAAGTAAATAAATAATTTTCTCTATATCATCTTTTCTATAAGATGAAAATTGATATAAAAATGTTTGAAATTCATTTAGTAATTTTTTGTGTAATTTATAAAAATGCATTATTAAAAGATTAAACTAATTAGAATTTCTTAAGGCTATTTGGTTATCATTAATACACATTTCTTCAATAAGTTTATCAAAAGAGATTTTTGGCTCCCAACCTAGTTTCTTTTTAGCCTTTGAATAATCTCCCAATAAGAAATCAACTTCAGTAGGTCTAAAATATTTTGAATCAACCTTTATTAAAGTTTTATTTGTTTTTGAATCAATACCAACTTCATTAATACCCTTACCATTAAAAATAAGATCATAACCAAACCATTCTGCAACTTTAATACAAAATTCTCTTACTGATCTTGTATTTCCAGTTGCTATTACGTAATCATCAGAAAGTTCTTCTTGAAGAATTAACCATTGCGCATAAACATAATCTTTTGCATGCCCCCAATCTCTTTTTGAGTCTAAATTACCCAAATAAATACAATCATCAATCCCATGTTTTATCCTTGCAAAACCTCTTGTTATTTTTCTAGTAACAAATGTTTCTCCTCTTCTTGGTGATTCGTGGTTAAAAAGAATCCCGTTTGAAGCATGAAGTCCATATGCTTCTCTATAGTTTTTAACCAGCCAATAAGAATATAGTTTTGCTATGGCATAAGGACTACGGGGATTAAAAGGTGTATTTTCATTCTGAGGTATTTCTGTAACTTTTCCATAAAGTTCAGAAGTAGAAGCTTGATAAAATTTAACTTCATCCATATTCTGGGATCTTATTGACTCTAAAATCCTTAGCGTTCCTAAAGCGTCTACTTGAGAAGTATATTCTGGCAACTCAAAGCTAATTGCAACATGGCTTTGCGCAGCTAAATTGTATATTTCATCTGGTCTTATTTGCTGAACGATAGCATTTAAATTGCTTGAATCCGTCATGTCTCCATAATGTAAATATAAATTCACTGAATCTGAGTGTCTATCTTCATAAATATCATCAATTCTATTTGTATTAAAATAACTTGATCTTCTTTTTATACCATGAACCTCATATCCCTTTGATAGTAATAATTCTGATAAATAAGAACCATCTTGTCCAGTAATTCCTGCAATTAAAGCCTTACGTTTATTTACCATGAACCTTTATAAAAATTCTCAATATAAATTTTACTATAATATTAAAAACATTCTTAATTTAATTGTTTATGAATAGAGAATTAATTTTAAATAAATTCTCAATTTTAGTTTGTTCGTTTGACAGCGTATCAGATATTCTTCAACTATGGGATAAAAAATTTTTTAAATCACCTTTTTTATTCAAGAAGAATTTTAAGATATTTTATGGATTAAATTTCTATAATGAAAATAATAAATTTCTCTTTCATAACAAAAATATTTTATATTCAAAAACTTTTAACTGGAGCTTTTCATTAAAGAGTTGGCTTAATCAGATTTCATCTGAATACATACTTTTAATATTGGATGACCAAGTAATTAAAACTTTTTCCACATCAAAAGTTAAAAAAATTATTAATGATATTGATAAATCTGGAATAATCTACGCACCTATTTCATATGGAACACATTTGACAAGAAAAATAATAAATAAAGAAATTATCTTAAAAACAAAAGTTCCAACTTCCAAATATAGTATTAATTTACAACCATCAATATGGCGAAAATCATTTCTTATTAATTTATTAAATGAATCAATTAATCCATGGGAATTTGAAATTAAATCATCGCAAAGATACAATAAAGAAAATTTCAATGCATTTTTTTATATCACGAAAGATATATCATTTTTTGAACAGTATATTGAACGAGGGAAAATTTATCCAAAAAGATTTCATGAAATATTTAAAAAGCCTTATCAACTAATTTTGAAGCGAGAAAAAGTAAATATTAGAAGAAGATTTATATCCCATATTGGATACATTTATAAAATAATTAAAGAATTTATAAATTCTTTAAAATCTTTTATTTTATTTAAATTAATTTTTATTTAAATCTCTTCTATATACTTCTCTATCCATCAAATAAATAAGAATTTGGATAAAAGCTCGAAAAAATAACTTTATATAAGCAATTAAATAATTTCTATTTTCTTGAAAATATATATTCCAAATCCACTTAATAACTTTTATTTTAGATCCTGATAAAGAATCATTAGAAACGCTATAAATTGAGTTAGGAATGCTATCTATATATATAGAATCTTTTGAAATAGATTTAACTAATTTTTTCCAAAAAACATGATCTTCATGATAGATAGGCTCAAACCTTAATTTTTTAATTGATGACAATCTTACACATGAATCTAAAAGAGGTATTGGATTAAAATATTTGATAGCATTCTTAATCCCAAAAGGTAAAAAAGGTTTCCTTAGAAAATATTTATTATTTTTCTCATGAAATCTATAATATGAGGAAAATAATAAGTTAATTTTTTTATTTTTTTTTGTTATTTGATATTGCCTTTCTAATTTGTTACTAAGCCAATAATCATCAATATCTAGAAAACATATAAATTTTCCATTTGCTTTTTCTAATCCTAAATTTCTAGATTCATAGGGACTATTTATTCGTTTCAACTTACTATTAATAAATATTTTTAATCTCTTATCCTTAAGAGTTTCAGATTTCAAAATTTCAAAACTATCATCAATACTGCAATCATCAATTATGATGGCTTCCCAGTTTCTGAATGTTTGATTTTCTAATCCATATAAATACCTTTTTATGTGCTTAGCACCATTTTTTACAGGCGTAATAATTGAAAAATAGGGTCTTTCAATATGCATTTATAGAATTCATAAGTTTTTTATGGATTTATACCAGTTAAATCCATCTTTGCACATATCTTGAATAGTTCTTTTTGTATTCCAGTGTAATAATTCATTTGCTAGCTTATTATCAGCAACAGCTTTTGCTACATCTCCGTCCCTTCTTTGTACAAATTCAATTGGGATAGAAACTTTATTTACCTCCTGAAAAATATTAATAAGTTCCAACACACTAGTTCCCTTAGCAGTTCCTAGATTAACTTTAATAATTTGACTTGAGTTATTTAAAAGAAAATCTAGGGCCTTTAGATGTCCATTTGCAATATCCATAATATGAATATAGTCCCTAATACAAGTGCCATCTATAGTGTTCCAGTCATTACCAAAGATTTTAAATTTTTCCCTTTCACCAATAGCTACTTGATTCAATAATGGGAAAATATTATTTGGGATTCCTTTTGCTAACTCACCAAGCATCCCCGATTTATGAGCTCCAACAGGATTAAAATATCTCAAAATTGCTATTCTGTATTTATCTGGTTGTTGACAATATAAATCAGATAATATTCTTTCTATTGTAGCTTTGGTATAACCATAAGGATTTAAAGGATTTAAAGGAGTATTTTCTTTTATTAGTACTTCTTGTGATTTACCATAAACAGTTGCACTACTGCTAAAAACAAAAGTATTGCAATTAAACTTTTTCATAACTTTTAATAAATTAATTGTGCCAACTACATTTACATCCCAATACTCAAGTGAATTAATAAATGAATCATGAACAGATTTTAAGCCGCAAAAATGAATTACTCCGTCAAAAGACTTTCCACTCAATTTTTTTTCTGAAAATATTCTTTCTAAAAATTCTAAATCTCTTATATCACCGTTATAAAATTCAATATTATTTCTTACATCAGGAATATCATTTTCTAATATTTTGATTATCCTAGAAATATTTTTTTGAGAACTATTAACTAATGAATCAAGGATTGTAATTTTATAATTACTTTTTAATAATTCCAAACACGAATGACTACCTATATATCCTGCTCCTCCAGTTAATAAAATACTTTTCATAGCTCACTAATTTATTTTATTTAAATAATTAGAATAGTTAAAGTTATACTATTGAAATTGATTTTAAATAAATAACCTCTAATAGTATAGTGGTATTATCATTGCTTTTTAATTTTGTATTATTTAAAAATTGATTTAAATTATGATCTAAAATAAAAAATTTAATAAAACAAAGTGTCAAATAAAATTAAAAAAATTTGTTGTATTGGAGCAGGATATGTAGGTGGACCTACCATGGCAGTTATTGCTGACAAATGTCCAGAAATATATGTTGATGTTGTAGATATAGATCAAGACAAAATTTTAAAATGGAATTCAAATAATTTAAATCATTTACCAATTTACGAACCAGGATTAGCAGAGATAATCAAAAGATGTAGAGGAAAAAACTTAAATTTCTCAACTGAAATTAATGAAAAGATCCAAAATGCTGACATGATTTTTATTTCAGTAAATACCCCAACAAAAACAAAAGGCTTTGGTAAAGGTAAAGCAAGTGATTTAAAGTGGGTAGAAGCATGTGCAAGACAAGTTGGGGATCATGCTATTGGTCATACTATTGTTGTAGAGAAAAGTACTTTGCCTGTTAGAACTGCTGAAGTTATTAAATCAATACTAGAAGCTAAACAATTTTCAAAAAAAACTAAAAATACTTTTGAAGTTTTATCTAATCCTGAATTCCTTTCTGAAGGGACAGCAATAAATGATCTTGAAAATCCTGGCAGAGTATTAATAGGAGGGGAATGTTCTAATGCAATTGAATCTCTGAGTAAAATCTACGAACATTGGGTTCCCAAAAGTAAAATTCTTTGTACAAATGTTTGGAGCAGTGAATTAGCAAAATTAACTGCCAACGCATTTTTAGCTCAAAGAATAAGTTCGATTAATTCTATTAGCGCACTATGTGAATCAACAGGAGCCGATGTTAGAGAAGTTGCAAGAGCAATAGGATCTGACGAAAGAATCGGTTCTAAATTTTTAGACTCAGGACCAGGCTTTGGAGGTAGTTGTTTTAAAAAAGATATATTAAATCTTGTTTACTTATCAGAGCATTTTGGACTTCCAGAAGTGGCAGAATTTTGGGAAAGTGTAGTTAAATTTAATACATGGCATCAAAATAGAATCTCCAAGTTAGTTACTTTAAAACTTCATGGCACATTGACAGGCAAAAAAATAGCAGTACTTGGATTCGCTTTCAAAGCAAACACTAATGATACAAGAGAATCTGCCGCAATCCAAATTTGTAAAAATTTACTAGAAGAAGGTGCAATTTTGAAAATACATGATTACAAAGTAAATGAAGAACAAATTACTAATGAATTAGGTAAATTTCCAGATAGTAAAGGACTAGGAGAAGAATTATTTAAAAAAAATGAGAATAATTGGAAATTTATAAAAGAAATTGATGATGCTTTTGATAATGTAGATGCTATATTAATCCTCACAGAATGGGAACAATATTCGGAACTTAACTGGAAAGAGATTTCGCAAAAAATGAGAACTCCCTCTTGGGTTTTTGATGCAAGATCTATAGTAGATCACTCAAAAGTTTTGGACTCTGGCATAAATTTTTGGCGAATTGGTGATGGATCAATACTAAAATCTTAAGTTTTATAAAATGAAATTATTTATTACTGGAGGGACAGGTTTTATTGGGAAACATTTAGTAAATTTAGCTTTAAATCAAGATCATGAAGTAACTGTTTTATCAAGAAAACCTATAGAAAACATTTTTAAAATTAGTAAAAATTTAAAAAATATTATTTTAGATATTAAAGATATAGAAAATATTGATTTTGAAGAATATGATGTGTTAATTAATCTGGCAGCTGTTGGTTTAAGTCCTAGGATTACTAGTTGGTCTAATTTAGTAGATATAAATATACTCTCCGCATTAAAAATTTGCCAAAAGGCTAAGCAAATAGGTGCAAGATTTATACAAATCGGATCCTTTTGTGAATATGGAATTTCAGCAAATAAATATATTGAGATACCCGTAGAAGCACCTTTAAAACCAACTTTTGCTTATGCAGCATCAAAAGCAACTTCATATCAAATGATCTATGGATACTGTATTTCTGAGAATATAGAGTTAGCCTACCTAAGACTATTTAATGTTTATGGAGAAGGACAATATGAAAAAAATATTTGGCCCGCTTTAAAAAAGTCTGCATTCAATAATGAAAATTTCAGCTTGACGCCGGGGGCACAAGTAAGAGATTTTATATCAGTAAAAGATGTAGCAAGAATTATTTTAAAAATATCTACTTTACCCTCATTTTACTTCACAAATCCTCTAGTACTTAATGTAGGCTCTGGAAATCCAACAACCGTACTAGATTTTTGCAAATATTGGTGGAAAAAATGGGGCGCAAAAGGTAAATTAATTCCTGGTGATTTTAATTATAGAAAAAATGAAGTCATGAGATATGTTCCATACATTGAAAAAGATTTACTTTTTAAATAAATAATTTAGTATTTTAAAAATTTTTATTCGGTTAATACTATATAATTAACGGCTTAAATTTCTCTAAATCTACCAATAATTTATCTCTTTCTGAAACTATTGGATTTTGAATAGGCCAATTAAAATCAACACTACTCCAAAGAATACCAGTATCGTCATTTATAGAATACTCAGAGTCAACAAGGTAACCCAAAAATGCATCTTCATTATTAAGATTTAAAAAAGCATGCCCATATCCTTTCGGTATAAAAATTGTGTCATTATTTGCAGAATCTAAAAATGTTGAATAAACACATCCAAATTTTTCTCCAGATCGAAGGTCAATTAAAACATCTAGAACTTTACCTGCAAGGCAAGAAACAATTTTCCCATGAATAGAATTATTTATCTGAAGATGGAAACCTCTCAAAACATTTGACTTAGAAGAAGAGTAATAGAACTCTTTGGTATGAAATTCGATATTTTGTAGAAGAGACTCTTGAAAAACCTTGCAAAAGATTCCTCTATTGTCAGTTTTTCTCTTGACATCAAGAAAAAATGCATCAGAATTTCCTATTGTTTTGGAAATCATTTTTTTAGATTTTATTTAAAGTTACTAAAACTAAAATCCCTTTTATATATTTCTTCAATAAGATTCATAGTCAATAATATTTTTGACGAGTTCTGCATAAGGATCGTTACCTTCAAATACATTTTTATACCAATCAATAGTAACATCGATGGTTTTATTGAAATCCCATTTTGGAAACCAATTAAGTAATTCAGCCGATTTATCAATATTCAAATTTAATAATTTAGATTCATAAGGCTTTTCTTTATTATTTTCGATAATATACTCTCCAGGCCAAATATTAAATATTCTTTCAACTAAAAGTTTCACTTCTTTATTACTTGATGGATTAGGTCCAAAATTAAAACTTTCACAATAATTTTTACCTTTTAATGATAGTGATTCAGCTAAAAATAAATAACCTAATAAAGGTTCAAGTACATGTTGCCATGGCCTTGTTGATTTTGGGTTCCTTATATGTACCTTTTTTGACGACATTAAAGACTTTATAACATCTGGAACAATCCTATTTGCAGCCCAATCACCTCCCCCAATAACATTTCCCGCACGTACCGAAGCAAATTTATACTGATCTTTTTTAGAATTATGTTTGTTTTCAAGAGATGATCTCCAACTTGAAATAGCTAACTCACATGCAGCCTTGCTTGCACTGTAAGGATCGTATCCACCTAACTCATCAGTTTCTCTATAACCATTTTTTGATTCCTTATTTTTATAAACTTTATCCGTTGTAACTAATATTAAAATACATTCCTTATTAATTTCCTCTAATGAACTTAGAACATTAATTGTCCCCATAAGATTAGTTTCCCAAGTGCCAATAGGATCTTTATAGCTATGCAAAACTAATGGTTGCGCAGCAAAATGGAAAATTATATCTGGTTGAAAAGACTTTATTGAACTTTTTAAAAAAGTTATATCCAGCATGTTGCCATAAGAATTTTCTATATTTTTTTCTATTGAATTTCTTATCTTTTTAAATAAATAATTTGAATCGTTGACTGGTAAAGAAAAACCTTTGACATTTGCACCTAATTTGATTAACCATGAGGTCATCCATGATCCTTTAAATCCCGTATGCCCTGTAATAAATACTTTTTTATTTTTCCAAAAATTATAGTTTAAATTCCTTACCATTTTTTCCAAGGGGCCCTATTTTCATTCCATAATTTTTCTAAAATCACCTTTTCTCTTAAAGTATCCATTGGTTGCCAAAAACCATTATGTTTAAATGCATTAAGCTGATTATCATTTACTAAGGATTTCATTGGACCTTGCTCCCATACTGTTGAGTCACCTTCAATTCTATTAATAACTTTTGGGTTTAAAACAAAAAAACCAGCACTTACCCATCCCTCATTACCCAGATTCTTCTCCTCAAAATAGTCAACATTATCTTTTTCACCCAAAGATAAAGATCCATAACGACCCTTAGGCTTAACAGCAGTAACAGTTGCAAGTTTTTTTGATGCTTTATGATTATTTACCAGAGATTTAATATCAATATCTGATAAGCCATCGCCATAAGTTAAGCAAAAATCTTCATTATCCAAATAATCAGCCACCCTTTTTAACCTTCCTCCAGTCATTGTATTTAATCCAGTATCAATTAAACTTATTCTCCAATCCTCTGCTTTCTTTTGAAGAAACTCAATTTTATTCTCTTTTAAATCTATTTTCAGATCATTCATATGAAGAAAATAATTAGCAAAGTATTCTTTAATTAAATATCCTTTATATCCACAACAAATTACAAAATCTTTTAAACCATAGAAATTATAAAGTTTTATAATATGCCAAAGTATTGGTTTTCCTCCAATAGTAATCATTGGTTTTGGTTTCAAGTGAGTTTCTTCACTTATTCTTGTACCAAAACCTCCTGCTAAAATAACAACTTTCATCCTTATATATACTGCTTTTAAATTTATTATTTCGTATTATATTATGAATTTTTATAAAATTTCAAAAAATAAATAGAACTATATAAAATAAAAAAAATAAATAAGTAAAATTTTGGATAAAATTTCCTACGCAAAAACAGTCTATGGAACAGAAGAGATAGATGCAGTAGTCAAATGTCTTGGAGAATCGACCCAAATGGGGAAATACTCAAGGCAATTTGAAAAAAATATTGCAAAATTATTTAATAAGAAACATTGTTTATATGTTAATTCTGGATCTTCAGCTCTTTATTTAGGAATAGAAGCATTTAATTTTAAAAAAGGTTCAGAAGTTATTACTCCAGCCCTAACATTTTCCACAACGGTTGGCTGTTTATTAAAAAATGAATTAGTCCCTGCATTTGTAGATGTAAAGCCATATACATACTGCATCGACGAGAATCAAATAGAAGAAATGATAAGTGAAAAAACAGTAGCAATTTTAGCGCCAAATTTAATGGGTAATATATGTAATTGGAAAGAAATCAAGAAAATTGCCCTTAAGCATAATTTAAAAGTAATAGAAGACTCGGCTGATACTTTAGGGGCAACATTTGATAAAAATATCTCTACAGGATCTTTCACTGATATGTCAATTACAAGCTTTTATGGTTCACACATAATAAATTGTGCTGGTAACGGAGGAGCTTTAACTATTAATGATGATGAAGTAATGAGAAAGGCTAAACTTTTGCGTTCGTGGGGAAGAAGTTCCTCTTTATTTGACGAAAAAAGCGAAGAAATAGATAACAGATTTAATATTTCTTTAGATGGTATTGACTACGATGCTAAATTCGTTTTTGAGTCGGTGGGATATAATCTGGAGGGTAATGAACTAGGAGCTGCATTTGGCCTAGCTCAATTAAATAAATTAAAAAATAACATCAAAATAAGACAAGAAAATTTCAAAAGACAAATCAATTTTTTCAATTCTATAGATAATTTTTTTATTAATCCGGAGGAGAATAAGGATACAAGTACTGCTTGGCTAGCATTTCCTATATTAATAAAAGAAAACTCATTCTTTACAAGAAAAGACTTTCAGATATTTCTAGAAAAAAGGAACATACAAACAAGAGTAGTTTTTACTGGAAATGTTCTTAGGCAACCAATGTGCAAAAATATTAAAAAGATTGTAAATAAAAACGGCTATCCAAATGCGGATAGAGTTATGAAGTATGGAGTACTTCTTCCTCTTCATCACGGAATGACAGATTCAATGTTTGCAAGGCTACATTCAACTATCCTTGAATTTTTAAATAATTTTTCTTAACAAAAAATATTTAGTAAAACTATTTTATTTTTTATTTGCGACCATAAGAATCCTTAAATCTTATTATGTCGTCCTCACCAAAATAATTGCCACTTTGGACTTCTATAATTATTAATGGTTTGTCTGTTTTATTCTCAAGTCTATGCTTTGAACCAACTGGGATGTAAGTACTCTCATTTTCTGATAAAGTCATTGTTTTTTTATCAATTTGAACATTGGCAGTGCCAGTCACCACAACCCAATGCTCAGCTCTATGTTTATGCATTTGAAGCGAGAGTGAAGACTTGGGATTAACTTCGATTCTCTTTACTTGCCATTTCAAACCACTTTCTATCGATATAAAGTTACCCCAAGGTCTAAAAACTTTTTTATGAATATTAGCTTCAGGTCTTTTTTGTTCTTCAAGTATTTTTACTATTTCTTTAACCTCTTGAGCATCATTTTTACTTGCCACCAAAAGTGCGTCATTTGTTTCTATAATTGCTAAATTTCTTAATCCCAAAGCAACCGCGAGTCTAGTTTCACTCTTTATTAAACAATTTTCTGTGTTCCTTTTAAAAACATTCCCTGATATTACATTACCATGTTTATCTTTTTCAGACTCTTTCCACAAAGAATCCCAATTCCCCACATCACTCCACCCAACAGACATAGGCATAACAGCACCTATTTGTGTTTTCTCCATTATTGACTTGTCAATTGAGATATTGGGACACATAGCGAATAATTCTTTATCAATCCTTTTAAATTCAAGATCTTTTGATCCCATTTCAAGAGCCTTAGAACATGACAAAAATACTTCAGGACAATATTTCATGATCTCTTTAATGATTACAGTTGCTTTAAAAATAAAAATTCCACTATTCCATAAATATTTTTTATCTAAGATTAATTCCTTGGCTGTTTTAAAATCCGGTTTTTCAATAAAACAATCAATATTAAGAGCCTCAAAACTTTTAATATTAAAGTCTTTTTCAGTTTTTATATATCCATAACCAGTTTCAGGATAAGAAGGAGGTATTCCAAAAGTCACAATTTTTTCTTCTTTACTGTGTTTGACAGACTTATCTATAACTTCTCTGAATTTCTCTTTGTCTCTTATGAGATGATCTGAAGATAAAACAAGTAAATGAGGATCATAACCTTTGTTGATAAAATTAATAGCCGCCAATGCAATTGCAGGAGCAGTATTTCGTCCAAAAGGTTCTAAAAAAATCTCATTAGGTTTTATCTCTTTTTGACGCATTTGTTCCGCAACAATAAATCTATGCTCTTCATTACAAATTATCAAGGGTTGACTTATATTTTTTATTCCATTTAATCTTTGAATGGTTTCTTGAAGAAATGAATTTTCAGTATTTTGAATCAATGACAAAAATTGTTTCGGGAAAGTTGCTCTAGAAAGCGGCCATAAACGAGATCCTTTACCACCGCATAGTATGACTGGAACTATAGTATCTTCATTCATAATTTTCACCAAAAGGTCTATCTAAAAGATTAAAAAAATCTTCTAAGTTGAACTAATAACTTAAAAAATCTATAAACTAAAATACTCCGAACATAGTATATTAAATACATTGTTTCAATGTAAAATACCTCGTAATAAATGTAAATTGGTTCATTAATAAGAAAATTAATTATAAATTCAGATAATTGCAAAGAAATTGTTTTATAGTTTTAATTATTTAAAAAAATAGATTAGATGATATGTTTATATATAAATAAAACTTTTTAAATTAAGTATAGTTTTCTAAATTTATGAGTAAATTTAAAGAGGAATCTAGTAAAGATTTTTTTGACAATCCTTTTAATAATGATGATATTGACCTAAGCGAATTAATAAATATAGTAAAAAGGTATAAGAAATTAGTTGTTTCAATTATTCTTTTATCTGGTATTTTTGGGGCAATTTATTCTTTATCAATTAAAAAAACTTGGCAAGGAGAATTTAAGATCGTTGTAGATAATGAGGTTAAAGAAAAATCATCTTTATCAAATGCAAAATCTCTTTTATCTGGTTCCTCAAACTTGTTTAATGTTTTTTCTTCAAATTTAGGAGGCAATTCAAATTTAAATACTGAAATCGAGATACTAAGAAGCCCTTCAGTATTAATGCCTATTTTTAAATATGTTGTTTCGCAAAAAAATATATTAGAAGATTCTGGAGATGGTTTAAAAATTGATGATTGGATAAATAGTAATTTAAAAATCAACCTAAAAAGAGGTACTACCGTATTAACCGTAGAATACAAAGACAATAATAAAGAATTAATAAAACCAGTATTAAATAAAATCTCAACAACATATCAAGAATATACTTCCTTAAAAAAGCAAAGAAATCTAAAAACCACTTTAGATTTTCTTACCAATCAGATATCAAATTACAAAATAATATCAAAAAATTCATTTGAAGCAGCTCAAAAATATGCTCTAGAAAATGATCTTACTGAATCTGACATCATTCCTAAATTTAATGAAAAAGTATCATCATTGCCATCAAACTTCAGAAATACCTCTCAACAATTTACAGGTACTCTCAGAGAAGAGATCAGAAATACAAATGCTTTAATTAAATATGTCCAAAATATTGACGATGAATCAATTCTTCTTGAAAATATTCTTTATTTTGGGCCTCAATCAGGAATTAGAAAAAAAAATAGGTATTCTTGATTTGAAAATATCAGAATATAAATCAATCTTAAATGAAAATGATAATGATATAAGGGATTTAGAAAGATCTAAACTAGCTCTATTAAAAACATTAAAGTCTCAAACTTTGGCTTATTTAGAGGGTGAGAAGGCCAGATTAATTTCACAACAAGAATCAACTGAAAGACCTACATCAGTACTATTAAAATATAAATCCCTGAAGAAAGATTCTGCTAGAGATGAATTAACCTTAAACACTCTTGAATCAGAATATAGAGTTCTTCTATTAGAGCAAGCAAGATCTCCAAAACCTTGGAAGTTAATTACTGTTCCAACAGTTTTAGAATACCCAGTAGCTCCTAACAAAAAAAATATAACATTCATATTCACAATATTAGGCACAATTATTTCAATATTATTTGCAATTTACAAAGATAAAAAAGAGGATTATGCATTCGTAAGTAAGGCAATTGAAAAAATATTTAAGTCAAATATTATTTTTGAAATCAATTCTAAAGACAATAATGAGATTGATATAGTAGCGAAATTAATTTCGAAAAATTTAACTGAACATAAAGAAGCCAAATTTTTTAAAATAATCGCATTGGATAAGCTTGATAAAAAGTTTTTTAATGAATTTAAATCAAAGTTAAAAAATTATTATGAAAGTGAATCAATATTAAATATGAAAGATGTTTTTAATCAAAAAGATGTAAAGTATGCATTAATATTGTTGCCTTGGGGAACTGTTAAATATTCTGAGCTGAAGAAAATTAATAGTATTTTAGAAATCCAGAATATTTCTATTGAAGGAATATTATTACAAAAGTAACACTATGAAATTAATTTCAACATTAATAAAAAAAAGAAAATTTAAAAAATTTTTTAAGAATACCATTGCATCTTCTTTAATTTTTACATTTTTTAATTATCCATATTTACTCTCCGAATCTAATGCTCTAAGCGACAAATTAAATAAAAAAGAAGAAAACAAACCTAAGTTACAAGCAGGAAATTTAGATTTGAATTATCTTAATAAAATTCCATCACATAATTATATTTTAGGAGAAGGTGATTCATTAGAAATTATTCTTTCAAAAGCATTTCCAGAGTTTTCTGATATTTATCTAATTGATACTGAAGGCACTATAGATATGCCAAAAATTGGAAGGATTTATATAAAAGGTCTTACAAAACAAGAATTAGAAACATTACTAAATAAAAAATATAAACCTGTTTTTAAATCTTTAAATATAAAAATAACTATTAAAAGATACAGGCCGATAAGGGTTTATATAAAAGGTGAAGTAAATAATCCGGGAATGTATGAAATTGACAGCAGAAGTATATCTATGGACAGAATAAATCCTAACTTGTTAAAAGAAGATTCTCTTAATATAAATCCTAACTTGTTAAAAGAAGATTCTCTTAATATAAGTCCAAAAAATAGTAGGAAAGAACTCACTTATAAATTTCCTACTTTATTTGACGTCATAAGAAGAGCAGGTGGAGTTACTTATTATTCAGATTTATCAAATGTCGTTGTAACTAGAAAAAATACAATCTCAAACGGAGGAGGAAAAATTCAGGCTGAAATAAATTTCTTAGGAATCATTGAGAAAAATAATTTTCAAAACAATATAAGAATATTTGATGAAGATATTATAAAAATAGATAAAAGTGATGTGCCCTTGGTAGGTCAAATCAGCAGCGCTATAAAGTCAAACTTAAATCCGAGATTTATAGATGTCAGCCTAACAGGTAGAGTGGAGAAACCAGGAATTATAAGAGTTTCTAAATCAAGTACTCTAAATGATGCAATATTAGCTGCTGGTGGTTCTAAGGCACTCAAAGGTAAAGTTAATTTTATTAGATTTAATTCAAATGGAGAAATAGATAAAAGAAAATTCAAATTGAAAAGAAATAGTGAGAGAGGCTCTTACAATAACCCCTTTTTAGCTCAGGGTGATATAGTACACGTTGGTAAAAGTGGATTTAATATCGCAAATGAAATAGTACAAGAGGTTTTCGCTCCTTATTTACAAGTTTTCGCTATTTACAAATTGTTTGACGAATAGAATATACTCATCATTCTTCAAAATTAAACAAGTGCTTAAGTAGTTTTGGATTTTTATAAATTTGTTTAATCCCCTTTATTAATACAAATAAAAACAAGAGAAAACTTATTACAGAAATAAAGTTTACATTTGTAAAACTAAATAATGTTGTTGCTGAAGCTAAGCAGTATATAGCAAAAACTGTTTTTTGTTCGTTAAAGCCTAATTTCATGAGTCTATGGTGTAAGTGACTCCTATCAGGAAAAAAAATGCTTTTTCCTTTCAATAATCTTCTAGAAATTACTAAAATCATATCCATCAATGGAATAAATAAAATTAACAACGGAAATAAAACATTTAATTCTAAATTAACTCTTCCAAAAAAAGAATCTTCAATTAAATTAATTTGATTAGAAGAAGAGAAAATCGCAAGAATCGCAACATTTACTCCAAAAAGATACGAACCACTGTCCCCCATGAAAATCTTTGCTGGAAAATTATTAAATTTCAAGAAAGATATAGATGTTCCAAATAATGCAGTACTGTAAATAAATGGCAAAATATTCCCAAAATTTAGACTTACGACCATAAAACCTATTGAAAATATCGACACCAATCCAGCCGCCAGCCCATCAAGACCATCAAGCCAGTTTATCGCATTTGTAATCCCAACTAACCATAAAAAAGTAAGTAATATATTTATTAATGGATTCAAATAAAAACTTAAGACTTGAAAATTTAAAAAACTTATATTTATTAATGAAATGTTAAAAAAGTAAATTGAAATTATGATCGCTAGGATAAATTGAAAAATCAATCTTTTAATAGGACCTAATTGGAAAATATCATCGTATAAACCCAAAATAAAAAAAGTTATTCCAATAAGTGAACTAGCATAAAAAAAATTTAAATTAAAAAAACTAATATCATTACCAAGAAACAAAGTTTTAGAGGTAATTATAGAAACAAAGAATCCTACAAATATTGATAATCCACCAATTCTTACCCTAGGAATTTTCTTCTCCTTACGCAAATCTACAAAGTCATATAACTTATATTTCCTCCCGAAATTCAGAACATTAGGCGTTAGAAAATTAACTATAGTGAAAGATAATAAAAATGTTAATAACCCAGACTTTAAATAAATAATTTTTAAATTTTTAATAATTAATCATGATCATATCAAATAAGTAATTGAATGTATATGTAAAATTAATTATTAAAGAAACTATTTATGTCAAACTAAATATTTAAATAAAATATCCCTTAATTAATAAATTAAAAAACTTTTTTTACAAAAATTTCAGTTTTTTTTTGTTTGCGGATAAATAATAATAAAATTGTTAAATGGCTATATTAATAACTGGTGCAGTTGGATTCATCGGATTTCATCTCTCTAAATCCTTGCTAAAAATGGGAATCCCTGTGATAGGGATAGATAATTTCAATAATTATTATGAACCGGCATTAAAAGAATCCAGAGCAAATTTACTCCGAAAAATCTCTCTAAAATACAAAACACCTCTTTCCATAGAAAATATTGATATCAAAGATAGCATTTCATTAAAAAAAATTTTTAGTGGTAAAAATTTAATTAATCAAAAACCAAATAAAGTAGTCAACCTTGCTGCTCAGGCCGGGGTAAGATATTCGCTAGAAAATCCAGGTGAATATATAGATACAAATATTGTTGGTTTTCATAATGTAATTGAATTATCAAATAAATTTAATATTGAACATTTTATTTATGCAAGTAGTAGTTCAGTATATGGAGGCAATACTTCTTTACCATTTAAAGAGAGCATGAATGTTGATCACCCTGTAAGTCTTTATGGAGCAACAAAAAAAGCCAATGAATTAATAGCCCATTCATATAGCCATTTATATAATCTTCCGACAACTGGGCTAAGATTCTTCACGGTTTATGGACCTTACGGAAGACCAGATATGGCGTTATTTATTTTCACTAAGTCTATAATTGAAAATAGAGAAATAAAGATTTTTAATAATGGAGAAATGACTAGAGATTTTACTTATATAGATGACCTAGTTAAATCATTAATAAAAATCTTAAATAAACCACCAAAGATAAATAAAAATTTTAATAAAAACAATCCAGATCCTTCAGAGAGTTGGGCACCTTATAGGATTTTTAACATTGGCAATTCTCAACCAATAAATTTACTAAAGTATGTTGAGGAAATTGAAAAAAATTTAGGGAAAAAAGCTAAAAAAACTTTTTTACCAATGCAGCCTGGAGATGTAAAATCGACCTCATCAGATATAACCTTGCTTCATAAATGGATTGATTATCACCCAGGAACTTCAATCAAGGATGGAATAAGCAAATTTATAGAATGGTACAAAAAATATTACAAAATAAATTAAAACTGATGAACTATATTGATCCTGATAATTGTTCAATTTGCGTAATTGGTCTTGGTTATGTTGGCTTACCACTTTTAATATCAATCTCAAAAAACAAAAATTCATTTAAAACCCAAAATTCAATAAATAGAAAGATCTTTGGTTTTGATAAAAACACAAAAAGAATTGAAGAATTAAAAAAAAATATTGATAAGACAAATGAAGTCAAGAAAGAAGTTTTATTGAAAGCAAAAAATATTACCTTTACTTCTGATAAAGAAATTTTGTCAGAAATTGATATATTTATTGTTGCTATACCAACCCCAATTGATCAATTCAAGAAACCAGATTTAAGTTATTTAAAAAATGCTTGCATAACAATTGGCAAATCAATTAAAAATAGGAATTCAGAATTATCACCAATAATTATATTTGAGAGTACTGTTTATCCTGGATGCACAGAAGAAGAGTGTGTCCCTCTGTTAGAAGAATATTCAGGGAAAGATCATAATTCAAACAATATTAAAAATACTTTTTTTTGCGGTTATAGTCCTGAAAGGATAAATCCAGGAGATAAAGAAAATAATATCGAAAATATTATTAAGGTTGTAAGTGGCTGTAACGATAAGGTAACAACTATTGTAGATTTATTTTATTCGTCTTTTGTAAAGGCTGGTACCCATAAGACAGAATCAATAAAAGTTGCTGAAGCAGCAAAGATTATTGAAAATACACAAAGAGATATAAATATTGCTTTAGTTAATGAACTGGCAATAATTTGTGATAGGTTGGGAATTGATACTCTTGATGTGCTAGATGCTGCCTCGACAAAATGGAATTTCCAACACTTTAAACCTGGTTTGGTGGGTGGGCATTGTATAAGTGTTGATCCTTACTATCTAACTTATAAAGCAGAAAAGCTTGGTTACTCTCCCAAGGTAGTTCTTGCTGGTAGACAAATAAATGACAGTATGTCTGAATGGATTGTAGATAAAATTATTTTAGAAATTTCTAATAAAGAAATCAGTTTTAGAAAATGTAAAATTCTTGTTATGGGAATAACTTTCAAAGAAAATTGCCCTGATATTCGAAATAGTAAAGTTATTGAAATAATAAAAAATCTTGAATCTAAAGGTTTTAATATAACTATATTTGACCCTGTTGCCGAAAAAAGTATAGTTCTTGAGAAGTATCAACTAAAGATAGAAAACAATATCACAAACAATTATTATGATGTAGTTTTAATTACAGTAGCTCACAAAGAATTTATTAAGTACGATTTAAATTTCTGGAAAAATATAATCCAAGATAAAACAATATGTTTTGATATTAAAGGTATCCTTCCCAGAGAATTAAAAGCGATAAGATTATAGAATTTTATTATGCAAAAAATTGTCTTAGTAGCTAACACTTCATGGTATTTATACAACTTTAGAAAACTATTATTAAAAGAAATTATTAAAAGTGGCTTTCAACTTACAATAGTTACACCTTATTGTGAAACTTATACAGAAAGACTTTTGTCTGAAGGATATAAGGTAATTAATTGGAACCTAAATAGAAATTCTTTAAATCCATTCAGTTCTATATTTTCAATATTTGAACTATATAAAATATTTAAAAATGAGAAGGCAGATATTATTAATAACTTTACTATTAAGCCCTGTATTTACGGAACAATTTCATCTTATTTTTTTAAAGTAGAAAAATGTATTAACTCCATCACTGGGATTGGAAGTTGGTATGAAAATAACAATAAAAAAATCAAGTTAATTTTAAAACTAATAAACCCAGTTTTAAAAATCATATTTATGAGATCAAATATTATTTTTACTTTTCAGAACAAAAGTGATCAAGAAATATTCATCAATAAAAGATATACTTTAAAATCGAGAACTTATTTAATAGAGGGATCAGGTATAGATAGCAATTTTTTCAAACCCAAAAGATTAATTAAAAAAGATAAAAAGCTAATAAAAATATTATTCCCAGCCAGACTCATTAGAGAGAAAGGTATTATAGAATTAGTTGAAGCATCAGAGAGGATTTGGAAGGATCAAAAAACCTTCGTTTTATTAATTGCAGGCGAAATAGATAAAGGTAATTATAGTTCATTAACTAAAATTGAAAAAGAAAGGATTCAAAGAAACAAAAATATAAAATTCCTTGGACATGTAGAAGACATGAGAAAAGCTTATGCAAATTGCGATTTTGTTGTTTTACCTTCTTGGAGAGAGGGATTATCAAGATCTCTTATTGAAGCATCTTCTATGGAACTGCCAATTATCACAACAAATGTCCCGGGTTGTATTGATATTGTAGATGATGGTGTAAGTGGGAGAATTGTAACTTTAAAAAATGTTGACGAATTAGAAAAAAATATAAGGTATGCCCTGAGGGATATAAAGTCCTTTAAAAAATTAGGTAAAAATGGACGGTTAAAAGTTTTAAGAAGATATGAAGCAAAGATTATCAATAAAAGTACTATCAAACTTTATTCTTAATTTAGAATAAATTTCAATACTTGTTTCTCTCCTGAAAACTTTTGATAACTTGATATCTTTGATAATTTAGAAAAATTTGAAAAGCTATAATCCAACATTTTAAATAAATCATCGGATTCAAAGCTATATAAATTTTTAAGCACCTTTTGATTAAAGGCAATTTCTTTATTATCTTCAGAAAAAACAGGTATTGGTATTGCAGAAGAATAAAATAAATCTGTTATTATTCCTAATCCTGGTCTACAAACAGCTGCAAAAACTTTAGCGAATGAAATTGCAGAATAATCAAAAATCTCATAATCTGTATTAAGATTATTAGGGTTCAATCTTGGAGAAATGAAGATCTTTAATTTATTTTTAATACAAAAAGACTCTATCTCTTTAAGTTTTCCATTTATATGTTCTAAAGATGCTGAGGTAGTTCCATCAGTTATCAAAAGATATTCTTTCTTAAGATGAGGAATTTGATCAGGAAATAAAGGATTTTTAATATTATTTATAGGAATATAAAAATCTGATAGGTATATTTCATCCATTGAAAATAATCCATTACCCAATATTTTATAATTATTATTTTTTAAAAATTCTTTTTCAAGATCTATTAACTCTTTATCTTTCTTGTCAAAGTTTTTTTTATTATATATATCATGCCAGAAAAATTGTGATATAAAAATTATCCTCTTATCAAAAACTTCAACTAATGGATAAATTAGATTATCAGATATTAAAATATCAAAATTTTTTAATTTATTTTTGAATAATCTTATTAACTGGAGATAATTATAATCTGAATTAGAATAGCAAGGATGAGGTATTTCAATATTTTCAAAAGTAATATTATGAAACTTATTTATTAAAGACTTTATTAAAGCATCAGAATATTGATTGGGTTTAGCAAACAACGTTAGATTTATATTTTTATTTGTAGAAAATTGATTAACTATTTGTATTGATCTTCTTAAATGCCCTAGTCCATTAGGACAAATTAAATATCCAATATTCATTGGTTATTGTATAAATCTAATTTACCTAAATTAGAGTATGTAATTTTGCATGTATTAACAAGATCAAAAGTACTAAAAAAGCACCATGGATCTGATAAAAATGTGCCTTTTTTTAAACAATTTAAGAAATCTTTTGGTAAATTATTAGAGTTATTATTCATAATAAAAATAGCCTGAGATTTAGATATAATTGACTTCAAATTTGTAATGCCACTTATAAAGTTCAGGCCTGGTATTAAGGTATTTGAATTTAAAGCCATATCATAACCATAAACATTCTTAACTTTATTTTTTAATTTATTATGCAGATCAATAGCATTTGATCCCCTTATGTCATTTGTTTGGGGCTTACCTTTAAAAGATAAGCCAATTATTAAGATATTCATTTTTTCAGCGATAATTTTATTGTTTTTTATGAAAGTATTAAAGTGTTGTATTAAATAGCCCACCTGAGAATCATTTACTTTTCGAGAACTATTTATCATATTTTTAAACTCTTTTGGACATGCTGTAGAGGAAGATAAAATATAAGGATCCTTAGTTAGACAATAACCTCCTACACCTGGACTGGGTTTTGGAATTGTACTTCTAGGGTAACCCTCGTTAATAGAATTAATTAATTTCTCAGAATCAATTTGAAAATCAGAACATATTTGAGAAATTCCATTGGCAAATGCAAATGTCAAATCTCTATAAGAATTATTTGCTAATTTTGCAATCTCGCATGCTTCAAGGGAATCTATTTGAACCACCGCATTTGTTATGCCTCGCCAGAATTCAATAGATTTAGTTAGACAACTTTTAGAAAATCCTGAAACCAACTGCGGAAGATTTTCTATTTCATAAAGTGCATTACCTTGTACGGTTCTTTCAGGCGAGAATGAAACAAATAAATCCTTCCCAACCTTCATTCCAGTCAATTCTTCTAATTTTGGAATAATAATATTTCTTGTTGTTCCTATACCAACTGTTGACCTAATTATTATTAAATTACCAGGTTTTAAATTAGAGCTAATATCCTTCAAAGAATTTAATAAGAAAGTAATATTAGGAATCTTATTTTTGTCTACAGGAGTGCCTACACAAATTAAATAAACTTCTGAATTTAATTTATCAATTTCACTAGTAAAAGATAATTTATTTTCTTTAAGCAATTTATTTATGAAAGAATTAATCCCCGGTTCATCTACATGGGATTTAGCGTTCTTTAAATCACAAATTACTTTTGGATTAATATCATAACCTAATACAAGTTGATGTTTTCTAGCTAAAGCGATAGCAATCGTAATACCTACAAACCCCATCCCAACAATAGTAATTTTAGGTTTATTTGTAATTTCCTCAGAAAGTATTTTATATACATTTACTAATCTTTGAACATTTCCATTTTCAGATAAAATTGGAACATAACGAGGAAGTTTCCTATTTGTTTTTTTCCCTTTTATTAAATTTAAAACTTCCAAATCACTTATAGGATTATGAAAATAAATAGGATTTTTGTTGTAATGTTTTTCTACAAAATCTCCAATTAGCAAAGGATCTTTCTTTAATATTTTAGACAAATCTCCTAATGTAATAATTCCTAGAAATTTTTCGTTTTCATCAACTACTACAGACATACCAAAGATATCAGGATTTCTTGACATTATTGATATCGCTTCTTGCAATTTAATATTTTTATTAATTTTTAAAAAATTCATTTTATTTTATATTAAAGGAATTTCATTTTCATTAGTAATAACTTTGTATGGGATACCATCTTTTTTTGTTAAAACCGTAGCAAATCTACCTTTGTAATAATCTCGGTTAAGAAGTTCTTCATCACTAAGACCTTTATCTTTATAGTTATTTTCAAAATAAATTTTGGGTTCAATTCCCAAATTTTTTATTTCTTGATACTGTTTTTGTTTGTCTAAAAGTGAAAATTTAACTAATTCTTCAAGATCTTTTTCGTTAATTGAGACAGGGCCATCTTTAGTTTCTTCACTTGAAAGAATAGAAAAGTGTCTTTCTATAATTTTAGCTCCATGGTATATGGCAAGCATAGATGCCAAATTTGGATTTATTAATGATGAAGAATGGTCAGAAAATCCTATCTCGTTTGGATCTTTAACAAGAGATTTGAGGAAAATCATTCTTGTCAAGTTTAATAAATTAATTGGGGTAGGATAAATCGTTGTGCACTGAAGTAATGAAAATGATTTTCCTCTATTTTTCAATATTGAAGATGTATAAGCAACTTCATTATCATAAGTGGCTCCAGTTGAAACATATATATGATTAAAGTAAGGTATTAAATCTCTAATAAGTTGATAAGAGGAACAATCATAGCTAGCAACTTTTATTTCCCTAAAACCCAAATCATTTATTTTTTTTACATCACTTCTCGAAAAACATGTTGTAAGAGGAATAACTCCTTCATCATTGCAAATATTAATAAATTCTCTTATTTCTTGATCTGATAAAGTTAACTTGGAAAGTCTCTTAAATTCATCCCCATAAGGGCGTTTTATAGCAAATCTTCGATTATTAACTACAAGACCTTCTTCATGCCTTGCTCTATAATTGAGAATTTCAGGATTAATATGCTGAATTTTGATATGACTAGCACCTGCTTTCGAAGCAGCTTTAATCATATTTTTTAAAATACTAAAATCCCCATTATGATTTTGACATAGCTCAGCAATTATTTTCATAAAAATTTTTTTTTAATTATACAAGATCAAAAATTACTTAAACATTTTTATTACAAAAGAATAGCTTGTTTTTTATATTTCTCAAAGATATTTTTTTTACTTATTGTATACAAAATTATTACTAACCAAACTGGATAAATTACGCTCGCAGTCTCAAAAAACCAATAAATTAAGATTTGACTATTTGTAATAAAACCTATGAGATTTATTATATTTTTATCTTTTGCAAGATAAAAATAGAACTGAAAATATACAAATATCGAATGATAAGCAATAGAACTGAAAAACCCATATTTGACGGCAAAATTAATATAGTTATTATGCGCATCAAATGTAGCTAATGGATTTAATAATTTTATATCAATCCCAAAAAGATTATCCTTTATGAATGGCCAAGCTTGAACGGCTAAATTTGTCCTTCCATTTGTAATATCTAAAACTCCAATCCCATCATTAGACATCTTAAATTCTCTTAAAATAGCCATCTTATTAATTAATCCATCAAATAAACCAAAATAATAAAAATTAGAAATTAAAAGAACTAAAGTTATCAAAAAAATTATATTTTTTATTATTGAATTATATTTAAATTTAATTAAATGTTTCAATTCAAAATTATATGTAAAAAATGCAATAAATTGAACAAAAATTAGAACCAAAGCTCCCCTAGAGTTTGTACTTAATGTTGTTATATATAGTAAAAACAAGATTAATATATTAAAAATAGTTTTTAAGGTAAGTTTTTTATATTTTTTTAACGCCTTAATTGGATAAATAAAATAAAAAGGTATTAAAAAAGCACAAAATCTAGCTAGAGAATTTGGATTACCCATAAATCCTTCAATTCTATTAAATGAAAATCCAGAATAAATTATGCATGAAAATAAAATTATAGGAGATAAAGTAAAAATAGAATTTAAAATGTTTTTAAATATTCTTTGATTATCACCTAAATATGTACTTGCATGGCAAACAAAAATTGCGCTCATAAGAAAAGTTAATCTAAATATATTTTGAGTTTGCAAACTTATTAAGATCGACAAAAAGAAAATTGATATGCAAATAATTATATAATTAAATATTTTTCTATCTATATTAAGATTTATCTGATTATTGAAAACAAGTCCCGCGAAAAATATGATATTGATTAGGGATAAAGCTAAAAATATATATTGATTATATCCATCTTCTAAACTTACAAAATTTCCCAATAAAAAAATGACCGGTATAATGTTTAAAATATTTATTTTCTTAGAATTAATAATAGTCATAATCCAATCTGTAAAATTGATGGAATTTCAATACCCCAACCTAAGTTATAACCAGAAAAACGTTCAAAATCTCCGTTTTTAAATTTAGGTTTTTTATTGCAAATTTTATTTAAATTTAATATAACTTCTTCAAAATCATAAGGTTTAACTACATTAAAATATACAGGTACAGATTTTTCATTGAAATCATAAACTCTTTTACCAATAAAAGATAATTCTCCTCCAATAGTAGATCCCAAAGTTATTATAATTTTTGAATTTTGAGCAATATCATAACTAGAAATTTCATCATTATAATCACTGACAATAATGCCATTCTTTCTTAAAATTTCAAACCATTTTGAGAAAAGTTTTTTATCAAGAAAATGAGACTCTTCAAAATTAGGATGGTTTCTTATTATGCATTTATATCCAAGATTTTTAATTTTTATTATTTCTCTGAAAGAGTTTTTTATAATATTCATAAATTCTCTTGATGAATGAGTAAAACCTATAAATTCATAAGGCGTAGATAATAAAACAGCTACATCAATTTTTGTATATTTATTTTTATTTTTTCTGGCTCTAAAAAATTTTTTACCATCATGATCTAACCCTTTAATTCTTTTTTGATAAAAAGATAGATCTTTATTGAATCCATATTTATTTTCAACATCAATTACATTTTCTGCTTTCCAAATATAGCCAGAAGTAGAGTAAATATGCCTTTTATTATTCTTAAAAGTAATTTCAATTCTTTTTATTTTTGAATTAACTTTCAATCCTTCAAAAAATAAGAAAATTTCTTTTTTTCTACCATTAAAGACATAATTTATAACATTTTTATTTTCTTGCCCAATCTTATAACCCTTTGAATAGCAAGAAAATAAATTATTTATTTCTCTATCTGAGATTTTTTTTATAGAAGAAATAAAAAGTGACTTAAAGTGATAAGAAATATTGTTTTCAGATATATCTATAATTTTCCTTAAAACAAAAGGGTCATTAGTATCAAAAGAATTTAAGTTGCCTTTTAAAGATATTTGTTTTATAAACATAATTAAACATAATTTTTTAATTAAATTCTTATAAAAATTATTACCTGAGAATTCTAAATTTTTTCTCGAAAGATCATTGATATAAATTAAATTTGGAAATATTCTTTCTTCCTTAATTATTAAGAAAATGCTCCATAATAAATTTCTACTTAAATAAAAAAAGTAAAGATTAACTTTATTTTTCATTAAATATTGAGTGAATAGAATTTACTACATATTCAAATTCCTCTTCATTCATTGAAGGATAAACAGGAATAGATAATGAAGATTCTGCATATTTTTCTGCATTAGGAAAGTCTCCTTTGGAAAAACCTTTTTTCAAATAATAAGGATTTAAGTGAATTGGTTGATAATGTAACTGAACATAAATATTCCTTTTATGAAATTCATTAAATACTTTTTTTTGAAACTCTGATGATTGATTCTCAAATGAAATGATTGCCAAATGAACAGAAGACAAAATATTAAATGGGATCTTTAAAAATTTTATAGGTAAATTTTCTAATCTTTTTTTATAACTTTCTAGTATTTCATTTCTTCTATTTACGATATATTCAAGTCTATTAATTTGACTAATCCCAAGAGCTGCATTTATATCTGACATTCTAAAGTTGTATCCCAATATTTGTTGTTCATAATGCCAAGGTTTATTATTACTTATGATAAATTTATCCTTATCTTTTACTATTCCATGTGATCGTAATAATTTTAACTGAGAATAAATAGACTCATTATTTGTTGATAGGATTCCTCCCTCTCCAGTAGTGATAATTTTCACTGGATGAAAGCTAAAAACAGTTATATCACTATATTGGCAAGAGCCAACTTTGAATTCATCAAATTTCCCACCTAATGCATGACTGGCGTCTTCAATGATTTTAAAATCAAATTCCTTTGAAAGTTTATATATTGCTTCCATATCACAACTAGTGCCGCCTAGGTGAACAGGGATAACTATTTTTGGCAATATTCCATTCTCCTTAGCATTTATCAACTTTCTTTTGAGTGCATCAATACTCATCAAACCTGTATTTAAATCTATATCAACGAAATCAACTGAAGCATTACAAAATAAACCACAGTTAGCTGAAGATACAAATGAAATTGGTGAGGTCCATAAATAATCTCCTTTTTTTAATCCTAAAGCTAAACATGCTAAATGAAGTGCACTTGTAGCACTATTAACAGCTACTGAGAATTTTGAATTGACTTTTTTATTTAGAATTTCTTCGAATTCTGGAACTTTCGAACCTTGAGTTAAAAAAGATTGTTTAAGAACAGAAACAACACTTTCAATATCTTCAGGAGTTATTTGATGATAGCCGTATGGAATTTTTTTTGATTTCATACAGGAACAAAATCTTTTTTAAGGTTTTTAATAATTAGTTCTCTTATTTGGCTAACATCAAGGAAATCATTATTTGTGTTAGAACAATAAGAAAAATTTTCAGAAACTTTAACTAAAGAATTTTTCTTAATGAATTCATTCTTAATTGTTTCATCAGGATAAATAATCACATAATTATTTTTATTTTCAAAAGTATTCAAACTATCGCTAGTTAGTATCATGTCTTCATGAATTTTTTCTCCAGGTCTAAGCCCAACTATATTTTTTCTAACTGATGGACCTATAGCATTTGCAACATCCATTATGCGATAACTTGGGATTTTGGGAATAAATATTTCTCCACCTTCTGCAATATCAATTGCATTGCAAACTCGTTTAACTCCATCTGATAAAGAGATAGAGAATCTTGTCATATCTTCATGTGTAATATTCACAAAACCTTTTTTTGCAGTTTGAAGAAATAATGGAATTACTGACCCCCTAGATCCTAATACATTTCCATATCTCACAACTGAGAAGGATAATTCTCTTGAACCTTTATAGTTATTAGCAGCAATAAATAATTTATCAGAACACAATTTTGTAGCTCCATAAAGATTAATAGGTCCTGCTGCTTTGTCAGTACTTAATGCAATTAATTTCTTAATATTCGAATCTAGTGCAGCTTGTATAATATTGTCTGCACCCATTACATTAGTTCTGATAAATTCAATTGGGTTGTATTCAGCAGCTGGTACTTGTTTTAATGCTGCGGCATGAACAACAACTTCAATATTCTCAAAAGCTCTTTTCAATCTCTCTTTATCTCTTACATCTCCAATAAAGAATCTAATCTGAGGAAATTTATTTTCGGGATATTTTAATCTCATATTCCACTGTTTTAATTCGTCTCTGCTAAAAACAACAATTCTTTTAAAATTTTTATAATTTGTAAGAATCTCTTTGAGAAATTCTTGACCGAAACTCCCGGTGCCACCTGTAATTAATATTGAATTATAGCTTCTTATTGACATTTAATTATTTCAAATTTTTTAATTTAATCATCAGCATTGATTCTACTTAACAAAGTCATCTGTTTATTATTTTTCTTTAAAAACTTAAATAAAATAATTTTTTAAAAGGTTGCCTTATTCAGAATTGACCTTACTGCATTAATATATTTCTTTATTTGACTTTTTGTAATAGTTGGGTGAATGAGAAGCATTACGCTTGTTTCTCCTAATAATTTCGCATTCGTTAGTCTATAGTCCAATTTTGATACATTATTTTTTAAGCCATTTTCTAGATACAACTCACTACAACTGCCTTGAAAGGCTGGAAAACCGAGTAAATTTATTTCCTTGATAATTCTATTTCTTGTCCAATTTGATTCTAGTTTCTCTACATTTACATAAAAATAAAATTTATACCAAGCATGTCTGTAATTCTCAGGGATAGAAGGAATTCGTACAGAAGGAATATCTTGAATAGCTTTAATAAATAATTGAGCATTATATTTCCTTTTTAGATGCCATAAATTAATTTTTTTTAGTTGAATCAATCCTATTGCTGACTGCATTTCAGTTAATCTTAGATTCACACCAATTGAATCGTGAACCCATTTATATAAATAATCATCTTTTATATTTCTCTTGTTTTGAACTTTTCCGTGATTCCTATATGAGAGCACATATTCATATAAATCTTTATTATTTGTCGTTATCATTCCGCCTTCTCCTCCAGTAGAAATTATTTTATCGTTACAAAAACTCCATGTAGCAATATCTGAAAAAGACCCTACTGATTTTCCATTAATCGCGGCTCCGTGAGCTTGAGAACAATCCTCTAATAAAAACAAATTATATTCTTTTGCTAATTTCTGAATTTTTTCCATATCGGCAGGATAACCGCCGATATGTACAACAGAAATTACCTTAGTTTTTTTATTAATTAAAGGTTCTATCGATTCAGCGGTTATGTTCCCAGAATTTATATCAACATCTGCGAAAACAGGTATTAGTCCAAGCTCAACTGCTGCAGAAGTTGTTGCTATGAAACTTCTTGGGGTAGTAATTACTTCATCCCCAATCTTCAAATTAAAAGATTTATATGCGGCAATGAGTGCTGCAGTTCCATTTGAAAGACGCAAGGCATATTTACAGTTAGAAAAAGAAGCGAACCCAGTTTCAAACTTTTCTCCATATGTTCCATTTGGTGTAGATACCTTACCATTTGACAAAATTTGAGAAACCAAATTTATCTCATCAGTTTCATAATATGGCCAGTTATTCAACATAAAAATATATTAATAACCTTAGCTAAAAGCAATCCCAATTAACGGGTTCACCTCTTTTTACTTCCCTTTTTAATATTTTGCCTATTATTTCTTGTTCATATTTTGGCTCTAAACCAAAACCTGGTCTTATTCTTCTAATATGTTCTTTACTAATAATTGAACCTTTACTTAAATTTTTAATAAAATAAAGCGATCTTCTGAAAACTTTATTTTCAGATTCACTTTTACCTCTAGAAAAGCATTCTTCTTTTGTAGCCATCCAAGTTTGAAAAGTGATTTTCTTAAGTTTTATTAGCTCATTAGGCTCAATTGAAAATTCACTATCTGGGCCCTGATCTGATCTGGTTAATGTGAAATGCTTTTCTAAAGCACAAGCACCCAAAGCAACAGATGCTATTGCCGCTGTATTACCAATCGTATGATCTGAAAGACCAATCTGCACATCAAACTTTTCCCTTAAAAAAAGCAAATTATTTAAATTTGCTTCCTCTATTGGCGCCGGGTAAGCACTAATACAGTGAAATAACAAAATCTGATCAGAACCATTCTTTTTTGCTGTAAGAACAGCTTCATCTATTTCATCTATTGATGCCATTCCTGTTGACATTAGGATTGGTTTTCCAGTACTTGCAATATATTTAATAAGAGGAATATCACAAATTTCAAAAGACGCCAACTTATATGCAGGAGCATTTAATTCTTCAAGTAAATCAACTGCAGATTCATCAAATGGGGATGAAAAAATAGTTATACCAATTTCCCTGGCAAATCTAAATAATTCCTTATGCCATTCAAAAGGTGTATGAGCATCTTTATAAAGATCATATAGTTTATAGCCTTTCCAAAGCCCACTTTTGATTTTAAAATCATCCCTTTCACAATCAATAGTCATTGTATCAGGATTATAACTTTGTATCTTTACTGCATCAGCTCCATTTTCTTTTGCAGATCTAATTAATTCAAGAGCTTTAGTTATATTTCCATTATGGTTAGCTGATAACTCTGCAATTATATATGGTGGAAAATTTTTAGATATTTCTCTATTATCAATTTTCATATAATTTTCTTAGTTTCATATTTTATTTTAACTAATCTTTTAATTTCATCATCAATTAAAGAATGCCATCCGCTAAATTCTTTCGGTAAATCACTTTTACTATGATAGGTTCCAACTCCTTTTTGAGGGAATGGCTTATACTGACCTTTTAAAATATTTTCAAAATTTTTCATAAATAATTCTTCTATTTCTAGTAATAATCTCTTGTAAGTTTTTTTAAATGTATTTTCATTACTATTAAAATTAACATATTCCTGAAACAAGATTGGTCCTGTATCAATACCACTATCCATTAAATGAATTGATACTCCACTAGGGGTGGATTCATAAAAAGACCAGAAATTCGGATGTGCTCCTTTATTCCAGGGTAGATAGGAAATATGCAAGTTAATTATTGGAACTTTAGAATTTGACAAAATTTCTTTACTTATTATATGTCTGTATCCAAAGCTAATAATTAAATCAAATTCTTGAGTTTTCTCTATTTTTTCTTTAGTACAATTTACCTTACATCCTTTTCTTTCTAAAAAATCTACTAATGATGTTTCATTTCTATTAAAACCAAGAAATAATATTGAATTTCTCATTTTGATATATGTTTCTGCAAAATACTAAATAAATAATATATTAAATTTATGTAATTAAGAATTATTTTGTAAATGTATAAAAAAAATTTTTATGATTATATAGTAATTTTATCTCATTTAATGGATTCAAATGCGCAACTAAATAAAGAATCTAAATTGAGAGCAGACGAGGCCGTTAAATTATTCAGAAATAATAGTAAAGCAAAAATAATTACATGCGGTTGGGACTATAGAAAAGATAACAAAAAAACAATAGCTCAAGCAATAGCTGAATATTTAATTAAAAAATATAAATTATCAAAATCTTTTATTTTTCAAGAAGAAAAATCTAAAGATACTGTAGGACATGCAATTTTCACTAGAAAATTTTTTATAAAAAACATTAATAAAAAAATAGCAATAATAACAAGTGATTATCATGTTAAACGTGCAAAAATGATTTTTGAATTCGTTTTTGGTAGGGATTGCATGATTGAAGTTTTTAGTTGTAATTCAAATGCAAGTAAAGAAGTTAAGCTGAAAGAAATTGATTCTATTAATAAATTCGAAAAAACTTTTTTAGATATAAATGAAGGTGATTTAGATAAAATTTATCTAAGACTAATAGAAAGACATCCACTCTATAAAGATCTAGATTAAACTCAGAAAGTTCTGAGTCTTAATTGCAAGAGAAGATAGTATTAAAAAAAATATTAAATGAAATAGTTTATCTAGGAAGTTAAAATATACAGATAAAGAAGTTATTACCATGACTTAATACAAAGAAATCATTCAACATAAATAAACGCTCCTCCCCAATTTATAATTGAATAAATTTTATCTACAGTTATTTGTCTTAGGCTAGGCTTTATAAATTGAAGTAGATAGTAACAAGTAATGAAATCAGATTTTAGAAATTCATAAACTATTACATCAGCGCATTCAAATTTGAGATTTTTATTTTGATATTTATTTTTTGCAAAACTAATTATATTTTATACTTGATCCAATCCAGCAAAGTTTACATTAATATTTTAAATCTATTTGATAATTTATAGGATAATATTCAGGTAGAACAATCTAATTCATAACAGATGGATTCATCTTTTACAAAATAATCTGCAGATTCCAAAACTAACTCATATACTTTTTCATATAGTACTACTGATTTTTTTACTTGGGACTCAAAATTATTTGCAATTTACCATCAAAATTTGAATTAGCATTCTCTGCTAATATTAAATAACCTACATTAGACATATAGCTTTTCTAGATTAAATTAATTTTAAATATAAAATATCATCAATCTTATTTTTTTTATTAAAAACACATATGTTAATACCATTTAAGAATTTATTAATTAATAAAAAGATAAAAGGAATAATTCATATTGGTGCCCATGAATTAGAGGAAATGAAGGATTACTTAAAAAAAGGTATTAATAGAATAATTTGGGTTGAGGCTAATCCAGAAAAATATAAATATATAGAAAAAAAAATACAAAAATTTAACCTCATGGATTTAGCAAAGATTGCAGCAGGCAGTAAAGAGAGAAATACTAAATTGAATATTGCTAATAATGGACAATCTTCATCAATACTTGAATTTGGTACTCATGCCAAGAGTTATCCTAATATTTATTATACATCGCAAATCTCTGTTCCAGAAATGCCAATCGACAAATGGATCGATATCAATATAAAAGATAGAAAAAATTATAATTTCATAAATATTGACATACAGGGCTATGAATTAGAGGCTTTAAAAGGAATGAGAAAACAAATAAAATTTGCTGATTATATTTATTTGGAAGTTAACTTTAAAGAAGTATATAAAAATTGTTGCAACCTTGAAAAAATAGATGACTTTTTAAAAAAATTTAATTTTCATAGAGTTGGCACCTACAGAACTATAAAGGGCTGGGGAGATGCTATTTATACAAAAGAAGATGTTTTAATTAGTAAATTGTACTACTTAGTTCTTATACCAATTATTAGATTAATAAGAATTCCGAAAAAAATTTTTATTAAAACTTTCAACTATATAAATAGTCTAAATTAATTAACAATAAATACTAACTTTATAGAATTTTGTGCAATCTGAATTCTACTGAAATTCTTGTTTTATTCAAATTATTATTTATGCCTAATCCATGAATTAAATTTGAAGAAAAAATCAATAATGCCCTCTCTTTAGGAGAGGCCAAGTAAATTTAATTTTTACCACCCCAATTTTTTATACAGTTTACAAAAATCTATTTCCATTAACTTTGGTTCCAGCTTTTGAACGAATTATTTGACTTTCTTTAAGAAATTGTGATCCTGGCACAATCGGAAAACCAGTTTTATCATTTACTCCACATATTGGAATCCAAGGATTGATCATTTTGGGAAATTTATTATAGTTATCAACATTTTGATATATATCTTTATGATAAGGATTAAAAACTTCTGAGTGAGGTAAATTAACTCTTAAGATTAACCAATGATTATTATTTAAAATATTATTTTTATAATCAAACTTAACTTTAATTTGTTGACCTATAAAATCTATCAATAATTTATCATCAAAATTAAAATCAGAAGGATAAAGTCTTTTTAAAGATTTAGATGAAAAATACCTTTCAAGTATTTGGCTAAATTTTTAACAGCTTTTTTTAGCTTTCAAAAATAATTAGATCATTGAATCTGAAAATTTGTAAACCTTTTTTATACGAATTTTAATTTTAAGCAATATCATCAAACTTATCACTTATGCAATAATCCCAGCCAGAGAATAAATCTGCAGAATCATCTAAATTTACTATATATTTGCTTTCAACAATTATGTAATTAATTTCCATTAATCATATAAAATCACATATAATTAGATCTAAATTTTATCATAAGTAATAATAATAAATTTAAGGTTAAATATTTAAATGAAGTTATTGATTTTACAAATTTGTCCAAATTTATCAGGAGGTGGAGCTGAGTTAATAGCTAGAAAATTATCTGAATTGATCAAAGGATCTTAAATAGAAAGTTATGGGATTTTTTTTAAAAATAAGACTAATCAAAAATTATTTAAAAATCAGATAGTTTTGGGAGATTTATCAACTAAAAACTTAATAATTTATTTTAGACTTTTAAAAAAAATTGTACAAATTTCAAAAGGATATTCAAATGTAATATTGCATGGCCATTTAAGTTTATCGTTGTATTATCTAATACCATTTAGTTTTTTTAAAAAATATACTCTGCTATATACGGAACATAGTCCTACAAATAATAGAAGAAAATTATTATTACTTAAACCTTTAGAGAAGTTTATATATAGTCGTTACAAGAAAGTATTTTCAATTTCGCCATTTGTACAAAAAGAACTTTTAAATTGGCTTGATATAAAAATTTCAATCTCACCAGATTTAAAAAAATTTAATGTTATATTTAATGGTTTTGTTGGACAAAAATTTATTCAAAGAAAACTTAAAAAAGAAAAATATAATGTTATTTCAATAGGAGGTTTAAATCAGCGTAAAGGGTTTGATGTTACCATAAAGTCAATGAAATTTTGTAAAGAATTTATTGATACATATTATATATTAGGAACAGGACCAGAAAAACATAAATTAGAAAAAATAATTAATGATGAGAATCTGAACCATATAGTCAAATTAGTGGGATTTAAAGAAGATATTTTTGAATATTTAGAAAAAACTGATATTGGATTAATTCCATCAAGATATGAAGGTTTTGGTTTGGTTTCATTGGAGATGCTATCTTCTGGATTACCACTATGCATTTCAAATGTTGGGGGGATGAGTGATATTTTAAAAGATTTTAAAACAGTCAAAATTATAGATGGTTATAACGAGAAAAAATGGGCAAATGAAATTATTAAAAGCTTAAATTCACTTCCAAATAAGTCTGAAGAGATTTATAGTTCCCTTAACCAAAGTTCAAAATATTCATTAGAAAATATGATTCAGAATTACAAAAATGAATATATAAAATTTTCTTAAAATTATAAATGAAACTTATTTTTCTAATGATTTAATTCTTTAATTCCATTTAGATTAGAGATTTCATTTCAAAAAATTATATTTAAATAATATTATTCAAAAATTTATATTTCGATATTTATTTTCTTTAGATTTAATATTTAAGTCATATCTTAAGAGATTACCATATATAGAAAAATGAATCATTAGCGGAAGAATCTTTTAATGATATTGGAGGGAGGAGATCTTCTAGATATTTCATCAAAATGGATTATAAGTCTATGCTTATTTTTGTGAACTCATTTCTTATAGTTTTTGGGATTCTAAGATCTAGACAAACTTGTAAGGGCAGTTTGACAAATTTATTTCGGAATTATGAGAAATTTAAATCTCTAATAAAATCTAATGTAAAAGTTATGTCTTTTCATTTAAAAAATTGAATTACTAAGAAATTTCCATCCCATTAGACTGCAAATCCAAATTAATTATTTAACTCAATATTTAAATTTTACAAAATAAAATTGTATTTAGAAAATAAATTTGCATTGCATTAAATTTTTGACAATACTAAACTTAAAAAAACTATTTAACTAAATAATTAAAAAATATATTTTAATGAATAAATATATATATCCCTTTAACTTAATTATAACATTTGCCCATTTTTTAATTATTTTTTATGCATCAAAAGTATCAACTTATGAAGTTGGAATTTATAGCTTTATTAATGCTATTTTGGGTATATTAATTCCCACCGCAACTTTTGAAGGTACTAATCATTATATTTCTAAACTTATTACCAAAAACGAATTGGAATCATGGTCAAAATCAACAAATACTATTTTAACTATAGTTTTAATTTCTATTGGCACATCTCTATTTCTATATTCAAATTTACTTGCATTATCATTAATATTAATTAATTGTATAAATCTTTATATAAATTGGTCTTTAGCATTAGAAGAACCTGAACTTAGACTAAAAAAGGGATATAATAATATTTTTAAAAAAAATTCATTTATAAATCAACTATTTTTTAGATTCTTATTACAATTTTTTTTAATAATAATACTTGGATTAGGTTATCAAAATAATTTACTTTTGAAGTTTTTTATTTTATTAGAAATTTTAATATTTAGTAGAATTTCTTTTATAAAAATTGGGGTAATAAAAAATCCTCTTAAAAATAAACTCCCGCCTATAAAATATTTCCTAAATGTATTACTGGATAAAATTGAAGGCTCAATTTTGATTTTTGCAGTTAGTTTAATATCTGGATTTGACACTTTAGGAAATCTACAATTAGGACTCACTATTTCTAAATCTTTTCAGATTTTGACCAAACCATTTATAAGATTTGAATATGTAAATTTATACTCAAAGAGTTTTTTAAAAAAGGCTATAAATTATTCATTCTTTTCTTATGTAGTTTATTTATTATTTCCATTGATATTATTATTCTTAGAAAATTATTTTCAGATTTTAAATTATAGTTTGAATCCTTTTATATTTATATTAATTTGTTTATATTCTGGTAACGACAATTCAAAAGAACTTATTAAAGGCATTTATTTAGTCTTAGGAGATTTAAGAAAAAATATTAAATTCAAGGTTTTTCTTATATTAATAAATTTATTTATATTTGTAATCCAAATAATATTGAAGAATATATTACCTTTTTCTTTAATTTTAATAATAATCCCATTTATATTTTCTGATCTTTTTTTTACATTAAATCAACTTAAGAAGTGTAAAAAAATAAATGATTCAAGATAAATCTTGATATGTAATATTTTTAAAAATGATTAACAATTTTTATTCATTTTATTTTAGTTAAATATTAGATAAATTTATTAGTAATTAGTAAAGCTTTAAATAAATTATTTTATTTAGAAATCATACTAAAGGGGTATTAACGAATGATAATTTTTATAAGTAAATTTTAGTAAATTATCTTTTCTTTAATGGATTTCCATAATACAAACCTTCAGATTCTATACTTTTAGTTACTACTGATCCCATACCAATTGTTATATTTTTAGAGATTGATATCCCCTCTCTTAAACATGAGGAGCCTCCAATAAAAACATTTTCTGCAATAGATGTGTTGCCTCCAATCATGACTTGAGGAGATATTGTAATAAAGTCTTTTAGCTTTACATCATGACCGATACTACATAGTTTATTTATGACGCAATGCTCACCTATATAAGAATTAATATCAATAATAGTACCTGGAAAAATTATTGTACCTTCTCCAATAAGAGTTTCATTTAATAAAATGGCATTTTTATCAACTAAATATGGATAATTAAATATTTTTTTATGTTCTAATTTTTTTTTAATTTCTTTCCTTTGCAATGGATTATTAATTGCTATTAAAATCGAGTTTGGTAATTCTTTTCCTAATACATAGTCATCAATTTGATAAGTCGGTGTACCAAAATATTTTTTTTTGCTTTTTTCATTTTTATTATCATCAATAAAGGCTACTACTTCCCAATCATTTCTCTCTGCGAGATTCTTAACTTGCATACCCAAGGATCCTGAACCATAAATAGATACATACATAACTTTTTGTACTTATTATTAATCAATTCTGTTGGGATTTTATTATACTTACCATCACTATAAGTAAAGATAAAAATAATAAAAGTTTTAATTAGTATAAACAAATCTTAGGAAAGGCTAATATTTTTCAACATATCAAACACTATAAATAAATTTTTGATTCCATAAAATTACATTTCTTCTTTTAACGTGATCCAATCGAGTAAGGCCAAGAAATAAATTATATCTTTTAATTAAAAAGGATTTATATAGAAATATTAAACTAATGATTTGAAAAATTAGAAATTTAAGTGGGAAATTTTAATTTTATTAATTTTTCTATAGATGAGATTTTTATCTCCAACTCTTTTAAATAAGAACGAAGTTGTACATTCTCTTTATAAAGTTTATTTATTTCTAACTGTGGATTGTAACCTAATCGCATTCCAATTTTTGGTACCCATTTAATTAAATCCCATTTTTTAACTTTAATTAAACCATCCCCTGTTTGAACTATAAATGAAGTCGATTTTTTGTCTACATCGAGAATTCTCCCAATAACCCCTTTTATAGGAGCATTAGTTTTTTCTACTTTCAAAATTTTTAATTTTTCTTGACCATAAAAAGTAAATGCTCCTGGATGTGGATATGTACTTGCGCGGATAAGTTTGTCAATTTTAATTGCATCTTCGTTCCAATCTATTAAACCATCTTCAAAACTTCTCTTCCCAAACCAAGAAGCAGATTGAAAATCCTGTTTGATACTTTTAATTTTAAATTTTTTAATTTCTGGCAATAAAGAATCCAGTGCTTGTTTTTCAGCGTCTAACATTTTATCAGTAACTGATTCTGCATCATCATTACTAGTAACAGTAAATTTAACTTGTTCTATGATTGGTCCACTGTCTATACCTGATTCTAAGAAAAAAAATGTAGCAGCACCTTTTACCTCTTCCATCACGAGCCATGCTATAGGAGCCCTTCCTCTTCCTTGAGGCAAAGCAGTTGGATGAAAACCTATAGATCCGTATTTTGAAATTTCGAGAATCTCTCTAGGTATTATTTGGGAAAGTCCCACAACAAATAAATAATCAGGTCGATATTCTTTTAAACTGACAAAACACTCTTGCACTTTTGTGAAATTTAGAAATGGATAACTATATTTCTTAGATACATGATTTAAATCTCTCCAACTACTTACATTTGTTAAATTTTTTGGAATATAACTCCAGATTTTTACATCTTTAAATTTATGTTCATTTAATTTATTGATTAGCACAAAAGTACTATTTACTCCACCAATAACAGCAATTTTCATTTAAACCTCTTTTTGATTTCTTCTCCAGTAAATAAAACAACTAAAGTTTTAAATACAATAATGATATCCATAAAAAAAGAAATTTTTTTGGAATAAATTACGTCAAACTTCCATCTTTCAGGCCAGCTTAGTTTAATATTTCCATTAACTTGAGCTAAACCTGTAAGACCAGGTTTTATATCAAACCGCTTTAAAGCCCATTGAGGCATTGTTTTGAATGTTAAATCCAAGCAAGGTCTTGGTCCTACAAAACTCATATCTCCAATAAGAATATTAAAGAATTGAGGGAGTTCATCTAATTTAAATCTTCTTAAAAAATTCCCACTAAAAAATATATCTCCATCGTACAAATATACTTGTTTTTCAATTCTATTTAAGTTGCTTTTCATTGTACGAAATTTATAAATTGTAAATGGCTTACAATTTAGTCCAATTCTGTGCTGTTTAAAAATAATAGGTCCTTTAGAATTGCATTTAATTAAAAGCACTACAAAAATTGAAATTGGGATGACTATTGGCAAACAAACCAAAGAAAAAAATATATCTGCTATCCTCTTAATTAATTTATAATTCACCTAATGAATTCTCCTAATAAGACGAAAGCTTCTGCAGCAAAGCAACCTATATGTGCCCCCCTTAGCCTCGCTAGATTTTTTATATTTTCAGATGATCTAGGTTGATTATTTTTTTGTAATTGACTTTTATATTTATTAAAAGCATTTATTTTTTTTTCTAGAGTATTTGAGATATTTACATAAACATTTGGTTCAAAACTTTTGTTAGTATTTGAATAATTTAGATGAGTTTCAGATAAAGTTTCATAAGCTAGTATTCTTTTTATAAATCTTGAATTATCGAGATATGGTCTTGCAGCAACTAATGCAGCGTATGTAATTGCATTATGGTCTCCGTGCAAATCATAAAAAAAAGGAATATATATCTCATCTGGCTGCACTTGTTGGATAATATCATTTACTTCACTATTAATTTCCCAAGAGGGAACTGAATCTAAACATGCAGCAGGTAACTCTCTAAAAATCAATTCGGAAATATCTAAAACCTTTGCAGCTTCATGAGCCTCTTCTCTAACAATATCCCATTTTTCACGAGGCCATAGTGGATGTTCTTCTTCTCCATGTCCAGTCAATATTGCAACAATAACATCATGGCCCTCATTACGCATCAGTGCTATTGTCCCTCCCATTCCAAGAGTTTCATCATCTGCATGTGGAGCTATAACTAAAATTTTCATGTTAAAAACCTTAATTACCTTCAGGCTAATTGAAAAAGTATCTAAAATACTGATGGAGCCAAGGGGATTTGAACCCCTGACCCCCTGCATGCCATGCAGGTGCTCTACCAGCTGAGCTATGGCCCCAATAGCGAAACGTAATTCATATCAATCTATTTAAAGATTTATTTCTAAACGGATCTAATGCCTATATTACTTTAATGAGTTTGATTTATCAATTATCAAAATCAATAAATATCATATCTTTTATTATGGTTAATACTTTTATCAAAGACTAAAATATTTTAAATTTTTATCTATTAAGTTATTTTTTATATTCAGTTGGAGATGGACCACTATTTAATCAAATTAAATTTAAAACTAAAAATATAAAGTATTTATATATGATCTACTAATAACATTAATCTTCAAAATAAAGATTAAAAGATTTCTTTAAAACTCTTAAAGTTATCATTATAAAAATATAAATCTTTTTTATTATCAACTTCTCCCCAAATACCCTTATATGGAATAGCTTTAATTTTAATTTCTTTTAATGATAATATTATTTTCAAAAGATTAGTCATATCTAAATTTTTAATTTGTGATTGATCTAGACTATTTATAACTTTTAAAGTACTTTTCCAACCAAATTCTGAAAAATATAAAATTCCCATATATTGACCTTGTATGTCATTTATTTTATTAGTTTTATTACCAATTTCTGTAAGAAAGCTATTTTGATCAATTCTAAAAGTTTCAGCATCATCTAAAGGGTTTGAGAACCTTTTCTCCCATAATCTTCTCCAATTAAGATCATAAAGTATTGAAAGGTTTTCATTATTTCGCAAAATTAAATGTATAGCACTTGCTTCATAAAAGATATCAGAATAGCTCACCACAAAAGGGGATTCATTGATCCAATCAGACGCCTGCATAAGCGAAGTAACCATTTGCGTGCTTGCCCAATCATTGTTCTTAATTTTTTTATAAGGATACTTACTGAGTAATTCATTTTTATAACCAGTCACAATACAAATATCATTAATACCAGCTTTTTTAAATTGAGCAATTTGTATTTCAATAAGAGGTTTATTATTTATCTTTAATAAACATTTAGGTATTTCAGAAGTTAACTCTTTCATCCTACTTCCTCTTCCAGCAGCAAGAATAATTGCCTTCATAAAAAAAACTCCTTTATTCTATTAATATCCTCTCTTACAAAATTCTTTTCTCTTTCAGGGTGCCACATCCATCCCTCTAATTTAAATTTTTTATGTTTTATTCCATGAATAATACCAGTTGAACTTTTTGCAATTATATAGAAACCCTCTGGACAATTAGCGATACCAAAATTAAAGAAAAAAAGAGGTTTATGATTTAATTCACCAATTAATTTATCTCTAGCATTTATAAATCCCTTGATAGGAATAAGTTTCGCTCCAAACTCTTTTGCAATAAACTGCATCCCTCTACAAATGCCTAATAATGGAATATTATTTTTTAAGGCATAAGCTAGCAAAATAAATTCAGTTTTATCTCTCTCTTGATTTTCTCCCAAATCATTCCCTCCTGACAACAAAATTGAATGAGGTTTTAAAGAAACTAACCAGTCTTCAAATGATTTTAAATCAAATAATATATTTGGAACTAGAATTGGAAAATATCCGCAATTAATTATAAAAGTTAATAATTTTTGGTCTATAGAATCTCTTTTCTCTTTCCTATTAGAAATTTCATCTATTCTCATAGATACTAAAACAATTTTTTTCATGCTAGAACTTCAATCTTTTTATTGGCACAATCAATAAATAATTTTTCAGCAGAAATATATTTCTTAAACTGGATTTCACCAACACCTATTACTGCAGGCAAAGAAAGTTCATTAGCTCTAATTGCCATATGAGAATTTGCACCGCCCCAAGCTGTTATGAATCCTGCGATTTCATATGAAAACAACCAATCATAACCAGGATCTGCACTAGGGATACATACTAACTTGCCTTTTAAATCTTTATTACTGAGCTTGCTTGAAACTGAAGCAGTAACACTTTTCTGGGTAATAAAATTTGGGACTGTGGTTGGCCATTCAAAAGAAAAAACATCTTCTGGTTTTCTAATGAGAGGAGGTAATGTAGTTCTAATAGTATCTTTATATTTGCTTTTACCAATTTCAATACTTTTGCGGATAAAAGATTCAGGTTCATAGGAGCATATATATAATTCTTTGAAATCATTAATATCTGCAAAAGCTAGATCTTCTTTGGAGATTCCATAATTATTTCCAAATTTTTCTATTAATGATAATATTTCTGATACATTTTTAGTAAAGTGGAATTTTGCTAATTCTCTTTGTTCAATACCTGCCTGAAGAAAATTAAAAAATTCAACGACATCAATTTCAAGGTCATGCTCCTCAATTTTTTCTGTTATGGCTCTTATTTTATTTAAAGATAATTTAAAGTCTTTATTTTTCTCAAAATTCATCTCTTTTTGAACTTCCCAGTCAAAATATAAATCGGGTGCCTCATCATATCTTGGATTTAAGATGTCATAAGTACCTGGTCGTAAATGCCCATATTTTTTTAAAAATTCTTGTTTATTTTTTAATACTCTGTCTTTTGATAGTTCTGAAGTAATTGTAGATAAACTAGCAATAAAATCATCATAGTCTTGTTGTGAAAATATATTTACATTTACTAAAGACCTTAATAACTGAATTGCAATAAATCCGCTCCGAGCAAGACCCGCAAAAGGTAAAGAGCCATATCTTTTTGTATATTCTAAAAGCCAATAAATCTTAGAAATATCATCTAAATCTTTATTCTGGTCTAAAGCAATTCTTTTTTCTTTTAAAATTTCTATCTTTTTGGCATCCTCTTTCCACAATCCTTTTTTAGGATTAATAATATTTTTAGTTAATGTCCTCAAACTTAATTTAATACTTGTTATTTCATCTAAAGTAAATTTTTCATTTTTTAGGTTTGAAAGCCTTTCTTCGATATCAAATGTATAACAAGAATTAACAATAGAAAATTCTACTTTGTCATGAAGGTATGGTTCATTATCTAATTTTCTTATATAGAAATCAACCAATTTATCAGCGATTTTATTATTTAAATCTGCAGGTATAAATGAATTAAATGAAACTCTTACATCAATATATGGAAGTCCTAGAAAACTTACCAAAATCGGGAAGCTTCTCAAGTTTCTATATCCATAATTATGTCTTTGATATGCCCAAACAGAATCAGTAATGATTTCTCTATATAAAGATAATGCAAGATTTTTTGGTTTAATACCAATAATTTCTGCAGGGTTCCAATCTGGCATAACACCATATGATGTTTTTTTCCCTGCTAAAGCAAAATTTGGTTTCATTCCATTAGTAATCTTTTTATGAATAATTTCTAGTCTTTTATATTGATTTTCTTCTGCATTATTACCAATTTCATTTTTCAATATCAAAGGTCTTACTTGTAAAATCCATAACTTATTTTGATTAGATTTCTCTGTCACTGCAAATTCACAATCAAGTGGAGTTCTACCAAAAAGTACATATAATTCATCAATTAAATTAATTACTTTTTTCTGCTCTTTTCTTACAAAATAATTACTTTTTGCCGAACATTGCCATACATAGCCACCCTTCCCAGAGGTAACTATTGAAGTGTCCTCTCCTCTAGACCAATTTATAATCCTATAAGGTTGACTAGTATTTGGATCATGTGAAAATCCTACTCCAGAAAATACGACATTTTTCAACATCGGTTGTATGAGCACCTCATCTAAATCTGATATTTCTCCATAAGAATTAAAAACTTCTTTTATGGCATCGTTTATTTTATTTTTATTAATATTTAGTAAGGATAGATAAGATCCAGCATTTGAATTTTTATAAGTATCTTCTCTAACTGAGGATGACCTTACAATGTATGGACCGGATCCTATTTTTTCAATTTCCTTTAAATTAAAATTTTTCTTTTCTTTCCAGTCAACATATCTAACAATATAAAGATCAACAATACTCGCTGAATCTAAAATACCTTTTAAAGTTTCCAAGGTTTGACCTTTTGTAGAAAATCTTAATTTCAAAAATTTCTTAAATCGCTTTTAAATAATAGCACTTTTAGAAAAATAAAAATCTTTACTTAGAATTGATTTTTCAATGATTTAAATGTTAAAGAAGCATGCTTCAAAGCAATTAATGATAATCTTTTAAACTCTGGCAATTTATTATTTAAAATGTTTGATTCATCATTCAGAAGGGAAATGGATGAGAAACAAGGTTGAAGATTATTTTTTAACAATTTATCCCATGATAAGAAATAAAAAAATACATGTTTTTTTGTTCTAATAGAAATTTCATAATGCCTGTTAGGATAAATAGATTCTGATAAGGCATAATCTTTTTTTTCATATTTAAAAGGATTATCTAAGCCCAAAGTATTAAAAAGCATTGAAGGTAATTCAATAATTTCTTTAGGATCATCTGTACCTTTTGTTAAGTTATTATCCTTGTATAGAAAAACTACTTTTTGTCTATTACTACTCAAGAGTCTTTCATTATTAATTTTTTTTAAAGAATGTACTCCATGGTCCGCATTTACTATAACTATTGATTTCATATCATGATCTTCTATAAATTTAAATAATCTATTTAATTTTTTATCTAATTGAATTAATGCATTTTTGGCCCTATTAACTCTTGCTTGATTAAATAAACTAGATTTACTTTTATTTTTATTATTATTTTTATAAGGCATATCTACTAATGAATTTGTATGCATTGAATAATCAAAATCGATAAGATTACTTTTGTATTGATTTGATATCCCAATAACAGAATCATTGTAATCATGAAAATCAAATAAACCAAGAAAGAGATATTGACTTCCTGAGTAGGAATCTATTTGTTCAATTGCCTGATTAATAATAAAATTATCATCCTTTCCATTCGCATTTATAAAACGATCAAATCCTTTGTCAAAACCATTAAAAGGATTTACAAGTCTTATTGCTGAACAGGAAAAAGTATAAAAACCATTCTTTGATAATTCATCAGCTAGGGTTGGTAATTTTATTTTTTTTTGATCTCTAGGATGAAAAATTAAATGTTTATTTGTATATTCTCCAGTAAAAAGACTTGTTATAGATGGTAAAGTCCATTCAGACTGAGAATAAGCATTTTCAAAAAAAGCTCCATTATCTTTAAAGAAATTATAAGTGTTTGGCATAATATCCCATCCATATATATCTATTAAATGTTGAGCCAAAGCATCTACTAAAATATGTACTATTAATTTATTATTTTCTTTTCTAGAATTTATAAAATTGTTAATCGGTTTTGATATAGCTAAATTACTAGAAGAAGATTTAACAATTACTTCATTAAATAAATTATTTTGTTTTAAAGGTAAATAATGAAATTTATTTACATCAAATATATCTAACGAATAATTTTTTTTACCAAATAAGATTTTTAAATTAGTTCTTTTATTTAATGGAAAAATTGATTTATCTAAAACAGCAATTGGAAGAATCAAAGAATTAGTTTCTTTAATAGGAATTTTTATTTGTTTTCGAGGACCAATGATACATGCCTCAAGAGACTCATATGATATGTCTCTTCTTTGTCTATCAATAAATTTAATATTTTCATAGGGCAAAATAAGTTTTTGAGGAAATATTTTATTTTCATTGATATTATTAAATAATTGAAAATTTAAAAAAGGTTCATTTATAGGATATCTTTTCCTATCTTTAAAAAATACTTTTAAAACACTTTTATAAACAAGTAATATTACTAAGAAATAAATATACTTAAATTTTTTCAAAAAATAATTTTTTAATTTAAAACTTAATTGCATATAGCTACAAAAATGTTACAGAATTGGTTAGGGAAAAATTTAATTAATAATGCCTGAATTATATTTCCAATTAGGGATAGCTTATACCCCTCTTCTCTTGCTAAATTTTCATTAAAATTATAATGTTTAATTGATCTAAATAATTTGAATTTATAAAGTAAAGGCATATTAACTACATTTTCACAACTAATTACATTGAAATTGCTTTTATTCAAAAGTTTAATAAATTCACTCTTACTAAGATTAATTTTATGAAAAAATTTCTTCTTTTTAAATTTATTTTTTGAAGAAAACCAATTTAAAAAGTCATTAATTCTGTTTTGTAAGTTATCAGCCCTAAATGATACGCATAATGTTCCTCCAGTTTTTAAAACTCTCCTAGTCTCATTTAAAGATTTTTCTAAACCATTTTCTAAACCATGAAATAATCCAAAAGCTAAGATTACATCAAAATAATTTTCTTCGAAATCAAGTTTTTTAATATCCTGTTTGGAGACTTTAAGAGTAGGATCTACTTTTTGTAGTTTATCAATAGCTTCTGTTATGTAGTCAATGCCCTCAATAATATAATTTTTTTCATGAAAATACCTCAAAATCCGACCTAAACCGCATCCAGCTTCAAGTATTTTTTCTTCTTTTGATTTAACTGATTTTAAAGCATACTTTAAAGGATAAATATTCGTATTCAGCATAGGAGAATCAACTTCAATAGCATGCCATCTTTTTGCCCAATAATTAACAGTTTCCGTATCTATATAAGTAATTCTCATGTGAAAAATATTTAAAAGCCCTAGTTCAATATAGCAATATGTTTTAAAACGGGATGAATGATGTAATAAGTGAATTCATATTCTTGATGATCAACTAATTGCCTAAAATCCGGATTGATTTCTAATATTTTTAAAGCTTCTATTAAAATTCTAGATCTTACAGCAGCATCATAAACATAATCAATATTTTTTTTGTTTATATTAGCGGGAAATTTATTCCTAAAGATTATTGGTCCACTATCAATATTTGCATCTAATATTATAGCTGAAGCGCCTATTTCATTATCATTAATAATACTATAATAATTTGTAGTACTACCTTTATAATTTGGCAAATAACCGCCATGCACATGTAAAAATAATTTTTCTGTAGAAAGAATCTTTTTCCTCAAAATGGTTCCCCCATAACCAGAAAATATAAAAAGTTTCTGATCTAAAGTTTTTAAATAATCTATAATTTTATTATCGTTTATATCTCTTGTACAAAATAATTTAAAAGGTACTGACAAATTTTTAAACCAATATTCAATCGGTATTTCTTGATCAAAGTTAGCTTCAGGCCAATCTTTATCTTGTACGAAATTAAGATTATTTTGATTTTTTAATTTTTTATTTTCATCTTTAAGGATTATTGCATTTTGTGGAATAAAACCATTAAGAGCTAATACATTTAGATAAGCTCTTGTTCTAGATGTATCTGCAGCGATAATTGAAAATTTAAAATTTCTTTTCATTTTTTAATTTAACTCATCAATTTATAAATTGAATTAAGCTCAATATTTATTAATTCTCCAATAATTAATTCTGAGTTATTAATTTTTTTGATTTCTTTAATCTCATTAATTACAGATATAATTAAATCATTTATCTTCAAAAGCGTGCTTAAGTATTGAAGATTTTTTGAAAAGTAATATGCATAACATAAACATGTAGAGAAATATAAATAAATCTTTAAATCATTATTTGGAAGATTCCCTTTTCTAAATCCAGGTTCATAAATTTCATAAAAAAATTTATTTACTTCAAATCTTTGCAAAATTCGATTTATCCACTTATATATTGATGAATTTCTACTTTCTTTTATATTTAACAAAATTGTTACTAGCAAAAGTTCTAAATTTATAAATTGATCAATTTTAAAATCTTCAATAATATGATTATTTTTATTTGAAAGGCTATTTATTAAGAAATAATTAGGTTTATAATTTGAATATTTAATTGGAATATTGAAATCATTTAGGAATCCCTTTCTATTTTCAAAATAGCTGTCTAAAAATTCTTTATCTTTAAAAAGAGAATAAGAATATCTTTCTGGAAATTTAAGTTTATTCTTTATAGTATATTCGTACATAAATTTTAAATATAATTTTCTACAATCTCATCACTAAATGACAGTAAATAATCTAGGGATTTATTATTTTTTATTATAAGATTTGGATTACTTGGCTTATTAAATTCAAGGTCTAGTCCAGCCACATTTTTTATTTTACCGGAATAATAGTTTGAATAAATACCTTTTGAATCTCTTTTAACACATTGACTAACAGGAGAATCAATAAATATCTCAAAATAATTATTATAGTTTTCACGATTCCATTTCCTTGATTCAGGAAAAATCGAGAGAATAGCACAAACAACATCTATATGTTGCTCATCAAAAAATTTACATAATTTGCAAATTCTATCTGCATTTATTTTTCTATCTTTAATACTATGAGACAGGTCATTATTGTATAATTCCCTCACTTCATCTCCATCGAGTAGAATTACTGATTTACCTTTCTTTCTTAATTTATTAACAATATCTCTTGATAAAGTTGATTTCCCAGATCCAGAAATACCAATAATCCAAGTTATCATTAATTATTTAAATATTTGTATATTTTAAATTATATATTTTTCTTTGAAAAATTTTAATTAAATTTAAAAAATTTATTATTTAAAAAGTTTTATAAGCATTTAATACAATAAAAATAAAAAGTTAATTAATGGTTGAAATAATTTTTTGCAAATTATGGGGTGACTTTATATTTAAATTAAATGGTTGTTTAATCTTAAATTAGTTTTGTATTGTGCCATTTTCTATACTTATAGTCCTATCACAAAAAGAAAGCGTGTCTAATTGATGAGAAATTATAATAATAGTTAAATCTTTGGGTAAATTATCTATTGTATTTTTTATATCTAATAAAGTTTGTTGGTCTAATGCATTTGTAGCTTCATCTAATATTAAAATTTCAGGTTTTTGATAAAGCGCTCTTGCTATACCCAATCTTTGTTTCTGGCCACCACTTAAATTTTTTCCATTCTCATTAATAAAGTAATCATATTTTAATGTAAATTTCTCGATTAAATCTGATAATTGTGCCTTTTTAGCACATTCTTTTACTAATTCAGAATTGATATATTTCTTTTCACTCCCGTAAGCTATATTCTCTAAGAAAGTACCTTCAATAATATAAATATCTTGAGGAACATAAGAAATAAGACTATGTGATTTATTATTAAATTTATTACTTTTTAAGTTATCAAATAAAAAATTATCTATAAAAATTTTCCCTCTAGTAGGTTTTAATAAGCCAAGAAGTAAGTATATTAATGTACTTTTACCACTTCCAGATTTGCCAATTAATCCAATCCTTTCACCTTTTTTGATTTTAAGGTTTATTTTTTTTAGTAACTGAGTTTTTGAGTTTTTATAGGAAAAAGAAACATTTTGAAAATTAATTTCATTTTTAAAAACTAATTTACTTTCATTATCAATATCAGCATTATTAGGAATACTTTTTTTTCTTTTTTCCAATATGTAAATAACTTCAATTAATGAAGGTTTATGCGTTTTAATTTTAACAATGCCAGCATATATTAATTGCAATATGGGTAAAACTCTTTGACATGCTAAAGCAAAACCTCCTAAAGTTGTTAGCAAATTAATATTTTGATTAGGAATACTTTTTGTCACTAATGCAATAATTGCTATTGATATAAAACCAACAATTTCAAGCATATATCTTGGATATTGAGCAAAAAAAGCAGTATTAGCTAAAGCGATTCTTAAACTTTTATCTATTTCATTATGATTTTTCTGATACCTATCATTAAGATTGAATGATTTAATTTCTCTTATCATTATTAAAGATTCTCTAATAGACTTTATATGTAGATTTAATTTTGATACGATTCGGTGAGATATTATATGAATTTTATTATTATTAAAATAATTTATTAATAAATACGAAGATCCAAATACAACTAAAATAATTATTAAGGCCTTTGAATCAATAACAAATAGAAAAATAAAAATTGATATAGCTATTAATGAAGAAGTTAATACAGTTAATAATGAATCAATAATTCTCTGGGTTTTCCTAAGATGCTCAGTTAATGTTACGACTGTCTTATTATTGTCTAGAAAAATATGTTCCTCATAATCAAGATTTAATATATTTCTATAAATTTTCGTACTTAAATCATTACCTATGACAGCACTTAATTTTAATGATAGATATATTGTTAGGATTCTGATTAAACCCGATATGAATATTGCAACAATAAAAAAGACTATACTTAAATTAAATAAATTTTGATTGCTAAAGTTACTTAACTCAAAAAAAGAATTATTGAATAAAATAAAGTTGGGATTGTTATAGTTATCTATTAGATTTAAGAAAGGAAAAATAGAAGCTAAAGATATTGACTCACAAACTGCGCTAATTAGACTTAAAAACAATAATAAAATTAACTGCCTTTTACGCCTTTTTTTAAGATGTTTCCACAATAAAAAAAATTGTTTGATGTACGATTTCATAATCTATTCATCTCTAAGAGTCTATAAATCTTTTTTACCCATAATTTCAAATTAGATATGCCTCTAGAGTTAAATTACAAATTGGTAAATTCTATTTGATACATAAAAATCCCTCAAAACAAATATACTTAAAAATTGAAACTATATCTTTAAAACCTGATCTATTAAACATATCTATATTACCTTTATTAGAAAAGGGTTCCAATACACCTTTAAGACTTCTAGATTTGGATAATATTTCTTCAAAACTAAAACCTGCTCCAATTTTATATTCATTGTATAAACCTGTAAAAATATCTTGAAATCTAGCATCTGGCCCTCTTACCTTTTCAAAACAAATAAAAGCTCCTCCCCAATTTAAACTATCATAAACTTTATCGATTAGAAGCTGCCTTTCACTAGGCCTAATGAATTGAAGCAAGTAGTAACTTGAAACTAAATCAGATTTTAGATATTCGTATTCTATTACATCAGCGCATTCATACTTTAGGTTCTTATTATTGTATTTATTATTTGCAAAATTTATCATATTTTCAACCTGATCTAAACCTATAAAAGTCGCATTAGTTTTTTTAAATCTTTCAGATAATTTATAAGATAATAAACCTGTAGAACATCCCAATTCATAACAGATTGAATCTCTCTTTACAAAATAATCCGAAGCTTCTAATAACAATTCGTGTCCTTTATCATAAAGTGGTACTGATTTTCTGACATGGGACTCAAAATTATTTGCTACATCGCCTTCAAAATTCCAACTGGCATTATCCGCTATAATTGAATCACCTACGTTAGACATCCTAAGTTTAAAAAGTCTTAGAATATATTAGCAGAATCACTGATATATTTATAAAAAATTAGATAATTATGTTAATACCTTTCAAGAATTTTAAAATATGTCAAAAAATAATTTATTTATATAACCATGGAAAAAGGAAATAGATGATTATTAAAATTTTTATAATAAAAATGCTTTTTGATTAATTTGCCACAGGCAATAAAGAATTAAATATTTAAATGAATATTGCAAATAATGAACAATTTTCAGCAATCCTGGAATAAGGTACTAAAAAAAAAATTTATCCAAAAAAACAAAATATATATTTTGAAAATGTTTAAATTGATAATTCAATTTAATGATGAATAAATTTGATAATTTTGAAAATTTAAGTTAACTTTTTCTAAATTTATTAAACTTTAATTAATAAATAATCAAAATCAATTTAAGAATTGCTTTTTTATGAATATTCCCATATTTAATATTTTAAATTTAATTTCGTTTTTAATATTCTTAAAGTTTTTAATATGTTTCTACAAAAAGAATAAGATATTATTTTTATAGACAAAATCCTTTGATCAATTCTCCAGCATGAAATAAAAATTGACTGAAAGGAATGATTATTTACAAATCTCTTTTTTATTTTTCGCGGTTCTGGTAAAGCAGTTTTATGTTCAAAGTATGATCTTTGACCAAATGTTATTATTGAATCAATAATTTCAGGAGAAAAATTCTTTTCTATAATTGAAAAGGCTTCATTAGCTTGGTAATAATTTGAAAAAGCTATACATGAAAAATCAATATTAGGATTTTTAAGTGAAAATATTAATCTTAATTTGGCTTCATCTAATTTAAGATTTCTTGATAAATCATCAATTGACTTGTTTATTGGATGTAAACAAGAACTTTTAGATTTATTTTCATTTAAATATTTATTACTTAAAGAACCACCAAAACCTTTTATGGCAAGAATTTTACTACCATTTTTCCTTTCATCAAGAATTAAATTCTTGAATTCTCTATCTAATAATGAATACAAAAGAGCAAAATTAAAGTTCAATTTACTATCTTTAATTATGTCAATAAAAATTTCACTATCAAAATAGTATGGAAATAAATAAAACTCACTAATAGAGTATTTATTTTTATAATAAATTAATTCTTTTTCAAAATCGTACCAATTAGATTCTTTATTTAAGAAATATTTTGTAAAGTCAATTAGAATTTGAACATCAAAAGATCTCTTTTTTAATAAATTAGATGTCAATTCAAGTTGAAGTTCTGGATTAGATTGTTTATCAAAATCAATTTTTGATATTACTTTACTATCGGTATATTTATATAAATCTATTTTTGATAATTTTGAAAAAGTATTTGAATAAGTAGGTGAAATATGAACACCACAACCTTTCTTTAAAGAATATTCTAAAGTTCCAATTGTATCTTTGGATTTATCCTGAGTTAGAAATGTTGAAGTTCCAGTACCAACAATTATTTTACTATAAATATTTTCAACCATTAATAACCTTTGGGATATTAAATAAGAATTTTTTTATTTTACCAAGTGTCTCTCTGATTTTATTATTTAGATCATATTTAATTAGTCTTTTAGCAGAAAATAAAAGAAAATCTAAAAATTTTAGATCAACAAACATATGAGAATAAATTTTTCTTGTATGCAAAGTGATAAGAACTACATAGCGATATTGATCTACATGAGAACGATATGAATGCCAAGTTTTATTATATTTATTTGCAGTTATAAGACATCTATTTACCTTCCATGTTATTTCTTTTGGTTTTTCATCATCAATTGACTCATGGAAAAAAGTTCCATAATTATTTTCAGGAGATAAATAAATAATAGCGCTTAACAGCTTTGAGAAATTATCTATGTGATTTTTTTCTTTAAATCCTGGCGGAGATATTATTATTTTAAACTTACAATAATCATATAAATGGCATTTTTTAGGAGCTAGTTCTTCTAGATATTTCATTAAAGTTGGCATATAAGATTCTGATATTTTTTGAAAATAATTTCTTATATTTTCTGGAATTCTAGGATCTAAGCAAACTTGTATAGGAAAAAGTCCAAGTTTATTTTGGAATTCAGAATAATCAAAATTCCTAATAAAATCTAATGTATAGTTTTTATCTTTTTCTTTCAAAAAATCATCAACTACTAAAAAGTTTCCATTCCAATTAGATTTTAAATCCAAATTAAATTTTTAACTCAATGAAATAATTTTACAAAGTAAAGTTGAATTTAGAAAATAAATTTACATTGCATTAACTTTATTAATATAAAACTTAAATTCAATGGCAAGTATTAGAAATAATCTATATACCTCTTTTTTTGATATTCTTAATTTTTCGGCTAGGAGAGAATTATTTTTTTAAATAAATATTTTTGTTTTATATTTGATTAAAAGATTTTATAAATTATTTTTACAGAATAATTCTAAAAATAATCATTCCCTTTACATAAATAATGAGAAGATTTAACTTTAAGATTATTAATTAATCTAATAAAATTGAATAAGTATAGAAAAAAAATACTAGGTATAATTCCTGCGAGAGGTGGTTCAAAAGGTATTCCGGGGAAAAATCTTAAAAAACTTTGTGATAAGAGTCTTTTACAAATAGCAATTGAAAGCGCTGAAAAATCATTGCTAATAGATGATCTTATTATTTCAACTGAAGATGATCAGATCTTTTCGGAAGCAGAATCCTTAGGTCACAAACCACCATTTAAAAGGCCAAAAGAATTAGCATTAGATAATTCATCATCTATTTCAGTCGTAAAGCATACATTAGAATTTTTCAAAATCAAAAATAAAATTTTTGACTTCTGTATACTTCTTCAACCTACAAATCCCTTTAGGACAACCAAAATGATAGATGAATCTTTAAATTTATTATCAAAATCCAATGCTGATTCCGTAGTTTCAGTTGTTGATGTAGAAGGTAACCATCCTTATAGAATGTATGAAATAAAAGGAAAATATCTAAAAGCATTGTTCGAAAGCAAAGACCCACAATTAGCGAGACAACTTTTGCCAAAATTTTTTATTAGGAGTGGTGATATTTATTCTTTCAGAACAGAGACAATAGAAAAATTTGACAATCTAATTGGTAAAAAATCAATTCCTTATGAAATCTCTCCCAATAAAACTATTAATATAGATAGCCCAAAAGATCTTATACTCGCAGAGAAGCTTTTCAAAAATTTCAAAAATGAATTGTCTAGTTTTTGAATCGGCTATTTATAGTCAAATAATAAAAGAAAAAAATTTAAAAAAAATAAATTTCTTTTTTGCCGAATTTTCAAACAAAAATGAAAATGAAATTCTCAAAAATAATCAATTTGATATAATTTTGACAAAAATTGGCATAAACTTAAACTCCAATATACTAAAGACCCAAAAAAAACTAAAATTTATAGTTACAGCTACAACAGGAATTGATCATATTGACGTTGAATATTGCTTTAAAAATAAAATTGAAATAATATCCTTAAAAAATGAAATTAAATTTTTAGAAACTATTTCAACTACGGCAGAACACGCTTGGACTATTTTTCTTTGCTTAAATAGAGAGTTTTTCAATAGTGTTAACATAGTTAAAGTAAGGCAAGATTGGGATAGAAAATTATTAAAACAAAGACAAGTTAGAGGAGACAAAGTAGGAATTATTGGTTTAGGAAGATTAGGAAAAATGATTGGAAAGTATTCTGAATCTTTTGGATTAAATGTATATTATTACGATATAAAAAAAATTAAAGCTCCAAAAAATTTCAAAAAGAAAGAATCTCTTGATGAACTAATTAAAGAAGTTGATCATCTTTTTTTAACAGCAAATTTTTATCCAGGAGATAAAAAGATAATTGCAAAAAATAACATTAATAGATTGGACTTAAGGACAATGATAAATGTTTCTAGAGGAGAACTTGTAGATGAAGAATTTATATGTCAAGAAATTTCATGCGGTCATCTATTAAAATATGGAACAGATGTTTTAAATGGCGATTCATCAATTAATATTAATAATTCAAAACAGTTTTTAGAGTCATCACCAATTTATAACCTGTCCCGAGAAATTGATAGTATATTAATAACACCTCATTGTGCAGGATATGCATATAATGTTTTGCAAGAAACTAGATTATTTGTATTCAACAAATTAATTGAGAAGATTAATATAAATTTGTGATATTAAAACTTATAGATAATAGTTAATAAAATTACTCATATTCAGTTAAAATTTTAAATTAAATGTAATTAAAAACGATTATTTCATGAATTCAATAACTAAATACGATTATTTATGTAAAAAATATAAAAGTTCAACAATAAAATGTGAAATATGCGATGGAAATGAATTCACTGACTACAATAAAATTGGAAGAATTTCAGTAGCTGGCTCATATGGTGTTCTACCAGTAGTGATTTGTAAAAATTGTTCTTATACCTATCAAAATCCTAGATACAGTGATGAATTTTATAGGGAATACTATAAAATACTTTATCGGGAAGTAGCTTTTGGATCTAAAGCCCCTTCAGATACCTATATAAATCTTCAAGAAATAAGGGGTAAAAATATTCTTGATTATCTAACAAAAAAAGGATATATAACTGGTCAGACTAGAATATTAGATCATGGTTGTGCCTCTGGTAATACCATGAAACCCTTTGAAGAGGCAAAATTAAATATAAGAGGAATAGATCCTCATGAACCTAGTGTGGAACAGGGAAAAAAAAATGGGAGAAATATATCTTTAGCAGGAGGCGAAGAACTTCCGTTTGATAATAAATCATTAGATCTTATTGTATCTCTTGGATCACTGGAACACGTTTATGATATCAACCAGTCTATGAAAGAGATCTCAAGAGTTCTCTCAGATGAGGGAATTTTATTCGCCAGGTGGAGATCTAATAAAATTTGGGGATCACCCTATGAATTCTATAACCATAATCACTATAGATTTTTCACACTCAATACTTGGGAATTTATTCTTAATAAATTTAATATTCAGTTAATTGATTCATCCTTTAGCGAAATTGAAGGTCTTACTGGGGCCGCATATATTATTGCTAAAAAAACTTCTAAAAATATCAATTTTAAAGAAAAAATAGAAAATTTTGATACCAAAAAAGAAATTAAATCAAGGATAAATTACTTAAAAACAAAAAAAACTGATGCATCAAAATATTTTAAAGAATTCCTTGATTTTGCAGAAGTTAATAAGTTTGATAATAAGGTTATTTATGAATCGATTCATAACAATAGTAAAAACAAAGCAAATTACAAACTTTTGTTTGGGATACCCGAAGAAGTTGTCCCAAGAGCAATACTAGAAGCTCAAAGATATCAGAAAGGATTTTCAATGGATAAAAAAATATCAAATAATTTCAAAGACTATGAAATCATATAATTATCTTTTAGCAATTCATGATGATAAGTTATATTCGTCAATAATTTCGAAATTAGGCAACCCAAAAATATTAATTGGATATAATAGCTCATTTAAAAAAACTACCGAATACTATAATGCAGTTGACTTGTATTATTGTAGATACAAAAAAGATATCCTAAACTCTTTACCTCCTTTAGATTCAGAAATTTTAGAAGCATTAGAACCTTATCAAATTAATTTTCTAAAGATATGTGAAAGGCTCTACAAAGGAAGTATGTGCTTTGAAGAAAGATTAAGATTTTATTATGATCACATTCGTTTTTGGAATTTTAAATTAGAACAAAAAAAAATTACTCATTTTATCCAGTACAACGTTCCACATGAAGGATATGATTATTTGATATATTCATTATGCAAAATAAAGAAAATTAGAACGATTTTCTCTTATAAGCTTCCCGTAATTAAAAATATACTTACAAAAAGGTACTTCATAGAGGATATCCATAAACATTCAAGGTTATATAACGAAAATAGATTAATTACATCCCCAGAAGAACTTGAGACATCATTTAAAAATTTATACTATTCGATCTATCCAAATAAAAATAACTTAGAAGAATCATTAAAATTTAAAACTTTCTCAAGAATTGCTAAGCCAAATCAAAAAAACTTTTTTCAAGAATTTGACTCACTTATTAATTCTTTTAGAAAGTATTCAATTAAAAGTACTTTAAAAAAAATAATTAAAAGAATAAATTTTTTACATCAATTCATTTATAAAAATCCATACTTAATATCTGATAAAAGATTAAACAAATTATATGATAATTTAGTTGTAAATAATATTCCATCAAAACCATATATATTTTTTGCGTTACACTACCAACCTGAATTATCTACCGTTCCTCTTGGAAATAATCTTTCAGATTTAAATTTAGTTGTTGATTTACTTGCATGGGCTGGCAAAAAATATGGATTTAATATCTTAGTTAAAAGGCATCCAAGAATTGACAAAAGATTATTCTTCAGGCCTAAAGATATTTATAAAAGAATGAATTTACATCATAATGTAATTTTATTGGACACTAAAACAGATGTAACCCAAATCATTGAAAAAGCAACTGCTGTCGCAAGCATTACTGGTAGTACTTGTTGGGAAGCCTTTCTTAGAAAAAAACCAGTACTTTTATTTGGCAGTTTAATTTATGAAAATGCACCTGGGACCTTCAAAATTGAAAGTAAAGAAGATCTTCTAAAAGTTATGGAAAAAATTATAAATAATCAAGTTAAGATTGACGAGCTTGATATCATAAACTATCTAAAATTCTTAGAAGAACATACATTTGATAATGTATATCAAAACAGTTTTTTTGCGGCTCCATCACATTTATCAATTAATAAACTAAGAAATAATTTCGTTGATAATTTAGAAAAATTTATTAAAGACCAGACATAATGGATTGTTAAACTTTTCTCCAAACGGCTAGAAGTTTTCCTTGAAAAACAACTTCATCTAGATTCAACTCAATTGCTTTATAAGCTGGATTTGCTGCTTCAAGAAAAATCTTCCCTCCTCTCTTAACGAAATACTTTAAAGTTGTTCCTAAACCTGGAACCATTGCACTTACAATTTCTCCATTTTTGAGAGAATATGTGTCTTTAACTGGCTCCATCAAAACCATATCACCATCTGCAATACATGCATCAACCATAGAATCTCCATTAACTGTAAGAGCAAAAATATTTTTCTTTTTTAAAACATCAGAAATATCTAAATTCTCTTGAAT
>MDTE01134037.1_pt1 | contig 79741 bp, 82 predicted proteins | sample 811231 | NCBI WGS metagenome assembly MDTE01 (sample SAMN05326651, study PRJNA326480) | marine metagenome | isolation source: seawater | place: Indian Ocean: Red Sea | collected 2010 | reverse complement strand
TGTAGCACTTGAGAAAGGTTCTAAGTTTGCTATCCGTGAAGGTGGACTCACTGTTGGTGCTGGTGTAATTACGGAAATCATTAAATAGATTATGGCTAGTCAAAATATCCGAATCAGATTGAGGGCTTATGATCACCGCGTATTGGATCAGTCGGCGAGACGTATTGTGTCGACAGCTGAGAGGACCGGAGCAAAGGTGGTTGGGCCCGTGCCTTTGCCTACAAAGCTTGAGCGATTTACTGTAGCTAGAAGCCCATTTATTGACAAAGACTCGCAAGAACATTTTGAAATACGGACACATAAAAGGCTGATAGATGTACTAGAACCTGACTCAAATACTATCGATACCCTAATGCGTTTGAACTTGCCAGCAGGGGTCGATATAGAAATAAAGATCTAGTTTGGTATACGGATATTATGAAAGGACTTATAGGTAGGAAAATAGGAATGGCTAGCGTTTTTGCTGAGGATGGCACTGTCCAGCCAGTAACAATAATAGAGTGTGGTCCATGTTTCGTCACGCAGATCAAATCCGAAGGTACGGATGGGTATCAGAGTGTACAGTTGGGTTTTGAGGAAATGGTTCCAAGAAAGATATCTGGAGGTATAAAGGGTCATCTGGCAAGGAATGGATTGCCGGGGCTTCGTGTATTACGGGAATTTCGGGTCGGTAATACTGACGAAATAGAAGAGGGTCAGAAGATAACAGTAGGGGTGTTTGAATCTGGTGACCATGTGGATGTTACTGGCAAGTCTAAAGGTAAGGGATTTCAAGGGGCTATGAAAAGGCATGGCTTTGGTGGTGGACCAAAAACTCATGGTCAGTCTGATCGCCAGAGATCGCCAGGTTCTATAGGTGCTACTACAACTCCAGGTAGGGTGCTAAAAGGCAAAAAGATGCCAGGTAGAATGGGCGGCGATCGTGTGACAGTCCAGAACCTTGAAGTGGCTTTAGTTGATGAGGAAAGGAATCTTATAGGCGTTAGAGGAGGAGTTCCTGGCCCGATTGAAGGAATAGTATTGATTAAAGAGAGACGGAAGCAGTAGATGATACATATGTCATCATATGCAATAGGTTTTTTATGAGAGATGCGGAGTTTTACGAATGAAAATTGACGTACACAATGTTTCTGGCGAGAAGGTGGACACTGTCGAACTTCCTCCTGAGATTTTTGAGGTCCCCATAAACGTGGGCCTGATGCATCAAGCCTTCATAAGACAAAGGGCAAATGCGCGACAGGTGGGTCGAAAGTCAAAGACCAGATCCGAAAAGCGCGGTGGAGGTGCAAAGCCGTGGAGACAAAAAGGAACCGGTCGGGCTCGTCATGCTTCACGTAGATCTCCTATCTGGGTTGGTGGTGGAAAGGCACATGGTCCTAATATACGTAATTATAAGAAGCGTATGCCAAGGCAAATGCGGAGGGCTGCTTTGCGTTGTGCATTGTCAGAGAAGGCGCTGGAGTCCGATATAGTAGTTGTAGATGAAATGGTTTTGGATATGCCTAAAACTAGGAAAATATATGATATTCTACGAGTTTTGGCTCCTGACGCAAAAAAATGTTTGGTGCTTATGTCAGACAGGAATGATCATTTAGTAAAGTCGGTTAGAAACTTGAGGAATGCTGCGACATTGCATGCAGGTTACTTGAATATTAATGACCTTGCTACGCATGATAAAGTAGTAATGCCGTTAGCAGCATTGGAAGTCATTAAATCTTATCTTGGTGCAGAGGTTTGATATGTCATTGACAGTTTTTGATGTTTTGCGGCGTCCATTGATTACAGAGAAATCTAGTTTTCAGAACGAAAAGTTAGGTAGATATGTGTTTGAAGTTGCTTCTGAAGCTAGTAAAACTCAAATTAAAGAAGCAGTTGAGACACTGTTTGATGTGCATGTTATACGAGTTAATACGCTTGTTATGCCAGCTAAACGCGCACGGAAGCAGCGCCGTATTGTTACTCGTACTTCACAGTATAAGAAGGCCGTAGTTAGACTTAAGGAAGGCGAAACTATAGAGTTGTTTGAGGGTGTGAAATAATGCCGGTAAAAGTATATAAACCCACATCGCCGGGTCGTAGAGATCAGACTGGTCATTCGTTTGACGAGATTACACGTTCTCATCCAGAAGACTCTCTGACTCGTCCGTTACGTCGCAAAGGTGGCCGTAACTCTGCTGGAAAAATGACAGTTCGTCATCGTGGTGGTGGGCATAAGCGTAGGTATAGGTCTATTGATTTTAAACGGGATAAGGTTGGAGTGCCTGCAAAAGTAGTGTCTATAGAATATGATCCAAACCGTAGTGCTAGGATTGCACTATTGCATTATGTGGATGGTGAGAAGCGCTATATATTGGCTCCTTTAGGTTTAAAAGTTGGTGATGTATTAAAATCTGATCTTAATGCTGATATCAAGCCTGGAAATTGTTTGCCATTGTCTCGTATACCGTTAGGAACGCTTATACACAATATTGAGCTCCAAAAAGGTAAAGGTGGGCAAATTGTACGTGCGGCGGGTACTGGGGCAAGATTGATAGCTAAAGAGGGAGAATATGCTCAGATTAGGATGCCTTCTGGAGAAGTAAGGCTTATTAGATTGGAATGTAAGGCCACTGTCGGTGAAGTTGGAAATGCTGATCATCAGAATGTGAAATTAGGTAAAGCTGGTCGTAAGCGTCATCGTGGCATACGACCAACAGTTCGAGGCTCAGCTATGTCTCCTAGAGATCATCCTCATGGTGGTGGTGAAGGTCGTCAGGGTATCGGTATGCCTGGACCAAAAACACCATGGGGCAAACCTGCACGTGGTGTCAAAACACGTCGAAACAAAAGGTCTGGAAAGTTTATATTACGCGGTCGTGGTAAGAAGCGCAGAGGTTAGACAATTATTATGTCACGTTCATTGAAAAAGGGTCCATATATTCAGCAGAAGTTGTTGCAGAGAATTGAGTCTATGAATGAAAGCGGTGAAAAGACGGTAGTGCGTACATGGAGCAGGTCGAGTACTATATTTCCGCAGATGGTAGGCCATACTATAGGTGTACATGATGGTCGTAGACATGTTCCGATATATATTACTGAAAATATGGTTGGTCATAAATTAGGTGAATTTGCACCTACAAGGACATTTCGAGGGCACTTACCAAGATCTATGGTGAGTTAACGAATGTTTTCAGGGATAATTTATTGTGAATGATCAGATAGCTATTGCAACAAATCGTAGAGTTCCAGGATCTGCCCAAAAAGCAAGGTTAGTCGCCAATCTTGTGCGAGGCGAACTAGTGTTAGATGCGATATCGAGATTGCGTTATTTGCCTCATGCAGCCGCTGTAAGTATTGCTAAGACTATAAAATCAGCTTCGGCTAATGCAGAGTCTCAATATGGTTGGTCTGAAGATGATATGTTAGTGCAATCTATATTAGTTGATGAGGGACCTAGTCGTATGTGGCGCAAATTTGGTGCGCGAGGTCGTTATAAGCCTATAAAAAGAAGAACTGCACATATAAAAGTGACTTTAGTGCAGGTAAAGGACTAATTAAGGAGTAGAAAACAGAAAAATGGGTCGTAAAGTTCATCCTATTGGTTATAGGCTAAAGGTAGTAAAGGAGTGGGAAGGTCGTTGGTTTGCGACTGGTAGTATGTATCGTGAGCAACTTAGTCAAGATATAGCGATTCGCAAGTTAATCTTGGAGGGTAGAAGGAGAGCTGCTATAGCAAGAGTAGAGATAGAGCGATACCCTAATCAAGTTCATGTCACTATTTTTTCTGGAAAACCTGGAATTGTTATTGGTAGAAAAGGTGCTCAGGTAAAGGAAATGAGATCTGATCTTGAGAATTTGTGTGGTATGCCTTGCAAAGTGGAGGTTGAGGAGATTACTCAGCCAGACCTCGAAGCCAAACTGGTAGCTGAAAACGTAGCTAATCAGTTAGAAAGGCGCATTAGTTATAGTCGAGCTATGAAAAGAGCGATAGGTCAGGCAATGCGTCAAGGCGCGAAAGGGATTAAGATAAGTGTATCAGGACGTTTAGGGGGATGGGATATGTCGAGACGTACCTGGATGCGTGAAGGTCGAGTGCCACTCCAGACGTTGCGAGCAGATATTGACTATGCCTTGTCAGAAGCTGATACTACTTATGGCAAGATAGGTGTAAAGGTATGGATTTATCGAGGTGATGTTCTGCCTGATCAAGTTAGCGATACATCGGATGTGTATGTTAGTACCTAGAGAAAGTGGAGGTTGTGACTGAAATGTTAATGCCTAAACGAGTCAAGTATCGTAAGCAGATGCGAGGCCGCATGCGAGGCAAGGATCAGCGCGGTTCTGAAATCCACTTCGGTGAATATGGGCTCCAGGCAATGGAACCTGGATGGATAACCCAGAGGCAAATCGAGGCTGCGCGGCGAGCTATGGTTAGAGCATTGAAACGTCGGGGTAAGGTGTGGATTAGAATATTTCCGGATAAGCCAGTGACTCAACGAGCTGCTGAAACTAGAATGGGTAAAGGTAAGGGAAGTGTAGATCATTGGGTTGCAGTAGTAAAACCTGGACGGATGTTGTTCGAATTGGCTAGTGCTGAGGATGACGCAGCAGCTAGAGAGGCACTACGATTAGCTAGTCATAAGCTTCCAATTAAGGTTCAGATAAGGACCAATCGCACTTCTGATGTAAGTGGCGGAGGTAATTGATGCAAATATCAGAGGTTAGGGATATGTCGGAAGAAGAGTTAGATAGACAAATAGATGAGCTTAGGGAAACTTTGTTTAACCTAAGATTTCGTACAGCAATTGGGCAGGAAACTGACACCTCTCAATTTCGTAAGACACGACGTGATTTAGCTAGAATGCTGACTATCAGAAGAGAGAGAGGTATTTTGTCTGTTGAAAATGCTCAGATTGAGGGTCAAAATGACTAACAAAAGACGCCGTCTTATTGGAGTGGTGACAAAGAATAGTTCCGCGAAAACTGTGTCTGTAAAAGTTACTAGAACAACAGTGCATCCATTGTATCGCAAAGTTTTGCGAGTGTCAGATAATTATTTGGCGCATGATGCACAAGAAAAAGCAAACGTGGGCGATGAAGTTATAATTGTAGAATCTCGGCCAATTAGCAAGCTCAAGCGTTGGTCATTGGAAGATGTTGTAAAATCCGGGACTTTATCGGAAGATTCTGTTCCAGAAAACACGGAGAATTAGATGATTCAACAGGAATCGAGACTTGCTGTAGCTGACAATTCGGGCGCACGTGAAATACAAGTGATAAGGGTGCTTGGAGGGACTAGGCGGCGATATGCTGGAGTAGGTGATATGGTTGTAGCTTCGATTAAGGCAGCAGTCCCCAACAGTGCTTCAAGCAAGCGTGAAGTTGTTCGAGCTGTAGTTGTCAGAACGGCAAAGGAGTTTCAGCGTAGAGATGGGTCACAGATTCGTTTTGACGACAATGCGGCTGTCTTATTGGATGGTGAAACTAGAAATCCTAGAGGTACACGCATCTTTGGACCGGTGGCTCGCGAACTTAGATCGCGTGGTTACTCAAAGATTCTTTCTTTGGCTCCAGAGGTGTTGTAAAAGATAGTGGGTGATTTGGTATGAATATTCGAAAAGGAGATAACGTAGAGATTGTTTCTGGTAATGATGCCGGTATAAGGGGAGAAGTACTTCAGTTGGTTCCTGACAAGCATGGAGTTGTAGTGGAAGGAGCAAACATACGAAAGAAACATCAGAAGCAGCAGGAGACTGGTGGACAGCGTCCCTTATCTGCTGGAATGATTGAATTTGAGGCTCCAATGCATGTGTCTAATGTTATGTTAGTATGCCCTAAGTGCGATATGTCAGTGCGTACTAGTATGAAAAGAGAGAAAGGAAAGAAAACACGTATCTGTAAGAAGTGTGGAGCTTCGTTTGAATGATAATGGGGATTAACTAAAGGTTAAATTGTCTATGTCTGATTTGAAGAAATACTTTCGCAATGAAGTGGCGCCGGCTCTAATGAAGGAGCATGGTTTAAGCAATCCTATGGAGGTTCCTAGTATCACTAAAATAGTATTGAACATAGGTCTTGGGGAAGCTCTGACCAATAGTAAATCTCTCGACTCTGCTGTATCCGATTTGGCGACGATTACTGGTCAACAACCGGTTGTGACGCGTGCAAGGATGAGCATAGCGAACTTCAAACTTCGAGAAGGAAGTGCAGTCGGGGCCAAGGTAACTTTAAGGGGAGAGCGAATGTGGTCGTTTTTGGATAGATTAATGCGTATTACGTTGCCACGTGTGCGTGACTTTCGAGGGTTGCCTCCTACTGGCTTTGATGGCCGTGGAAATTTTACGTTGGGTATGCGGGACCAACTTGCATTTCCAGAAATCAATTACGACAAAATAGATAAGTTACGAGGTATGGAAATTACTATAGTTACCACAGCTCCTGATGATGTACAGGGGTTAAGTTTGCTAACTATGTTAGGCATGCCGTTTCGTGAAAATGAAAAGGTGTATTAATTATGGCTAAGAAATCTATTGTTATTCGCGAGCAGCGTAGAAAATATGCAACACGTGTTCGGAATCGTTGTGGTTCATGTGGGAGACCAAGAGCGTATATGCGGAGATTTGGATTGTGCCGCATTTGTTTTAGAGAACTAGCATTAAAAGGACAAATTCCAGGCGTGGTCAAATCGTCTTGGTGAAATACGGTAAATTAATTTATGACTATTAGTGATCCAATTGGAGACATGTTGAATCGTATACGGACAGCACTACTTGCTGGTCATACGTCTACGTCAGTACCCAATTCAAAAATAAAAGTATCAATTGCTCGTATATTGCAAGATGAAGGATATATTGAGGGCTTTGACATTGTGAATCAAGATAGTGTGCACAGTTCGATTGAGTTGAGTATACGTTATGTTGGCAAGAGGCTTGAGCGGCGTCCTGTTATACGTGGAATAAAGCGTATTAGTAAACCAGGGCAGCGTGTATATGCTGGCAAGCGTAGAATACCACGTGTGCTATCAGGGATTGGTGTGGCGATAATGTCTACACCTAAAGGTGTGATGACTGGTCGACGTGCTCGTAAGTTAGGAGTAGGTGGTGAAGTGTTATGTCATATTTGGTAAATAGGGGTATATAAAATGTCACGCATAGGCAAGGAACCTATACCAATACCGCCTAAAGTTGAGGTGCAGATTGATCAAGTAGGCGTGCATATTACTGGTCCTAAAGGAGAGTTAACTCAAAGTATAAGAAGTGGACTCGATATTAGACAAGATGATGGTGCTGTTTTGGTAGAAAGAGTAAGTGATGCACCGGAATTAAGGGCGTTGCACGGTACTATACGTATGCTTATCAACAACATGATAGTTGGAGTGACTGATGGATGGGATAAAGTGTTGCAAATTGAGGGTGTGGGATATAGAGCTGAGCTGCAAGGTAAAGATCTTGTATTAAGTTTGGGTTACTCACATCCAGTAAAAGTCGCTGCACCATCAGGTATTGAGTTTGAGGTTGATGGAAGTTCTCGAATTGTTATTGTCAAGGGAGCGGACAAGCAATTGGTTGGTCAAATAGCTGCTGATGTGAGGTCTTTGAGGCCCCCTGAACCTTATAAGGGCAAAGGTATTAGATACAAGGGTGAATATGTACGTCGAAAAGCTGGCAAAGCTGGTAAGGTGGAGTAAATATGGGAAATAAGTCTCGGACAACCGCACGCAAGCGAAGACACAAACGTGTGCGTAGAAAAGTATATGGAACTTCGACTCGTCCTAGGTTAAATGTATTTCGTAGTTCCAAACATATTTGGGCACAATTGATAGATGATGAGCAAGGACTAACTGTAGCTCAAGCATCTACACTGGAATCAAAGTTCCGGGGTCAGGAGGCGCAGGGTACTCAATTTGATCGGGCAAAAACTGTCGGTGCTGTTGTGGCAGATCGGGCCAAGGAAAAAGGTATCAACAGAGTAGTGTTTGATCGAAGTGGATACAAATATCATGGTAGAGTGAAGGCTTTAGCAGATGCTGCGCGAGATGCTGGCTTGCAGTTTTAGGAGATAATAATGGCGCGAACTGAAAAAACAAGGGCAAGAGAAGAAGATCGCGATGAATTTGACGAGAGAGTCGTTGATATCAATAGAGTTGCGAAGGTGATTAAGGGTGGCCGTCGATTTGGATTTCGAACAGTGATGGTCGTGGGCGATAATCGAGGCAGTGTTGGCATTGGTGTTGGTAGAGCTCAAAATGTACCTGATGCTCTCAGAAAATCAGCGGATAGAGCTAGGAAGAACATGCGTAAAATCCCTATGGTTGGAACGACTATTCCACATGAACATGTTGGAATCGTCAGTGGCGCTAGAGTGCTTCTTAAACCAGCGTCTCCTGGTACAGGTGTTATAGCGGGTGGTGGAGTCAGAGCAGTGATTGAATGTGCTGGTATTAAGGATATATTGACCAAGTCTCAAGGAAGCGCAAATGTGTTAAATGTAGTTCAGGCTACCTTTGCGGGTTTGACCGAGATGATAGATCCTGTAGAAGAAGCTGAGCGGAGAGGAAAGAATATCGAAGATGTTCAGCCGTTTTGGACTAGGAGTCGTAATGGCCAAGAAAGCTAAGAGTAAATCTTTAAGTATCACTTTGGTTAAAAGTCCTCTTGGTTATAGTAAACGTCATAAGGGTACTATTAGGGCACTTGGGCTACGTCGTTTAAATCAAACAGTAGAACATATTGACACTCCACAATTGCGCGGTATGTTAGTGAAAGTCTCTCATTTGATAGATGTGATAGGTGTTTGAAGCAAAGGTATTTGAGTTGGATTATTATGAAATTACATGATTTGAGCCCTAATCGTGCTTCACGTCGATTAGGCAAAAGAGTTGGTAGAGGTATTGCGGCGGGGCAAGGCAAGACTGCTGGAAGAGGCACTAAGGGGGCTGGCTCTAGATCAGGCTCTGGAGGTAAATTGTACAGAGAAGGTGGTAATTTGCCTTTTGTTCGCAAGCTTCCCTTTAAGCGTGGCTTTCGCAGTATAAATCGTATATCGTATGTAGAAGTCAATTTGGATGATATAAATGAACGGTTCAATGATGGGGATGTAGTCGATCCTACAACTTTGGCAGACAATGGTTTTATGAAAAGTCCTCATGATTTACCAATTGTTATACTTGGTAGAGGTGAGGTGGGTAAAGCTATTACGGTAAAAGCACACCGCTTTTCAAAAAGTGCAATTGCTAAAATCGAATCTGCCGGTGGTACTGTCGATGTTATTGATATAGGTGCTAGTGAATAATTGTGGAGATTTTGAGCTAAGATGAAAGGTGCAGCACTAAAACGATTGTGGACAGCGCAAGATTTGCGCAATCGTCTACTTATTACTGCAGGACTGTTGGTATTATACCGGCTGGCAGCTCACGTTCCAGTGCCTGGAGTAGATAGAGATGCAATTGCTCAAATTTTGCAATCGTCGACTGGAGCAGGAAATCTGTTAAGTCTTTTCGATTTATTATCAGGTGGTACTGTATCTAATTTTTCTGTACTAGCTATGGGAGTTTATCCTTATATTACAGCACAGATTATTTTACAGTTAATGGTTCCTATTATTCCTGCTCTTAAGCAAAGGATGGAGGATGATCCGCGCGAAGGGAAACAGTTTATGGAACGTTGGACATATTATTTAGCCATTCCTATGGCTTCATTAAATGCAATCGGTCAGATTCGACTGTTCCAATCTTCCGGACTTCCTATATTACCTCATTTTGGATTTTCAGGAGACAATTTGCTCCCGACTATTACTACGCTTATTACTATGACAGGCGGGACAATGTTTGCTATTTGGTTGGGTGAACTGATTTCTGAATATGGCATTAGAAACCAAGGACTGTCATTGATAATTTTCAGTGGTATTGTAAGTGGTTTGCCTCGAAGCGTTGGGCAATTATGGTCCGATGAACAGACTCGTTATGCTGGAATAGCACTGTTTATTGTTTTAGTGGCTATTACTGTTTTTGCAATCGTAGTAGTCACTCAAGGACGGCGAAATGTACCGGTAATGTATCCAGGAAGACGCATTGGTCGTCGTCAGTCTATGCCTGTTAGAGGATCTCTACCACTGCTTGTTAACATGGCGGGGATGATTCCTATTATATTTGCCAGCGCCATACTGAGTTTCCCTGCTATTCTCGCACAGTTTTTTACACAGAGTCAGAGAGAATGGGTGCGAAATTTTGCTTTGGGCATGCAAGATCTGTTTGCCAATCAGCAGAATGTGGGTTACATAACCATATATTTCTTTATGGTTGTATTGTTTGCATTCTTCTATACTGATGTACTGTTTCAGCAGCAGAACTATGGCGAAAATTTGAAGCGTGTGGGGGCGCAGGTGCCTGGTGTAACACAAGGAGCTCCTACACAGAGATACCTAAACAAAGTTTTGCGAAGGATAACACTTCCTGGTGCGACATTGTTGGGTACGGTAGCAGTCTTACCATTATTAGTAGGATTGATGCTGGTAGGATTTACATCTGGTAGTAACGCTTTTTTTGCTATAGGTTCTGGGCTATTAATTGTGGTGGGAGTTGTTAAGGAAACGTTTTTTGGGCTTGAAACTGAACTTAAACTACGAGGTTATGACGAGTCTTTACTTGTCAGTTAATAGTGATTTTATGTTTTTGGTAATGATTGGACCTCCAGGTGCTGGGAAAGGTACGCAGGCAAAGCGTTTAGCAGAAACACTTGGCTTGAGTCATGTGTCTACAGGGGAAATATTCAGGCAAAATATTAGCCGGAAAACTGAACTGGGTTTACGTGTTAAAGAGTTGCTTGAAGATGGCACTCTGGTGCCTGATGATTTAACTATTGAATTGGTCCAAGACAAGATAGATCAATTGGTTAATGGTAGCGGAGCCATTTTTGATGGCTTTCCACGTAATCTGGAGCAAGCTAAAGCATTGGATGATATGCTATTGTTACATGATAAAGGAGTGGACTTAGCTCCATTAATCAATCTGAGTGATAGTAATATTATCGAGAGGCTTACAGGTCGACGTACTGATAAGGATACGGGAAAAATATATCATCTTATCTATGATCCTCCGCCGGACAATGCGAATGTTGAGCAACGATCTGATGATAAGAGAGATACTGTACTACGAAGAATAGAGGATTATCATCAAAGTACTGTACCTATGCTTGCTTATTATGATGATCGTGATTTGCTCTGTGAGATTGACGGAGACAACACGATTGATCAAGTTACTACAGCTTTGTTAGAGGTAATAAGAGGACGTGTTTTTGCATGATTATTATAAAATCTGAACGGGAAATTGATCTTATGCGTAAAGCTGGTCATGTAGTAGCTACAGTTTTACATGAACTAGAGCAATTGTTGCGTCCAGGTGTGACTACACAAGAATTGGATCAATGGGCGGAAAAGCAATTGTCAAAATTGAATGCCGAATCCCCTTTTAAAGGATATCGGCCTACGAGGTCACATGTTCCATTCCCCGGAGTAACATGTATGTCAGTTAATTCGGAGATAGTTCATGGAGTGCCTAGTGATAGAGAGTTGCTAGAGGGAGATATACTAACCATTGATTGTGGTGCAGTGTACAAAGGATGGATGGCTGATAGCGCTTGGACATTTCCGATTGGTGAGATCACAGATGGTGCTCATGATTTACTAGACGTAACTCAGAAGGCTCTGTATGCTTCAATTAAGTCTGCCAGAGCTGGAAATCGCACAGGGGATGTAGCAGAAACTATGCAGAACACTGTTGAGGATGGAGGATATAACGTGATTAGGCATCATACTAGCCATGGTATTGGTCGCAACTTGCATGAGGACCCGCAAATATTAAATCATGGTAGAGCAAAAAGTGGTCCAACATTGAAGCCAGGTATGACAATTGCATTAGAACCTATGGTGCTAGCAGGTCATTATGATACAACGGTAATGGACGATCAATGGACTGTTGCTGCAAGTGATGGTAATCTAACTGCCCATTTCGAACATACTATTGCGATTACAAATGACGAAGCAGAGATTTTGACACAATTGAATTCTAACGGTGGTATTTAGATATGAAAGTATCTGCATCTGTAAAAAAACGATGTCCGAAATGTAAGATTGTACGCAGACGCGGGCGTGTATATGTTATATGTGAAAATAAACGCCATAAGCAGCGTCAGGGTTAGTTTGATCGTATTGGAGATTAATTGATATGGCAAGAATAGAGGGAATAGATCTACCTAGAACGAAGCGTATAGAGATTGCACTTACCTATATTTATGGTATAGGAAAAGCTTCGGCGCAGGCTGTGCTGTCTGATACTGGTATTGACCCGTCTACAAAGGTAAGTGAATTGTCTGAAGATGAAATAGTGGCTGTAAGGGATAATATTGCTGGAAAATATGTGGTTGAGGGTGATTTGCGCCGTGCAACTCAGATGAACATTAAGAGGCTTACTGAGATTGGATGCTATAGGGGCAGACGCCACAGAATGAATTTGCCAGTTAGAGGACAGCGTACCCGTACGAATGCACGAACATCTAAGGGTATAAAGAAAACAGTAGCTGGACGCGGTCGTAGACGTGGTGCGAGAAAGAAATAGAAAGTGAGTATATAATTATGGCACAGAGATCAAAGCGAAGGCGTGAAAAACGAACAGTGGCGCGTGGTAGGGTTTATATTCATGCCACTTTCAACAATACAATCGTTACTGTAACCGATAGAAGTGGAGGAGTCATTTCGTGGGGTAGTGGTGGTACTGCGGGTTTCAAAGGATCGCGTAAAAGTACACCTTATGCTGCTAGATTAGCAGGAGAGCAAGCAGGTAGGAAGGCGATTGATATGGGACTTCAGGAAGTGGATATGTTTGTTAAGGGTCCAGGTCCTGGTCGTGAATCTGCTATTCGTGCTATACAGGGTTTGGGTATTGTTGTAAATTCAATTACTGATACTACTCCGGTACCTCATAATGGATGTCGGCCTCCAAAGAAAAGGCGTGTGTAAGAAACAAGATAATAGGTATTTGGGAAAATTACGATATTATGGCGAAATATACAGGTTCAGTGTGTAAATTGTGTCGACGAGAAGGCGAAAAACTGTATCTTAAAGGCTCTAGGTGCTTGACGCCTAAATGTTCTTTTGAGAAACGAGGTTATCCACCTGGTCAGCATGGTCCGCAGGCACAGTGGAGGCGTAAACGTGAGTCTGATTATGCCATCCAATTGCGTGCAAAACAGCGTGCTAGACGCATATATGGTGTGCTAGAAAGGCAGTTTCGAAACTATTATCGCAAAGCTGTTCGTACTAGAGGTTTAACAGGTATGGCATTGTTACAGGAACTGGAAGTGCGTCTTGACAATGTGGTGTATAGGTTGGGTTATGCGCGCAGTAGGGCAGAGGCTCGACAGTTAGTGTCACACGGTCATTTTTTAGTGAATGGCAGAAGAACGGATGTACCTTCATTTCAGCTAAGCTCTGGTGATGAGATTGAAGTGCGTGCAGCGTCTAAGGAACGCGTGGTTTTTCGGGCACTGCTAGATGAGGCCGAGGGACGTACAATTCCTTCGTGGCTAAGTAGGGATGTTGCTGCACTTACCGGTAAGATGATTGAGCTGCCAAATAGACAAGAGATATTTGAGCCAGTAAATGAACAACTTATAGTGGAGTTTTATTCTAGGTGATTTATATGTGTAAGTCGAATTATATTGCATTTATTATCGCTGGGAGGTATTTATTTTGATTTCTATGACAGATATGGTTACACCAAGAATTGAGCGTGAAGCAGTCTCATTAAATTACGGGAAGTTTTTTGTTAGTCCTTTGGAAACTGGTTTTGGAGTAACCATAGGAAATGCTTTGCGTAGGGTTTTACTTTCTTCTCTTGAAGGTGTTGCAGTGACTTCTATGAGAGTGTCTGATATTTATCATGAGTTTTCTGACTTACCAGGAATTCGTGAAGACATGACAGAAATCTTGCTGCAGGTTAAGCAGTTGCGGATGAAGATGCACGAAGGTTCGACGGCAAGAATATCATTGAAGGTCAGTGGCGAAGGTACTGTAACTGCTGCGGACATTGAGTGTCCGGCTGAAGTGGAAATTGTCAATCCGGACCTTTATCTTTTTACTATGGATAAGAAAACCGCAAAAATGGATATAGAGTTAACTGTACAGCGTGGGCGGGGATACTCCCCAGCTGAAGATCGAGGTGTTTTACCAGTTGGTGATATACCAACTGATGCTATTTACAGTCCAGTTAGACGTGTTAATTGGGATGTAGAAAGTGCCAGGGTTGGTCAAGATACAGGATTTGACAAACTAGTTATGGAAATATGGACCGATGGCACCATCGCACCCGAAGAGGCATTAAGTGGGAGCGCTGCCATCATGATGCATCATTTAAGGGATATTTCGGGAGTCACTGAAGAGATGCTGATGGAGGTTATAGAAGAGGTCGAGGAAGAAGTGGTTCCTAATGAAGTCTACGAAGTTCCTATAGAGCAATTGGATCTATCAGTACGTGTGTTTAATTCCCTTAAGCGTACAGGCATTACATCTGTGGGCGAGGTGTTGGACCACATGACTCGAGGTGACGAGGCTATGATGTCCATACGAAATTTTGGTGACAAGTCGCTTAATGAGTTACGAGATAAATTGGTTGAAAGAGGTTATATCGAAGGCGATATTTCAGATGAAGTATTAGAAGAAACTGAGATGGGTATGGAGATATCTGCATGAGACATCGTACATTCGGTCGTCGACTAAATAGATCTGTAGGGCATCGAAAGTCTTTGCGTAGAAACTTGATGAATGAGTTGTTTATTCACGAACGAATAAATACTACGGAAGCCAAAGCACGCGCGATTCGCGGGGATGCCGATCGTGTTATAACGATCGCAAAACGTGGTCAGCGTGTAGGAGATGAGATGGCTAAAGTGAACGCTCGTAGGACAATTATGCGGCGCTTGAACAACAAAAAGGTTGTTAAAAAAGTAGTAGAAGAAATTGCCCCCAGATTTGAGAACCGGCCAGGCGGATATACACGAATGCTTAAAGTGGGAGCTCGTCGTGGGGATGCGGCATCTGTTGTTATTTTGGAGTTAGTCGAAGATTAGCACAAAGCTTCGGCGTTATAGTGGAATATTGGAGTATGATGGTACAGATTTTAGTGGATTTCAGTCTCAGCCCGACCGCAGAACTGTGCAGGGAGAACTGGAGCAAGCTGTTAGTAAGGTAGCTCATAAAGACAGAATTATCATTTATGGGTCTGGTCGTACTGATGCAGGAGTACATGCTTCAGGTCAGGTAATCGCCTTTGATATGGAGTGGAAGCATACATCAGAAGAGTTGTTGCGTGCGATTAATGCATGTTTGCCACGAGATATTGTAGTCAGAACGCTTGATGTGACGTCGTTTGATTTCAATCCAAGGCGATGTGCTAGGTGGCGGAGTTATCAATACAGGATATATAATGCGCCAATTAGGTCACCGTTGCACATACGAAAAAGTTGGCATGTGCAAGCTAAGCTTGATTTAGGTGCCATGGAGTCTGCTGGAGAATGTTTGATTGGAGAACATGATTTTGCATCGTTTGGTAGATCGCCTGATAAACTGGGTCATACTACACGCACGGTGAGTAGGCTAGATTGGAGAGCGAATAAGGAGAGTATTATTGTTGAAATTGAAGCTAATGCATTCCTTTATCGAATGGTGAGAAGTATTGTGGGAACATTATATATGGTAGGTGTTGGGTCATGGGAACCAAGCGTCGTGGAACAAGTGCTTCAGGCGAAGGATAGAAATATGAGTGGTCCTTTGGCACCGCCACAGGGGCTTACTTTAACAAATATTAAGTTTTAAGGAGCAGTGATTTAGTGAATACATATGTTACTAAAGCGGCTGATGTGAATCAAGAATGGTTAGTTATTGATGCTGCTGGTCAAACCCTTGGAAGGCTGGCCACAGTGATTGCTAGCCTCTTGAGAGGCAAACACAAGGTCAACTATGCTACAAACATTGACATGGGTGATTTTGTTGTTGTTATTAATGCATCTAAGATAGCAGTGACCGGCAATCGACTGGATGATAAGATGTACAGGAGGCATACAGGTTATCCTGGTGGATTAATTGAGGTACCTCTGAGAACAATGTTGGATAAACATCCAGACAGAGTTATCCGTTATGCAGTTAAGGGTATGTTACCAAAAACTAAATTGGGCAGAAAAATGTTGACGAAACTTAAGGTTTACGGTGGTGAGGATCATCCACATCAGGCTCAACAGCCTCGTGTATTTGATCATTGAGGTAAAGGTATAACTATATGAGTGAAAATATATATCATGAAGCTGTGGGAAGGAGAAAGGCAAGTACTGCACGCGCTCGAGTTTTTGTTGGTGGTGGTGGAAATTTTGTAGTGAATGACAAGAATGTCGATGATTATTTTCGGCGTATAGGTGATGCCGACAAAGTGCGATTACCAGGTATGTTGACTAAACTATCTGATAGTGTTGATATATCAATACATGTTAGGGGTGGTGGTGTTACTGGCCAAGTTGATGCTACAGCTCATGCTATTGCTCGCGCACTATTAAAATTGGATCCGGAGAATCGCTCGAAACTTCGTGCTGCCGGTTTGTTGACTAGAGATGCACGTGTAAAAGAAAGAAAGAAACCTGGTCTAAAACGAGCCCGCAAAGCGCCTACATATACAAAACGTTAGCATTTAGATAAGAAACTTATAGGGGCCGGGATCGAATTCTCGGCTCTTTTGCTTTTTTAGTTTTGGTAATGTCTTCAATTAATTAAGATGTGTAGACTGCCGTTGGGCTGCATAATTGGATGTCTAATGGCAGGAATTTATTTTGAAAAGCTTTGTCGGGGCGAGAGGATTTGAACCTCCGACCTCACCGACCCGAACGGTGCGCGCTAGCCGGGCTGCGCCACGCCCCGAGTATCTGAATTATATCTTAGGGTCTATTGTGTGTAAAGATTCGTTTGCTAGATAATTATACTTAATAAGAATCATGTCAGATAAAATGTTTACAAAAGTAATGTATTGGCTTAGGCCAGGTGTGGGCATTAAGAGGTGGTGTGTACTGCTTGGTTTGGGAGTATTGTTGCTAGCAATTGCAATAGCGATGGTTATCTTACGTTATTATTATCCTGTATTAAATGATTCGAACATATATTTAAGGGGCGATTTCATTTGGACTAGGGCGGTCTTGCTTTTAGTAGGCGGAATAATTGTTATAGTCTATGCATTTATGAAGGTAAGTAAGGAGATTATCGAGCCATTTGCACCTACTGGACGGTCAGTTGCATCGGTTGTAGCGGAACGTAGAAGAAAGAGCAGGGGCCCAAGGATTGTTGTGATTGGTGGAGGTACTGGTATGTCAACCATGCTTCGCGGTTTGAAAGAGTACACATCTAATATAACTGCTATTGTAACTATGGCTGATGATGGTGGTTCGTCTGGTAAACTAAGGAGGGATTTAGGTGTTTTGCCTCCTGGTGATCTTCGGAATTGTATAGTGGCACTCGCAGATGATGAAGCTTTGCTTACGCAATTGTTTAAGTATAGATTTGGTGATGGTGATAGTATTAAAGGACATTCGTTTGGGAATCTTTTTATTACAGCGATGAGTGAAGTTACTGGGTCGTTTGAGCGAGCCTTGGCAGTATCTGGGCAAGTGCTTGCAATTGGTGGCAGAGTGTTGCCTTCTACGCTTGAGGATGTCAAATTGATTGCTGATATTAGGCAACAAGTGGGAAATACTGTACATCGTGTAGTGGGTGAATCAGCTATACCACAAGAAATTGGGGTAATTGAACGTGTTCATCTCGAACCTGAGAATGTGCCAGCACATCCGCATGCTTTAAGTGCAATATTGAGTGCGGAATTAATTGTATTGGGTCCGGGAAGTTTATACACTAGTGTAATACCGAACCTTTTGGTTGTAGATATAGCATCTGCAATAGAGAATAGTCGAGGTTTGAAGGTATATGTCTCTAATTTAGCAACACAGATGGGAGAAACCGATAGATTTTCGTTGTCCATGCATACTGAGGTTATCAATCAATATGTGGATGAAAGTTTTAGGCTAGTATTGTCTAATAACAGATATGTAGGGAAATTGTTGCCAAAGATGGCATGGGTCAAAGTCGATACCGATATAAGTCTCGGCTGGGATATTGTGGCTCGTGACCTCGTTGATGAAACAAGTCCTTGGAGACATGATCCGGATAAATTGGCTAGAGCGTTAGTGGAGTTGTTGGATGAAAGATCAACGAATGCGGTATTATAAGATTTTGCGGTATTATAAGATTTATTAACAATAAATGATATAAGGTGTAGGAGGTAGTTAGCATGTCTAAGAAGAAGATTGGGATAAATGGATTCGGGCGAATCGGCAGGAATTTATTGAGAATTATTAAAGCGAATTATTGCGATGAGATTGAAGTGGTAGGTATTAATGATGTGGCAGATTTGAGTACAAGTGCTCATTTGTTTAAATATGACTCTACTTATGGTGCTTATAAAGGTAGCGTAGAAGTAGATAATAATAGTCTGGTAATTGATGGCCACAAGATAAGTGTCTTTAAGGAGCGGAATCCTGCTGATATTCCCTGGGTAAATCTAGGAGTGGAGGTCGTGATTGAATCTACGGGTAAATTCGTGGATGCTATAGGAAATCCTGATGGTGGAATCTCAGGAGCCAATGTTCATATTAATCAAGGGGGAGCAAAGAAAGTAATTATTTCAGCTCCGGCTAAGAATGAAGATTTAACAGTCGTTCTTGGAGTCAATAGTGATCAATATAATCCAAAACTGCATCATGTTATTTCAAATGCATCATGTACAACCAATTGTTTGGCATTACCGGCAAAGGTGGTTAATGATGAATTTGGAATAGTGTATGGAGCGATGACTACTATTCATTCTTATACTAATGATCAAAATACTATAGATGCGCCTCATAAGGATTTGAGACGAGCAAGAGCTGCTGCTCAAAACATTATTCCCACGACTACGGGAGCAGCTCGTGCAGTGGCTCTAGTGATTCCAGAATTATCTGGTAAATTTGATGGATACGCCCTACGTGTGCCGACTTCGACAGTATCTATTGTTGACTTTACGGCTTTGGTGGACAGAAATGTGACTGTTGATACGTTAAATCAAAAACTTAAGGAAGCTGCTGATGACGGCCCAATGAAAGATTACCTGGGATATAGTAGTGAACCGTTAGTGTCATCAGATTACATAGGTGATGCGAGATCATCAATCATTGATGCCAAAAGTACAATAGTGATGGGTGAAAGGATTGTGAAAGTTGTAGCCTGGTATGATAATGAGTGGGGCTATGCAAGCCGGACCGCTGATTTGACTGCAATGGTGGCAAAATCTCTTTAATTGATGCGATACAAGTCAGTCTGTGATGTAGAACTAAGCGGCAAACGTGTGCTGCTAAGAGTAGATTACAATGTTCCCATTAATTCTCTAGGTGAAGTTGTCGATGACACACGTATTGTATCCTCAATTCCCACTATAGACTATCTACTCAAAAAATCCGCTATGGTGATTTTATGTTCACACTTAGGGCGTCCCAATGGCGTTCGAGTAAAATCTTTGTCATTGGAGATAATATTGCCTGTGTTAATGGATTATCTGAACAATAGAAATATTATGTTTACCGATGATTGCTATGGTGATAAGGCAATTGATTTGACAAATAGTATGAAGCCAAAGCAAATAATTGTGTTAGAGAACACTAGGTTTTGGTCGGGTGAAACTAATAATGGGTTTAGTATGGCAAAGGGTTTGGCTGATCTGGCAGATATATTTGTAAATGATGCGTTTGGTGTTGCGCATCGTACTCACTCTTCCACAGTAGGTGTAGCTCGCTTCTTGCCATCTGTCGCGGGCTTGTTATTAGATAAAGAATTAACATATCTGGAACGTGTCATGACCAAACCTGACCGCCCGTTTGTAGTTATTCTTGGAGGCGCGAAGATATCGGACAAGGTAGGAGTTGTAGAAAAATTGATAGATCATGCCGATTGTGTTCTTGTGGGAGGTGCAATGGCTAATACGTTCCTAAAATCTACAGGGATTGAAGTGGCGGAGTCTCTTGTTGAAGAGAGTGCAATTGATACGGCTTATCAATTGCTTGCACGTGCGGGCGACAAATTTATTCTTCCTGAGGATGTGGTTGTGGCTAATGCAATGGAGGTTGGCGCTGACAAGGTTTGTATGGACGTCGAGAATGGTGTTGATAATGGATATAGAATTGTTGATATAGGTTCAGAGACGATCAAACTGTTCAGTAAACATATTGCTCGCGCGAAAATGATATTCTGGAATGGACCAATGGGTGCATTTGAAATCCCCGACTTTGCTTGTGGTACTAATGCTATAGCACGCAGCGTGGCTGATAGTGATGCTGTAAGTATTGTTGGCGGGGGCGATTCAGCATCGGCTGTTCGTCAATCTGGGTATCATAATCATATTTCACATATTTCCACTGGTGGTGGGGCGGCTCTCGAGATGCTTAATGGTAATATACTACCGGCAGTGGAAGTTTTAGATCGGATCTGCCAGACTAATTTATCGAATTGATATGACTAAACGTAAGCCTATTGTTGCCGGGAACTGGAAAATGTTCATGGGTCCTGCAGATGGTGCACAACTTGCATATAGGTTACTTAACGCCTATGAGATTATTGCGCCACTAGATGTGGTGATCTGTCCACCATTTGTTTCGATGACTGAGGTGGGTCGTGCTATTGAAGGTTCCGCTATATGTTTAGGCGCACAAAATGTATTTTGGGAGTCTAATGAAGGCCCCTACACAGGAGAAGTATCAGCTCAGATGTTATCGGGATGGTGCGATTATGTTATCGTTGGTCACTCAGAAAGGCGACAGCATTTTAATGAAACAGATGCGATAGTGAATAGAAAAGTTCAGGCAGGACTGTACTATGGAATGAGGGTGATTATTTGTGTAGGTGAAGATGTTCATGAAAATAGAGCAGGGAATACGAAGGATGTGATTGAAAGGCAAATTCGGGAGGCTTACCTAGGGGTTACTCATAAAGACGCATTACAGACTGTGGTTGCTTATGAGCCAATCTGGGCAATTGGAACAGGACTCGCATCTGATCCTGTTGAAGCAAATAAAGTATGTGCTGAATACGTAAGAGGCACTTTGTACAATATGTATGGAGATGAAGTATCTGAGAAAATTCGTATCCAGTATGGAGGGAGCATAAATAAGAATAATATTTCCGAGTTTATAGTTCAAAGCGATATTGATGGTGTGTTGATTGGTGGTGCGAGTCTATCTGCAGAAGATTTCTCAGGGATTTTGAGTTTAGTCGGTAGACATTATCTAAGTGACTAAAACATACATGGAATTATGGTTGTGGCTGATTATCACTGCGCCAGTTTTGTTGGTTTTGCAAAATTGGATATCACGTCATACGCAGACAGTGTTTTTGTTGCTAACGAGGCACACTGGTATGGCTATACTAATTAATCAGATTGTGTTTTTGCCAGGAGTAGTATTGCACGAAATGAGCCATTTGGTTGTAGCTCGTTTGCTAGGAGTGCCCACAATGGGATTTTCTGTGTGGCCTAAGAAACAGAGTGATGGTTCGTTGCGTCTGGGCTATGTGCATACAAAAAAAGTGGATTTTGTACGCGAGAGTTTAATTGGGGTAGCACCATTGATATTTGGATGTGCAGCGGTTGCGGCTATCGGTCTCAAGTTGCTTGATTTAGATGATGTTGGCATAGCTTTGTTGCGCGGCGATTTTCTTAATGGATTTATAAATGTTTTACATGTTTTTAGGTCGGCCGATTTATTTATATGGGGATATGTGCTGTTTGCGTTAAGTAATACAATGATGCCTAGTTCAAGTGATAGGCGTGCATGGCCTGTCTTAGGGATTTTAATACTCATTGTGGGATTGGTTCTGTACTATGTAGGGATGCCTGCAATCATACAAACTGCTCTGTCTAATGTGATTATAGATGCTGTGAGGGTAATCGCTACTGCTTTTACTGTTACTATTGGTGTGGATATTGTCGTGATTCCAATTTTATATTCAGTAGAATGGATTCTATGGCAATTTGTTCCTGGCAACCGTCTAAAAGTTCTATAAAATAGTGTTTTGGCGCGATACTCGAGCTATGTAAGATATAGTTAGACTGATGAGAATAAGTAAGACAACAAGCTTTACTAATTGAGATGTTACAAACAAAGATATACCCCCGAAGAAGCCGCATGCTAGCCAATATCCTATAACGATACGGATTTGTGTATAACCCTTGTCGATTAGTCTGAAATGCAAATGTCCCCTATCTCCTTTAAATATAGACTGACCTCTACGGTACCGGTCATATATTTGCCATCCAGTATCAGCTATTGGCACTGCCATTACTAGCAGTGCTGTTGCTACGCGGGCAGGTGCCAATATAGATAGCGTGGCTAGACCATACCCTAGTATCATAGCACCTGTGCTCCCTAAAAACAGTCGGGCAGGACTAAAGTTGAATGGTAACACTCCTATGCATGCACCTGCCATTGCTAGTGCATATAGTGATACAGGCTTCTGTCCAAGTGTGTACATGTGAATTGCGAAAAGCAAAGATGCTATGGCACCTACGCCAGCTGCCAGACCATCTAGTCCATCAAGCCAGTTTACTGTATTCATCATACCCACTATCCAAAATACTGTCAACGCAATCGTCAAGACTGGCCCTAGAATGGGCAAAACATTGAGTTCTATGATATTTCCTGTAAGCGGGTTTGTGAAGCGTTCTATAAATACGGTTGTAAAAACAGCAATGATCGATACAAGAAATTGCCCTAGCAATTGGGGCACCCAACCCAACTCTCTTAAATCATCGATTAAACCTATTGGTAATAATACAGTGCATCCAATTAGAACCCCCATGATACGTCGGGTATCATCTGGATTGTTTGGAGTAGCTTGCGTGTAAGCTAATATGCTTGCTACAGCAAAACCAGCAAATAACGCAATTCCTCCTACTCGGGGTAATCCTTGTTTGTGGTGATGACGGGTTCGTGGATTATCTACTAATGCATTAAATCGTGGACCTATGCGGGATGCAATTAAGCATCCAAGCATAGTGACTGCTGTTGAAGTACATAATACCAATAGGGTGATAGGCATTTGGGTGTAGTATGGTCTATGTTCCGAACTGTCTATCTCCGGCATCTCCAAGCCCTGGAACAATGAACCCAATATCGTTTAAATGTGAGTCTATAGCACCAACGTATATAGGCACATCTGAATGTTCGGACTGCAAGCGTTTAATCCCTTCTGGCGCAGCTAAGATTCCTATATAAATTATGTGGTCCGCACCCCATGATTTTATCAGACTACATGCTGCAGACGCTGTGCCTCCTGTGGCCAGCATTGGGTCTAATAAGAGACAAGTTCTTTGGCTGGTGTCGTCCGGTGGATTTGAGTAGTATTGCACAGGCTCTAGAGTTTCTTCATCGCGTTTAAGTCCTATGTGCCATACGGAGGCTGTAGGTATAAGGGAAAGTATTCCATCAACCATACCTAACCCTGCCCTAAGTACCGGCACTAAAGATACTTGTTCGGTAACTTCTATACCAACAGTTTTACCCATTGGCGTATTTATTTCGATAGGGTTTGTAGCGAGATGGTTTGTGGCTTCATATGATAGTAATTTACTGATGTCGTGCACATGTTTGCGGAATTCTTGTGGGGTTGTATCAAGATCGCGCAATCGTGTGAGGCTGTGAGCTACTAATGGATGGTCGCTAGCAAAAACTTTAGTCATAATGCCACCTATGGTCTTTTTTTTTTGATTGTAAACTTAATATTGATTGGTAGCAAATAATATAGAGAGATATATTACTTTGCTTAGTATATATATCCCGATTATAATCCTCGTATGGGCGGAAATGATGAAAGGTTAATAGCCGGTAAAGTAAAGCAGGAGGATAGTCCTGAATTATCTCTAAGACCAGAAAGATTATCAGAGATGATTGGCCAGACTCGCGTTAAGGACAATCTACAAATATTGATAGAGGCTGCAAGAAAACGAGAGGAATCGGTAGACCATATTTTATTTTATGGGCCGCCGGGTCTTGGTAAAACAACTCTTGCACATGTAGTGGCAAATGAGATGAATGTAAATATAAAAGTCACGGCAGGACCAGCTATAGAAAGACAGGGGGATTTGGCAGCTATTTTAACTAATTTGAGAGCAGGTGATGTGCTTTTTGTGGATGAGATACATCGTTTAGGAAGGGTACTGGAGGAAGTATTGTACCCAGCCATGGAAGACTTTGCGCTTGATATTGTAATTGGCAAGGGACCTAGTGCTCGAAGCATAAGATTGAAGTTACCTCATTTTACAGTAATTGGTGCTACTACAAGACTGGCTCTTATGACAGCTCCTTTACGTGCTAGGTTTGGCGCATTGTTCAGGTTGGATTATTATGATGTTGAGTCAATGGAAGCTATTGTGTTACGAGCTTCGGAATTGTTAAAAGTTGAGGTTGATGGAGACGGTGTAAGTGAAATTGCGAAGCGTGCGCGTGCGACGCCTAGAATAGCTCTTCGCTTATTAAGAAGGGTGCGTGATTATGCTCAAGTGCGCGCTGATGGAGTTATTACCGGAACTGTGGCTAACGATGCACTTACTCTTTTAGATGTTGACAAAATTGGTTTGGACGAGATCGATAGGCGGATGCTAACAGCAATTATTAAAAAGTTTTCTGGAGGACCCGTGGGACTTGACACCATTGCGGCTTCAATTAGTGAGGAATCAGACACAATAATGGATGTTTATGAGCCATATCTTTTACAATTAGGTTTCCTCGAGAGAACTTCTCGTGGTCGTATAGCTTCCAGAGCGGCTTATGACCATCTCGGATTAACATATCCTGAAGAAATTCAGCAAAATCTGTTGTAGGATGTAATAACAGACAACTTCTTGTCTTAGAGTATGGAAAATGGTCGTTCGTATTTGATACATTACTTTGATTGATGAAATATCGAAATAATCTTCACATTGGAAATTTTGACTACAAAATTGACCCAAAATATATCGCCCAGCAACCTATAGAGCCAAGGGATCACGCCAGATTGCTAGTATATGAGCGTATTACTAAAAAGATTGCGCATAGGCATGTATATGACTTAGTCGATTATCTGAATAGGAACGATGTCTTAGTACTAAATGATACGCGCGTAGTCCATTCAAGATTGTTTGGTAAAAAGCTGACTGGCGGTAAAGTTGAATTGCTTTTGTTAGATGAGATTTCTGACAATAGATGGCGCTGTCTTGTTAAAGGCTCAGGTATAAAAAACGGTACTGTAATAGAATTTGATAGATTCGAACTTAAATGTGAGGTAGAGAGCAGAGATGAATCTGGAAGTTGTGTAGTTGAATTTTCTGATGTCGTAGACAAAGTAATAAATGAAATAGGCAAAATACCCTTGCCGCCATATATTAAAGAGCCATTAATTGATACTGAGAGATATCAAACAGTCTATTCTGTTGAAAAAGGGTCTGTGGCGGCACCGACTGCTGGTTTGCATTTTACTAAACAATTGCTTGAAGCGATCTTAGATATTGGTGTTAAGGTTGTAACTGTCACATTACATGTTGGACTGGATACTTTTGCACCCGTGCGGGTACAGCAGATTGATAAACATGCTATACATTCAGAATGGTGTAGGATAGATGGAGAGGTTACGAACACCATTAATGGCGCACGAAATTCTGAAGGGCGTGTTATAGCTATTGGGACTACTACTGTACGGGTTTTAGAAACTGCATCAAATATATCGATGTCTGGGCATGTTAATTCGTTTGATGGTTACACAGATTTGTTTATATATCCGGGATATACTTTTAATGTGGTGGACTCGTTGTTAACCAATTTTCATCTTCCTAAATCGACTTTGTTAATGATGGTTGGAGCATTTTTGCAAGATGAAGGAATAGAAACTCTACTAGATATTTATGCTGATGCTATACAACAGGGGTACAGATTTTATAGCTTTGGGGATGCTATGCTTGTGGTATGAATATGCTGGCAGTAAATATGTAGCAAGTAATCGAGTGTGTATTTATATTAACTCGCATGAATTGGTACTTGAAAACATAAATGTTATAGAGTAGAATTTCGCCTGACGTCTTAATTTATAGGTTTATATTACAGTGATATTTGTTGAAGGGTTGACTAAAAGTTACGGTGAAATACATGCGCTACGTGGAATGGATTTCCAAGTAGAGCAGGGTGAGATAGTTGGATTGCTCGGTCCTAATGGCGCAGGTAAATCGACTGCTATAAAATGTCTAACCGGATATTTACATCCAGACAAAGGGTCTGTTCACGTTGATGGTATTAATGTACTTGACTCTCCAATTAAAGCGCAAAAGCGAATAGGATACTTGCCAGAAAATACTCCTTTATATCCTGAAATGTCAGTGCAGGCATATTTGCAAATGATTGCTGAGCTGAGAGATGTACCTGATGAGGTCTTTGTTGAGAAGCTTTCAGATGCTATCATAGCTACTGGGCTTGGTGATCGTCTTACTCAGCCAATCGGTCAACTTAGTAAAGGGTTACGACAGAGAGTAGGTTTAGCGCAGGCGATTTTGCATAAACCACGATTACTTATATTGGATGAACCCACAATAGGACTGGACCCCACTCAGATTGTAGAGATACGTAATCTTATTAAGGATTTGTCCGTTGATAGTACCATTCTGTTTTCATCTCATATCTTGTCTGAGGTAGAGGCTGTGTGTGATCGAGTAATCATACTTGTAAATGGAGAGGTGCAGGCCGATTCTCGATTAGGAGACATCGCTCAAACTTCAGACGCTACGTTAATCGTAGAGCATGTGGTTCCTGATATAGAGAGTATGCTGACTCATCTTGATGGAGTAAAAAAGGTTAAGTGCCAGCGTATGCGAGATGGACATTATTCTTGCGAAATTGTTGGTGATACTGGTGTTGACTTATGTCCTGCTATTTACGATCTTGCTCGTAAGCAACAATGGCCACTAAGAGAGTTGCGTAGGGATGTGCGTACACTAGAAACTGTATTTAACGAGCTTGTCTCAATTGCTTAAAACAAATATGAAACAAATTTTAACTATAACGCGTAAGGAGTTGGCCGGATATTTTGGTTCTCCTATGGCTTTAATATTTGTAGGAGTATTTCTGACCTCGACATTATTTACATTCTTCTGGGTAGACACGTTTTTTTCTCGTGGCATTGCTGATGTGCGTCCTTTGTTCAATTGGATGCCTATCTTAATGATTTTCCTGGTTGCGGCTTTGACAATGCGTCAGTGGAGTGAAGAACAAAGATCCGGGACAATGGAAATACTATTGACATTGCCTGTGAATTCGGCAAATTTGGTCGTTGGTAAGTTTGTTGCTGTCATGGCGTTAGTTTGCGTGGCGCTTGGTTTAACGTTTTTCTTACCAATAACAGTATGGTTACTGGGGGATTTAGATTGGGGACCAGTATTTGGAGGATACTTAGCAGCTGTGCTTCTAACTTCTGCATATGCAGCTATTGGTTTGTATGTATCTTCTCGGACAGACAATCAATTAGTTGCATTAATAATGACGGTGATTGTAATAAGTGGTTTTTACATTATAGGTTCTCGTGGTATTACAGATTTCTTCGGTGGGAATGTCGCTGATATATTAAGAGCTTTGGGTTCTGGTGCTAGATTTGAAAGTATTGAACGTGGTGTAGTAGATTTGCGAGACTTGTTATATTATGTTTCGCTTACTGGCATATTTATCTCCTTGAATGTTTTTCAGATTGAACGGGCCGGGTGGAGTACAGGAGATAACACGTTGTTTGCAAGAGTAAGACATACGATGATAGTTACAATGATTGTTATAAACTTGATTATCCTCAATGTATGGTTGTATCCCATGAGAGGAATACGGGTAGATCTTACAAAAGGTAATGAATACAGTTTATCGAGCGCTACTCGCGAAATATTGTCCTCTGCTACTGAACCCTTACTGATTCGCGGCTATTTTAGCGAGAAAACGCATCCTATGCTCGCACCTCTAGTCCCGCGGTTACGCGATATGCTTCAGGAATATGCAGTCTCTTCTAGTGGTAATGTGAATGTAGAAATTGTAGATCCTATTCAAGACCCTGAAAAAGAAGCCGAAGCTAATCAGACCTATGGTATAAGACCTACACCTTTGCAGGCAGCTGACCGATATGGAGCATCGGTTGTTAACTCTTACTTTGACATACTGATTAGATATGGTGATCAGCACACAGTACTAAATTTTCAGGACTTAATTGAAGTTGAAGGTAATCGAACTGGGCAAGTCGATGTAAGATTTAGGAACTTGGAGTATGATTTGACCCGCTCTATTAAAAAAGCTATTTATGGATTTCAAAGTATAGAGTCATTGTTAGCGAGTTTAGATGAGTCAGCTAAGTTAACACTTTTTGTAACGCCCAATCTACTGCCTGATGGATTGGCTGGAGCAATAGATGCTGTTCGTACTGTGGCTGATGATCTTGAATCTATCTCGGCAGGGAAATTTGATTTCGAATTGGTAGATGTAGAAGCTAATAAAAATCCCCAATATAGACAGAAATTATATGACCAATATGGTTTGCAGGGTATACCAGTATCATTTTTCTCGCCTGATGAGTATTATTTGCATATGGTAGTGCAGGTGGGTGATGAAGCAGAATTACTTTATCCTAGCGGCGACTTTAGCGAAGCTAGTGTGCGGACAGCATTAGAGGCATCTTTAAAACGTTCTAGTACTGGTTTTCTAAAAGTAATTGGTATATGGACTCCGCCGGATGTCACTGAGCAGGCCGGTTTTGGGCAGCAGATGCCTTCCTTGAAAGAGTACAACATGGTTTCTCAAATGCTTAGTGAAAACTATACGGTGAGAAAACTTGAACTTACAGAAGGTTTTGTTCCTGCGGATATCGATTTGCTAGTAGTCATCGCTCCTCAGGATATGAGCGATGTTGAAGTGTACGCTATAGACCAGTATCTCATGAGAGGAGGTTCGTTAGTAATATCTGCTGGGAGTTTTGTTATGCTTCCCGACCCATATACTGGTGGTCTTGGGCTAAAAGTAGTGCAGAATGGACTAAAAGATATGTTGGCTAGTTATGGAATTGAAATACTAGACAAACTAATTTTGGATCCACAGAATGAACCATTTCCTGTCCCTGTTATGAGAGATATAGCTGGCGTGCAAATACGTGAAATTCAAGCTATAGATTATCCTTTCTTTGTTGATATCAGATCTGATGGTATGAATAGCGAGAGTCCAATTCTTGCAAGTTTGCCGGCATTGACATTGAATTGGGCTTCCCCGATAGAAATTAAAGAGTTAAGTGATGAAACGTATGATATTACAGTCCTTTTGGAGTCGAGCTCAGAATCATGGGTATCAAGTGATACTAATATTCAGCCAGACAAAGAACAACATCCGGAATTTGGGTTTCCTGTAGGAGCTGATCGCAAACAGCATATTACAGGTATATCTGTAGTCGGTGAGTTTGTTAGCTATTATGCAGACAAACAATCGCCCTTAGAGAAAATTGATGACAATACTGGTGAGATTATTAATCCTGATGCAGTGGGTGTTTTAGAATTGTCGGCTCCAGATTCTAGGCTTGTAGTGATTTCGAGTGCTGAGTTTTTGAATGATACTGTTCTTGAACTATCTGCAAGTATGTCTGGAGAACGATATGTTAATAGCTTGCAGTTCGCTCAGAATGTTGCTGATTGGTCAGTCGAAGATCAGGATTTACTTAGTATACGATCAGGAGGCATGAGTGCTAGGCCATTAGCTCCATTGTCAGAGCGACAACAGGTCATTTGGGAAACCACAAATTATGTTATTGCGTTTCTAGGTCTGCTGTGGTTAAGCTTGGCCTGGCGTACTCGTCAGAAGAAAGAAATTCCAATGAAATTGATTGATGTTGGAGACGGTGGGTGACATGTTGTTAAACTATTTCTCTATAGGTCTCAAAGATAAAAGATTGAAATGGCTGTGTAGTTTGGCGGTTGCTCAGTTGTTATTGGTCATAGTAGTGTTTTGGCCTGCAGGATCTCAAGGCACAGCTAAGCTTTTGTTTTCTGATCGTGGAACTGAAGATATTATAGAATTGCGCCTTGTTGATATTGACGGTGAAAGCATGAATCTATCTAAGCAAGGCAATGATTGGGCAATGTCAGATGCCGACGATTTTCCAGTTAGTGTTGAAAAAGTTGAGCCATTAATCACAAAACTTTTGGCCCTCAAAACCGATAGGATAGTTGCTACCACTGATAACAGTCATATAAGGCTAGAGGTCAGTGCGGAGAAGTATAAGAGGAAAATTGATATTGTATGGGCAGATGATACTATAGACACCTTGCTTCTAGGAAATAGTGCTGGAACTGGAGCTATGCATTTCAGACTAACTAGCACAGATGATGTGTATCTCACCTCAGCTTTGACGGCATGGGATGCTAATACAACACCGTCGAGATATATAGATACCCAATATTTTGCTCTAGATAAGGATAATATTGAGTCCATAGAATTACAAAATAGAAGCGGGGTATATGTACTTGAACGAAACAATGGTAAGTGGTTATATGATGGTCTAAATGAAGGTGAAATATTTGACCAAAGTAGTATGGACACGTTTCTAGTGCAAGTAAGTTCCATACGGATGGTATCTCCGCTTGGAAACATTTTTAATGATTCATATGGGTTGAATGATCCTCAGGCGGTACTCAATGTATACACTAATAACGAAGGTGAATTGCAGGAACATAGCTTTATAGTTGGTTCGCAATCAGGTGATAACTATATTGTGAGCGCTTCGTCCTCTGAGTATTATGCTTTAGTGTCAGCTTACAATGGTAATAATCTGGTAGAAAAGACACATAGCGATTTTATTGTTACTTCTGATGAAGAGTAATAGAAAGTTCAAAGTCGAATAACCATTTCATGCACAAAACATGATTGGTGCACAATTGTTCGCAGTTCATTTCAATATAAAGTTTTCTAATTGCTAATTAACTGTTATGCGTTCAAACGATTTCTCTCTAGTTGCAAGAGATAGATCTTTTTGTTGTTATGTGGATATCCTAGATATCCGCCTATATTACCATTTGTGTTTATGACACGATGACAGGGTACAATTATTGGTAATGGGTTATTGGCTAACGCTGCACCTATTGCACGAGATGCTTGGGGATTGTCAATAGATTGACCAATTGATTTGTATGTTCTTGTCTGACCATATGGTATATGTAATACCTCATTTAGTACCAATCTTTGAAATTTAGAGCAGTTTCTTAAATCTAGGTCATATAAGATTTGTTTGCGTGATTCTTGGAGATATTCGTCTATTTGTTCGTTGACAATATGAGTGTCTGTATTAATGCTTATCTGGCTATCGCTAAATTTATCTTTGAGAATTGCAACAAATGAATCTTGAGTTATGCCATATCGAAGCATTGCTGCACCATGTTCAGTAACTGCAAGATGGATGGGTCGAAAATCTAGGACTGTTGTAATGTGACTATATACAGAAATGTATTTTTTGTGATTCGCTGACATATTGTTATATTATATTTACAAATTGTTATGTGAAAAAAAGTTATTACTCCGGATATATACTATGATATCTAACTTTTACAGTTAGGTGTGATTTAATTGTTTGATATAGTATGTCAATCGATATGAGTGTAACCTGAGTATTTGTAGTGTTCATTACATAATTAATCTGTGACTGAATTTGTACTTGTAGTGGTACAATTTGATTGTGTATTGTGATCCCACATAGTATTAAAAGTCCGTGTACGCAACTTTAGATCAGACTATGTAAATTTTATGAAATATTCTGCTCACTTTGTTTGTATCAATGGATGTTCGGAGAAACATTCGTTGTACAAAATCATCTATGTTTGTCCGAAATGTGGCAGTTTGCTAGAAGTACGTCATGATTTGGTGAGCATCAGTCAAAAAAGTCCGGAATCCTGGAAAAGCGAAATAGATAGTCGTGTTGCGAGCATGAAGTGGCCATATAGTAGTGGTGTGTGGTGTATGCGCGAATGGATAGCACCTGATCTGTATGACGACAACATAGTTAGTATGCATGAAGGTCATAGCAATTTGTTCTTTGCAGAGAGACTTGGTGAGAAACTCGGCGTAAAAAATCTTTGGATCAAGCTTTGTGGAAATAGTCATACTGGCAGTTTTAAGGATCTGGGTATGACAGTACTAGTCAGTGTAGTAAAACAGATGATGCGACATAATAATACTGTGCGTGCTATAGCTTGTGCATCTACAGGGGACACAAGCGCATCGTTGGCTGCGTATGCTGCTGCTGCCGGAATTCCGGCAATTGTTTTTCTACCTAGAGAAAAAGTTACCAGCGCGCAATTGATACAACCCATTTCTAATGGAGCGCATGTACTGGCTTTAGATACAGATTTTGATGGTTGCATGGAAATTGTACGCAAAGTTACAGAGGACAACAGTATATACTTAGCAAATTCAATCAATAGCCTGCGTGTAGAAGGTCAAAAAAGTGTTGCAATTGAGATTATAAGGCAGTTACAATGGGATCCACCAGACTGGATAATCGTTCCTGTAGGTAATTTAGGTAATATTACTGCTCTATACAAGGGTTTACATCTATTAAATGCTCTAGGAATAATAAATCGAATGCCAAGATTAGTAGCAGCTCAGGCATCGAATGCTAACCCTTTTTACATGAGTTATCAGAATGGATTCATTGAAAAGGTAAGTATGACTGCCAAGTCTACTATTGCATCAGCAATACAGATTGGTGACCCTGTTAGCTATGAGAAAGCTGTAAAAGCTATCAATAAAACGGATGGAATTGTTGAAGAGGCAAGTGAGCACGAATTGGCGAATGCAGGTGCATTAGCGGATTTGACTGGACTATATACATGTCCTCATACCGCAGTGGCATTAGCTGTATTTACAAAATTGGTAAGGAACGGTCACATAAAAAGCGATCAGAAGGTAGTTGTCATTAGTACTGCTAATGGCCTAAAATTTACTGGTTCCAAAAAGAGTTATCATAGTGAAACTCTCGCGCATGTGAGAAGCTTGCATGCTAATAGTGCAATGAATTTGCCAGCGAATGTCACAGCAGTTAGTGATGCTATTGAAAGAAAACTAAATTATTTCAAATGAAAGTGTTCGGCCGTACTACTGTTAGTGAAATTCTACAGGACCGTATAGTTTTTCGTAACTTGTCGCCTTTGGATGACGAATTGCCTGCGTTAGATGTTATAGGTAAGGAGATTGGGTTAGCAAAAGGGTATATACCACGAAAAAGCAACATTGACTATGCTCGTGTGATAGTGAAATTGTTGAAACATGTGCAAAATTTGGATGCGCCCAATTTTGAAATTGATAATCTTATTCTTGTAGGTGATACATTGTTAAATGATGTGAAAGCATTTGGTAATATCTGCCAGGTGAGTGGTTGGTCAGGCAAGGCATTTATTGGATCGGAAAATATGGACGAACCACTTAAGATTGAGATAGACATGACTGATACTGGGGAGGAATTGTATTTAGCCAATCGTTGGTCATCTCTGTGCGCTTTTGATCGTTACTGTGTTGAATCCAATATGGAAATTGGTTCAGGTACAGCAGTAGTCATTGATCTTGATAAAACAGTTTTGGGTGCACGAGGTCGTAACTCTCATGTGATTGATCAAGTTCGAATTCAGGCTGTGCATAATACTGTAAAACGGATGCTTGGCCAATCTTTTGATAAAAATGTATTTAGCGACATTTACGAACATTTCAATAGTGTGAAATTTCACTCGTTTACCTCTGATAACCAAGATTATCTGGCTTATATTTGTCTAGTGATTTGCTCTGGTCTATTGTCTAAAAACCAATTAGAAAACGATATCAAGTCAGGAGATTTGCAATCGTTTCTGCAATTCATAGCAATAGTTGAAGCCCAAAAACATGATCTTATGCCAGATTTAGTAAGTATACATGCAGATATATATGATAGAGTGCAGTTGAGTGATCCAACGCCGTTTAAATCTTTTCGACGTAATGAGTATTTGTCTACAATTGAGTTCATGGGCAAATCTACAAATCCTGCTTCTGCTAAAGAAATATTGTTAAATGAAATTGCTGTTACAGAAGAAGTGCGTGATATGGCGCTGGTTTGGAAAGAGCGTGGAGCAATTTTATTTGGACTATCTGATAAGCCAGATGAAGCGTCGATTCCCTCGACTGAGCTTGCAAGGCAAGGTTATGTTCCCATTCATCAGGTAGAGGCTTGGTCTGTGGGCGGCGTATGATTTGAATGTTATAGATTGTATCTTTGACTGCAAGTTGTCATTATGATACGATAGTACGATATAAAAGAAATAGAGTTTGATGTGGGATGGTTATTATGTTAGTTATACCTAATAAAGTCAGTGATACTAGTTTGTGTTCCCAAACTATGTGGGTTTTATCTATAGCATAGTGTAGGTTGACCGTTGGTAGACTGTACAACGCGGAGCTGACACTGGCCCGCGTTTTTTGTTTATTATGAGAACAATATGCATAAGATACTGGTGATTAAATTTGGCGGAACGTCTGTTGGAAGTGCAGAAGCAATGCAACAGGTTGTTTCACAAATACAGATTGCTCGGCAGAAGTGGTCTCAACTTGTGGTTGTAATATCAGCAGTTAGTGGAGTAACTGATTTGCTTCTTTCCGGTGCTAGATTGGCATCCTTAGGGGATGAGGAGGGTGCTTATAAAGTAGCACATGAATTGGATGCAAAACATCGCAGGATTATATGTGAATTATTACAATCTACTAAAGAGAAGCAATTTGTAGAAAGTCGTTTAGATACTCATATTCAAGAGTTTAGATCTCTTTGTCATGCTATATATGTTCTTGGAGAGGCATCCCCACGTGCTCTCGACGCGGTGAGTTCTCTCGGAGAACGCATCTCAGTCCATATACTTGCGGCAAGATTGCGGGAAACGCACTGCGATGCCAGATCGGTACTTTCGAGCACTTTGATTAGAACAGACTCATATTTTCAAGCAGCTAATCCTGACATGGATATGACCCGAGAACTGTCGCGAACACATTTGTTGCCAATGTTAGAACAGCAAATAGTACCAATTGTTACTGGATTTATTGGGTCGACAGAATCTGGAGCTATTACAACTCTTGGACGCGGAGGCAGCGATTATAGTGCTGGAATTCTGGCTGTGGCATTAGAAGCCTCGGAATTGTGGATCTGTACCGATGTTGATGGAGTGATGACAACTGACCCACGTATTGCTTCTAATGCGAAAACTCTTGGCACTATAGCACATAATGAAATCGTTGAACTAGCTTCAGCGGGAGCTCAGGTTGTTCATCCTAAAGCAATTGGCGTTGTTATGAATCACAATATTGACTTGTGGATACGCAATACATTTAATCCGGAAGGTTCTGCTACTCAGGTGCTGCCAGTTATTGATGTTAGTACGACTCAAAAACGTAGAGCTAAAGCAGTGACTGCAGTCAGGTCTCAAAGCTTGATTATGCTTGAAGGTCGGGGTATGTTAGGTGTGCAAGGAATTGCAGCACGAACTTTTGATGCTGCTGCGCGGGTGAGTGCTAATGTCACATTGATTGCTCAAACATCTTCGGAACAGAGTATATTGTTTGCAGTTCCTAGCATTGTTGCTTCTAAAGTGGTCTTGGAACTTGAACGGGAATTTTATCGTGAGTTTGAATGGAACGATATTGAAGCAGTTAAGGTGCAAGATAATGTTGTAATTGTAACTGTGATTGGGTCCGGATTATTTGCGACTTCGGAATTTGTTGGTAGATTATTTACTGCGCTTGGCGAGAAGAATGTTGACGTTCTGTCTATTTCGCAGGGTACAACAGGTGGTAGTATAAGTGTAGTGGTATCTAAAGCTGATACTGAGAATAGCGTTCGTGCTATACATGAATTGATCGTGGGCATGGCGTAGTTAAGGATTCTTAGTAAGAAATCATGAAAAAACGGAAAGTTGCAATACTTGGCGCAACTGGTTTGGTTGGACAGCGATTTGTGCAATTATTGGATAGGCATCCATGGTTTGATGTTATTGAGTTAACTGGTTCAGTGCGCTCAGTAGGTCGGTATTACTATGATTGTTGTAAGTGGCTTTTACCGAGCAAAATGCCAGAGTGGGCTGGTAATATGCCAGTGAAGTCTTCCCAATCAGATTTGGATGCTGAGATAATATTTAGTGCACTGCCAACGAACGTTGCCGGAACTGTGGAAGTGAAGCTTGCATCCGCTGGATACCATGTTTTTTCTAATGCATCAGTAAATCGCATGGTTCCTGATGTACCATTATTGATTCCAGAAGTTAACTCAGATCATGCCGAATTGGTTGAATTGCAGCGGAAGAAACGTGGTTGGAATGGAACGATTGTCACAAACTGCAATTGTACTGCTACTGGTGTGACGTTGTCTTTGAAGCCGTTACTCGATGACTATGGTATAAAGAAAGTCTTCTTAACGTCGATGCAGGCTCTCTCTGGTGCTGGATATCCAGGGGTGTCTTCGCTTGATGCTATTGACAATGTTGTACCTTTTATAGATGGTGAAGAACAAAAAATGCAGTCGGAGCCGCTAAAAATGCTAGGTTGTTTCGATGGCACACAAATTGTTCAGGCTAAGTTTGGAATCAGTGCACAGTGTAACCGCGTTCCAGTATCCGATGGACACATGGTATGCGTAACTGTGGAATTAGGGCAATCGGCTTCGGTAGAACAGATACGTAGATCTTTCACAAGTTTTTGTCCTAACGAGATAGTGAGTCAACTGCCTAGTACTCCAGATAAAGTTATAAAGTTGTTCGCAGAGAAGGATCGACCTCAGCCTAAGCTAGACCGTCAGACTGGTGATGGTATGACTACGATGATTGGAAGAGTGCTTGCAGATACCATGTTGCATGTACGTTATGTTGTTCTATCCCATAATACTATCAAAGGTGCTGCTGGAGGATCACTGCAAAATGCGGAACTATTTTTAAAGAAAGGGTTAATATAGCAGTTGGTATAGTCTAAAAACTATGTGTCATCATTTGAAAATGAGATATTCTTTGGCTGTCAGCATGAGCGATATATATAATTATTTCACAAATGTACCTTCCCGTAGATCTTTAAGTGCTTGTTTAATTTCGTCTTGCGTGTTCATTACAAAAGGTCCGTAAGGTGCTATGGGCTCACCAAATGGTGTTCCCGATACCAGTATAAGACGAACCCCTGTATCGCTAAATATTTTAACTTGAGTGCCTTTGTCTAAGTGAACTAGTTGGGTTGCTCGAACAATCTCACCATCCTTAGAAAAACTACATCTACCTTCAAATATATAAGCAAATACTGTATCTTCGCCAGGGGTGTTTTGAGTGAAGACAGAGTGGTTATCGAGAGATAAGTCAATGTAGAGTGGATTGGCTGCAATGGCTGTAATCGGTCCTGCCGTATTTTCTATTTTACCGGCTATTAATTTCACGTGTGATCCAGGGTGATCAATTTGAGGTATTGATTGTGAAGTAACTTCTTGGTACTGAGGGTGTGCCATCTTTTGTGCTTTAGGTAGATTGACCCACAATTGAAATCCGTTTACACGGCCGTTATGGTCCTGTCGTGGCATTTCTTCATGTAATATACCTCTACCACTAGTCATCCATTGTATGTCGCCTGGACCAATTGTGCCTGAGTTTCCAAGGCTATCGCGATGATGGGTGAATCCATCAAGCATATAGGTGACGGTTTCGATGCCACGATGTGGGTGCATCGGAAATCCTGATATTGGTCCTTCAATTGGATAGTCAAAAATGAAATGGTCAAATAGCAGGAAAGGGTCAAATATATTGGTGCGATGTGGTGATATTGACCTTCTAAGTCTGACACCAGCACCTTCAATTACAATTTTAGGTTCAATGATTTGGCGTATGGTACGGATAGACATTGTTTATTTTCTATACTACATGGTATATCTATTGTACATATTCTATATAAGTTATTTATAAGAGCAGTATATTGAGACCGTATGTTATTGAAGAAGTTTTGCGTACAGTTGTGACGTTGCTATTGCTACAGAATTCCAGCTGAATTTCTTAGAGTGTGAGAGGCCAATTTTGCTGTGTTTGTCTTGTAGTGATTTGTCTAGTAGCAATTTGTTTAGTTGAGTGTGCCAAGCCTCTATTGTAAAAGGGTCGCACATCAAGGCGGCTTTACCAACCACTTCAGGTAAGCTTGAGGTGTTTGAACAGACTACTGGTGTTGCACATGCCATCGCTTCTAGTGGTGGCAAACCGAAACCTTCATATACAGATGGAAATGCAAAAATTGTCGCTGCTGAAAGTAATGCAGGTATATCTCTATCAGATACCTGGCCTAGTAATCGTATGTTATGGCGAGAACTGGAACTTTCTATTTGTTTAAGAATTGGTTCATATAACCAGCCTAGTCGTCCAGCTAGCGCTAATACTAAATCAGGGTGATCAGATTGAAGCCTTTCGAAGGCACTTAACAAGGTTGTGTGATTTTTGCGAGGCTCTATGGTACTTACGCACAATATGAACCTTTTAGGTAGTTTGTACTTGTTCCTTACATAATCTAAATGCAGCTCGTCGGTAATATTATGAAAGGAGGGGCTGACTGCCTCGGGTATCACTACAATCTTGGATTGGTCTATATTGGTATGTTTTATAGCATCCTTTTTCGTATTGTTTGAGACGGCAATAATAGCGTCTGCCTTTCGCAGAAATATTGGCATCATTACTCTAAGGAACATTCTGTTTAAGGTTTTGTGATACGAGGGATACAATAGTGGTATTAAATCATGTAGTGTAAATACTGTACGCACATTGTCTAGTTTAGGTAGTAGGTGGCCAGTACTGTGAAATATATCTATTCCTTGGTAATGGGTACTGATCAGGTTTTTATTTGTGTAAGTTAGTACATTGAGTAATCTCCACCAATGGTTGGATAATCCTGAGGCATAATGCTTGATAGGATCTAATTCTGGTGGAATGATTGCATTGTTACTGTCGTTATAAGATACTGAATAATTGTAGTCACTATTGCAAAGTAACAAGTTCTTAATTAGATTTAGTGTGTAACGTCCTAGACCTGCTTGATTTTGTGTCGCTGGAGATGCTTCAATGCATATATTTGCTGTAAAGTTATTGTGCATTTTCCTGAATCGTTGTTAGTATTGTTATGTAGTTCTCGAACATATGTATCAGGTCAAATTCGTCAGGGTAATGATTTGGTTGATTTATCCCATTTGTATACTTTCACTTGTGGCGTAATCCATTGTCCGTCCGAATCAAATTGTACCCTACCTATTAGTCCATGATAGTCGATTTCAGACAAAGTTAGTGCAAAAGATTTGGAATTTAATGTTTGAGTTTCTTGGATTGTATTGACTATTAGATTAATAGATTCATATGCATGTAGGGAAAACCAGTTAGGATCTGGTCCTTGCGGGTACGCAGTATTGTATTGATTTCTAAAGTGTGAGGTTATATTTTCTAGCATTGGTTCAGGTATAGGTACCACAAAAAATGAACCTTCAGAGTTATTGTGTGCTATATCGTTAAATGTTTGCAGTGACCAGAGTGGACCGCCAATAGCTACATTGTTTTGATTTTTCTCCTGTAAAGTCTCTAGAAACTGGGCGCCTTCATATATGTCGCAATTGCAGGTTGAATAAATTGTATGTATTTTTCCAAGTCTTTCAATTTCAGTGGTTATCTGTTTGGTAGTTGGATGAAATCTAAAAAAAGTTTTACCCATATTATTGAGACTAGACGGCTTGGCACTGGTGGATATTAGAGGTAAGTGGGCATCCATGTATATTGGAGCTGCTGCAGAGGTGGTTTTATCTAACCAGTGTCCAATGACAACTAATACTTTCTTGTCAGTAATTACTTTGTTTGCTTGTTCCTGTGCTTTTGCGGTATTGCCCTCATCGTCGAATGCAATTAACTCTATGTCTATTAATGCGGTATTGCTATTGTTATATTCATTGACTGCTATACGGGCACCATTTAACACTTGGTAGCCTATTTCTCTGTATACGCCACTAAAAGGCGCAACTATAGCTATCTTTGCGGTAGGTTTATATACATTACATTGACTCAGAACTGGAGTTGTTAATGCTAACGTGATAATTAAGGCAAACGTTGTTTTCTTCATTGTTTTTGCAAGTACATTTTCCTATGGTTAGTTACAGTTTGCTGCTAGGTGTTGTTCATAAGTATAGGAGAAATTGTGTCTACCACTATTGTCGCATGCAGCTCTAAAGTATAGTAAGTCTGAATGCTCGGGTTTTGTGACGCTCTCAAGAGTGTTAGCGCTAGGGTTACAAATGGGTCCTGGGGGTAAACCTATAATGACATATGTGTTGTAAGGACTTTCTACTAGTCGTGGGTCTATAGATAATTGAGGCCACCAATTGTTCGAATTGGCTAACGCATATTGGGTGGTTGCATCGGCAGCTAGTGGCATTCCTAATGACAATCTATTAAAAAAAACACTGGCAATTTTGGGTGCTTCGTCGTCAATTACTAATTCGCGCTGTACAATAGATGCCAAAGTGACAAGTTCGTGTAACGTCAGATTATGTAAAATAGCTTGATCTTGGAGATAGGATGTATTATTGTCAAATGTAGTTAAAATTTGATTGAGTATTTCGGATTCGCTTGCCTTTGGTGAAAATATGTAATTTCCAGGGTATAGGTAGCCTTCTAAGGGTGTTTCAGGGGGAATTTGGTTGATAAAATCATATTGACCAGGTAATTGCAAGTCGCGATTGATGAATGCCAAAAAAGTGTCGCTATCGACGGAGAGATGTGGATGGCGAGCAAGCGACTGAGCGAGTTGCTCTCGTCGCCAGCCTGGCCATACATAGAAATTTATTTCACTAGGTATTGATGAAGTAAGTGAATGAGCTATCTGTATTGTGTTCATATCTCCTGAAAATTGGAAATAACCAGACTGAATACGCGAGTCAATACCTTTGTATATCATATATTGTGTAAGTAAGTTAGCATCTGGTACTATACCTTGAGTCGCAAGACGTTCTGATATTGTCTTAGCATTTTCTCCACTTACTACTACAAATTCTGTTATTACATTACTATTTGTTTTAGCGTCATTCAAAATAGCAATACTCGGCATTAGTTGTGCTCGCAGCAAGTTTGTCTTCCATATTGGCAAAGTTTCGGCTGGTGGACCTAGTATAGAAGCTGGTTTGATAACTTTGTGCCACACATAAACTAATGAGATTACTACAGCAAATACTGTACATGCTCTGATAATAATAGCTAATTTAGACAAAAATGACTTTTGCGATTTATGTCGGTTTCTGTTCTTGGGCATGGGTATCGAGATAATCTTGTAGTATTACTGCTGCTGCTATTGAGTGTATATTGTTCGTCTTTTTATTGTTAGATTTTGTTATTTGCTGGGCTCTTATTGTAGAGCCTGATTCGTCCCAAAACAATAAAGGTAGGTCAGTTATAGACTTTAAAGCGTAAATAAAGCGCCGTTTACGTTTTAGTGCTTGTGCATTGGATCCTTTCGCATCAGTTGGTATGCCTAATATTATCTTCTCGATGCCTTGTTTGACAGCAATATTAGCGATGACTTCTACGTCTTCCTTAATGGATTTATGCAATATTGTATGTAATGGGCGAGCTACAATTCCGGTTGGGTCGCTAATTGCTATGCCGATATACTTAGCACCGTGATCTATGGCTATAAATTTCATTGCTAATTTGTTGCAAAATCTGGTTGATTTATTGTGATCCTGGTGCGCCATGTGAGCCAGGGAATACGATTTAGCCACGCAGGACGAATAACTATATCGGGACTTTTCCCTAAGGGGAAAGTTTGTAATAGATCTCGTTTGGCTTGGGCAACTGGCTTCCATCGTATAGTGTTTCTGACATTTGTGAGTGTTATGTCTGGCGCAGCTATACCTTTTGCAGTAACTTGGATAGATACTTCGCCTGGCTGATTAGTTGAGGTAGTATTAGAGTGTGAATAATAGACTGTGTCTTCGTAAAGCTTCATGTTGGAACCAAGTTGATTTTGTAATGTTTTATATCCTACCCTATATGCATCTTGCTCATCAATTACGGCGATGCTTACTATTGCTTGCATTGTGACAGTTAATATGTCAGTGTGCTCTCCGATTGCATGGCTGTAAGTTAATTCCAGAACATCTTTTATTTCCGCGCTCTCTATACTAGACAATTGATATGATGGTAGGTTAGATACTATGTCTGCAAATCCTGATCTCCGAAGGTCGTTTACAAGAGTATCATATGCTGTAGAGCGATCTAGACGAGTTACGGCTGGTACTGTCACGGTCTGACCACCTGTGATTGCTTGCCTATTTGTAACGGCAACTTGTTTAGATAATGGTCCTTCCACACGATTGATTAATGATGGACCTACATTTGCTACTGGGCCAGGCAGCGCAGCTCGTACCTCTACTATGGTTATTAGACCTCGTTTCCCATCAAGTGCAGCGTCACGTTGTGTGACGTACGTGACTGGTTCTAATCTACTGCTAGTACTTACTGCAGTGCCTGCTGGTATTGTCACTGGTTGAAATGTAAGATTTGTAAAGATTACCACACCTGATGCATATTGTATTGATAGATCACTAGTACCCGTTGCTTCAATTTCAACCACTCCATTTACAATGGTATTTTCAGAGGTTGCTACGATTATGTCTTGATCATAATCTGGAGTGTTAATATTGGGGTCGGCAACCACATTTACTTGTGCCTGAACCTCATTGTATTTAGGTGTTAATGTGACTGCAGCTGAAGGTATTGCCAATAGTACAAGAGTACCTATCGATAGCATACCTATGGCAGTATATATTCCTCCTTTTACCACATCGAATTTTGGGTTACTTACTCTAGGCTTTCTTCTGGAATCCAGATGATGTTTTGCTAGTTTCAGAGACTTGGTATGTCCTGGTGGCTTAGTGATGGCTGGACGGAGGGAAGTTCTTGAACGCCATAGCGAAACATGAGCAGTATTGACCGAGTCAAAAACAGGTATGCCAAGAGCCCCAGCATGTTCAATGATTTGTTCGTGGTCAGTTACCACTCCTAGATGTGCTCCTAATCTAGTAGCATGACGATGCACGAGTAGCAGATCAAGTCTTCTCGCTAAAGGGATGTTTTGGCTGCGCCTGGGTTCGGGCCAAACCAGTAATACCCTGTCCACCTGGACTTGACCCATTTTATCTCGGGCAGAATGATAATCGTCGTTGATTTCTAGGTTAACGAGTTGCTCTCGCAAAACTTTATATCTGCTCCGACAGTGTCCGTTTGATAATCTCTGATGCTTCTAATAATGCTTCATTAAGTTTCAGTGTGTTATTGCCCCCACCTTGACCAAGCGTTGGATTGCCACCACCTTTACCATCTACTATATTTGAAATGGTTGACACGATGTCACCTGCGTGAATCCCTTGGCTAGTTAGATTCTTACTCGCTCTTACTATGAGGTTGACCCTGGAGTTGGTAGTTGCAGCTAGTATAATGATGCCATTCGGGTTGCGTTCAATATACCAATCAGTTATATCACGGAGAAGTTTCGCATTGGTGGTTGTCACGTCAGTTATCAGTACTGGTATGTTATTTATAAGTATTGTAGTTTCAAGTTTTTTGTCTAATTGCAGTTGGATCAGTTTTGTTTCAAGAGTCTTTGAGTTTGATAGAGCTTCGGTGTGATCTGTTTGGATTTGTTTTATTTTGTTAGGTAGTTCATCAGTTTCAACCTGGAGGGTTTTTGATGTATTATCAAGAATATTCAACGAAGTATGTACGTATTTTAGTGCTGTCTCTCCTGTAATTGCTTCAATTCGACGAGTATTAGATGATATTGAGCTTTCGCTGGTTACTAGAAATAGACCTAGGTCTCCAGTTTGCTGGACATGTGTACCTCCGCAGAGTTCAATGGAATAGGCATTTTCATCATCGCCTATTTGAACGGTGCGGACAACTTCACCATATTTTTCGCCGAATAGGGCAGTAGCACCACGGGCTATTGCTTCATCGTAGCGCGCGTGCCTTATATAAATCTTATGGTTTTGCATTATGACGTTATTGACATGTTGATCCAGTGCTGTTAATTGGTCGTTTGTAAGCGCTTTGTTATGGGTGAAATCAAATCTTATACGGTCTAGCGTAACTGATGAACCGGCCTGTCGGGCGTGTTCTCCCAAGATGTTTCTGAGCTCGCGATGTAATATATGTGTGCCTGTGTGATTTCTTGCAATAGCTTTGCGTTCTAGTTGATTTACTGATACAGTGCATTTTACACCTGCTATTGGCACACCTATCTTCACAGTTCCTAAATGGACTATCAGACCAGCAATAGGACGGTAGATGTTTTCAATGTGTATTTCCCAATTGTTGTCCAGTGAATGTATTGTTCCCTTGTCACTTGCTTGGCCACCAGATTCCATGTAAAACGGAGTGCTAGACAATATGACACCTACAGTTTGCCCTGGTTTCACTTGTTCCAAAATTTGACCATTCTCTGATACTAGTGCTATCAATTTTGTAGTTAAAGTGTGTGTACCATAGGGCAAGTGCTGTACTCCCTCTGAATCTAATTGCTTGTCATTTTGGAGGCTATTGAAAAGATCAACGAATATTTCTGAATTTGGATTGATTAGATTGTCAGGACTAGTGATGGTTTTTGAAGCTTCCCGGTGAGCATTCATTGCTAGACTAAAATCTGCTTGGTTTACATCAAGCCCATGTTTTTCACAATAATCTTTTGTAATTTCGACAGGTAGGCCATATGTCGCATAAAGTTCAAAGGCTTCTGGGCCGGTGACTATCTTCCTGTTTTCAGACGTAGCTGTTTCTATAATGTTATCTAGATAAGACAAACCCGAATTGATTGTTTTGTGGAAACTGGTCTCTTCATCATATATGGTGTCGTTAATTGTCCTGCTATGTTCATCAAGATCTGGATAGGCGTGTTTGTAGGTCTTGATTACTGTTTCAGATATAGTTGACAGGCAGGGCTCATTTAGACCGATTTCTGCCGCAAACCGGGAAGCACGTCTAATGATCATTCTGCATACATAGTTTCTATTTGTGTTGCCTGGAACTACTCCGTCACCGATTAGAAATGTGGCAGCTCTTACATGGTCAGCAATAACACGGTAAGGAGTGAAATATGAGTCTCTTTCATCATCACTATGTTTAGCTAATTTCTGAGTGGTCAGAATAGTAGGCCATATTAAGTCAGTATGATAAGTGGAAGGAACGTCTTGTAATACCGCTGTAATTCTTTCTAATCCCATGCCGGTGTCGACATGTGCAGTAGGAAGGAAATCTATTTTGTCGACTGACAAGCGGTTATATTGAATAAAAACAAGATTCCATAATTCTACAAACCGGTCGGTATCTAACATATCATTAGAGACAGTAGTTTGGCTAGGATTTAAGTCAACATGGATTTCTGTGCATGGACCACAAGGACCTGTTTCAGCCATTTCCCAAAAATTGTCATGCCGGCCTCTATAGAAAAGATGTGACTGCTTGAATCCAGGTTGGGAAACCCAGGATGATGCAGCTTCTTCGTCAGTATCAATAGTGCCTTGTTCATCTTTGAAGACAGTCACATACAGATTGTCGGGTGGAATTTGCCATACTTCTGTTAGAAGTCTCCATGCCATTGCTATTGCTTCCTGTTTATAATAGTCACCAAATGACCAGTTGCCCAGCATTTCAAAGAATGTGTGGTGAGTTCCATCTCGACCTACGTCATCTAAATCATTGTGTTTTCCGGCTACGCGCATACATTTTTGCGAATCAACTGCTCTTGTATAATTGCGTTTATCAGTACCCAGAAATACATCTTTAAATTGCACCATGCCTGAATTTGTGAATAGAAGTGATGGGTCCTTAGCAGGCACTAGTGACGAGGAAGGTACAACAGTATGCTGCTGTTTCTTGAAATAAGTAATAAAGTCCTGTCTGATTTCGGAACCAGTACGCATTATATAAACCTCGTGGAAAATCGGAAAGATTATACGACAACTATTTGAGAGTGACAACGTAAAGAGAGATTGCTATAATGCAGAAATTATTCAAGTCGGGGTGATTTTAATGTCAATTAACGAACAATTGGAGCTTCTGATGCAGGGTACTGAGTATGGTGACCTTAGTCTTGAGCATTCTATGCGATCAGAGTTGCGTCAGCTGCTTTTGGAAGACAGACCCTTAAAGGTTTATTGTGGTTATGATCCGACCGCAACGGACTTGCATCTTGGCCATACTATTACTATTCGAAAATTGCGTCAATTTCAAGATTTGGGTCATGAAGTTACTTTTCTTATTGGGGACTACACGGCACTTATTGGTGATCCGTCGGACAAGAACAAAACCAGACCTATTCTTGCAAAAGAGGAAGTACAGCGTAATGCTAAAACATTTGCTGAACAAGCATTTAACATACTTGATAGTAAAAAAACTGTGGTACGTTATAACAGTGAATGGCTGTCTGAACTCGGTTTTGTTAAGCTGATTGAGCTAGCTCAACAGTTTACAGTACAGCAGTTTTTAGCGCGAAACAATTTTGCTTTAAGAATAGCCGACAAAGAACCAATTTATTTACATGAGACGTTTTATGCACTCATGCAAGGATATGATGCAGTAGCTATGGAAGCAGATGTTCAGGTTGGAGGCACTGACCAATTATTCAATATAGTGGTGGCAGGAAGAAAATTGCAGCAGTCGATGGGATTACAACCACAAGTAGGCATTGTGCTAGGTATTCTCCCAGGTACAGATGGAGAACAGAGAATGTCTAAAACAATGGGCAATCACATACCAATTAACTCAAGTCCAGAGGATATGTTTGGTAAGATCATGAGTATTCCAGATCATGCTATGGACGCTTATTGGAGATTGGCAACGAGGTACAGCCCAGATCAAATTGAAAGGTATGCAGCACTGATGGAGTCTGGGAAGAAGCATCCTAAGGATGCAAAAATGGAGCTTGCCTCAGAAATCACGGATATCTTTTGGGGTGCGCATCAATCGGAACAAGCAAAATTGCACTTTGAGACTGTTTTCCAAGCTGGAGCACTGCCTGGATATATAGACGACTACAATGTTGATCGTGGTAGTAGTTTGATTGATGTTTTGATAGATTGTGAGTTTTCTGAGAGTCGAAGTGCTGCTCGCCGATTGATAGAGCAGGGTGCTGTCAAACTAAACAGTGTAAAAATACTGGATATAAATACTAAGCTTGATGGATATGATAATGTCATTCTTCAAGTGGGAAAGAGGCGAGTCATCAACTTGGTTATTGGTGTCTAATAGGCTGTCTGCATATTGTTACGGTAAGTTTATTGGTTTAGATTTGTAAAATCAGCCAGCGTGTTCATTCCTAGTCAAGTAGACACACCCCATACAGATATGTGCTAGTAACATTGCTGAACCTCCGTAGCTGATAAATACAAGGGGCACACCTGTCAGTGGCAATATACTTAATACACCACCGATGTTAATAATTGTTTGTACTAGGAATAGCACTCCGATGCCTGTGTTTAATAGTGCAGAGAAAGAGTATCTTGGTAGTTGATGTGCAGACCGAAAAATTCTATATATAAGCGTTAATATCAGAATTATAATGGCAACACCGCCCACATGCCCCCATTCACTAACAATACTAGCAAATATGAAGTCAGAGTGGTTTAATGGGATAGTGTGTGGTATGCCGTATCCTAAACCTGTTCCAAATATTCCTGCTTTATTCATTGCAATCAATGCTTGATCTATTTGATAAAAATGTGGTTTGTTTGTAAACCATGGATCAATCCATCCATGGAGTCTAAATTGCACCAAGTCAGAATAAATGTAAGCTAATAAGACTCCCACCAAGAACAGTATTATTCCCGATAAAGCGTATCTTTTTCTACGAGTGCGTAGGTAAAATACTACTAGGAAACACCAATAAATTAACCATCCTGCACCTAAATCGCCCTGTATTATTACCATAAAAGTGCTGACAGACCACATTGTGATCAAAGGTATGGTAAATGCTGCAGGTAGAGCATACTTATTTTGAATGTTTTCTAGAATAAGAGTTGTTCTCTGTCTAGATAGATATGCTGCTAAGAACAATATAATTAATACTTTTAGCAATTCGGATGGTTGGAAATATATTTTATGGTTTATGAAATTGACAGGTAATATTGGCAGCCATAGAGTAGGTCCTATTTCAGAAGGGCTGACTCCAACTAATACAGTTAGTCCTGTAATAAGAATACCTGTGATAAGCGACAAATAAGGGTGCTTTTCTAGAAATATTAGGCGCCGTGACCGACGGATGATTACCAACATACAGATAATGCTGATAACATACCATAAAGTATGTCTGAAAGCATATGCACCCTGAAGGCGCCATATTGTGATTAGTCCCCAACCTGTCAACAGATTTGTAATTGGAAACATTAGTATATCTCTATTAGGAATCCACTTATTTAGTAGAAGATGCACTAATACAGAAACTGTAATCCAAAGGATTATCGAAATTGCCAGTAGTGGTGGCAATGATACATCAAAGTTTCGGGTGCGAAAGAAGTTTAGAGAAAAGCTAGAAGTACATACAAACACTATTGATAATAGTAACAGGAAAGCCTCATGTCTATTGCTGGTGCGAGGCGTGGTGTATGTACTCTTAATATTGAGCTATGCTCCCTTAGATGTATTTGTTAATTAGTAAGCCCAGGTGTTTTTTGGTTTCATCCGGGACTGAGTTAGTTTGAGTGATTATTGCATCTGCGAGCGCATCACTGCATCCGCACTCTAGAACTTGATTGGCAGGAAGATCTTGTGATAAATTGCGGAGGGCGTCCTGCGCAATTACAGTGTTTTGAATCAGAGTACGTATTACTATCTCAACACTTACTGGTATTTCGCTGATATGCCATACGTCATAATCGGTAACATGACCCATTACTGCATAACACATTTCCGCCTCTCGTGCGAGAAATGCTTCTGGACTTGTGGTCATTCCAATAATACTCATACCCCATTGGCGAAATGTGTTACTTTCTGATTTTGTGCTGAATCGTGGACCCTCTATAGTAATAAAATCTCCACCGTCATGCACAGTTGCACCTGTTTCTCTGACTGATTTAGATAGCGCTTTGGATAATTCAATACAGAATGGATTTGCTACTCCTATGTGAGCTACCATACCATTGGTGAAGAAAGTATTTATCCTTTTACTGGTGTTATCAAACAGACCATCAGGTATCACAATGTTTCCTGGCGCCAAATGATCCTGAAGTGATCCAACTGCACTTATTGATACAATACGTTGCACTCCTAGTGTTTTGAGAGCATAGATATTGGCTCTATAATTTATTTCAGATGGAGAGATAGTGTGATTTTTACCGTGGCGAGCTAAGAAAGCTACTTTTTGCTCGTTGAGCATTCCGGTCATTATTGTACTGCTTGGTTTACCGAAAGGAGTGTCAACTTCAATCTCTTCTTTTTCAACGAGATCTGACATGCCATATAAGCCACTACCACCAATGAATCCTAATGTTATGTCCGTCGTCATATCATTTTCCTTATTAAGTTACGTAGTATAACCATTGTATAACATATGTTGAATTAGAGTGTTATATCAATATTATTGTATTGAAATAATATTGATATAGTTGATTATCTGGATTTATGAGTAACGTCATCAAGATAGGTGAGGTTGTTAGTTGTTAATGTCGTAATTTCAATGTTTTGTGAATTTATTGGGAATATATGTTGAGCAATTGATGTTAAGTCAATCATGTCAGTCGCTTCAGGACGTATGTGTTTGAAATAATTGTTGATATCTAGATTGCTTTCAAGTAATTCAGCACGGTGTACCATAGCTCGTATTATCACAGTTTGGCGAGCTGTTCTTGTATTTACATCTTGGTGGTTTGTAACGTAGTTAATGGCGCTTGTCCCGTTTTGATTGACACCTGAAATATGTATTCCGCCGAGTTCGTCAATTAGCCAGGCAAATTGCTTTCTATTAAGAATAAACTCGGCATCTATAGAACTTGGTATGAGGCCTTCGACTGATTGTGTTAACGATTTAGGTGTATTTACAAATTGATATTCTAGGGATGGTGTGACGGGTACTCCAGTTAAGATAACTCTATCATAATTGCCACTAAACGATATTGTCCATAAAGAATCCAGGTCAGATGTTGCTGATGAATTATCTGTATTGATTCCTACCACTAAATAAGTTGTTGTGTTCTTGGACTTAGTACTGTGAAGATTATGAAGTTCAGTCAATGCTTCCAATGGATTTGTTATAGTAATAGTATTCTGCATTGCTAGAATTGATCCAACACATGCACCTAAAATAGCAAAGACTAGACTTGTAGTAAAAATAAATGATTTGGGCCAGTATGATGATTGCATTGTTAGAACAGTAGCAATGTGACTATGAAAGCTAGGATAGTACTTGCTGTAAAAACTACAGACCAGACTATCATAATACGAAATGTGATTCCAATTGTAAGATTTTTGAATAAATTAGATGCTTTGAGCATCCAACCGGTTGTTGCTCGTAGAATTCTTATTTCAATAGCGCTAGTTATAGATTTATTAAGCATAAAGGTAATATCTTGATTATTATTGTTTTGGTAAAATAGCTCGATTATTTGGATAAGGTCATTTTTAGCACTTTACCGTTGTTGTTAGCGACTACACGTACTATTTTGTGCATTGTATGTCCTCCGGGCAGTGAGGCTACACCTTTATAGGTAAGAAGGTACCTATAAGTATGATCTCTTTTAGAAGAGTCTTTAATGTTAGTTGTAGATTGTTTGCTTATGCTTGGTAAAACCCCTTTGAATTCGGGAAATTTTTTGTATACGCTTACAGATATTGATTTTACGTTACCTGAGCTTAACGACATTTGTATCTCCTGTTTAGGTATGCTTATGTTCTATCGAATCTCGAATGCGTTGTCTGCGAAGAAAGGCAGGCGTTTCCAAATTGTACGGTGAGGGACTATAGGGAAATGCTTCTTGTGATTTGAGTGATGAACTGTTCGTATCAAAGTTTGGTTTGATAGTATTTTGCGTTTTAAGTGGTACCACATTGGAATTGATGTCATCGAAGGATTGCCTAAATGGTATTTCGCCGATGACGTTCTCTAAAGAGTGTCCTCCCACTCCAGTGGCAAGGACAATAATTTGTACACGATCCTGTAGTTGTTCTTCTACTGTTACACCCAAGGTTAGTTGTGAATTGGGACCGAGAGCAGTCCGTATTTCTTTGACTGCGCGTTCTATTTCATTCATAGGGAGACTGTAGCCTCCTGTAAAATGGACTAGCAATCCTGTTGCGTAGTTCATTCCAGAAATATCTTGCAATGGATGGTGTAATGCAGAACGTACTGCTGTCATGGTAGAATTTGGACCTTTACCATGGCCAATTGCTAGAACAGCACCTCCCGATTGATGTAGTAATTCCCGTATGTCAGCAAAATCGACATTGATCAATCCAGTTTTCAATACAACTTCGGTGATGGATTGGATACCTTGTCTCAGAATATCATCAGCCATTCTAAATGCTACATCTAGTGTGATTTCCTTAGGAACAATTTGAAGCAGACGTTCGTTAGGTACTGTTATAAGAGTGTCACAATGTCTCTGTAACACTGTTATACCTTGCATAGCATTGTGATAGCGGTGAGTGCCCTCAAAGTTGAATGGCATTGTAACCACTGCGACTGTGATGATATCTAAATCTCTAGCTAATTCTGCTACGACGGGAGCAGCTCCTGTACCGGTCCCACCTCCCATACCACAAGTTATAAACAATATATCAGCATTTTCTATACTTTCTGATATATCATTTAGACTTTCATAAGCAGCTGTTTCTCCAGTTTGAGGATCTCCCCCAGCTCCATGTCCATTAGTAAATTGCTTTCCTAGAAGTAATTTGCTAGGGGCTTCATTTTGATACAAAGCTTGTTTGTCGGTATTGGCTGCGATAAAGTCAACTCCATCTATTCCGAACTGTATCATTCTGTCAACAGCATTACACCCTGCACCTCCTAGACCAATGACCTTAATCACCGTATTTTGATCGTATTTTAGATCTATTGGGTGTTCGCTGTTGGTATCATTTTGTACAGTTTGGTATGTATTCATGGTTTACACTATGGCTTTATTTGATAACACTTTTGATTTTTTTGAGATTGTCTCCAAATCTTCATATTTGATTCGATGAGTTGTGCATCCAGCTTGTTTTAATTGAGCTTCCACATCAAGACTAATTTCGTGATGATTAGCTACTATTGTTACAGTATCTGATAGCAGAGCGGCATCTACTGAGTACCCACAACATGCATCATTATCTTGCACTAATGTTCCAGCAATATTCCAGTGCCATTCAGATAAACCCCAGTCGAAACGTGGTAATAAAATATAATGTTTCAGCATTTTATGCGTATATAGAGAATTTATGTATTCTTTCCCGAGCGTCATCATGGAAGGATGAGTTTTAGTAATGATGTTCTGCAATTGTTGAGCTGCTGGTGTTGTGTCTCCTTCATTTGGTAACCAAGCATCATCTGAAGCTGGATGTCCTGAATCAGCACATAGCAACCAAAAATTTACGTTTAATAGATAATCAGGCAGGTGTCCAGAAAGCATTGCGTTTGCGATGCTTATATTGCAAGTTGTGTGCCAGGCTATATCTTTATGTTCTTGGGTCCTGTTATCTATCTCAGTTCGTCGAGCTCCACCAGCGATCATGAGTATGGGTCGTATGTGTCCTATAACTTTTTCCATTATTTCTGCATACCATTCGAATGACCAGAACCCAGTTTGGTCTTGGGACCCTGGCGGTGTACGATATGGCTGAGAGGCCGGCCAAGCTTTGTGACCACCTCTCCCCCAATCGGCCGCATGCGATCCTGCAAATGAATATATTCCTAGAACGAGATTATCGATTATTGCTTGGTGTTGTCTAGAAACAATTGTTTCTAGTACAGCACTTAGAAATGATGTGTCCCAGTATATTCCTCCTTGGTAGAGAGGAGTTAGTGTTGCTGGTAAACCGGAGTCTATTTGTAGTTTGGCAATGGGTATCCAGCAGTCGACAAAACGTTCAGCAAGATGCTTTTGCTCGAAATCTCCGGGTTTCCATGATGTACGCATGTTAGGACAATCAAATACGCATACGTATTTAACTCCCCAATTAGCATAAGCCTGCAAGGTGCTTTGGACTACATCAATATCCAATGGTTTTATATAGTTGGTTTTTATATGGATTATTGGCTCGATACCTGATTGAATAAGTGGTGATAGAAAGGTCTCGGGGATAGACCTGTTAGTGGAGCTTACCAGAGTTATCCAATTGGCTCCCAAATTTTGGAGCTTGGGCAACCAATATTCAACGTCTGTCGAGCGGTAGTGTAATTCATCAGGATAATAATGAAAACCAAGCCCAGTTTTATGAGTCGTGCGATGATTTGTTTTTGGTCTCATAACATTGTGCATCTATTTATCCTTGGCTAGCATTTATCTAGATACTGCAAATTTGATGATCTTGCCGTACTTATTTACAGTAGCATGTGCATATTGCTGATTTTGATAATTGTTGAAATCAAGCGTTCGCTGCGTAGAGTATATGAACTGTTCTAGATCAGAAGGGAGCATTTTGCTTTGATTTGTATGTGCGGAGGCAGATTCAGATACCAACTCCGTTTTCCGTACGGCGAATTCCCCAGTTTCCATGCCTGGCAAATAGTGCGATACCATTGCTCGTACCTGTGCTAAGGCTTCTGGAGTGCCCAGGGCTTTGGCACAAGCATTGTGGCTCTTAGCACAGGCAGAGTGTAAATTAGCAACTGGTATTGGATTTGACTTTGGCAGCGTTTTAGTTGGAGTTGGTAACATTCTTGGATCACGGAGTAATGGGTCTCCATATAACACAAAGCTTAGTAGAGCTTTCTGATCCTCCCCATCTAGGAATCCTTGACGCGATTGCATTGTTTGCGCCAAACCCATTTTAGATCGTCGTAACGCTTCACCAATCTGCAAACCTTCTCTAATATGGTGCCAGAAGAATCTGCCTACGAGATCTGCGCCTACTAGCGGAGTTCCAACAGCACCATATGCTATGCGAGTAGAACCTACAACTGCACGGCTACCTGATTGAAGAAAATGAAGACATAATGCATCTTCTGCAGACTGCTTCATTATGATATTTGCTCCATAGCAAGCTTCAGTGAAAACTATACATGGTGCTTGACCATGCTTTATGTCAGATGGTCTTAGTGCTATTGGATATTGTGGGGCTTGTCCATCAAAAGAGATGCTTTCTCCAAACCATTCTGATGTATTTTCAAGACCATGTAAATTACAATACAGCAAATCAGAGATTTGAGACAGACGGTCTAATGGAATGTTGCTTGCTTCAATAGGTGGGCTGCTAATCAAGTCCTTTCTATGTCCAATTACGTTGAAAACTTCCAGAGAGGCATCTAGCCATATGTCTGCACTATAACCTAAATTGTGTTGCTTTGCAGCTCCGGGTTGCCAAGATGGTATAAGCCATCTTAGCCATCTAAATAACAGAGGGATTTGCATGGGAGGTTCATTGTGGGCATCAATGGTGCTCTGAATTAAATTTGCTAATACACTTGGATTGTCACCGATATGGGATGGGAGTCTGCCAACTGGCCATTTGGGGACGAAATAGTTTTCATCATCTGTACCGTAGGGATTGTCGGACAAAACATCCTTATCATGATCATCAGTTGGGTTGGGTAGGCGATGAAATGGAACAACATTGTCTCCACCAATTAGTAGCATCGATCCTATCTGTTTATTATCGTTATTCAATTTGGAATTTACTTGTTTGATTACATTCTTGATAGAAGTTGTATCCTGCCCATTTATAACCGAAAGTTGGAACGGAGCTATGCTTTCAGATACATCGGGTAATATCACCAAACACTCTCTACCAGTTCTTTTAGTAGTGGTTTCCGATAATAATCTGATTAAAGTTAAAATTTTCTCGGCTCCACTAGTGCCAAATTGGTCGACAAGTGGGCGTGCACAGGTGATAATGACGTGTACAGAATCGTTTTTTGCTAACTTATTGCTGTTAGAATGTGAGTTTATGTTGAATGAATCTATGTCATTCTGGGTTGCAACAAGGACTTCATTGCTATTGTCAGAAATTTTTACATTATCAGAAGGCACATCATAGGTGTTTAAGACATGCTTCTGGGAATTGTGAGGTAAGGTAGAATTGATTTTTAATTCAGGATTAAGAAATTGTTGATCATTTCTGCTTGTTGCGTTTTCGGTCTCAGAGGACGAATTGATACTATATGGTTTGGTTGAAGCCATAGTTGTGCCCACAAAATTATTGATGTTTGTGTCGTTTAGACGTATCGCGGGATTTTGATTGGCTGTTTGCGTAGTGTCTTGCTCTGTGTATGAATTTGTGAAAATATCATTATTGTCTAACAATAAATCCGCTGACTCTGGAAGTCCCGTATGATTGACAGTGATATTTTGGCCATCACCAATCTGATTGATACCCAATGTTGAGGCCACATCTGTAGGAATTGGAGCAGGTTGTTCAATCAATGGTTCGGGAGGCCAAATAGGGCGGTAGGAATGATCATCATGCCAGTAACGGTCAACCACTTCTCGGGCCGGGTCTAGGTGAACCACGTCATGTAACAGTTCTACTCCTTTGGTGTAGTCTCCGGTTCTCAAAAGAGATTCAGCAAGGCATAGGTTGATTGCTATACATTGTGGCCATCTGTCATAGAAGCCTTGGGCTAATGGAAATGCCAATTCTGCTTTTCCTGCAAACCAATGACTTTTAAGTAGCAATAAGGCAGGCAATGGAGAATCAGGATTAGCCTGTAATGCATGTTCAGCTGCCTTGCTGGCATTATCCCATTGTAGGTTTGTAATTGCAGTATAACTTTCACGTGTGGCTACTATCCAGGGTATACGTGGTAGTGATTGACCACGTAACATACGCGTTAATCCTTCAGATAAAGCTAAAACTTCATTTTTACCAATGTTGCTCGCAATACCGGCAAGCATTTCATGCACGGACACTTGCTCAGGGTCTACCACAGCCAGATTTTTTAATATGGTAAAGGCTTCATGTTCGTTGTTGTCAGAGATAAGGGATTTTGCTAGGAACAGGTTGACTGTAAAATCTTGTGGCCATACCTGTAACCATGCTCGTGACAACTTACGTGCATAGTCAGATCGACGTGCGCTCAGTGATGCTTCAATAAGCCGGATTAGTTGCGTGCGGTTTAACACACATATGCTTGTGCAAGGAACGTGCCACTAGATGTATTTTATACCTAAGACAATGTCAGGATTAACTATTAAGTTTGTATATTCTATAAAAAACTAATGTAAGATTAGGCTGTAACTTCACCGCTTATGAGACTAAGTGCAGATACTGCTGCGAGCTGCCTATGTGCCGATACATTCTGTGGGTCAATCTCAACTGATTTTTTGAACATCAACATTGCTTCCGAATAATCCTTAAGTTGTTTCAAGGCTAGTCCAGCATTGAAATACAAATTGGGATTTGTAGGAGTGAGTTTTATAGAACTTGAATAGGCTTTATATGCTCTGTCAAACTGCTTGCGAGCTGCAAAAAGATTTCCTAGTATTTCCTGGAGTTTGCCAGAGTCTTGATTGTCACTCTGCAGTTTGGATGCATTGTCTAAGTGGATCATTGCTTTATCTAGGTCATTGTGTTGAATAGATAACTCAGCAATACGTAAATGATAGTTGAAGTTTAGGGGCGCTAACTCTATGGCTTTGGTAAAAGCGTTTATGCTCTCTTCGAAATCGCCGGATTGCTCGTACAGGTCTCCTAGCATTTGCCAGGCATTTGGATTTTCGCCAAGCGATTCGATTGCTGACTCCATCACAGATAGTGCCTGGGTATATTTTGATGCTTCACTTAGAAGTCTAGCTTTTTCGATAATGACAGGTCCTGGATCATTAGTGTTTTCTATAGCGTGATCAATCGATACTAGAGCATTACTAGTATCACCCTTTGCAGCATATAACTCTGCTAGAACTGTTAGGGCAGTACTGTTGTCAGGGTCTTGTTTGAGTATTTTTAGAGCATATGCTTCAGATTTATCTTTATCTTCAAGGTGCACAGCACATTTTAGTACCCCTACAAGAGGTTTAATATTGTCGGGACTGAGTTTAGTGGCTTGTTGATATCGTTGCATTGCCGCTGACATGTCTTCTTGTTGCATACATACGTTACCAGCTTCGATTAGTAAATCAGCTTCAATATGTCCTTTATTTAGAGCTGCATCATACTGTTCTTTAGCGGCCGCAGCATCTCCATCAGCTGAATAGGCGCGCGCTAGTTCTATTTGATAATTGACAACAATATCTTCTTCCAGCTGTTGTTCTAATGATAGTCGTACTGCTTTGTGGAAATGGGATAATGCAGCGTCTGTTTCATTCTGTTCTCTATACAATGTTGCTAATTGAAAATGCCATGACGAGTGTTCTGGCTCTATTTGTATGGCTCGTTCTATAGCAGTTTTGGCATCATCTATATTTTCCAACAGTATGTTTATCTTTCCTAGCATGTACTGTGCTACAGCATCATTAGGGTCTATGGAAATTGCTCGTTCTATAGATTGTATCTGACCATCATAATCTTTGCGGACTGAGTAAATGTTACTTATCTCTAGTAGAGCATTTGTATTGTCAGGATATCGATCTAGTACCCATCGTACTGCTTGTTCGGATTTATCTAGCTGTCCGGATATTCTGTATGAGGCAGCTAAGGCACAATATATTTCGGCACTTTCTGTTTGACTTGCGGCCAGTTCTAATGCAGGAATAGCTGTTTCCATATCTCCAACAAGAGATTGAGCTCTAGCCAGCCATTCTTGCATTTCCATGGCATTAGAGCCTAGTTTCGCCAATCGTTCTAGAGCTATGGCAACAATTTTTCTTTCTTCGTCTGACCTTAGATCATTTCGCTCATATAATCTTCTGCGCTCTTGAGAACGCACTAATTCTGTTGCTATAGACATCAGTATGTTTTTGTCTGCTTCGATGGAGTCTACAGCTCGTGCCAGGGATTTTAATGCACTTTTGCGTCTTTCACTCTGTAGTAGTACTATCCCGGCGTTTGTAAGCACGTCAATGTCAGTTGGTGCATGAGATAGCGCTTTCTCAGCTTCCTTGGCTGCAGTTGAACTATTTGTCGTCAAGGAAAGTACGCGTGCTAACATGGCTCTATATATTCCTTTTTCTGGAAGCAGATCATTTGAAACTTTGAAGGCTGATAAAGCAGCGTCATAATTTTTTAATTGAAAATGTAGGAGTCCAGCACGATAAGATGTATCCGCTGATTCAAAACAGTCGGCCCCAATAGTTTTTAGGTGTCTTTTAGCGCGGTTTTGTTCTCCTATTGCCATAGCTGCTTCAGCAGCTCCTAGTACAGCTTTAGTACTTTCTGAGTCTATTTCAATTGCGGTTTCAAAAGCTGTGCTAGCTTCCTCATATCGATCCTGAACCATAAGGACTTCGCCTAGTTTTTTCTGTAATACTGCATTCTGGGGGTCTTCAATTAGAGCTTTTTGCCAAAGAGCAGTGGCCTTGGCCTTCTGTTTTTGTTTAATCAGAGAGTCCCCAGCACGTGCTAAGTAAGATGCTCGTGATGAGTCAGTTGAATGATCTTCTTTGTTTGATAAATCGGCAGCGCGGAGAAATGTATCATGGGCATGCTGATATTGCTGAGATTCAAATTGTGATTCTCCTAGCATTCCTAGTACATCTATATCATCGGGATCAATACTAATTGCTTGGTTTAAGACATCTAAGGCAGCTTTTTCTTCTCCAAGCATAATAAGACAATCTGCCATTTGTTTATGAAATTTGGCATTTTGTGGTTCAAGTGTTAGTGCCTTATCAAGGGCAGTTTTTGATTCTGACCATCGTTTTGAATTCTGATAAAGTTTAGATAAATTACTGTAAACACTTGCGTCCGTAGGATCAAGTGCACTAGCCCGATGAAGAAGTTCTATAGCTCGTTGTTGATTTCCGGCTTTTGATGACACCAAAGCAGTTTCCTTGATCGAAATAGTGTCGTCAGGTGCAAGATTAATAACTTGCTCCAAGTATGGCATTGCCTCATTCCACATTTCTGCTTGCACAAATGCTTTAGATAGTGCTTTTTGCAATCGTAAATCAGATGTATGTTTTTTGGCAACTGGAACTAAGGTGGCTATCGCAGCTTTGTAATTATCTAATGCCAGATAGCAGGCACCAATCTTTGCTGATAAATTTATATCCTCAGGAGTTATGTTGATTGCTCTTTGATATATTCTGAGAGCATTTTCCCAATCTGAGATGCTCTCTAGGACAGTTCCGTATGTGGATAGTAGTTTTACATCGTCAGTCTGATCGTCTACTAGTGGTTCTAGGTTTACACGAGCAACTTCGTATTCTTGTAATTCAAGAGCTAGTTCGCCTGTTAGTTGCGATAGGTTACTAGAACTCAAACCTGATGCTTGTGCTCTTTGCAAAGAATCGAGTGCTGAGCTAGTATCGCCAATTTCTTGATAAGCTGTTCCAAGATCATGCCATACCGCTCCGTCTGCCGGAGAAAGTTCAGATGCTTGTTGTAGAGCATTTACTGCCTCTAAATAATTGTTTTCAGCAATTAACGCTTTCCCATATTGATGGTGTATACGCCCATCGTTTGGTTGCAGAGTTGAAGCTTCTTTCAGAGACTGTATTGCCATTTCATTGTCTTGCATAGTTAACTGTAGTTCTCCAATCTCTGCTAACAACATACCCTTGCTGATGCTATCATCTATGCTAATGTTGGCATGTCCAGACTTTAGAGCGCTATATGCTCTATCGTATTCCCCACGAAGTTTGTGGAATGAAGCAATGGCTTGCCATGGTTCGGGAGATTGAGGTGCTATTTGAGTAGCTTTCTGGAAATGTTGACTAGCCAATTCAGTTTCACCGAGCTTTAGTAAAGATTGGGCTAGCAATGTGTGAGCCACTCCTAATTTTGCGCGATCGTGATTGGATGCATTTTGATCGATTTCGTTATTCGACAGAATATTTTCGCATTGATTGCGCGTTTTTTCCGGTTGCCCAGAGTTGAGTGCACATCTGGCAAATTGAAGTTGAATATTAGTATCATTGGGACTGATATTTAGGGCCTTTTCCCAATGCAAGAGCGCTTCTACATAATTGGGAGGCATTACAGCATCTTGATAAGTGAGAGCTTCTGCTAAAGCTATTCTATTCTCAGCTGATTGGGTTTCAAGTGCTACTGCTTCAAATGCCGTTTGACGCGCATCTTGTATGCGTCCACATGCTAACAAGTGTTTAGATTGTTGTACTAACAGACTGGCAGGAGCTTTTGAGATTGGTATGGCTTTCTCAAGGGCTAGAGAAGCATCTTGATGTGCTCCAGACGCACCCAAAATATTTGCTAATTCTGATAGCTCGGATGATGAATTGATGGAGTCTACAATATCGGATGCAGTTGCAGAGGCGAGCACAATATCTCCATTTGAGTAATATGCTCGGGCAAGAGCAAGTTGACTGCGGGGAGTTTTATGATCAATGTGTGATAGGATTTCCAAGGCATCACCTGGAATGCCAAGTGCAATCTTTGCTTCAGCAGTGTGTATAGCCAACTCAGTTAAATCACCGCCGAAATCTTTAGCTTGCTCAAAGGCTGCAAGTGCGCTAACAGCATCACCTTGTTCAAGCGCAGCCTTTCCAAGACGCATGGCTAATTTGTTGGTTAGGGATTGAGAAGCTTGTAGAGTGTCAGCTAATTTATCGAGTGCATATTCGGAGTCAGTCTCAATTGCTAATAGGCTTTCCATTGTGTGTTCAGCAAGAGAATCTGAAAAATTTGACAGCTGTTCAGTGTTTTGTGTTATATCAGGAATATCTAAATTGCTATCATTTACTAAGTCATGTAGTTCGGGATTTGATGACTTTTTCAGAGCAACTGCGAGGCATAAACGTGCTTTGGGCAGGAGGTTTTCAGACGATGACCTTATAAGTGCATATTGTGTTTGAGGTGTTTCATTTGATTCCAAAATGTGTATAGCAAGTTCAGATAGGTTGAAAGGTTCAGTTGTGAACAGTGTTTCTATTAAAGACTCATTTGCCTCTATTAGTCCATACAGACAGGTTATAGGTAGACGCCATATATTTGGATGCTTAGATGCTTCTTCAGCTATTTGTGTTAACTTGTCATCTTTTTGCACGATCTCTTGTCTTAGTGCAACTGCAGCTTCAGTTGCACTAATTAGCGAGTCGGAGTCAGTGTCAGTGGAGGCAGAGTATATGATTTTACCGGCAAAGAGGGATTCATATGCATTATGCAATCTTTCTCTACCCGCTAATGTTTCTGTAAGCCAACTGTAGGGATCAGGGGATGCCTCAGGAATTAGGCTTGATATAGTGTGCAATCCCAATACTCCTGGTTTCCACTTGCCTAATTCACCGGAGTCGTCGTTGGACAACAATGACTCTAAGACACCTGGATGCCTACAAGCTGATAGCATTGCAGGCTCTACTCGCAGCCTACGACATATCTCTGACCATGTAGATTCAGGCAGCGCTTCTGTGATTTGATGAGTAACCTGATACGTACTAAGCATCAGGCGGTATTATTTCACTATCCAGTATGCGGATAACATAAAAAACAGGCCAACTAGTACTAAGAAGGCGCCAACACCGGCAGAGGTTCTCACGAGCTGATTGACTGAGTTGAGTAGAGCAGAAGCTGTCTGACTAATACTGCTAACATTTTGTCTTAATCCCTTTTGTCCTATTCTGGCAGATTGGGATGCTAGTGCGCGCGCTGATGGTGTGTATTCCTTAGCTAATAGCTTTCGTAGTCCAGCAACCAGAAATATGGCACTAAATATAAGCTGGGCAATTGGTATCAGTAGGCGTATATTTTCAAGTGTTATTGGCATTTGAGGACCTCTATTAAATCTAAACTTTCCTAGCTTATTAGAGATTGTTGCAACATTTATGCCAAACACAATTGCAAGATGGCAGAAATATGCTTACTTTTTTCGTTTTACCTTACTTGATTTCTTTCGCTTGGTACGGCTTGCTGATTTCTTGATCTCTTCGGGCAAGTGACCAATATCTATTTGATTGGAGTCACATAGGAGTAGGGCGCGTTCAATTGCGTTTTTCAATTCTCTTATGTTGCCTGGCCACAGATATGCAGTGAGTGCTTCCATTGCTCTCGGTCGTACACCTGTTACTTGAGAACCAAAATCCATAGATAAACTTTTGATGAATGAACCAGCGAGAGCGGGGATATCCTCTGTACGATCCCTTAATGGTGGCATCACTATCTCTACCACATTTAGGCGGTAGTACAAATCCTCCCTAAATTCGCCGTCAGCAATCATTTGATTAATGTCTTTATTAGTGGCGGTAATTAACCTAATGTCTATTGCTATTTCTTTTGTGCCACCAACTCGTCGTATCACACGTTCTTCGAGGGCTCTTAGTAATTTGGCCTGCAAGTCAGACTTCATAGTAGATATTTCATCAAGGAAAAGACTGCTTCCATCAGCCACTTCCATTAAACCCAATTTACGCTTTGGTCCAGCTCCGGTGAATGCATTAGCTTCATGACCGAAAAGTTCGCTTTCAAGCATGTGATCTGATATAGCAGCGCAGTTGATGGTTACGGAAGCTTTATCTGACCGGGGACTTTGTCCGTGTAATAGTCCAGCTACCAGACTTTTGCCAGTACCAGTTTCTCCGGTAAGTAATACACTGGCTGGAGTTGGAGCTGCCCTTGATATCAGATCATTTATCAAATTCATTGATTTCGATGAGCTTTGTACCCAATACTGGTCTGACCAACGTTCCTTACGGAGCTGAGCTAGCTCTCGATATAGCTTTACTTGGTCACCAGCATTTTCAAGTGATCGTATGAGTCTTTCAGTGTCGATTGGCTTTGTTATAAAGTCGAATGCACCATTTTGCATGGCGTCGACTACAGTATCTATGTCTCCATAACCAGTCGCGACTATAACTGGTAAACTCGGTTTTTCTTGTGCAATTCTATCTAAAAGGGTAAAACCATTACCATCAGGTAGTTTTATGTCTAGAAGTACGATGTCAGCTGCATCTTGGTCTAAAACTTTGTGTGCTACCGCAAGATTTTCAGCCTCTATACTCTCATAACCTTTCTTGGAAAGTATTTTGGTTAGAAATTTTCTTGGAGTTGGCTCGTCTTCAACTATGAGTACAGTGGTCATTATACTTTTTCCTCTTGTATTGCAGCTGGTAGGACTATTGTGAATACTGTGCCAACTGTTGGCCAGCTTTGGACTTTTATTGTACCTCGATGTGCATTAACAATTCTTTGAGATATTGCGAGTCCTAGACCAGTGCCTGCTTGTCTGGTGGTAAAAAATGGGTCAAATATACGGTCTAGTACTTCGGGGCTCATACCGGGACCCGTATCTCCAATGTTAATTACAACATGTTTACCTCTTAGTTCTGATTGAGGCTTAGAAGGTTGTACGGTAATGGTAATAGCTCCTCCTTCTGGTTCCATTGCATGCATTGCATTCGAAATCAAGTTGGTTACTACCTGCTCTATTTGAACGTCATCTGCTAGTGCTAATGGTGTTGTAGAAACTGATTCAACTTCAATCGAAATATCTCTTCGCTGTAATCTTTCACGCCATCTATTTGCAAGTGCTTCCATGCAATCTTGCATAGAGGTCTGTTCAATTTTTAGTTCTGTAGGTTTTACGATTAATAATATGTCTTGCAGCAATCTGTTGATTCGAGTGGCTTCTTCAAGGATCGATTCGACGGGTTCCTGTAGAGGATCGGCGGATTTGAGTTGCATTTGGAGATATTGTAATCCTGTAGTGATACCATTGAGTGGATTACGTATTTCATGCGCGAATATAGCAGACAAATCTCCTAGTAGAGCTCGCTGTTCTAAGTGATGTGTTTTAGCTTCCATTGCCTTATGTTCACTATTATCCTTTATTGCTATCAGACCCCCAGCAACTTTTCTGTCATTATCGTAAATGGGTACTGCTCTAAGTAGTACGTGTATTTCTTTTCCATCTCTACGAATTAACGAAACTGAATGGCTAGTATATGTTTCTCGTTGTTCAAGTGCTTTTTGTATAGTACCTACCACTGGTGGTGATGCAACGAGTACATTGGAGATATGCATATCTTGGATTTCATCTAATTGGTATCCCAGTAGAGTCCCCGCAAGTGAATTTGCCCGTGATATATTACCTTCTGTACTGACAGAGAATATACCATCTCCAGTCGTCTCCATAAGAGTATGCCAATGCTGCTCTAACGTTTCAATTTCGCTTGTATGTACTACAGCTGATTTCCAGTATCCTCCGAGTTCTAATATTGCATTTAGAATTCGAGCGGCAATTGATAAGCGAATTGCGGTGGCGTCATCTATCAATTTACCTTTCCTAAATACGGCAACTAACATACCTGTACATGAGGCTTCATATCCTAAAGGTTGTACAAGTACCACTTCGTAGCCTTTTTTACGAGCTACTCTACCAAAAATAGACTGAGTCACAGAACCATTTTTCCATGTGAATAGGGTAGTTCCTATAGCATCATCTGTGGCAGCTATTGAGGGAGGGAAGACGTTGTCGGAGTTTGTTGTAGCTATTAGACCAAATCCCGGCTCTAATTCTGCAGTATATATAGCTACTTCTTCTGCATCTAATAATGATTTACAGATAGGGGTAGATAGCATTATATTGTCAGCACTTGGATTCTGCATTAGACCAGTGAGTGACTCCAGTGCAATAAAACGAGATGTGTCATTTTCCGTGATTGCGTTGCGAGGTGCTTCATCGTTTGCATCATATATAAAAATTAAAAGCAATTGCTCGTTATTATTACTCCTAAAGCATTGTAAGCTTAAGTTCTTTTTCTCGCCCGACCGGATGCGTATAGGCACATCACACGTTTTTGTTCGGGTTCCTAGAGGAGTTTCAACGATCGTGTTGACTAGATTGTCCAAATCGGTATAGTCGATCAGTGAGCTGAGGGTTAGTTTGCAAAGTTCTAATCTGGTATGACCTAGTATTTTGACTGATTTTAGATTGGCATCGACAATTTTGCCCTTAGGTAGGGTAACGACTAGAAATGCCTGATTGATGTTTTCATGTAATAGTTGATATTTATCGGATGTTCGGGACGTAGAGAGAAAGGACAACAAAGATGAGGAGGATCTATTTTCGTAGGAAGGGGCCGTCATTACACGGCTCTGGGTATTTGTCGCGCTCTTAGGTTGGCAGGTAGAATTCCAAGCATTGATCTGTATTTTGCGACAGTTCGGCGAGCAACCTTATAGCCATGGTCCACTAGTTTATGTGCTACTTGTTCATCTGTCATGGCAGTTGTTTCATCATCAATAATTGTTTGTACGGCAGCCCTAATTGCTAGTGATCGATCAAAGAATGTAGACAAGGGTATTATACGCCCATTTGGCAGGGCTATGGTTTTATTTGCCACAGCACGTGAAATTGTCGATTCGTGTAAATCTAGTTCGATTGCTAGTGCCGCACGCGTCATTGGAATTAAGTCTTTGTCAGTCCCGAGGATAAATTTAGGCTGGCGTTTAACAATTAGTTTTACAATTCGTTTCATAGCATTATCGCGTTGGCGCATGCATTTAACGAACAATGCCGCGCGTTCTAAGTAAGCAGACCACTCATCTTTTTTCTCAGGATCTTCGATTTTGTTCACCATAGCTCTTACTGAAGAGCTGACGCGAAGCCATCCTTGCGCAGCTGAGAATACTTGGACAACAAGAGGCCCATCCTGTTTATGTGGGTTCTTAATGACTTCCACGTCGGGACGGAAATATCGTCCGGTGGCATTTGCGGCATTATTCCAGTGTGACTGTGCAGGATATGGGGATAGATTGCGTTTTATAAATTGAGCAGCCGATCTGACGGTTTGCACTGAAACATTGCATTTTCTTGCTATTGTTTCGAAATCCCGCTTTCCGAGTTGTTCCCAGTAATTAGTAAGAAGGTTGTGCGCTAGAGGATGTGTTTTGCCATCTTGCTCAAGCATATCTAGTTGAATAAGAAGGCATTCCATAACGTCTTGAGAGGCAACTCCAATAGGGTCAACTCTTTTGATTAGCTCTATTACATCCTTTGTTTTTTGTAGACTAACACGGAGATATGATGCGATTTCAGCTGGATGGTCTATTAAAAATCCATGTTCATCAAGTCTTGCCAATATGTGCTCTGCAATTTTTCGTTCTTTAGAGCTAATTGAAGGTGCTACTTGTTTGAGTATATGTTCGGACAATGTCTCGGGATCCTTCAATTTGTTGTCAGTAGAGTAATATTCATCATATTCCTCATTGCTATAAGTTTTGGTTGACCTTGGGGCAACGTAAACAATAGGCCCACTACCGTTTAATCGGTTTAAACAGACCTGGCACGGATATGAGGGGATAATCTGTTTGCAGTCAGGGCATCGACATTCTTCTGTCATTTCTAGCGCTGGATTTTCACTAATTTCGTTTGCTAATTCTGTATCGAGCTCATTGCATGTCTTTTCTAAAAGTTGCATTGTGCGTGTTAAGTGGGCAGCTGGCATCTGCTTCGTGCTTGCGCCCTGGTATTGTCCGATTTTGGTTATAATCGTAGGCATTAGATTGACCTCAGATGACTAATATCAGTTTAGCATACGTGCGTGTACGTTGCAAGAAGTGTGCCAGACTATAAATAAAATACTATATATGCAATATTGGAGAATAGGGGAGATTGGATAATATGATGTCTAAGGTGTTGACAGTGGTAGGAGGTGGCTTGGCGGGTACTGAAGCAGCATGGCAAGCGGCAAATAGAGGGGTAAAAGTTCAGTTGTATGAGATGAGACCTGAAAGTTCAACTGGTGCTCATACGGGAGGTTTCCTAGCCGAGCTTGTTTGTTCGAATTCATTGGGGTCTAAATTGGCTGATAGAGCATCAGGAGTTCTAAAGGATGAGATGCGGAAGTTAGGATCGTTGCTTATTGCATGCGCTGATGCTAATGCGGTTCCGGCAGGTAACGCATTAGCAGTGGATCGAGAGGCATTCGCAAAGATGGTAACAGATAGGATTGAGAATCACTCCAATATTGAGGTTGTTAGATCTGAAAAGAGGACGATACCGTCTGGGGTTACAATTATAGCTAGTGGGCCGCTTAGTTCGGCATCGATTTGTGACAGTTTGTCCAGTTTGCTTGGTACCGATCATTTATACTTTTATGACGCAATTTCACCTATAGTTTATGCCGATACCATAGATATGAGTGTGGCGTTTGAAGCGTCCCGTTACCAGAAAAATGGTGATACTAACGGTGATTATATCAATTGCCCAATGAACAATGCAGAATACGATCGATTTGTAAAAGCTTTGTTGGAAGCAGATAGGATTCCGTTGCGAGACTTTGAAAAAGATATTGAATCAGGAGTTCGCGCTGGTGCGCATCGTTTCTTTGAAGGATGTCTGCCAATCGAGATATTAGCTGAACGTGGACATGATGCTCTTGCTTATGGGCCAATGCGGCCAGTAGGAATATATTCCCCTTATGATGACAAGAGGCCCTATGCTGTTGTGCAGTTACGGCGGGATAACTTGGCTGGTACGCTATATAATATTGTTGGGTTTCAAACTAATTTGAAATGGCCTGAGCAAAAGGAGGTCTTGCGTATGATACCCGGATTAGGCCAGGCTAGATTTGCGAGATATGGCATGATGCATAGAAACACATTTCTCAATGCTCCAACTGTGCTTAATGAATCTTTGCAGAGTGTTGTACGCCCCAACTTGTTTTTTGCAGGACAGATAACCGGAGTAGAGGGATATGCAGGAAACATAGCTACTGGTTTATTGGCCGGAATAAACGTGACTAAGCTAATGAATGATGAAGGGCTCTTAGTGTTGCCAAGAACTTCTATGATGGGGGCATTATGTCATTACGTTGCAAATGCAGATTCAGATACTTTCCAGCCTATGAAAGCTAATTTCGGTCTGTTTCCAGCTCTAGAACCTCCCCGCGACAAAAGAAAGTGGTCAAAGCGGGAAAGGTATAGACTTTATTCTGAAAGAGCGCTAAATGCAATCGAAAATTTGAAGGTTAGAATGAAGTTAGATCCACTATAGCCCTGACACTGTTTTGTTAGCTAAGTAATCTACTACATTGTGTAAAGCAACATCATGGTTCATATTGTTATCTTTTAAAGATTGTTCGTAAACAGCTATTTGTTGTATTGCGCTAGTACCTCGGTCAACTATATTTTCTATATGCTGTACTTCTTTTCTGGAATTTAGGTTATCAAGTACAGGGTCGACAATTTCTATAATTTCTTGAGCCAAACGACTGAAGTTGATTTGCTGACCTATTCCAAAATCAATCAATTTGCCTTGGGTGCCATAGCGAACTGCACGCCATTTGTTTTCTGTTATGTGATGTTGTCGATATGTTCTCCAGCTCTGATTGTTGCTTCGAAGTTTCAAGAGAGTTGCAATTATTGCCTGTATTAGCGCAGCGATTGCTACGGTATCATTTATATCTGTGCATACGTCAGAAATACGAATTTCAAGTGTTCCAAATTTTGGGTGTGGACGGATATCCCACCATATTTTTGTTGCATCATATTTGTTATTGTCATCTTGGTCAAGTGAACCAGCTTGTCCCAAAAGATCTACATATTGCTCATACTCTCCATGCGATTGAAACGATGGGGGTATGCCTGAGCGAGGCATCATTTCAAAAACTACGCTCCGATATGACATCAGACCAGTATTGCGTCCTTGCCAAAATGGTGAGCTGGAACTAAGTGCTAGTATATGTGGCAGGAAATATCGCATTTGATTCATAATTTCTATCATAATGTTTTTATTCCTAGACCCCTCTCCAAATCCGACATGGATATGCATTCCAAAGACAAGTAGCTGTTCGGCTACTGATCGAAAATCGTCGAGCAATTTGCTGTAACGATCTCCCTGCATAATATTTTGGTCGGACCATTTTGCAAATGGGTGAGTACTAGCTGCTACAATTCGCAACCCATCCTTTTGTGCTATATCACGCGCTATTCCTCGCATCCTAATGATCTCATTGTGCAACTCACTTATGTCATTGCAAATGTGGCTGGACATCTCTAGTTGACTTTCCATCAATTCGGGTTTCAGTCCAGATGGGGTCATTACACGGTGGTCACCTTCTAGGTATTGACTCATGTACGAATGTAAATCACGTGTTACGGGATGAACAATTTGATACTCTTCTTCAATGCCTAAAGTTAAGGGTATATCTTTGAACATGAGGATGATTTGGATTATTTCAAATTATTTTAATTTGTTGCTCTTAATTTGTTGCTTTGTTGCTCTATTGTTTAACGTGAGAGCAATTATCTGATAGTTTATCATGCTGAGGTAAAATACACTATATGACTAAGATGGCTCTTATTCCGACTTCAGTGTTAATACCAAGAGTATTGTTAGTAGGGGTTGAATTACGTAGTGCCTCATCTATTTTAACTATTCATGACTCACTAGACGAACTTGAGCAATTAGCCAATAGTGCTGGAATGTCCGTTGTGGGACGTATATATCAGAAACTTACTGTACCAAATTCATCTACATATATTGGTGCCGGCAAAATTACTGAATTGATTGATTTAATAGAAACAACAGCTGCTGATATGGTTTTGTTTGACTCTGAACTCTCACCGCGTCACCAAAGAGAATTAGAAAAAATAGTGGGTGATAACACTCAAATTTTAGATCGCACAGCATTGATTCTTCATATCTTTGCTAGTAATGCTAATACCAGAGAGGGTGGGTTGCAGGTGGAGTTGGCACAGTATGAGTACAGATTGCCCAGACTCACGCGACAATGGAAGCATCTAGCCAGACAAGCTGGTGGGGCATCAGGACGTACTGGCTCTATAGGTGGTGTTGGTTTGCGTGGGCCTGGCGAGAAACAGTTGGAGGTTGACCGTCGTGAGATAACCAGACGGATAACAAAATTGAAGAAAGAACTGCAAAAAGTTAGGGCACATCGCTCTCACCATAGGAAAAGGCGTAAGACTTCTAAGGTGCCTGTAGTGTCTATGGTAGGTTACACTAATACAGGCAAATCTACATTGTTAAGTAGATTAAGTGATACAAATATTCTAATAGCTGATAGACTTTTTTCTACACTTGATCCTACGATTCGCAAAATTGCTTGGCCGGGTGGACGTTCATTTCTTTTAACCGATACTGTTGGCTTCATACAGAAATTACCTTCCACAGTAATAGCTGCTTTTAGGGCGACGTTGGAGGAAATCGTTGAGGCTGATTTGTTATTGCATGTAATCGATGTTACGCATAGGTGTTGCATTGAACAAGCTCATGTAGTGATGAGCACTCTTGATGATATTGGTGTTTCTAGCATACCGATAATAACGGTACTGAATAAAATTGACTTGCTAATTGATATGAAACTACCTGACAAAATTTATAAGGAATTTCCAGATGCCTTGCCCATTTCTGGGATATCAGGTTATGGCATAGCACAACTTGTCGCGTCTGTACAAAGACATTTGAGTGCGTCTTTAGTAGAAATGACCGTAAGTTTGCCATACAGAAATGGGAATCTTATTTCTATCTTCCATCAGTATGGTACTGCTGTAAATGCTATGCATGGAGAAGAATCAGTAAAATTAAGTGGCGCGCTACCTATGAGCATAGCTCGAAAATTCTGGGATTATAGATGCCAATGAGTTATTGTTCTATACGCTGCGTAAAAGGAAATAAAACGCTAGGCCGCACACTGCTGTAAAGATGATATATCGTACTAAGCTCATCAATCCTCTGCCCAGAGAGTAGAATATGTTCATTGCTTTTATGGGCTGAATAGTGGATATATGCCTGCTAGGTGTGGTGCTCATATAGGTTCTGTTGGTTGATTTATCTTCCATAACTTGCCACCATGTTGTCTCTAATTACAGTTTGTGTTTTAGCAACAACAGTGTGGTGCAATTTCTGCGCCATTTTCTGGACAAGCATGTTACGGATTGATTGAGATATCAAAAAACCATAAATTATTGCCCAATAATTGCGTATAGGCATCTCCAAGCGTAAGGCTAACTTATTTATATCTGTAGGGTGGCGGCTGTATATTTATCAGTTATCGAAAATTTTGTGGTATCCCCGATCTAAATCATCGTCTGTTAGGTGGGCATAACGTTGCGTTATGGCGATACTTTTGTGTCGAGCTAACTCCTGGGCTAGTTTAAGGTTGCCACCTGAGCCGCGAAGGACGATTGTAACAAAATAGTGCCTGAATGAGTGTGGTGTAATTGAACCAATAAATGAGGGTCCGAGCGCGTACTTTACCCAACGATTTATAATATTTCTGGCACCCACAGTTTTAATGGGTAATGTTTTGGATCCACTTCCTAAGTCGTGGCGGGCAAATATTGGCAAGCTCGTTAGGGCACGGCCAGTAGCACCGTCAAGAGTTGCTCGTGCGTTGAGATAGTTCACTATAGATTGATGAGATCGACTTGAGAATCTGACTATGCTTTCACGGCCTCCCTTAATGATCACTATTGCCTGCCGCTCGTTTCGGTCATACTGGCCACGAGTAAGGCTACAAGCTTCGCTAATACGTAATCCGGTATCTGCTAAGGTTAGTATGAATGCTTTGTCACGTAGTGTTCGTAAAGTAGCTCGGTCGTCATCTTGTGGTAATCGGGCTGCGGTAATTACTGCTTGTATTAGTTTTTCTATGTTCTCGCGTGGGAATTGAGGCAATTTTAACGGTACACGTCTTTGTCTACGGCGTATAAGAGCTCTTACTCTGGGTAAATTAAGTTCAAGCTCGTACTCAGAGGCCAAAAACTCATAAAATCCGACTACTGCTGTTAGATAAAGTTGTTCGGTAGCTGGAGAGTAATTACGTAGTTCAGTAATAAAATCAATTATCCAGGATTCACTGCAGGATGCAATTGTCGTAGTATCTACGTCAATGTTATTGTTGGTTAGTAAACAAACAAACTTTGTTATTGCCTGGCTGTATGATCGGGCTGTATTTTGACTGCGGCTTTCAGATATAACACGTCTATACTGGTCGATAGCATTTTGTAGCGAAACATCATTGATATTTTGTATCATAATATGGTGGTTATAATAACACTTATCACAACCATACGCAAGTGATTGCACACCCGTCTGGCTAACGAATATGTACGTTAGTTCTGTAATATAAGTAATTGTGTGGGTTTTGCTGTAAAATCTGTTGCAAAATAGTTGTTCTCTAGCTCCAAAATAATCTGAGTAACGTAAAACTTGTATGAAATTGTTTAAATCTTTGGTTAAAATTTTTTTACGGAAAGTGGTTTCAACAGTATTCAAACCACTATTAACAACGAAACTTGTTCGATTGTGTTTACAACAAGCTTATTTGCCAAACAATTTGCGGCAGCTTCTCTTATGGCCTTTGACCACTCATCTACTACCGCCAGAGTACACAGAAGACATTGAATTAGTAAATGGTATTGTTATGAAAGTGGGCCTTGAAGACATGGTAAATCGGTTTTTGCTTTACTACTCGGGTATAGTGGAATTGTGCTGGGAGCCTCAGACAGCTAGATTAGCCTTACAATTGATTGACAATGATGATGTTGTTATCATAGGAGGCGCTCATATTGGATATCACACATCTCTTATTTGCGAAAATTTGGTCAAATTTCATGGTCATGGTCAAGTACATGCGTTTGAACCTTACCCTACATATTTCAATCGACTTTCTGTTACTAAGACTATGAATGCTTACGACAATTTATATCCACATCAGTGTGCTCTGGGAAATAAGAATACAAACAAGGTGCGTCTATATATTTCTAAATTACCGCCCTCCACTATCAATGAGTCGGATATTTATGATGATTCCTTTGAAGACGTGGATTGTATTGCGTTGGACGATTTCGTAGTTGATTTAGGTATATCTGAAGTAGCATTGCTTTTTCTTGACATTGAAGGTGCTGAACTTGAAGCTCTCAAAGGAGCTACTAACCTTCTATCTCAAAAGAATGGACCTGATATTATCTTCGAAGTGAATCCGCAAATGATTGCGCAAGGCAGTGGACATCAGGATGATACTTATAATTACATAGTAGACTTGGGATATGATGTGTTCGTTATTCGTGATGATTATAGAGCTAATCTAGAACCTGTACGTGATTATCCTTCTAAGAAAATTGAACTTGTTTCTATTAGTGATATTCAGTCCTTACAAGTACTTGGAGAAAATATGAAATTCTACAATATGTATGCTACAAAACATCCCAAAAAGCTTGATGTGCTAGACGTCATTCTACTATCTTGTGAAACATGTTCTTCATTTGCTTACTAAAAAGTTAACTGTTGGATTTATTCGGGCTGCGCGCGCAAAACTACTAATCATACTTAGCTTTAGAAGAAGCATGTAATTGTCGTGCCATTACCAAAGCTGCATCGCGGTCAAGCACTTCACCTGCGGCTTGTGCTTCGGTTATTTGTTGCAGTATTGCTCCAATCTCTTGTCCAGGATTATATCCAAATTCCTGTATAAGATCATTTCCATTGATAATGTCTTGCGGTCGGATAAGCTGGTCATATCGATCGAAATAGCCGTCTAAAAGAGCAAACATAGCGGCAAGCTTTCTCTCCCATAGTTCATGTGGTATTTGTGGGCCATATTTTGATAGTATTTCAGCTAGTGTTAACAAACCCATTTCGATTCCCACAGTGCTGTTCTTGCGAAAATATGTGTGTATAGATCGAGCTCTAGTAGATGAAATACTATCAGCTTGTGTTGATTTGTGCTTTCTAATAAGACTATCCGCTGCAATTGATAGGCTTTCTGGGAGGTCTTCTATTATAGTCATTGCAGATATCATCGTGCATTCCGATTTACTTAGTTTTAACAGATTGACTAGCTTTTTACGCTCAGATGATACTGATAGTGAGCGCAAAAGAACTGCTACATACATTAGTTGATAGCGTCGTCTTCTATTGCTCTTGTCAGAGACTGTTTCTGATAGGTACTTTTCCAATTCTGGTCTAAATTGTCCTGCTGTTGATGCAAACAAACCCAATGCGTATTCACAGGCAGCATCCGGTGTTTTTTTAGGTAATATTATTGCCACTAACGATTCGAGAGCACGCAACTTAGATAAAGCTTGTTCTACATTATTATTATCCCAGTCGACAAGAATATAACGCATCATATTTAGGTGAGACAACAAATGGATTGCTTGCACTGGGCTCTTGCTAGAGAGGCATCGCATGAACTCATCGCGTACACGTTCTGTCGAAACTTGGCCTAATCTTTCAACGTGTTTACGAATTGCTGTTCTCGTGTTACGTTTAATTGCGAAGCCTGTTTGTACTGCTATTCTTATAGCTCGTATTAATCTTATAGGATCATCTGTGAAAGATTGTTCCGATACCATGCGTATCTCCTTTCTAAGAATATCGTCGAGACCTCCTGTAGGGTCGATGATCTGTTTTGGGTTTTGGCATCGCATAGCAATCGCGTTAATGGTGAAATCTCTTGACAGCATATCGGATTCAATTCCATTGTGATGCAAGCACGATATGTCTATTACAGTTCTAGCTTCGTTACGGAGAAGTACACGCCCGACTCCTCTTTTAGCATCAAGTGTGAAGTAGTCGGCATTTAGCTCATCAGCAAGATATCGCGCGCATGCAATGGCATTTCCTTGAATAACGAAATCTAAATCAATAACTGGATTATTGAGAATTGTTGCACGTATAGCGCCACCTACTAACCATATGTTAGCAAAATCATCTTTTTTGAAGTTTTTTGAAACTTGATGATATATATCTGGCAAGCGTATATCAGTTGGAATGGATTTTAATGAGTTCATTAACGGCACAGTTATAAGTTGGTTGTTATTCTTTGGAGTATCAGCTTTGTTGTTATTTGCGTGCTACACCAATGTATGGTAGATTGCGCCAGTGGCCATCTTGATCATCTAGTCCATAACCTACTACAAATTTATCCGGAATTTGAAACCCTACATAGTCGATATTTACTTCGACCTCACGGCGTTCGTGTTTGTCTAAAAGTGTACAAACTCGTAAACTTCTTGGTGAACGACTATTAAGCAGTTCGAGTACTTGTCTAAGCGTATAACCAGTATCTACTATATCTTCAACTAAGAGTACGTTCATATCCTCTATATCAGTAAGTAAGTCCATTGTAATCCGTACTCTTCCTTCCGATTTAGTTCTGCCATCTATGTATGATGAAACTGCCATAAAGTCAATAAGATGAGGTATTGGAATATTTCGCATTAAGTCTGTTAGAAAGACTACCCCACCCCTCAAAATACACACCATCAGCAGGTCTTGATTTTGATAATCTCTTGTAATGTCTTTAGCCAATTCGGTAATACGTGTTTGTAGAGTTTTAGGGTCAATTAGTGTATCAATATCATTGTTAGTGACCGTGTATAGTAGTGGATTGTCCATTTTGTAGATATTTAATGCAGTCTAGATATTTTTGTGTGGTACATCATGATGTATACGACATCGTGCTTCATAGCTTTCGCTCCCACCAACTGCTACAGTCGGTTCTTCAAAATATGCTGGTCTACCATCTATCATTCTTTGAGTACGAGATGCATCCTTTCCACATACAACGCATATAGCGTGTAGCTTACTAACCTGTTCGGCCAGCGCTAAGATTATTGGCATTGGACCAAAAGGGTCTCCGCGAAAATCTTGATCAAGACCAGCCACTATCACGCGGATACCTTGACTAGCCAATATAGTGCATACTTCTGTTAGCCCGTCATCAAAGAATTGAGCCTCGTCGACTGCAACAACATTGGTTTTGTCATCCAGTTTTTCTAGTATTTCTGTGCTACTGTCAACTGGTGTTGCCGTGAAATTAGCACCTGCATGCGAGGTTACTTTGTCTGTCCCGTATCGGTGGTCAAGCTTAGGTTTGAAAACTTGGACATTCTGTTTTGCAATAGTAGCACGCCTAATTCTACGCAAAAGTTCCTCTGTTTTGCCACTAAACATGGATCCAGTGACGACCTCAACCCATCCATTGTTATCAGATATATATGTGTTCATTTTACGTAACTTTAATGTATAAAAATTGTTTAGTTATATAGCGATTATACAGTAACACTGTAATCAAAGTAATGTATAATGTCTTGGTTGTTGGAATTGTCGGGATACTAGGAGGTAGAGAATGGCATCAGTAACATACCAAAACGTCACTAAGGATTTCGGAGAGGTGATTGCAGTTAACGATCTTTCAATCCATGTAGAGGATCAGGAATTTCTTGTTCTAGTGGGTCCTTCAGGTTGTGGCAAAACCACTGCTTTGAGACTTTTAGCAGGTCTTGAGGAAACAACAGGTGGAACTATTTCAATTGGTGATAGAGTCGTCAATGAAGTAGCTCCTAAAGATCGAGATATTGCGATGGTTTTTCAATCATATGCGTTGTACCCGCACATGACCGTATTTGACAATATGGCGTTCGGTCTAAAACTTCGCAAAGTACCAAAACCGGAAATTAAGGAAAGAGTAACTGCTGCAGCTGAGATTTTGGGTATTGAGATGTTAATGAACCGTAAGCCTAAACAATTATCAGGTGGTCAACGGCAACGCGTTGCGGTGGGCCGGGCAATTGTCCGTGATCCGGCAGTTTTCTTGTTTGATGAGCCATTATCAAATCTTGATGCTAAATTAAGAGTTCAGACAAGAGCGGAGATATCGAAATTACATCAAAGATTGCAATCTACTTTCATTTATGTTACACATGATCAAGTTGAAGCTATGACAATGGCAACACGAATAGCAGTTATGAGCGATGGTATATTGCAACAGATTGATAGTCCACAAGAACTTTATGACAACCCAACCAACATGTTTGTCGCAGGCTTTATAGGTTCACCAAGCATGAATTTTGGGGAAGCCAAGATAGCTAAAATGAATGGGGACATAATAGTAGATACAGGCGATACTGCATTGACGGTTCCTAGTGAGCAAAGAGATGTGTATGCAAATCATATAGGGAACGAAGTTGTATATGGTCTTCGTCCAGAAGATATACATGATCCTAAATTTACTCCACCTGGCGTAACAAACCAATCTCTTATTGAGGCAAAAGTTGATGTCATGGAGATGATGGGCAACGAAGTCTTTCTTTATCTGAAAGTTAGTGATAGCACCATGATTGCGAGAGTTGATCCACGTACTGACTATAAGGTTGGAGATACAGTGCAAGTTGCAGGCAATACAGACAACTTGCATATCTTTGATAAAGCTACTGAGATCGCAATACGCTAATTTATTTGTCACTAGATATTTTGAGTTGGAATCTTCAAGGGTAGGCAATAGCCTACCCTTAACTTTAACTTAATGGGTGCCTGTAATGACCATAATTGATTCGTTAGTCAAAACTAATAATACCAAAATAATTATGTTGGTATTGGATGGGCTTGGCGGACTTCCGAATGATTTCAATGGTAAGACTGAGCTAGAACAAGCTGTTACTCCACACTTAGATAATATTGCTAAAGAAGGTGTCTTGGGTCAAGTAATTCCTGTACAAACAGGAGTTACACCAGGTTCTGGTCCTGCGCACTTGGCCTTGTTTGGTTATGATCCATTGAATGTGGATATTGGGCGCGGCATATTAGAAGCATATGGTGTAGGGATGCAAGTAAGGGAAAAAGATGTAGCCATCCGCGGCAATTTTTGTACAGTTGACAAGAATGGAATAGTGACTGATCGCAGGGCTGGAAGGATTACTGATGAGATGGCTAAGCCATTGGTCAAACTTTTAGCAGAAATCAAAATTGATGGCTTAAGCATTGATATTCGTCATGTGAATCAATATAGATTCGCAATGGTCTTGCGTGGCGACGGTTTAAGTGCTAATTTAGACGATACTGATCCGCAAGAAATTGGAGTGCGTACACTCGATCCTAAACCTAACTCAGAAAGCGCAAAGCACACTGCAGACCTTATAAAAAAGTGGATTGTAGAGGCGCGTCAAGTGCTTGGTGGTTACGAAAATGCTAACATGGTGACTCTGCGCGGATATTCGCATAATCCAGGATTAAAGTCGTTCGGCGAACGTTATCAGCTTTCTGCTGGTTGTGTAGCAGTATATCCGATGTATAGAGGTATAGCGAGATTGGTTGGGATGGAAACCATTGAGTTTGATGGTGTGAGCCCTGTAGATCAATTTAGTACTGGAAAAAGAGTAATTAATAGCAATGATTATGACTTTCTGTTTGTGCATGTCAAACAAACTGATAGTTATGGCGAAGATGGTAATTATGATAAAAAAGTAAACGCAATTGAGGAAGTAGATAAAGCCATATCAACCTTGATGCAAGCCAACCCCGATGTACTAGTTGTTACGGGAGATCACTCTACTCCTTCAAGAATGCAGGCGCATTCATGGCATCCAGTACCTTTTTTGCTATGGGCTCCAGAAACAGTGAGGCAAGATCAGGCAAACCAATTTGGGGAGACGGAATGTTTGTCAGGTGGTCTCGGTACTATGCACGCAAAGGACATAATGTCTATGATCCTAGCTCATTCAGGCAGATTAAAGAAATATGGCGCCTAGGTAAACCTAGCAGCCCACCATAGTAGCACACCTTCAAATAATGATGCTCCTGCTATGTAAGTTGCAACATCAGACCAAAATTTTGGTGGGAATAGTCGTATTAGCATATCAGTGTAGCTAAATGTCCAGGTTCCAGATTCGAAAAACATTTGATGGAAAGTCGTAAAAAAACTATCGAAATTAATTAATATATACGCTAGTAGGCAAATGATACTCACAACAATAATTCCAGCTCCATAACTCAATGATTTCTTGATGATAATATCAGTATTAGGCTTCAAACCTAACCATACAAATGCACTGATTACCATAAAAACAGATAACCTCCATAATCCGAGCGCTCTTCCCACGACAAGTTTCACATCTTTCATATGACGCAGCTCACGTTCCGTGTATAGAGGATTTCCATTAATATCTCGGTCTTGAGTTAAATATGATATGTCGGATGAATTGACTAAGTACATTATGGCTCGATTAGCCAATTTTAGTCGCGTTTGATTGTCCATTCCCTGAGGATCCGTTGGAAATCCTGCCCTACTATATTCGTATTGTGGGAACCACGGATTAATAAAAATACGTAAATTGCTTAGTACAACCGCAAACGGCAAGAATAGTATAAGAATTGACGACAGAATTGAATTTGACATGTGTTTTTTTGTTTTATTGGTTAATGTTCGTGGTATTTTATGCCTATACGCATTATAGTAAGTGCACGAACTAAGCTATTGCCTCATTTCTTAGTATTTAGCCTACATAGATTTAGTGGTATTTAATGCCTAAAATGGCGTTTTCCCGTGTGTATCATTGCCATTCCACGTTGGTTCACAACGTCTAGTACTTCACCATCTCTAATTG
>MDTE01096315.1_pt1 | contig 80167 bp, 76 predicted proteins | sample 811231 | NCBI WGS metagenome assembly MDTE01 (sample SAMN05326651, study PRJNA326480) | marine metagenome | isolation source: seawater | place: Indian Ocean: Red Sea | collected 2010 | reverse complement strand
TGCCGGGGTGGCTTCAGCCGCCGGGGTTGTTGCGACTGCCGGGGTGGCTTCAGCCGCCGGAGTTGTTTCGGCTGCCGGCATTTCCGCAGCCCGGATAACCTCAAGCCTCACCAGCGATAGAATTGCCTCGGCAACAACTACAGCTTCTGCACGAACGTGTGCATTGAGCGCCACGCCATCAAGAGAAACCGACCCGTCATGGCGCATTGGCACGCCAGAAACAATCACATATTCAGACGTATGTTCATTCAAATAGCCAGTAACAATCACCGTACTGCCTCTTGGATCAACCACAGGCACCACGGGTACCGGAGCAGGTAACGGTGAAGGTGCACCGGTTGGAGTTGGGATTGGGGTTTCACGAGATTCTGGCGTCGGAGTAGCAGCGACCTGGTTCAATGGCTGCTTACTCGCAACAGTGATCGGTGCATATTCCAAGATTTGCCCGCTCAACACATGACTTAAGCCAACCTGAACCGACGCACGCACCTCAGCAATTTGCTTGTTTACCTCTGGAGGTATCTCCATGTTTGGAGAATCAGGTCTCACCAGCTTTTCGATTCGGGCATCATGGTCGGCAAGCCTGTCACGATAGTTGTCAGCGGCCTGCACAACTTTTTCATTGCCCTGAGCAGAGCCAGTTGTAACCGCGCCTAGTACATCAACACCCTTGCGTACAACTTCCTGATAGGCGGTACTGGCACGTTCAGCAGCTCCGGCATACCCAGCGTCAACCGACGCTTCAATTTCCCGGAACCGTTGCTCAGCAGTATCTAAGTACAGGAATGCCTTATCTTCGGTCGGGGCCAAGCCGACCCGTAGTTCTTCCAGGGTCAATCGATATCCATATAGCGCGCTTTCGGGTCCGCTATTAACAGCCGCAAGCGTGACACCGCCGTAGGCGATGATCGCAACCGCAAAAGCCGACACCATTCCAGCTACCCGAGCAGGCAAAAACCTTGGCAGCATCGACGAAAGATGATCCCAGACATTGCTGGTTGTAGGAATTCCGGAGCCTCGCGCCTTGAACCGCTGGAGTTCCTCGTCAATCAAGCGGGAACCACGGTCAACAGCAGCCTGCTCAAGGGGATGCGGATCGAGCGCCTCAAGATCGAGAGCGAGAATCAGGAGACGCCGAAGTTGTGGGCTGTGCTCTGGGTGATCAGCCACGCACTGATCAAGCGTCGCCTCACCACGGCGAAGCCTATCGAGTGCAGTGTCAAAAGCGGACTGGATATCCATTCTCAGTCTGTATCCTCAGCCATAACGTCCCGAAGCGAACTAATCGCTCTAAATTGCAACGCACGAATCGCCTCCTCGTTACGATCCATTCGCTCTGCAACTTCTCTATGGCTCATGCCCATACCAAATCGAAGTATCAAAACCTCGCGTTGATCTTCGGTTAACACCTGCATCGCGACCTGCAGTTCCTCGCGACGAGCCAATGATTCGAAATGGGCATCGAGCGTCTCTCCACGTTCAGTGGCCAACGCCTCATCCAGCGGTACCGTGTCTCGTTTAGCTCGCCAATTGTCAACAACGACATTCTTGGCAATACGAAAAATCCAAGCGTTGAACTGTGGCACCGAGTGGTGCTGATAGCGACCGATTGCCTGCATTGCCCGAAGAAAAACCTGATTGGTTATATCCTCAGCAAGCACACGGTCATTGATTTGGTATGCAACGTAACGATGTATTCGAGTCACGTACAACCGGTATAGTTCCCCGAACGCTGTGCGATCAAGGTTGGAGGCGAGCCGTATCAACTCGTCAACACGCTCTTCGCTCGGTTCTGGATTCAACGTCAAAACAGGGGCGGTCCTCGTACAACATCAACGGCGCACATCCCTAACACGTTACGAACGATACTCATCTCTAAGAATTTCTTCATTCAGAAAACCATTCGCTCTTCAAACCATTGCCGTGTCCTATCTATTCCATCTGACAACGGAGTCTTTGCCGACCAATCCAGAAGCTCCGCAGCGACCGACGCATCACCAACATACCGCTCCACCTCGGAACGACCATGCGGATGTGCGACATGTCGAACATTGCCCGTGCCTCCATCCACTATGTGCGCAAGATCCTCAATGCTAGTCTCCACCCCGGTCGCAAGATTAATGGTCTGTGCGATCGCGCGATCGGCCGCTGCTGCCACAATGCCGTGAGCAGCATCCTCAACAAAAATAAAGTCCCGTGTCTGTAACCCGGTGCCATGTAATTCGATCGGCTGCTGAATCAAGGCAGATCTAATAAACCGAGCCACAACTCCTCCTTCAAGATCGTCCCGCTGCCAAGGGCCATACACGTTGAAGGGTCGAACTATTGTCTGCCGTAACTGGAAAGCATGCTCATAACCAATCGCCAAATCATCAGCCGCAAGCTTGGACGCTGCGTATGGTGATACCGGCCTAGTCGTCGCCTTCTCGTCCAGCGGTTTCTCAGCAGAACCGTAAACGTGGCATGTGCTGACCAGAACTATTCGCAGATCGGCTCCTCGGGCAGCCTCTAGCACATTTAAAGTCCCGAGCACATTTGTACGTGCTCCCTCAGCTGGGGCCGACACACTCGTGCCGACTGCGACGGAAGCTGCAAGATGAAAAATTGTGTCCACACCTGCAAGGTTGTCTCCAAGAGTTGTCCTGTTGGCAACATCTCCCTGAATTAAACCTAGATATCCCGGACATCCGCTGAACTCTTGCAAGCCATCAGCTGATGCCCGAGACAAATCGTCGACAACTCGAACCGTGGCACCATCATTTAACAGCCGGCTAACCACATGGCGGCCGATAAACCCAGCCCCACCTGTAACAAGCGCATTCACTGATCTATCGCCCGTAACCATTCCAATGTGCGGCGCACTCCATCTTCAAATGGGGTTCTCGGAACCCAGCCGGTTACCGCACGAATTCGACTAGCGTCTGCACAAAGCGCGGGCAAATCGGCAGGTCGGCCCGGGACATCCACAATCTCACTCGCTGACTTGCTTAGTGAGACTACTGTCTGGGCAACTTCCCGAATCGAGGTTTCTTGGCCCGTTCCGATGTTGAAAGTAGATCCAGCCAAAACCTTACCCTTCTCGATCACTCGCACATATGCGTCCACCGCATCCTCTACAAACATGAAATCTCGGGTTTGGTGACCGCCGTTCTCAAGCTGTAATGGCTCTCCAAGAAGAGCGCGTCGCGCGAACGTGACAAGCACGGCAGCATGTCCATCGATGTTTTGGTGGGGACCAAAAGTGTTGAAGTTACGGATCACCACTACCGGGTGCCCCCACCAACGATGTAAAGCCATGCAGTGCATCTCGGAGGCAGCCTTAGTAGCCGCATAGACCGTAACCGGATGCAAGGGATGGTCTTCGCTCATCGGGACCCGAACCGGTACCCCATACACCTCTGGCGAGGAGGCATAGATCAGCAATGGTGGATTGGCCATACCAGCAATCGCGTGAGCGAATCGAAACGTGCCAATCTCGTTGTTTTGAAAGTAGCCATGAGGATCGTCCATAGACTCTGGAACCGAGATACGAGCTGCAAAATGCACAACAACCTCCGGCGACCATCGCTCTAATTCGTCAGTCGTTAACTCGGCATAGTCGCGTTGAACCACCTCAATCGCCCAGCCCTCATGTGAGATAGCAGCAAGCGGATTTTCACCAGGAAAATTTCGAGAGAAGTCATCGACGGCAATAATGGATACTTCCGGCTGTCCATCGAGCAGGCGACGAATCAGCGCCGTGCCATACATGCCTGCCGCCCCAGTGATCAGTGCGCGCATGAACAATCATCTCCAGATAAGGTGGCTCGCGAGACTAGAACATGAAATGCTGCATTCGCGACGTACAAAGTATAGAGAGCGTCGAGCATTTGGGCAGAGTCCTTAGTTCTTCTGTTCGGTCACGGCGTGGAAGTGAGACGAATCAATGACATTGCTAGACGACGAAAACATCCAATCCCAGCTACCTAGATATCCAGGCTGGGCTTATCAAGATAAATCACTTGTGAAACAGTTCGAGCTTGACAGCTTTATGGACGTCGTAAACCTAGTGAATGCAGTCGCACAGAAAGCAGAAATAGCCGACCATCACCCAGACATGTTCATCAACTACCGCCGAATCACATTCACGATATCGACACATGATCAGGGTGGAGTCACAGAAAAAGACTTCGTACTAGCCAAAGACATCGAGCGATTAACAAGCCCATAGCCCGCAGTAGCAAACCTCGAAAAACGCTAAACACTCCCAAGTGAATATTCGAAAAACCACTAACTTGTTCGCTTTTTGTTCGGTATATTCTTACTCTCGTCGACCAGCATGCATGCCATGTACACCGAGCTTCATTGCCATAGTTATCTCTCCTTCTTAGACGGAACTTGCTCTCCAGAAACCTTGATCACACGTGCTCGTACGCTGGGCATGACGACACTTGCGCTCACCGACCACAATGGCATGTATGGCCTACCACGTTTCGCCTCCGCCGCCGAGAAGGCTGGGATCAAGGCCATTTATGGCTCAGAACTGACCCTTGACAATGGATCGCACTTGGTGCTGCTGGCCCGCGACCGTAGAGGTTACACAAATCTCTGTCGGGCGATAACCAACGCTCGTAAGGATCGGCAAAAAAACGATCCGCAGCTCAATTTCGACACTCTAGCTCAACACGCTGAAGGTCTTATCGCCCTCTCAGCCTGCGAGAACGGGGAGTTGACACAAAGCCTGTACACCAATGGCCATAAAGCTGCATTACAAATAGCGGCACGTTACCGTGACGTCTTCGGAATCGATAGCTACTTCATCGAGCTCCACAACCATTTGCGACCTGAGGATGGCCGTCGAAATGCTGCCTTGCTACGTGTGGCTACCGAACTGGAGCTGCCTGTAGTCGCGACCAACAATGTGCATTACGCGGACCTGGATCACAGCCTGTTACATCACGTAGTCACCTGTATCCGCAATCAGACATCACTGGACGCTGCTGGCCCACTACTCCGGGTCAATGACGAGTACCGACTCAAATCCCCCGCAGCCATGCGTGCCCTATTTTCCAACTATCCACAGGCAATCAAAAACACACAGGTAATTGCCGAGCAATGCATCTTTCACATACGTGACCTGCATTACGAATTCCCCCAGCCAAAACTTCCAAACAGCCAGACCTCGTTGGGATTGCTGAAACAAGCAGCAGCACACGGGCTAACACGCTTGTACCCCTTCGAACCAGATCCAACTGTACGTCGGAAAGCTCGAACTCAAGCAGCTGCTGAACTGCGAGTAATGCACAAATGGAACCTTGCCGGGTATTTAATGGTGTTCAAAGACCTTGTGGAATTCTGTCAACGGGAGAACATTCTGGTGAGCCTCCGTGGATCGGCGCCAGCTTCCACATTGCTGTATTGCCTCGGTCTCTGTCCGATCGACCCTTTGGCACACGATTTGCTTTTCGAACGATTTGCCTCACCCGAACGCAGCGAACTCCCTGACATCGACCTGGACATCGAACATGAAAAACGCGAACGCGTGATCCAATACGTCTATAGAAAATACGGACGATCACATGCAGCCATGGTGGCAGAGGTAAACACGTTCCGTCACAAAAGTGCCGTACGCGACATCGCTAAAGCACTAGGACTGTCCACCACTCAGGCACAACAACTCTCCAAAAAAAGAGGCCGCTTCAATCACGGTGACTCCGCACCACCCCCCGCTAATCCTGAAGGCACTGCGAATGAAGCTTCCAACAGTTGTCTCACAGAACAAATCTTCGAGTTGGCAAGACAACTGACCGGTGCACCACGACATCTATCCATCCATGTCGGTGGCTTCATCATTTCCAGCCAACCACTCAACGAGATCGTTCCACAGGAACCAGCTCGCATGCCCAACCGAACTGTAATTGCCTGGGACAAGTACGACTTGGAGTCATTGGCCGAAGATTTTGGAGTGAATCTCATCAAGCTAGATCTCCTTGGGCTCGGCATGCTGACATTACTCGCCAAGGCCTTTCACGAACTTCGCACACGTGGCGACGCGGATTATCAACTGCATGGTTTTCAATATGACCCTAGGGTTTACGAGATGCTTTGCAGGGCTGACACCGTAGGGCTCTTCCAACTCGAATCACGTGCCCAAATGTCCTTTCTACCACGGCTTAAGCCACGTAACTTGGACGATGTGGCAATCAGCATCGGGGCTATCCGGCCAGGGCCTGGTGCCGCCCATGCCGGCACACGTATTGCAAGGCGGCGTGCCGGGATCGAACCAATTAGTTATCCACATCCTGTTCTTCGCAAAGTTCTCAAGCAAACCCAAGGGGTGATCCTCTGGCAAGAGCAAGTTATGCAGGTAGCCATCTGCTGCGGTGGCTATACACCAGGTGAAGCCGACCAATTACGTCGCGCCATGTCCAACAAACGTTCCGCCGAGCAGATGAATCGAGCTGTAGGTGATCTGAAAGAACGCATGCTCGCTCGCGGCTTTACACCCAGAGTCGCTGACAGAATCAGAGAAATGATCGTGGGGTTTGCAGGCTATGGATTCCCACGGGCACACGCCTATCCCTTTGCCCATATAGCCCTGATATCCGCCACTCTAAAATTGCGTCATCCAGCCATCTTCTATGCCGCTCTTCTAAACAGCCAACCTATGGGGTTCTACTCCCCACACACAATTCTGTGGGATGCCTCTCGGCATGGTGTGAGCATACGCCGGGTAGATATGAACCACAGTTTCTGGGACTGTACCGTCGAAGGCTCTTGTGGTCTTCGTCTTGGATTTCGGATGGTAGAAGGCTTCGCTGCAGCTAGCGCACGTGTGCTAACCACGGCTCGCTCCAATGGTGCGTATCGATCAGTCGCTGATTTCATACGACGGACCGGACTCAATCGTGACCAGCTTGAACGACTAGCTCAAGTTGGAACCTTCACGGATGTCACTGACCGTCGTAAGGCAACGTGGATGGTAGGGGAACTGGCTAACCTGAGCGGACCGCAATTCATTCCGGGATTGGCTGAGAAGCTCGCTATACCTGCCAAGCTTCCAGCCATGGATATGCGGGAACGTGTTGAGCGTGATTACATGGCGATGGGTTACTCGCCCGAGCGACATATCGTTCAAGACTATCGAGATCGACTCAATGCTATCGGCGCCCAGCACCTCACAGATCTCCCCAACCTTCCACACCGCACTCCCGTACAAGTGGGTGGATTAATAATCTGCCGACAGCAGCCTGCAAGTGCCAATGGATTCACCTTCCTGACAATGGAAGATGAAACCGGCCTACTGAACATCATCGTCCGCCCCAATGTCTTCGATCAATACCGTAAGGATGTGTGTGGCACCCCCCTTATACTCGTACGTGGCTACATCTCGCACGAGCAAGATGCTACGAGCCTCATCAGCGAACACTTCACACCCCTGGCCGGTTCCCCGATCGCCAGCACGATGCCACGGAGAGATTTCCACTAAGTCTCCCCACCGGGTACGTAATGACACCAGCTTTGAATTGAATCCGGGGCCAACCGTGCACCTCAGCTAGCTCAAAGGCTGCCCTTGAAAGGCACATGACCATCAGAGATTAGGCGTCAAACTAAATCAGACTCTGCTCCACCCCGAAAAGCCGAATGGATCAAATTAAAGATTTCTTCTAAATCAGCCTCTGCGGTTTTTCTAATTATCATCGCCATCTAAATAACTGAAAGACCACTGCTTCCCAGAATCCCGTCGTCTAGGCTGTTTCCTCCACCTGTTCCGTGCCGTCATCCGAAGACTCGCCTTGGGTCACAAGAATCGGGGCACTACGAGACTCCACTGTTTCTCGGTTAAGCACAACCCTCTTGATCCCAGGTGTCGATGGCAACATGAACATCGTGTCCATCAACAGGTCTTCAAGAGAAGTGCGGAGCCCACGTGCACCCGTTTTGGTATCGATGGCCAGCCGCGCAATGGCATCACGACCATCCTCCGTAACAACAAGTTCAACATCATCCATGGCAAATAGTTTTTGAAACTGTCGGAGCAATGCGTTCTTCGGCTCACAGAGAATTCGAACCAAGTCCTTCTCGTCTAATTCATCAAGAGCTGCCACGACAGGTAACCGGCCCACGAACTCCGGAATCAACCCATATTTGAGCAGATCATCAGACGTCACTTGATGCATCAAGTTTTCAGGCTTCTCATCCTGAGCTCGTTTTCCAAAGCCAACGCCAGACCCCTCACCAACCCGACGGGCAATGATTTTTTCCAGCCCCTCAAATGCGCCACCGCAGACAAACAAAATGTCTCGCGTATCGATCTGGATAAAGTCCTGATGAGGATGTTTGCGACCACCTTGCGGAGGCACATTTACAACCGCGCCTTCGACAATCTTCAACAAAGCTTGCTGGACGCCCTCGCCAGAAACATCTCTGGTGATCGATGGGTTGTCCGCCTTTCGAGAAACTTTGTCAATTTCATCCACAAACACAATGCCCGTCTGGGCTCGAGCTATGTCGAAATCGGCAGCCTGAAGCAGGCGCAACAAGATGTTTTCGACATCTTCCCCAACGTATCCAGCTTCGGTTAGCGCGGTAGCGTCTGCAATGCAAAATGGCACGTTGAGAATCCGTGCCAATGTTCTTGCAATTTCGCTCTTTCCAACCCCGGTGGGACCTAGAAGAAGAATGTTGCTCTTGTGGAGTTCAACGTCCTCATTTGAGACTCCAGCCGCCACACGCTTGTAATGGTTATAGACAGCAACTGACACAACCTTCTTGGCCCGCTCCTGTCCAATAACGTACTCGCTCAGCAGCTCATACAAACGTTCGGGCGTAGGGACGTTGCCAGTAAACGTCGGCGGACTAGGGGCACGCGAGTGTTCTTCCTCAATAATGTCCCGGCAAAGATCCACACACTCGTTGCAGATGTAAACGCCGCCGGAGCCTGCAATGAGACGCCTTACCTGATCCTGCGTCTTGCTGCAGAACGAGCAACGATAACTTGGACGATTTGAACGGCTAGCCATCAGCAATCTCCAATACGGCCATCAGCAAGCTACCTCCGCCACCACGTACATCCCGACTCAGGCTTCGGTGTCCGAGCTGTCGTCTGTCAGCGCAGTCCGCGGCTTCACAATCTGGTCAATTAGGCCATACTCACGTGCTTCTTCAGCCGTCAGGTAAAAGTCACGATCTGAATCAGCGTGAATACGATCAGCGGACTGTCCTGTTGCCTCAACGAAGATCTGATCAATGCGGTCACGCACTTTACCGATCTCACGAGCACGGATTTCCAAGTCGGCTGCCTGTACAAAACCTTCAAACCCTTGCGAAGGCTGATGCAATAACACTGTGCTGTTTGGCAACGCTGACCGCTTGCCTTTAGCACCGCCAGCCAAGATCACACTCCCCATGCTTGCCGCGAGCCCAACGCAGGTCGTCGCCACATCATTAGGCACATATTGCATCGTGTCATAAACCGCCAAACCTGCACTCACACTGCCACCAGGCGAATTGACGTACATGTTGATGTCCGCTTCCGCATCCTCACTGGTCAGCAACAACAATTGCGCAATGATCGTGTTAGCCACCGCATCGTCGATCGGCGTGCCCAGAAAAATAATCCGATCACGGAGTAGCCGTGAATAAATGTCCATACCGCGCTCGCCACGGTCAGTTTGCTCAATCACGTAGGGGACAAGAACGCTCATAAATCTGTCTCTTTCATTAAATCGTTACTATTCTGGACGCTCAGGCTCCGTCGTTTCGGGTGCCCCAGCGTTATCCACGTCCGGCAAAGTCTCTCCCTCAGACTCATCAGCTTCAGCAACAGCCGCCAATTCCGGCGGCGGCTCATCATGGTCATGATGATGGTGATCGTGCGGTAGCTCCGCACCACCCGTAACCTTCTCTACAAGCTTACCGAGAGCCTTGCGGGATCGTACGGTGTTTTCAACCTGAGCACGCGATTCGTCTCGTGCCAGATTAGACCGAACAAGGTTGCGGCGAGCTTCTGGATAGTACGCCACCACCCGTTCGATTTCCGCCTCGAGTTCCTCCGCATCCGCTGCTATACCTTCAGCCTCCGCGTACTGCTCAAGCGCTAGGCTGCGACGAATTCTACGTAGTGCTTCGGTCTTCGCTTCGTCATCCCATGACTCACGAGTCTCCCCACGCATAGCAAGGTATGTATCCACAGCCACTCCTTGATTCACAAGTGCCTGGGTACGATCCTTATCAACCTGTTCTCGTTCACGGTCAACGAGGACCTCGGCAATGTCAAAAGTGGTCCGGCCTACCAAGGCCTCAACTGCCCCATCTTCTATTTGATGCTGGGCTTCATGTGTTTTTCGCTCACTGATCGATTCGCTAACCCGTGCCCGTAAGGCTTCAAGATCATCAAAGGGGCCGACGCTTCGAGCAAATTCATCATCCAATTCGGGCAATCGTCGCTCGCTGACCCCATCGATTTCAATCTCAAATGCAACCTTCTTGCCCCGAAGTGTCTCATTCGGATCATCTGCCGGAATATCAGCCTCATAAGAAACCTTGTCTCCACCGGACTGCCCAATTACCGCATCATCAAATCCTTCTGGAAATCCGTTTTCCCCAACTATCACGTTATAGGGCTGCGGCTCATCAGGGTCCAATCCGGCAGCAGAGATCTGAATACGCGTCTGCACCATATCCCCAGAAATAGCCACGCGGTCTGTCGCATCCCAAGCAGACTGGGACATACGTAGTTGCTCAAGCTCTTGGTCAATTTCTTCAGGTGTTACGGATACGTCAGGGACATCAATGCTTACATCCCCTATGTCACCAAGCACCACAGTCGGCGCAACAGCAACTTCCGCAGAAAAAACGAACGGCATATCAAGTGAAGGTGGATCCGAAATGTCCAACTCAGGCTGATCAACAGGTGTCACGCCCGTTTCCTCAAGCGCTGAGGTATACGCCCGAGGCACCAAAGTTTCAAGCATTTCCTGCATAACCGTCGCCATACCCGCGGCATTTTCGACCATCTGGCGAGGCGCCTTTCCCGGACGAAACCCTGGGATCTTGACCCGCCGGCTCACGCGCTGAACTGCCCTGCCGTACTCGGCCTGCAGATCAGCAACCGGAACCTCGACTGAGAGCCTTACACGGCTACCCTCAAGTTTTTCAGCTGTTGCGACTGTTTCAGTCATGGCATGTGGAGACCTCTTGCACCGATACCGGTGGGGAAGGAGAGACTCGAACTCTCACGGAGAGCAATCTCCACGTGATCCTAAGTCACGCTCGTCTACCAATTCCGACACTTCCCCTCGGATGTCTCCTGCCGCGAGACAAACAACGCCCGCTCGCAAAATGGCGGCGGGGCGGCAGAGCCCCATTATAGGGTCAGGTTTGTTCAGATAACGCGATAAGTCGCGCGTATCATACTTTTGGCCAAGGCCGAAGACCGGCTAAGATTGGGCCTTGAATTTCGACGCAGTCCGTAGCGTCACCGTTCTGAGAATAGGATCACCAACATGGCTCATACTGTTCCCGACCTCACTTACGCCTTCGATGCGCTTGAGCCGGCAATCGACGCACGCACGATGGAAATCCACCACGACCGCCATCATGCTACGTACGTCACCAACCTTAATGCCGCCCTTGAAGGCCACGAAGCCCTCGCTTCGAAGAGCGTTGAAGATTTGATTAGTGACCTCAGCTCTGTGCCCGAAGGCATACGAGTCGCCGTTCAGAACAATGGTGGCGGACATGCCAACCATTCACTGTTCTGGACAGTACTTGGCGGGCATGGACACGCACATCCACACGGTGCTCTGGCTGAAGCCATCGACACAGCCTTTGGAAGTTTCGAGGCTTTCAAAGAACAATTTGCTCAGGCAGCCACGACCCGTTTTGGATCGGGCTGGGCATGGTTGGTTAAGAGCTCAGATGGTTCGCTTGCAGTGACAAGCACAGCCAACCAGGACAACCCGCTAATGGACGGGAACGGGTCCATTCCCCTGCTCGGACTAGACGTCTGGGAGCACGCGTACTACCTCAACTACCAAAATCGTCGCCCTGATTACATCGCCGCGTTCTGGGACATCGTCAATTGGGAGGAAGTTGAACGCCGATTCGGGTAGCACAAGCGGTCCATGGATAAAGCGCGCCTGATCCCTTCGGGGACTTATGGTGGCGACGCCACGCCATGTAACCAGCTAGGCTTTACACATGCTTAAGCTTTACAGACGTGCCGCGTGGCAACTCCAGCTCCTCACGATTATCGTGATCGTGGCAGCGCTGGCTGTCATTGGATTTCTCGGTCTCCAACAATTTCAGGCAGGTGACCCTGGTGAACAACCACCAGCCAGCAAGACCGTGGACATTGGCGGCGCAGCGGCAATCCTTCCCGCCGGCGAACGGCCATTTGGTCTACACGTTCTTGGTGAGGGAGAGGTGGTTGTTACACCCGACCGCTCCATCGTCGAACTCGGGGTTGAGGCATCGGCATCTACAGCCGCGGCCGCAGCCGAGCAGGCAAGTACTACTGCCGAACGTCTCGTCGCAGCTGTTCGGGAAATCAGCTCTAATCCGGAAGAGATTCAGATCCAGACCACAGGCATCAGCCTCGCGCCGGTCTTTCCGCAAGTACAAGCACAGCCACAGCCGCAACCAAAGTCCGCGAATCCGGTAGGGTACCGGTCGTCAAACACAATAACGATCACCATCGACAAGCTTGACCTCACATCGTCAGTTCTTGACGCAGCACTGGCTGCCGGAGCTAACACGGTCCATTCCATCTCATTCACCTTAAAAAGCGACGGGCCTGCGAAAGAACGGGCGCTCCGACTTGCAGTGCTCGACGCAGCCAACAAGGCACGGGTTGCGGCAGAAGCATTGCAGGGCAGTGTGCGTGGATTGATATCGCTTAACGAGGAATATGTGCACGTGCCGGTTGCACGTAGCACCCGGAGCGCCTTTCCAGAAGCAGTTATGAGCTCCGGATCTGTCCCGGTAGAGGCGGGGCAGCTACGTATTCGGGCAACTGTGCGCGCTAACTTCGCGTATGAGTAGACCTTTACGCGACTAGCCCAGATCAGCCACCCGGACCAATTCACCGGTGCGCGCTGATTCGTTGATCGCAAGCGTTGCCCTAAGCGTCAGAACCGCATCCGAGTATGTCGAGCGAATGTGGGACGAATCACCGGTTGCCACTGCCTTAACAAACGCTTCGTCAAGCAAGTATTTGCAGTCCTCTGGGTTGACTAACTCGCGCGTTTCACCAGCGGTCGCTATACGTCCTCCGTCAGTCCACACACGAAACGATAGGTCCCGGGCTACCAGTGTAAGACCATGATCCCAAGGCTCCTGTGGTACCCCGTTAAGCCCGCTTGAGTTAAGGAGCGTACCTATGGCTCCGGTGTCGAATACCAAGCTGGCGACCGAAACATCGGCAACATCCAAATTCTCAACATCGGTCATCAATCGTGTCGCAGCCACGGCCTGAACCGTCTCAATTTCACCGACCAGGTATCGCTGCAAGTCAACAACATGGGTCGCCTGCTCAACCACCTGTCCGCCCGACCTGGCTTGGACACGCCACCATGAGGTCTGCGGCAGTCCCCCGAGATATGCCCCAACCGCCATTCCTATTGGTCGATCAGCGAGCATGGATCGAGCAATGTCAGCAGCGTGGCTGTAACGTGCCTGATATCCAACCGCTGTAATGAGACCCCGATCCAATATTTTCTGCTCAATGGCCCGGACGGTCTCCATATCAAGCCCAACCGGCTTCTGGACCAGCATGGGTAGACCAGCTTCCACACACTGGAATTCAACCTCTCCATGCGCAAACGGTGGCAAAGCAAGAACGACAGCATCGGGACTTACGGCATTAAGCATCCTGTCGACATCATTAAACGCAGGAATTGCCGGGGGCTCGATTGAGGGGTTCTGATACGCCGCAGCGCGGCGCAAGGTCACCGCAATCTTGTTGGCATCTATATCTGCCAACCCGACTACCTCTGCCGATGGCATCCGCAACAAATTGGTCAGGTGCATGGTGGCTATGCCACCAACGCCAATCATTGCTATGCGAACCGGAGAGGAAAGCTCAGACATTGTTCACTGCACCCTAATCAGTTTCGGCAGACTAAAAGTCTGCCCTAAATGCGTCAATACACGACTACACTGCACATCAGTCATCTACTCATCTCGGTGCAATCAGGTCAGCAGGGGCTCAGCATATCGTGGGCTCCGCCAGCCAGAATCCAACTAAGTTCGTGTCTATCAACTCCCGAAGACCTGCCGGCGCCCCCCAACCTTTGGGCATCGGCGACCGCGTAATTCATGTACCCCGGCGGCTCTCGAGCCGCCTCCGCGCGGATTCAGGAAACAGTCGTCGCCAACCGCTGCGACCGGGCATCGTGCTCACCGTAGGATTCGCCAGCCTCATCCTCATCGGAACGGTGTTGCTGTTGCTACCTTTTTCCCACGCGCCAAACACAAGTACAGATGTGCTCACAGCGTTGTTCACAGCCACCTCAGCCGTATGTGTGGCCGGGCTAACCGTAGTGTCGACCCACGATCATTGGTCGCCCGTTGGCCAAGCGATCATTCTTGCGCTCATTCAAGTCGGGGCCATCGGGTTCGTCATCGGCGCCGTTGCCATCCTCACGATTGCTGGAAGACGAGCCTCCTCCCGAGAACGCATGTTGTTCGGTCAAAACCTTGGCGTGGGCGAACCCGGAGGTCTTCGTGGCCTAGTGTGGCGAATCGTAGCAATCACGATGGTTATTGAAGCCATCGGTGCCGTCTTCCTCTATTTCCGTGTCAACAACGATCCGGAAATTGAGAATTCCGCCTGGTGGGCAACATTTCATGCAGTCTCAGGGTTCACCAACGCAGGCTTTGACATTGAGCCAGGCTCTAAGAGTTTCGCGAGACTTGTCGGTGACCCAGGTACGTTAGGAATCGTGAGCCTGCTGTCGATAATCGGAGCTCTTGGCTTTACCGTCCTGATCGATATGATCCGGCGCCACAGATGGCGACGGCTTGGATTTGAATCACGAATCGTGCTAGTAACACTGCCAGCGGTGACCATTATCGGCTTCGCGCTCTTATTCCTTCTGGCACCTACGTTTGGCAATGCCATCGAATCCGAAAATCTCGGCCTCCGGGCAACCACTGCACTGAACCTCACTGTATGGCGAACCGCCGGTTTTTCAGCAGTGGATATGGGCCAATTATTGCCAGACACATTGATTATCGTCATCGTCTTAATGTTTATCGGTGGAGCATCTGCCTCAGTCACCGGCGGTGTCACCGTCAATACGGTTGGCATCCTCTTCATAACGATGCAGTCCCACATCCGAGGCCATCGATACCCCGCAGCGTTCGGCCGACGTATCGCGCAGGTCACTATCATGCGGGCTATAGCCATAGTGGGGTTATCGGCGGGCGCGGTTTTATTGGCGACTGTCGCCATGTCCATCGCTGAACGGGAAACCGGTGCCATGCTCTCAAATCTCCTGTTTGAAGCCGTCAGCGCCTTTGCCGTCGTGGGATACTCCACAGGCATTACGGCTGATCTTTCCGCTTTTTCCAAGGTTGTGTTGATCGTGACAATGTTCATTGGTCGACTTGGTGCCCTAACACTGGCCCAAGCATTGGTTGCCCGAGAACACCAAGCAGTCGTCCGATATCCGGAGGAGGTCATTAAGGTCGGATAATCCCGACTACACACCGATGCATATCCTAGTAACTGGTATGGGGAGATTTGGCAGCCACCTCGCACGCACACTGGCAAGAGCCGGGCACGAGGTGATAATTGTTGATGCCTCAGAGAACGCCATCCAACGGGTAGCCGAGGACGTCGACACAGCAATTGAAGGCGATGCGACCAACGCTGCGGTCTTAGCACAAGCCGGAGCAGCGGATGTTGATCTCGCAATTGTCGCAATGGCAAACGTCGAAGCGAGTGTGCTCATCACGACACATCTGAAGACCCTCGGAGTGCCTCAAGTGTTTGCAAAAGCCTCCAGCGAGGTTCATCGCAAGATCCTAGAACTCGTGGGAGCCGATCGGGTCGTTTTTCCTGAGCGGGACATGGCTGTTCGGGTGACCCAGAATATTTCGACACCTGGACTACTCGACTATCTTGAATTGCTGCCGAATATAGGAATTACCGAGATCAACGGATCGGCTTTTGTCGGACAGTCCCTTGCAAACCTTAACCTCCGCGCAGATTACGGAATCAACGTCCTCGTCATAAAACGGGGACAGGAATTGCTTGTCATGCCGGAACTTACTGAACACATTCAAGAAGAGGACGTCCTCATAATAATCGGACGTGACCAGCAAATAACAAAGCTGCAAAACGTCAAAAAAGCAAGTAGCTAACCTGTTAATGACCATGTTGATTTCATGTGAATAACCTGTGCATCGTGATTTGTGACAGATTTCCAAATGACAGAACTCTCATCTTTTGAGGCTTTTTTCTCGGTTTAACCGCCCCTAATTTCCTCCCTCCCTCCTTCCAAATCCGATCCAAACAAAAACCAAACGGGTCATCCACATGGGTCAATAAAGGGCGATTGACACCCAAAATGGAGTGCCGTAGGATCCCAGACCTACTACATATGGTCCCAGATTCACCTAGCTGCTCCCGAATGAGCTGAGGTCATCGGCGATCGTACGGTAGGGATGGACGGAAGGCTAGAGAACGCGCCTGACGTCTAGGGAGCAGGAAAAATCGTTCATGTGCTGAAGGAGAACTGTGGCAGTGATCAAGCTGCTCGGTGAGATGTACCGGACTCGTGATGGTCGGAAGTTTGCCATCGACTTTGTCCATATTATTCCTTCCACAGGTGCGTATGATCTGGTGCTGTTCGGTGTCCGAGGAGCAGACAGCGAATTTTCAATGGGAGTAGCATTTCCGCACGAATCGGCAAGCACATGGGGTGCTAATGAATCACTTGTGCGCGAAGGCCTAGGTCAAATTCGAACACAGCTTGACAAAGGTAATACGCAAGATGGATCTCTCGTAGAGGTCCCATCCACCACATGGGGGGGGTGGCGACCGAGTTATCGATTCTCAGTCCCAACAAGAACCCGGTACGCCTAAGCGTCGTGTCCCAAATATGAGTGGATACGGCGCATTGTCGTCCCAGCAGAAGGAAGTATCCGAATCCAACGAAAAACAAGCTGGCTAGAAAGGAGATCAGCATGAGCGATACAGCGAGTGGAGGGCCAAGTGCAAAAAGCGAATATCCAGAAGTTTCCTCCAATGCGCTTGCTGTACTGCAGAAACGCTATTTCCTTAAAGATCGGATCGACCATCCCACAGAGGATGTCGATGGCTTCTTTAACCGGGTCGTGCGCGGTGTCGTTGACGTAGAGCTCGAGCGCGGCTGGGTAGACAAATCAGGCCACACCGAGCTTGTAGATTCCATGTACGGTCTGGTTCGTGGACTTCGGTTCATTCCTAATAGTCCATGCCTGATGAATTCGGGAAAACCTGAGGGGTATGCGCAGATGGCAGCCTGCTTTGTGTTGCCAATCGACGATGATCTCCGAAGCATCAAGACCACCGATATGAACGCCGCAATCATCCACCAAAGCGGCGGGGGCACAGGATTCAACTTCTCCAAAATTCGTCCCAGGGGAGACTTTGTTCGGAGCTCAGGCGGCGTGGCTAGTGGCCCAATTAGCTTCATGTCAATGATTGATTTCTCCTGCGGAGAGATCAAGCAAGGAGGCACCCGTCGAGGTGCCAACATGGGAATTCTGAATGTGGATCACCCCGATATCTTGGAATTCCTTTCCTGTAAAACTGAAGACGGACGGATCGCCAACTTCAATATCTCCGTTGGTATCACGGATGCTTTTATGCAAGCTGTGAAACAGGGTGCTGAGTACGACCTCATTAATCCTCGTACCGGCGACGTATATCACGACCCTTCCGGAAATCCACAACGATTACCTGCACGCGATGTCTGGGAGAAGCTAGTCGAAGGAGCTTGGCTCAACGGCGAGCCGGGCATGATCTTCCTTGATCGACTAGAACGAACGAACCCAACCCCCGAAGTGGCGCTACAAGACACCACAAACCCCTGTGGTGAGCAACCGCTGCTGCCGTACGAAGCCTGTGTACTCGGCAGCCTTAATCTGAACTGGCATCTAAATGAAGAGCGCACCGGAATCGACTGGGATGCCTTGCGACACGATGTACATCTATCAATACGGTTTCTCGACGATATGGTCGAAGCTTCTAATTTCCCGCTCGAAGAGATTGATGCCATCGTCAAACACGGCAATCGTCGGGTTGGCCTCGGGGTAATGGGATGGGCTGACATGCTCTTCTCACTCAAGATTGCCTATGACAGTCCTGAAGCCGAAATCTTAGGCAACCAAGTAATGGAATTCATCAACAACGAAGCCTGCCGGGCTTCCGAAGGACTTGCAGCAGCACGAGGAGCATTCCCTAATTTCAAAAACTCTGCGTGGGATCGGAAGGGTGATCGAGAACGACGTAATGCCACCGTCACCACCATAGCCCCAACCGGGACCATTAGCATGATCGCCGACGCGTCGAGCGGCATTGAGCCATTGTTCGCGCTGATCTTTTGGAAGAACGTCATGCGAGACAGCGATGACAATACGGCTACCTCTCTTCGATACGTGAATCCGTTATTTGAACAGTACGCTCGTGAGCAGGGTTTCTTCAGCGACGATCTTGTTGATGCGATTGAGACAAATCACGGGAGCCTGCGAATCACTGAAGCCACACCAGATGAGGCTCGCAAAGTACTCGCACACGTTCCTGCGGACGCGAGCAAAATATTCGTGACCGCCCACGATGTTTCACCCGAATGGCACATCCGAGTACAAAGTTCGTTTCAGGCACACACCGAAAACGCTGTCTCGAAGACCATTAACTTCCCGCATGAGGCTACCCGTGCGGACGTAGACGCCGGCTACTGGATGGCGTATGAGGCCGGATGCAAGGGTGTGACGGTATATCGTGATGGCAGTCGTGACCTCCAAGTCCTGACAACCAGTAACAGTGGTGATTCGACGCGCCGTGAATCAAACGAAACCCCGCAGGAACACAGCACCGAAACTGCCGTGCCGACAAACGGCTCAGCAACTGCCCCTGCAGCAGACCTGCATAATGCCGCGATAAATGGACATGCCGAAGCCACCGAAGACCCGATCTCCGTCAATATAGAAAACAGTGGTCTTGATAAGAATGACCTGGCATACGCCGATCGAGACAACCTTCCCGTCGCTCCTGCTGTTGAACGCAAACGTCCCGACTTGGTCCACGGTACAACCACACGTATTCGAACTGGGTGTGGGCCCTTGTTTGTCACTATCAACGAAGACGAGCAGGGTCAGCCCTTCGAAACCTTTGCCGCCTTAGGGAAAGCCGGAGGCTGCGCCGCCGCACAAACAGAAGCCATCGGTCGGCTTGCCTCACTAGCCCTCCGATCCGGAGTGCCAGCTGACCAAGTACAGGAACACTTGCGTGGAATTACCTGCCATCGACCAGCCGGATTTGGCGAGAACCGCGTGCACTCATGTGGGGATGGAATATCCCAAGCACTTGCGATGCAATTCAACATCCAAACCACGGATTTCGTCCCAATGGTAGATCTTCAAGGTGAGGGGACCTATGCCCCATCTCAAGATACTCCTGTTGATGTAGCAACGCCGGTGCCAACCAACGGCGCCTCATCAAACGGCGCCAGCCCGCAAGCAGCTTATGCGTCAGGATCAGCCGGTGACCAAGCGTTTGTTGGCGCATGCCCGGATTGTCATGGTCATCAACTGAGCTACGCCGAAGGTTGTGTGAAATGCCTGAGTCCTGGCTGCGGCTACAGCGAATGCGGATAGCGACCAACCAAAGCCCTTCATCTCGCTCTTGTTCGCTGTATCGACGCTAGGGCGTATCAGAAAACCAAGCGACGAAGTCTCGACGAGCCCTTCGGTCATCAAGAAGATCCATTCCATGACCAAATGCGTCGTACACCTCAATATGTCGTGGTTCCTCTGTCCGACCAAAGAGGGCCTGCGCCTGTAACGCCTCGGTTTCATCAGTCTGAAATAGTACGCCGAACGGTTTAAAGTTCTGGATCTCATTACCCAGCAGCAAACCTCGTGTGTCAAACCTTGGACTCACCGCAACCGCACGTCGAACCGGCAACTGGGCACCGGTCGCAACCCAAGCCGCATTAGCTCCCGCGCTCACTCCGCCGACATGCAATCGCTCGCTGTCAATGTCTGTTCGCAAGTTAAGCCAGTCAAACGCAGCCTTAACATCCCGCACCCACTGGCCGAGCGTCCCTGCACGATCCAGCGTAACCTCAAGATCACCGCTCGCATTCCAACGACCGATGCTTTGCCCATGGGCTCGAGCGTCGGGCGCCAGCACAGCAAAACCGGCTGCCAACAAATCCGGTGTGATCCCGTTCCACTGGGCACGGGTTCCTTGAAATTGATGGAGCAGAACCACTACAGGCCACGGTGGCTGTACGTCCTCCGGCGGTGTAAAGGTCGCAACAATTTGAAATCCGTCGGATGTTCGGTACGTAATATCGCCAACTATCGATTCTTCGGAAGGCAGCTGAGGGGCCGGAGGGGGGTCCTCACATGCCGTGAGCATCGTCGATACACCAACACCTCCGACCAACAGGGTCCGTCGGCTGACCACTCGTGATCGACTCCACCATTGATCCCGATGAGCCAGTCGCAAACGTTCGCTCCCAAAACCAGAACCTAAAACGTGTTACAAAAGAGTACCGACACGAACGCTTGCTTGTTTAGCGGACATGCGGAGGACAGCACCACAACGGTACAAGTCGACATCTCTCTCTATTTTTCCTCTCACCTAAACAAATAATGATTGTTACGCAACAAGGACTGGTCCAATAAACATCGCGTTGTCCGGCCTGCTTTTCGACCATCAGCCGATCGCTGACTTCGCATCGGCCGCACGAAAGATTGGCTACATGGCCATCGAACTGCGTGGCACCAACCATCAACTCCCCCCTACGGCCAAAGACTCCTATGTCCAGCAAGTGGCTGAGGTCTTCAACGATATTGAGATCGTGAACATCGCCTCACACACGGGAAATTTCGCGCTTCTCAATGAGGATGCAGCAACTTCAGAACGGAGACTCGCACATCGCTATTTTCGCTGGGCATCCAATCTAAACGCCCAAAGTGTGCGGATCTGGCCTGGATGGATTTCCGCCCAAGACGCAGAACCGCAGCATTGGGATCGTGCCGCCCGTCATCTGCGGTGGTGCGCAAACGCAGCAAGTGACCTCGGCGTGAAAGTTGCCATCGAAATGCATCATGGAACGCTGGCCGAGTCGAGCCATGGCGCTAATCGTCTGCTCAACACTGTTGATCATGAAGCCATCGGACTAATCCTTGATCCAGCCAATCTCCTACAAACTCCAGAGCCATTCGGGGCCTCGGCGATTGCTCCCATATGGGACCACTTACTACATGTCCACGTGAAAGACCACGCCATAACCACGCACGACGACGCCTCCGCGTATCCATACCGCGACTATCGTCGCCATATTGGCAAGTGGATAAAAAATATTTCTCCTCCTCAACAACGCGTCGGGCCATCCTGGTTTGCCAAGCGATCTCTGGGCACGGGGCACGTGCCATGGCCGTCCATCCTGACGGAGCTACGCCAGCGTGGTTATGAGGGACAACTGATTGTTGAGTCTGAGACCGGACCAGGAATGGCAAGCGGATGCGAACTGGCGCGACGTGAATTTGACACGCTCACCAGATGGCTCGAGCTTACGTGAAAACTCATCGTCACCCGCTCCATCAACTCGAACGAACTCAGGTAATACAAGCCCCGCTGTCTCAAACCTTCGATTTTTTCGCAAACGCATCAAATCTGGAAGTAATTACCCCTGCATTCCTGAATTTTCAGATACGTTCTACCCTGCCAATCGTGATGAGAACAGGAACACAAATTGAATATTCGCTGTCCCTCTTTCATATCCCTATCCACTGGCGAACACGAATCACTGAGTGGACCCCTGGCACGAGATTCATCGACGAACAGGAGCACGGCCCGTTCTCGTTCTGGCGCCACACTCACGAGTTTGAATCACACGGAACCGCGACCATGGTTCGAGATCTTGTCGAGTACAAGGAACCGCTGGGCCTGCTCGGACAAGCCGCCCACGCGATCTGGGTCGAACGAACCCTCCAAAAGATTTTTGACTTCCGTCACGACCGGGTCCGCGATCTGCTCGAGCGTTCGACGTCTGGTCCATAAGGACATATCGCCAAGCATTCCTCCACGACGGAGTGCTTGTGAGTCGCCCCGTGCCCGCAGCTAGTAGCCCGCGTTCAAACTTCGCAATAGAAGTCTTCTTCGATGGCGAGTGCCCCTTGTGCATGCGTGAAATCCGAATGCTTCAACGTCGAGACAAGCACCGGAAGATCAAATTCACCGACATATCTTCTGAGCATTTCGACAAGGACTCGGTTGGCATAAGCTGGAACAACTTGATGGATCGCATTCATGGACGTCGGCCAGACGGAACCATCGTGGAAGGCATCGAAGTCTTCCGAGAGCTGTACAGGGCCATTGGGTTGGGTCCAGTCGTAGCCCTCACACGACTACCGGGGATCTCCCAGATCCTAAACTTGGGATACCACCTCTTTGCAAAAAACCGGCTTCGTATCACCGGTCGATGCACAGACGAAACATGTCCGGTCCACAACAGACCTCAAGAGAGGTAGCTGGAGGTCCCCGTCAATTTCGAACACTGTTCCAGATCGCCCGAACAGCAACAGTCGATAAGAATATGACCACGGCGACAAGCGTCATGGTGGCGCTGGCTGCGGTTGCGTTGTGATAACTGATGAGCAACCCGACCACCACGGACAACGCTCCAAGCAGGGTCGCCACACCCATAATTCGAGGTACACCACGGACCAGCAGCGTGGCTGTTGCCGGCGGCGCAATCAAGAACCCTAAAACCAACAAGCTCCCTACTGTCTCGAAAGAGGCCACGACCGAGATCGAAAGTAAAACCAAAAGCACGAAGTGGCTAAGTTGGGGCCGAAGTCGCAGCATTCGTGCCTGTACCTCGTCAAATGTCATCACAAGAAAGGCACGATAAAACACGATCACGCCAGCAAGTGAAATCGCCGCCGCAATAGCCTGCCGACGCAAATCATCACTGTTAACTCCAGTAATCGAACCAAACAGGAAACGATTCAGATCGCCAACATATGATCCGGAATGCCCCGACATGATGACCACAGCCAGCGCCAAAAACCCCACAAACAGCACACCGATAGAGGCGTCCTCTGGCAGCGACGAGTGCTCACGAAGCAGATTGATCCCACCAACCATGGCGATAGCCGCAACAAATGCGCCCAACGTCGGATCCATCCCGACAACAAAGGCCACCGCAACTCCTGGCAAAACCCCATGAGCTAATGCGTCACCCAAAAAGGTCACCCCTCGCAGCACGACCCAGGTTCCAACGACCGAAGTCGTTAGCACGGCGAGCAAACCTGCCACCAGCGCATTGCGCATGAACCCGTTCGAAATAAAGGGGTCAATCCACCATGTTTGTGGAGCAATGAAAACTTCCATGCGTCACCTATTTCACAGTGGCGACCACACAGCGCCGAGACTATCCATCACGACTTCCACCATGACTATCGTCCCCATGGTCGTCATCCCTTTTTTTCCCCATGGTCGTCATCTTTTTCATGTCCATGGTCGTCATCTTTTTCATGTCCATGGTCATCATCTTTTTCATGTCCATGGTCGTCATCGAGCTTCAAGGTGCCGACCTGTCCCCGCAGAGCCGCTGTGATCAAACGAGCATTGGTGCGTAAGAGCTCGACATAGCTCAAACCCCGTGGATCATTTTCCGGAAGACCTGTTGTAAAGACTTCCACCACCTGTCCATCACCAACGCGTTTCGCCAGAGCCGTGGCATCTTTCGAAGACTCTCCGGCGTCGACCAGGATGACCGACACACCGCTAGCCTTCATCCGGTCACTCAGTTTTTCTAGGTACGCCGGGTTGGATGCAGCCAGCGTAGACGTAGACGGCACAACAGTGCCGATCATTTCAAGCCCGTATCGATCGGCAAAATACCCAAGTGACGCATGGTTGGCCACAAACTTACGCTGACCCACCGGGACGTCGGCAACCATGACACGGATTTCCTCATCCAGTTTCGCCAAAAGCAACTGCGTCTGATCAAGACAGGCTTGTAACGAGGCCGAATCTAACCTGCCCGCTTCAATGATCTGCTTGGTTAACTTCGGCAAGACTTCGGAGACCCGAACCGGATCCATCCATAGGTGAGGATCAACTCCCTCTTCCCCATGATCGTGTCCATGACCGTGTCCATGTTCATCAGCGAGCAACAGGGTTTCGACATGGTCAATCGTGCGAAAAATTGTCGTTCCTTCCTGTTCAACCGATCGAATCATCGGCCCAAATCCCTCTTCAACCATCCCGTTCATTACGACTAGATCAGCACTTTCCAGCGCCGCACGATCAGCAAGTGACGGTTGATACGCATGAGGGTCCGCACCACTAGGCATCAGAGCCTTGACACTTGCCAGGCCATTACACGTGAGAGCCGTCACCAAATCAGCCCATAGACTGGTCGTTGTAACAATCGTTGGGCCTTCTGCCACCGGCGTCGCCGCCGGTGTTGGTTCAGGTTCACTTTCGCCACAGGCAGCCAGAACAACGGTTGCTGTGGCACCAGCGCCCATACCCCTGATGAATCGACGACGCGTGAGGGTAAAACGCGAAAAAACATGTCCGGCCATCTTGCTGGAATTATTGCTAGTCATTACCTCGTTCAATGTTCCTTTATTTCGACAATTGCTCTATTATGAGAGTGAGTCTCATTATCATAAGCGCTTTCCGTAATGTTTCAACTAAAAGACATACGCGTGTCATTCGGAACCAGGCTCGCGCTTGAAACCGGAACCCTGAGCTTTCCTGCAGGTTCAACGGCGGCATTAATTGGGCCAAACGGTTCGGGAAAAACCACTTTGCTGCGGGTGCTGGCCGGCCTTCAAGAACCTAGTAGCGGCCACATACAGGGTTCTAGAGAACACAGTGTGGCCTATGTCGGCCAGCATCAGCACCAGCATTCATGGATGCCCTTAACAGCGGCCGAGGTTTTGCGGATGGGTCGTTATCGGAACCTCGGGTTGCTCAGACCATTTCGACGTGCGGACCATACGGCGCTTACGGAAGCAGCGAATCGGTTAGACATCACCGGCCTGTTAAATCAAACCTTTGGCACCTTGTCGGGAGGCGAACGTCAGCGCGTCCTCATAGCCTCGGCGATTGCCAACAATGCCGACTGCCTACTCCTCGACGAGCCCATTACCGGCCTTGATCTACCCACGCAACACATCATCAGTGAGGTGATGAAAAGCGAACGTGATCGAGGACGCCTGGTGGTGATATCGACCCATCACGTCGAGGAAGCCCAAGATTGTGACCGGACTATCCTTTTGAATGGTTCGGTCATCGCAGATGGTCCGCTCGAAACTATCCTTACAGAAAGCAATCTTACGCAGGCATTCGGCGCACGGTCATTGACGATTCCTCCACCAGTTGGTCAGAGTAGTGCACCACGTATCATCGTCGTTGACGATCACGCTCATGGCCACTGAACCGAATGAAGCCAAACCACCTCCCCAAGAACCCACCGCATGATCTTAAACAGCTCCACGAACAAGTCACGACGAAGCTCAGCCAAGCAAATTATCGATATACGGACAATCGTCGCCGCCTAGTAGAGACGCTTGCGAGGTATGGAAGACCTGTCACCATGCCGGACATCATCAACGCGGAACCTGCACTCGCCCAGAGTTCTATATATCGGAACCTCGAACTTTTAGAAAACATCGGCGTGACGTGTCGCATTGCGGTCGGAAACGAGCATACCCATTTTGAACTGGCAGAACAGTTGGTCGGCCATCACCACCACTTAATCTGCAAGACGTGTGGCACCGTTCAGGATGTTCATCTCGACCTGCAAATTGAGTCTCTGCTCGAAGAAAGCCTGGCCCAGATTGCTTCACGCGCCAACTTTGCGCCGCTGCACCATACGCTCGACCTCCATGGGTGTTGCGCCGACTGCAAATAGCTCAAGACGCTCGCCTGGCACCGGTGTTCTGGCTCCCCAATCGATCTTATGACCAAAGCGGCTGAAGCAGATCGTGAACTAGGCCACTAGAAAAGATGGTTCTTAACAGATGTTGTCGTTGTGCGCCCAGAACACAATGATAGGCTCACTTGAACCTTGCGAAATTGGTGACATAAAGGGCTGACAAGTATGAGCGCGAGTTCGTGGGCCTTTGCAAACGGCGAGATCGTTCCCTTGGAACAGGCCCGCTATTGGCCAAACGATCTGGCCATCATCTATGGGGATTTGGTTTACGAAGCCACCAGGACCTTTCGTGGACAACCGTTTAGACTTCAGGCTCATGTTGAGCGGCTCTACCGCTCTCTGCGCTACACACATATCGATCCTGGACTGAGTCCGGAAGAACTTACCGCCGCGTCGCTAGACGTCGTAGCCAAAAACCGACCTGATCTTCCCGATGGCAGTGACATGTGGATCTTTCACAACATCACACGTGGCTCACATCCCGATTTCATGGATATTGGGCGCGGTGATGCAGGAGCCACGGTACTCATATGGACACATGAGCTCGGGTTTAAAGGTTGGGCTAGCAAATATGCGAATGGCGCGCACTGCGTGATCCCATCGGTTCGACAGATGGACATCGCAACGCAGGATCCACGAATGAAGACACGGAGCCGAATGTTTTTCGCACTAGCCGAGCAAGAGGCACACGCGCTAGACCCCGCCGCACATGCCTTGCTGCTCGATGGAAATGGTCACATCGCAGAAGCGTCTGGCGCCAACTTTATGCTGGTACAAGACGGCACCATTCTCACCCCACGGTCAGGCACTGGTCTTTCAGGCGTTAGCTTGGGCACCATCCACGATTTGTGCAACGACCTCGGGATCGAGATTCGCGAGGCCGACCTCACCTTGTATGACGTTTATACCGCCGACGAGGCTCTGCTCAGCAGCACGCCCTTCTGCGTTTTGCCAGTGACCCGAGTTAACGGCGCAAATGTGGCGAATGGTCGTCCTGGAGATATGTTTGCACGGCTCATCGATACCTGGAGCGAGACCGTAGGAATCGACATCGTCGAGCAAGCTAGGATACAGGCGCAGCCTAAAACCACTTAAACAAATCTTTGCTCTTCGCTTCCCGCTGGCCGGCGACCTGCGGTCGCCAGCCGAACTGCGTCGATTGTGAGCCGTCCCGCCGCAAGAGCAGCGTCATAGTCGCCTACACGATAGGCCTCTAAGTGTTGCTGCCAGGAGTCATCCGGAATCTTGGCTGGCGCGTCAGTGCTGGCTAAATTCGCACGCCCGTACACGACCATGTCATCAACAGTAACCTGCTGGGCCACGCACGCTACGTGCTTGCGACGACATATTGGATCGTCGAGTGCCACAAGACGTTGTGCAACCCCTGCAATACGATCAACCAAAACATCTGCATATCTCACCCCACGCTCAGCACTCGCATGTTCACGGGGATCCTCACCACCTACACCTTCCGGCCAGCGCTCGGGTTCTGGATCAAGGGCACTCAGATCAACAGTCTCTGGCTGAAGATGCATCATGAGCGACGTCTCAATCGCCGCGGCATGGTCCATCGCAGGTTCAAGATCGAGGAGAAAATGCTGGTCAATCGCAGCAAGCACCAAGCAATTCGATCGTTGCATGGTCGTCAATGCCGCCCGACGAAGCGCTGAATAATCCTCCGTTCCACCGTGACCACCGAGCCACACCACTACCCGTGCACCATTTCGGACTAAATAGTCAAGCACCGTTTGAGTGTTGACCTGAACCTGGGTCGCTTCGACCGGCATACCGAGCGGCCACGGAACCTCATGCGCACCAAAAAATATGGTCGGAAAAACCAGCCCGCCTGTTCGCTCGGCAGCCCGTCTACACACCGCCTCAACTTTTAGCGCATCCAGACCAACAGGATTCTGACGACCATGCCATTCCAGAGGCCCCGACGGCACATACACGCAACTGAACTCGGCCAGGGTATCCCAGATTTGTTGGGGACGACATCGCTCAAGACGCCGTTCTACGGAAGCCATAAGAGCTATGGAACCCGTCCCACACGACCAATAACACCCTTCGTCGTCAGGTTTTCATAAACGTCTTTTGCCCATGTCACCTCGGAATCATCCTCGGGTGCATAGCCGATAACACGCCGAGCATTTTCAAGACCCCAAAACGAACGCGTGTTGTCTGAAATTCCGTAAAAGACTTGCCACGGCACTCCCCATTCATTGTCAATATTCTCAGTCTCGATCGACTTCACCATCAATTGAGTCAGGTCTCGAGGGCTTACATACGCACCGAGATTTCTCCGATATGGAAACCCTTCCCGGTCACCTTCAAGCGTGGCAGCATCCAGCGAACGGGGAGCCCCAATCCTGATATGGACATTTTCGAGTTTTCGCCCAAGCGTACCGGTAGCAAAGACAAACCCTAAATGCTCGTAAGATTCTTTTGCCCAACCGTAGTAATTGTCAGAAAGCGGACGAATATCGTTCGTAGCTGGAAGCATATCCATCTCACGACTACGCAGTAGATGTTCATAAAAATCAGCCGCGTGATTCGAGCTAGCCACAACCACACGACGTACATCCTCTTCCAACGAAAGTCTTAGGACGTTATACGCCATGCGGATGTTGTCCATCTCACCGTCAAACTGTTCATGCCGATCCTCGGTCCTTCGGACAAACGCCAGATGCACAACCGCATCACATCCAGCAAAGAGAGACCGAAGCTCATCGAGGTCATCCACCAACAGACTCTGCCGTTGAACGCCAGGCACCTCGTGCCCATCGCGATCAGTCGTAGTGACATCAATCAGCGTGCAGTCGTAACGCTCGTGAAAGGTAGGCAAGAGCTGTGCGGCCACATAGCCAGCAGCTCCAGTCACTAAAACCTTGGGTTTGGCCATACTGTCCTCCCATGCATGGGCCTGCATCGTAACAGCGACGCCCAAAGAGTTAAGAACATGCCAACATTTAATGTTCGTTTTTTGTTCGGTATTATGGGCAGGTCCATACACAGAGAAATTTTTACGCGGTGGAACGATCAGAAAAGTCTCTAGCCGAAGCCATGGCAACAATTCGCAACCGGTGGGGCCCCCATAGCCTGCTCTCCCTCGAGACATACCGTCGACCATCCAGACCTGCCACTTCAACCCCAAACACCCCTCCACCCTGGTGGCCAGACGCTATTCCCACTGCCAACCTCCTGGAACTACGAGGGGGAATAACTGCCCCTCCACTCACTCTGGCTCTACTGTGGCTAGCAGCATTACCTTCTGATGGTCCAATAGCCATCATCGATCAAGATCGATGCATGCAACCTTCAGCCGCTGTCGTCTGTGGGATTGATCTACGCCGTCTCGTAATCATTCGACCGCCACACCGTCACCATTTCTTTGCCGTCGCGATCGAATTAACTCGATGCGACGGTTTTGACGCTGTACTCGGATTATTGAATTCGACAACACACGCTTCTTTTACTGAGGCTAGCCAGTTACGCAGCTCTGCAACCGAAGCACAGACCACAGTGATGTTTACACACAAAGACAACACTCAAATACCATCGATCCCTCTAGCAGATACCCGGCTACATGTGTCCCGCCAAGCTTGGCTCTGGGAAGACGGTGAACTCGCTGGCCAGCATCTGTATGTAGACACCGAACGCTCGCGTTTAGGGCTAGTGGGCACACAGTACGAATTGACGTTACGGCTCTACCGCCAAGGAACTCATGGAACACAACCTGATCATCTGTATCTGGATTCCACGCTTTGCACTCGAGGTCAACGCTCGCTCGCAGCCGCTGGCCGCTAGACCCGACGCGATCTATAGGGCCGAGGCCAGAGGCCAGCCACTGCTCATGGCACGCGAAGACCTAGAAGATGACGGCCTTTATCCTGGCCTGCCATTACATGAGGTAGAAGCGCGTTGGCCAACACTACAGCTACACGCATATGAACACGAACAAGTCGCAGCAGCGTTCGAACCAGTACTGGACATCTTGTACACGTTCAGTCCCTCCATTGAAAGCACCACAATTGGACACGCATATCTGGATGGGGCCGGATTGCAAAAACAGCACGGCTCACCCATCCAACTCGCGAAGCTGGTGCACAAGGCTGTAGAGGTCGGCAGCACCTGCACCACATACGTAGGAGTCGGCAGCAACAAGTTCGTAGCCGATGTGGCAGCACGTGCTGCCACCACAACCAGGATATGGGCCATACCACCTGGCCAAGAAATCCAAACCCTGAGTCATCTGCCTCTGGAAACACTAGGGTTGCCACCTAACGTGATCACACACCTGCACACGCTCGGTATCCGTAATGCTGGAGCGTTTGCCAACCTACCTGCCGGCAGCATCTATCGCCGATTCGGACCCATTGGACTACGTGTCTATCAGGGTTTACACCAACGTTTACAGGAACCTTTACAGGTCCAAACCCGCCATCTCGTTATACAGGAGGGACTTGATCTCGACTGGACAGAAACAAATCCAGACCGTCTACAGTTCGCCTGCAAAATGCTGACCGATCGCCTTTCAACACAGCTCAACCACTACAGGATGGCCTGCCAAGTTCTGGTTGTTTTTTGGTGTTTTGAGGATCACGCCAAATGCAAGTACACACTACGCTTGGCTGAACCAGCTTCACAGAGTGAGACCTTATTACAGCATCTGCGCTGGCACCTTGATCAGCTACAAATCGAGCAAGGCATCACAGGTATTCGCCTACAGGCTGACCAGTTAAGCCCGGCTAGCAGCAAACAACTAAAGCTGCTGACCGGGTCTGCGGCAAGAACTCCTGACATTGAACGCCGACGACGCGCCCTTACTGCACTAGGCCGGCTACAAGCCAGATGGAGCGTCAAGGCGGCTGGCCAGACTGAACTCACCAGCGAGCACACTCCAGGAACAGCGTTTCGCTGGGTCGACGTAACACTCTCTGACTTAGAGTCAGACCAGGATCTCGCTAGCAGCCACCTACATCCACCGTTCCTCCTGCATACCCCACCAGGGCCCATACGTATTCTTCATGGGCAGGACAGCCGCCACCTCATGCTGCTAGACGGACAAGACCACGTCATACACCGTCAGGCAGGACCCTGGCGACTAAAACACCCTACGTGGCACCGTAATGCAACAACGCGTGACTACTATCAAATTGAGGTGGAAAACGGTGCAGCGTTTCTCTGCTTCTATGACCATAAAAGCAGCTGCTGGTATCTACAAGGACAATATGCCTGACGCAGCATCAGCAACTCGCCAAGCGAGGACTTCCGGTGCTACCGGCAAATACTACCTAGCGCTAGCCCCCCGGAATGTAAAGGCTGCGATCAGCGACTGGGATTTCCACACGCGTACCACCATCCAGGTGCGAGTGAGCCAACGCAAACTGCACCTCGACGGAATTCATGGTGACATCAATGTTGCCCCGCGTTGACTTGCCGGTTTCCATGGAATGAATCAAGTCGCGAATTATGTTGATGGTCGGCGACTCTCCAAACTTAAAAAAGGTCCGATCAGACGTTTCAGTCCCATACATGCCAGACTCAGCCTCTGGAGCGCCACTTCGTCGAAGCCCTATGACCTTGCCATTGTCCAACGCATAGGCCCGCCCCTTCTCGCCTCGAACCTCAACATCGAAAAATCCACGATGAGGAATGAAATGTCCAACTACACCATTACGGTATCCAACCTGAAATGCCCCAACATATGGATCTGCGATCTCATACCCGGGCGACGGAAGGAATTTGTTATGCGACGGATCGAAGAACGGGACCGGTCGACGTGGTTCGGGATCAAATGAGTCGTCAGCGTCGATCAACCGACCGGCAACCCAGTCCGGGGCAGGATCGCCGAGCAACATCGAAACGGTATCCAACGTGTGCGGATGATGCTTAATGAGATCGGTATACGTATACATGAGCGCAATCTGCGGCTCACCAATATCTCCAGCCGCAATCGCCTCAGCCAGTGCTCGGTAGCCAACATCATGCCGGCGCATAGCCCCCCAGTTAAATGCAACCCCATTGGCCTTTAGCGCCTCGCGAATCCGATCAGCTTCAGCCAGCGAGGCGCAGAGTCCTTTCTCGCTGTAGATAGCGCGGACACCGTGCTCGGCCGCATAGATCAGAGGTTCAGCGCGTGCAAACGAGGGTGTAGTCACACTCACAATATCTAGATGCTGTGTATCAATCATTTCTCGGTAGTCCAAGAAGGTATTGGTGATACCAAAGCGCTCGCCGAACCTATGCATACGGTCGGAGCTTCGATTTGCAATCGCCACCACCTCAGTCTCGTCAATCGCCATATATGCGGGGACATGCCCATAGGGCCTGGAGGCACTCATTTCGCCAGGAGCAAGTTCGTCTTCAATAAGACCACCCATACGGCCAGTGCCAATGATTCCAACGCGGTATTTCACAGCCATAGGTTCATTCCTCCGGGCAACACGGCTAGGTAATCACGTCTCTGTTTCTCTACAACCAGAAAGAAAGTCGTCAACTTTAGCCGTAAAAACCACCGTTCTAGCTCCTGCAGGACAGCACGGGTGATCGAAAGACCATCATACGTATCTCGGGTTTTTATCCCACTTGTAGCATCACGAAGAAGAATCGGCCGGTAACCGCGATCCTTCATAGTGTGCATCCCATCGTCACGAATCCGTATACAGATGTTCGTCGCGAACCCAACATAGACTAATGGCACCAGGCCGCGATCCCGCAACACCCGATGAGGCTGATCACCGCTTGCAATCACGACGTCATCATCACGCGGTGCAACGGCCGAATGAATAGTCCCGTCTGTTCACAGTAGCTGAAAATCGGATGCTCTCCCCAAGTATCAACAAACACCAATGTCGTCTCCGCAGGCTCCATATTCGCCGGAATTGGATTGAAACTATGTTGCCTTCGACGTTGTCAGCCGGACCCGCCCTCTGCATTGCCTGATACCGCAACCGGATGTTCATCACACCACCTGGCGTCCGGAATCTCCACGAGCATACGCACCTCACCGATTCCATCGATAACCGAACGTGCGGGTAACATCAGTGCGCTGACCCTTCCCTTCGATTGCTGGTGCCAAACTCGATCAGGTTTATTCACATGGCCGATGTCCATCTGGGATTCCGACAATATGGTTTGTCGGAACGCGCCGCGGATTTTTGCCGCGCGTTCGATAGCGCAATCGACTACTGCCTGACAGAAAAACCTGACTTCGTTGTCATTGCCGGTGATTTATTCGATGCAAAGTCGATCGATCCACAAACGTATGCGCAGGCAGATGCCGCCCTTCACCGACTTTCACAAGCCAATATTCCTGTTGTTGCTAACGAGGGAAACCACGAACGCTGGTTCCGACGGGGCGACCACTCGTGGTTATGGCAATTGAGTCGCCACGGCCGGCTCCGCCTCCTACGACAATTTGACCCAATCACAGGAAAGCCCCACGCAGGGGAATGGACCGCAGAACGTGGCTTTGGCGCATATACCGATATCGGATCCGCTCGCATCTTTGGCGTCGAGTATTTAGGAGCTCGTCTGCCGGCCCATATCGACGAAATTGCCGCGTCGTTATCGCGTATACCGAGGGCAGATGTACGAGCCGTGATCGGCATCATGCACACAGGTATTGACGAAGCTTTTGAATATGGCAGCAGCGGTCTGAGTCTCGAACAGCTTCAGCCCCTCGAATCCCTAACCGACTATCTAGCGCTTGGGCATGTACACCACGCCTACCAGTTGCCTAATAACGAACCGTGGATATTCAACCCAGGCGCTCTGGAAGCGCACACCGTGCTAGAAGGATTGACGGGGACCTTCGTAGAAGGCCAGAGGCGCGAACGAGGAATTTTCGACGTTCGGATTAACCCCGGAAACAGGGGCAAAATCGAAGCTGTGTTTCGCAACGATGTAATCGTACGACGCTTATTCCAACGGATCACTATCGATGTGACCAAGTTCCCGAGCTTTGAGTTACTAGCAAAAGCCGTTAAGCAAAGCGCCAACGAGCAACTTGGCCCATCGGATGAACCCGCAGTGATTGACCTTCGCCTTACAGGACAACTGAAGTTTGATCGACTCCAACTTGATCAGGACGCTCTGCAAGAAATCGTTGCGGACATCCAAAAAGCTCTGCACGTGCGCGTAACTAAACACTTTAATTCGAGTAGCAGGGATATCGGTCTGACCGATACGACAGCAACCCGACAGGAGATAGAACGAGGTGTCATTCGTCGTTTAATTGCTGCCTCGCCTCATGCTGCACAGAGTGACACCCTCGCCAAAGCCACATTAAGTCTAAAAACAGCCGCGCTCGAAGGTCGTTCGCCGGAAGACATGGCGTCACAGCTGGAACAACTCCTCACCTAACATGTTCGTTCGTGAAGTCACTCTTCAGAACATCAAGAGCTATGAGTCTGCAAATATTTTATTCGGTCGCGGCCTCACCGCGATTGTCGGCCCAAACGGGGCCGGAAAATCCACCATCCTAGAGGCGATAGGCTACGGCCTTTTCGGTTACATGCCCCACCGACCTCAGGTAGCTTTTATGCGACATGGCACGACCGAGGCCGCAGTCACGGTTGAGTTCATATCTCCCAGTGATGGTCGGCCGTACAGGGTGGATCGCACACTGCGTCGATCTCGATCCAGGGCAACCGGAAAACTTTCGACCAATGCAACCACGACCGTCTCTCTATTCGACATCGAACTGGAACGTTCAATTGACCAACCGGCAGATGACCTGGAGCAATGGCTCGGTCTCCAGCTCGGTATCGACGGGCTCAACAGTCCGGCTGAGATATTCGAACACGTCATCGGAGTACCCCAAGGCCGACTGACTTCTGACTTTCTTGATTCAGCACGGCTTCGAAAGGAACGGTTTGATCCCATTTTGCGTACTGCTGAGTTTCAACGGGCTGTCGACCTCTTACGTCCCCTCGCCCAGCACTACAAGGACCATCGCATCGAACTTGAATCAGGTGCCGCAAACCTGGAGGGGAAACTTGCAGCCGAGCCTCAAATGCAGGCTCGACTATCTAGTGCTCGACGATCACTGAGCCAAACGCGTTCCTCACACACAGAAGCTAAAGCCGAACTCCAAGCTCTTACGACGAGCCTTGCCACGTACCAAACGCACCACGAGCTACTCGAAAAGGCAGACACAGACTTGGCGATCGCAGTCCAGAAAAAAAATCAAGCAGCGACCGAACTTGACCGAGCAAATACGGCTGCGCGGGCCTCTGACGAAGCTGCTCAGATCCTAGACTCGTCGCGAACGGCTTATATGGCACATCGTGAAGCGCAAGAACACATCGAAACCTTGACCGACATTGAAAATCAGGCACGGGTACTGGCTCACGAAAAAGACCGGCAAGCACTGGTGCTTGAGCGAGCCACCCAAGAACTCGCCGAGACACGCCACATGGTAGGACCAAATATTGAGGCTATGGCCCCGTCCGACGCCAGTGTGAACACAGAGCCTCGATTTAAAGAACTTCGAGAGCAATTGCAAGCAATAGCCACCGCACTGCAAGAAAAGGAGATCACGGCTCGGGCGTCCCTTGTTCAAGTCGACGAAGACCTACGAATGGCTCACAGGAACGCGGAGCGCGAACAATCCAGCGCGGTCGCCAGCTACGAGGAACAACGCCAACAATTGGCCTCCTTGCAACCACATATCTCAATCGCCATCGAAGTGCCCAAACGTCAGGCAACACTGGACGCCCTGCGTCGTGAGCAGACCCGGATAACTGCACTAATGGAGTCTGATCGCCACGCTCAAGATCTATTGGTAGCGAGTGGGAAGTGTCCCTTCTTCGATGCCAGTTGCATAAACCTAGAGTACGTGCCCGATGTCTCATCAGTGTTTGCCGCACGAACCAGAACCCATAAGACCCGCGTCGCTGCTGTTGAGGCCGAGCTCAATCAAGCTCAGGATTCTGTCAACAAAGCCGTGGACGCAGAACTGAAGTCTCGCCAAGTGCCTGTTATCGAGGACCGTATTGCTGAACTCGAACGCAAAAAGGCTTCAGCAGACGCCGCCATGCTCGTCGCAAGCCACATCAGAAACTCAATCAGCACCGCAAATATCGACGCACTCAAAGAGATTGCAGCGACAACCAACGAACAATCGAGCCTTCCCAACGCCACAACATTTGCGCAGATAGCCACACGTGCCGCCACAGCTCTCGCGACGCTGGCAACGCCCCACAAAGATTCCACGACCACAATACGTCAAAAAATCCTCGGCCTTGCCGTCCACCGAGAATCAGTAGCTCAAACCCAAATGAAGGAGGTTGACCACGCACTGAAGTTGCTGGCTAAACCGATCGAAACCCTCGCCCGCTCCCGTGTCACAGTTGAGGAGACAGCCGACGCGCATTCCCAATACCTTCGCAACGAGAATATTGCCGGGTTGCAGCACTCCCGAAGCAACGAGCGTGCACAAGCCCAACAAGCCTCCGTTGACGCCGATGTGGCGGCCGCCAGCGCCCGGGCCAAGGTTGATGCTGCTCGGGCAGAGTACGATCCCACAGCACACACCCGTGCTCAGCAAGCTCGAGATAGGGCACTTGGACGTGCTGAACAATTGAGTGAACGGGTAGCTAGATACAGAGCCGACTGTCAGCAGTTGTCAGCCGACATCGCCAACCTTCAACTAGTTCGATCAGAGATTAAAGAGATCCAGACTGAGATAGCCCGAGTGAAGCAACTTGAAGATCACACTGACCTTATACGGTCAGTCCTTCGTGAAGCCGGCCCCCACGTCACCGCAGCCATGCTGGCCGGCATATCTGAGACAGCCGATGAGATTTACGGGGACATCATCGGATCAAGAGCGGGTCGTCTTGAATGGGCCGCCGACTATGACATTGTGCTCAACCAAAAGAACACGGAACGCCACTTCGCCCAATTCTCGGGTGGTGAGCAAATGAGTGCAGCGCTAGCAGTCCGACTTGCCCTGCTACGCGACCTTCTGAACTTGGACATCGCGTTTTTCGATGAACCAACACAACATCTTGATACTACTCGTCGAGAGAATTTGGCCCAGCAAATTCTCTCGGTTAGAGGTTTCAGTCAACTGGTAATTATTTCCCATGACGACACCTTCGAACGTCATATCGATAACGTACTTCGGGTAACTAATACCAATGGAACCAGCCGCGTAGAATTCGGCTGATACACCCCAGAATCGTCCGTCACCACTTACTATAGTTACCACACTGGCACCGCGAGAACATCGAATTGATTGAAAGCACGATGGCTGTTGAGGAAGCCATCTTCACGCGTCGAACCTGTCGAAAATTCCGTAAGGATCCGGTGCCTGAAGCCGTCGTCCATAAAATCATTGATGCAGCCCGATACGCACCCAGTTCATGCAACCTGCAACTCTGGGATTTCTTGGTCGTTAACGACGAATCCGTCAAGAACGAGGTCGCAGAAGAAACCCGCTATATACACCTAGCCCCCGTGGGCATTTTCGTGTCCTACGGGAACAACTACACACGCGAAAACTACGCATGGGTACAAAGCGCAGCCGCGGCTATACAAAACATGATGTTGATGGCCCATAGCCTTGGTGTCGCAAGCTGTTGGGTGGATACGTTAGGGGATGTAGATCACCTACGACGGATCCTCGAGCTCCCGCCGGAACGGGAAATTCTTGCTCTTGTGCTCTTTGGTTATCCGGAGCTAATCCCCAAAACTCCACGTCGACGAGAAATCGACATTTTGCTTCACTACGACCATTACAAAGGCCGCTTGAACTGGCCAAGCTCCGATGACCCAGAGCACTGGACCTTAGAACAAATTCGGGACTTTCAAATGGCGAAGATTCGGAATGGCGCGCGGTACAACAAGCCCGTTCCGTCCGAACGCGATGCGATACTGGCTGCTCTTGGTTCCTTCGTCAAAGTTGATGGCGGACGCTGGCTTGATGTCCTACCGCTGACCGGTCTATATACGGAAGAGATTTCGCGTGCGTACCCTGATGTTGAGGTTACGTTCACCGAGATGACTGACCAAGTCTTCGAATTCGTAGATGATCGAGTCCCAAGACCTGTTCATCATGAACTCTTCCCGGACACATTCCATGAGGCGCGGTCCGACTTCGATGTAATGTCACTAATATTCCGATTGGAAGGCTACCCACGGGCCGAACGCCGGAAGATTCTTCAAACCATGCGGCAGCGTATCCGGGATGATGGGCAGCTATTCGTAGCCTTCGTAAATTCTCGTTCATACCACCGTCCGTTGCGTTGGCTACGCGCTCGAATCGGCCACCAGGGAGTGGAATACGCACTCGCCCCCGATCCAAGCCTTGGACCGTTCAAAGCTCTCACCACTGGCGAGGTTCTTGCGGATCTTCATGAGACTGGTTGGCGGGTCAAAGACCGTCAGCACTTTTTTGCTGTTCCTCCTGCCGACGAAATCGCATTTCGAGCAGGGCGAAAAGGCCGGAAAGTTAGGATCGCTGGCCAGACGCTCACCAAGCTCAGCCAGGCTTTACGCCCGGTAGATCGATTCCTAGGCCCCGTAGCCCGTGTCCAAACCTGGAATGTGGTGCCTGCCTAACCGGCCAAGAGTCGACTGCTTCAGCACTTGATGATCAACCCGATCAGGAACCAAAACGGTAAATCACAGTAGCATTTGATGGGCTTCTGTAGACGAGTCGGAAACGTCCATCTTCTCGCTTCCGCTCAACTTCCGAGGCCTGCAAAGAGCTAAGTTGGCCTGGGTCGAGAAAAACGTAGCGAACGCCTAACGCCACAAGATCTGAATCATTGAGATCATGCTGAGCGCGCTCATACTGATACCGATAGTCATTAACATGGGACAACGAGTGATACCCGTAAGGGATAAATTGACCGGTCTCCGCCGAAATATCCAGCGTAATTGCAGGCGCGCGACGATCAAACAACTCGATGTTAGTGTGAGCTCCATGAACGACAAGCAGTCGATCCTTCACCTCTAAATGCGCAAGTAGGAAGTCACGGGCGCCGGGTTCAAGACGACCAACATCAGGTTCAACCTGCGCGATCATACGCGGCCATGCAATCGCTGTAAGAACGAAAGCCCCCATCAGAATAGGTGTTATTGCTACCGCAGTTACCGTCGTAAATCGCCGAAGCCAATAACCACGTGATTGGCACTCGAAGGCAAAAATGCAGAGAGCCGGGATGCCGATTGTGAACCCGGCGTGAGCCACTCGGTTGAGGTTGGGAGCTGCATCCTCGAGACGAAACAAGACAGACACGGCCACACCAGCAATGGCCACAGTTAGCCACGGTGCTGACGCGCTATTCGCCTGGCTAACGACAACCCCAATTGCCGTCGCCAGAAGTAACCACAAAAGCAGCCCACCATCAATCAAAAATTCTGTGCCCACAATTGAGGTGTCGTGCCAGCCGACATTGGCCCACTCTACCCATGGGCCTCGACTATTAAAGCCCCAACTTGGCAACTGTCCCAGCTGCTTAGAGTTAATAGCAAGGCCTAACCGGCCCAAATCAGAATCTTGACTAAAGGCCCCGTTCAACACACCGCTTGTAGTCTGGGCGATCAAAAGAGCACAAGTAGCGCAAGCAATTAGCGCCGTTGAATTTCTTACAGCGACTGAGATTAAGAAGGGCCGACGCATCCAGATCCAAACGCCTAGGCCTGCGGGAACAACAAAAATCAAGTATTCATTGCTAACAGCAAGATAGATTGCAGCAGAAGCAACAAGAATCCATACGCCAGTATTCTTTGTATCCATTGCCCGCTGGACCGCGGCAATAAAAATTACGGCCGGAATCAAACCGAATATTGCAGTTGGATTGTGCGTCGCCATCGTAAATGGACCACCCAAAAACAACCCGCTCCAAGCCAGAGTTTCTGGAGCTGACATCACGACCCCAAGAACTTCGCCCAGTCCACGTTCACGAATAGACCCGATCATCAGAATCCAGTAGAGCGGACCCCATGAGTAGGCCACTACAGCCCCGGCCATCGCCCATCCAGCAGTGACCGTGGTCCGGAGCACTCCATACATGGTTGCCACCAGCGCCACCGCTGTTCCAGCAATCAAATGGGGCATTACGTCCCGTGTATGCGCCCCGACCAAGTCAACAATGCCGGCAGCAAGAGTGTGCATAGCTACTCGATATTGAAGATGATAATCCGGTTCAAACGGGTTTATTACCGGAAAGTTTCCCCGGGAAATTCCCGACACCAGAGCACTATGCAGATACAAGCTTCCGGCATCCGCTCGCCCAACCGTCGCCTCGATCCAAAAAGCAAACGCTGAAATGTAGACAAGCACACCAACCACGATAGCCCCAATTATCGTGAGCCAACCGTCTCTTTCAGGCACCGGTGCACGTTGTCTAGAAAGCCCCACTAAACCACACGCACACACAACGGCCGCTGCCAATAAAGCTCCCCCAGCCGAGAAAATGCGCGGCAACCACAACATGGGAATGCCCAGCCCCAAAATACCCAGGCCAACGCCAAGGCCAGCACGACCAAGACGTGATGGAACGCCCATTACAAAGGCAGCGACCCGATATCCGAGCCCACAAGCAACGACTAGGCTGAAGCCCAGCACGACCACACTTAACCATGTCATAAAGAAATTGTTGCGGTCCTGACATCAGCCCGCAATTCTTCAGCCATGCTCACCTACACTACAAGCTCTCGCCACGATTACCAGCGTTGTGACAAAGACGCTGATAAACGAATTATTCTTTGTCGACTTTGATAAGCATCGAGCAGTACGAAAGAGGTACCGTCGCGTTGACTCTTACAATCGTCGTTCCAGCCTATAACGAGGCCACGCGGCTAGGCAGATCGCTTCCCGTGCTTCTGAATCACCTCCAGGCACGACCTGAAGCATGCCGCGTTGTTGTAGTTGACGATGGGAGCACAGATGGAACAGCAGACGCCGTTCGTGCGCTTATGCCTGCACACTCAGAACTTGATCTCCTTTCCCTAGCCCGTCAGCAAGGCAAAGGTGGCGCGGTCCGTGCTGGAATGCTCGCATCTCAAAGTGATGTGGTGGGGTTTATGGATGCTGATTTGTCCACATCGCTGGACCATATTGATCAGGCCGTAACAGAACTTGAACGTGGTGCTGACGTAGTCATAGGCTCACGCGCCTTGCCAACCAGTCATACCGTTACCGCACAACCTGCGTATCGCCGGATTGGCGCACGGGTGTTCCGGGAAATAACCCGCGTAATCGGAGCCGTTCCCAACACGCCGGATGCCCAGTGCGGTTTCAAGTTCTTCCGAGGAGCCGTAGCCTACGATCTTTTTGTATCCACTGTGGTGAACCGTTGGATGTTTGATTTAGAGATTCTTCGGTTGGCCGTGTACCGTAACTACAAGCTAGCCCAAATTCCGGTGGAATGGACAAACGACCCAGATTCACGCCTACGCCTAACCATCGACACCCTTAGAATGATCCGCGATTTGGCTAGGATTCGTTGGCGATTCTGGAGGGGTCATTACGGTGACTCAGCTAGAACCCCGTAAAGTCGACCATGCATTGCTCTGACAACTGCGATCAGGACTCGATCCTGTCACGCACAAAATCAAAACCATCCATTACGTCTCCCTTCCCTTGCAAGTCGTATGAGTCGGGACAATCCCTTGAAATGATGGCAGCAGAACACCACCCGAATCGCCTGTAACCAAATGAGCGACTGGATATCGGCCACACGAGCGTTCTTGATCGATTTCCTCGAAACACATCAATATCTCGCCCTCGCGGCGTATGTCGCAGTCGAGGAAGCTGGTGTGCCGTTCCCAGTTCCTGCCGACACGGCAATCATGCTGATGGGATATCAGGTATATCGAGGCGTAGCGAATCCTGTGGCCATCGTTCTTGTCGTAGTCTGCTCCGCTACCGCCGGTGCTTCTGTGTTGTACTGGATAGCCCGTTTAATCGGACCCAGAGTGCTCGATAAGTATGGCCACGTGTTGCACATAACACCCGACCGGCGTCATCGAGCCGAGCGATGGATTAGACGGCACGAGGTTCCGGCCGTAGTCATCGGCCGTTTAATCCCTGGATTTCGAATTGTAATCACCGTTGTAGCTGGCACGGCCAGAACCAGCTTCTTGGCTTTTCTACCATCGGCAGCCCTGTCCGCCCTAATTTGGGTTTTCATCTACATGGCGATTGGATGGGCTCTCGGCGACCAATATAAAAAGTTCTCATCAGCAATCAACGCAGATCCCCGCGTAGGCCTTGTGATTGTTATTGGAACCATCGGGTTGGTTATAGCACTTGTCGCATTTCGGCTTCGACGAAGAATCATGAGGCGTCTACGCGGGTAGCCAACCAACCGTCCCTACTGTGCCGTACGTTCATCCTGATTCAAGGATCGCCCACGGCTCACTACACGCTTGAGCAGTGGGATCCACTCTGATGAACCTTCCCGGCGCCAATCGAGATCATCCTGCAACTTCATGAGCCGGTCCATCCGACCCATACGTTCAGCCCGTTCGTAAATTCGCAGCCACACACAAGGCATTGTGGGATCGGTCTCACACATACCGTACATGTCAGTCCCACCACAGGGTCCGTCGCGCAGACCCTTGGGGCAACTCATCGGACAGATGAACGCGGTGTCCTGGAGTATGCAGTGCCCACACATCTGACAGCCAAACAAGGGACGCTTGATTAATCGCTCGACCAGCGCCACAGCCTGTTCCGGCGCACGCTTGACCGCGCGCAGAGCTGTCGCCTGCGAGATATTCACAGCTGACCAGTTTGCTCACACATACCTAAGTATATGAAGAATCACGTCCAGTCCTGATATGAAAAGTCAGGCCTGGCTTTGTTCAACGAGGGCTGGAAACCCCTATCGCAGCAGTAGCGGTATTGCGCGGCGGTGGAGGTGTGCGAGATCGGCTTGGAATGCGCAAATTCTTACCGACGAAAAGCTTCTGAGGATCGATATCCCCGTTGAGTTCGACGATATCACTACTGGTAACTCCAAACTCCTGGGCGATCGCAAAAAGAGTGTCACCAGTCTTCACCACATATATGGTCTCGTCAGACTCGCCGCTCTGAGCAGTTGGGGCCTGAATTCGCTCGCCAGGTTCCGGTAACACAAGTTTCTGCCCGGCAAAGATATTGTTTGGATCGGTAATCGAATTCTTCGCCTGCAGATCACCCATACTAATCTTGAAGCGCACTGCTATCCCATTAAGCGTGTCTCCAGCCATTACCGTGTAGGTCTGGGGGTTTGGCGTAGGTGGAGGGGGCTCGCTGGGTTTTGGCGGAGTCACCGGACCCTCAGTCGCCGTGACCGTGACAATGGGTGTAACCACCGGCTCTTCATCTGGACCAGGGGGTCGTCTGGCCTCTTGAACCAGCAAGAAAACAACCAGGCCTAGAATTCCTAGCCCGAGTGCTCCAAATACCAACTCTCGGCGTGAGTTCATTAGCTACTTACATCTCCATCACCCGAAAATGGACGCCAGCCGCCTTTCCGTACGTCCATCTCGAACGTGAGTATATGCTGGTTTCTGAGCACAGTCGGATCATGGCGACGTACCATAGACAACATGCAGGCCCTAGTACTAGCCGCCGGTTGGGCCACCCGTCTTGGGACCCTTACCGGCGGACGACCCAAACATCTGCTACCTATCGGGTCCCGGACAGCACTGGACTTCGTTGTTGATCGACTTGGAGCGGTTCCGTCAATGGACCATGTTTCCGTGATCACACACGACGTCGGGTGTCCTGCGTTCATTGACTGGTCCGTTAGCCGAACAAGTGCACCGACAGTATCGATATTGTCGGATGGGACCACCTCGGTTGAAAACCGTCTTGGTTCAATAGGAGACATGGCGTTCTTCATTCGTGAAGCGGATCCGAACGACGATCTGATCATCGTCGCAGGTGACAACGTCTTTGACTTTGATCTCACACCCCTAGCCAGGGCAACCCAAAAGAACATCGTCGTAGGCTTGTACGACGTCGAATCCTATGAACTCGCTTCCCGCTATGGAATTGTGGCCATCGACGCCAACAACCGAATCACAAGTTTTGTCGAGAAACCAGAACACCCGAAAAGCACACTGGCAGCTGTCGCCATCTATGGATTTCCACGGGACAAGCTTGTAGTGATACAGGACTACCTCAACGCCGGAGGTAGCCCTGACCAATCCGGGGCGCTCATCGAGTGGTTGCACACACGAGAGCACATTGTGGGTCATGTATTTGACGGTCGATGGATCGATATTGGAGGAGTGGACGAATACCACCGAGCCATACAAGAATTTGGCTCGTGAGCATATCTGCCAGCACGCGAGAAACAGCGCGCGAAGAGTTTGTGGATCTCTTTATTGAGTTTGTTGAGACCGTGACTAAGTCATTCTTAGCCACATTCGAACGATCCCCAGCACTCTACAAACTCGCGCCAGCAGCACCAACCACACGTGCTGCACTCCAGAACAACCAATGAGTTTTGTTCTGGCGCTCGCCCTTGGTATCTCCAGCGGAATGAATCCCTACGTCACCGTAGCAATAACAATGATCGTCGCCGAACGATCCGATCTGCTGAAGATTAGTCTTCCGGATCCGATCTCGGCCAACACGGTTCTTGTCGCAGCCCTAATCCTCTTGCCATTGGACATCTTTGGCGACAAGTTTTCTTCTACTGGACGCTTGGTGGATCGAATTGGCTGGATCGTAAAACCGATAACAGGCGCAATCCTAGGTGGAATCGTGCTTGGAACAAGCGGTGCAGGGATTGCTATTGGCATTTCCATAGGGGCCTTTGCAGGTTTATTGACTTATGGACTACGGCTACGAGTGCGTGAACGCATTCAGGAACGAATGCTAGGTTTTGGCCGAATCGTGATCGGTGCCTACGGAGACTTCGGGAGTGGAATCATCACGATGGTTGCGATCTTGTCGCCCCCAGCAGGTCTTACGATCGCCATGGGAATGATTGGTCTCGCCCTCTTTGCTGATAACCGATGGGGCCAGAGCCAGCCCGTCTAAAGCTCGTAGTTTTCTGTGATCCCTAGCGCTTCCAGTACCCCACGGGCTTTTGCCACTGTCTCCTGAAACTCCAGAGCAGGATCAGAATCTGCAACGATTCCAGCTCCAACGTGCAGATACGCCCTCTCATGATGGAGCTGAACTGTTCGGATGGCCAAACTTGCCATCAGCGCGCCATCGTGACCCAGAGCAAAAATGGTCCCGCAATAAACATCGCGTGTGACCGGCTCAATCTCATCAATAATTTGCATGGCACGAATCTTAGGAGCACCGGTTATGGACCCACCAGGCCAACACGCTCGCAAAAGGTCTGTTGCCGTCACACCCTCGCGCAAACAACCACTGACCTCAGATACCAGTTGCCATACCGTCGGTAAAGCCTCTGTTGTCCAGAGTGAAGGGACCCGAATCGATCCAGGCACACAGACACGACCAAAGTCGTTTCGAAGAACATCAACGATCATTAAGTTTTCAGCACGATCCTTGCAGCTCGCACGCAAGCGAGACTCAGCGTCGGAATCAAGCACCTTTGTCGACCCTCTGGGAGCCGTTCCTTTAATAGGCCGGGTCAGAGCACGACCCGCCGGGTCCACCTCCAAAAACAGTTCCGGCGAAGCACTCACGATCGCCAGTTCACCAGCCTCAATATAAGCACCGAAGGAAGCAGGATGAATCGACGCGAGACGTTCGAAATGATCAAGCCCTGAGGAAACAGGGTCGAACTCAATCCGCCGGGCCACATTCACCTGATAACAATCGCCAGCCGAAATATAGTCCTTCACAACCTCGACCCAACGACCAAATTCGGAGCGACCTACATTGGAAATTCCTTGGCGAGTTCGTGACACAACAATCGGAACATCGCTAGATCGCAAGCGTTCGTGTACGCCTGCGCAAGCCTCTTCCGGATCACGTCCACCAACGTCAGTCGCTACTATCCAACCAGTGCCGTCACGCCCATCACGCGCCACGACCCAGTCATACAGGCCAGCCCACATTAGGTCAGTCAGGGATTGATCACCACGCCCACGCGACAACAGTTCCGGCTCGCAAGAAGCTTCGTAAGCAATGTATCCAATGGCACCGCCTATAAACGGCGGCAGCGCCTCTGTCGGTTGATATTCAGTCACAGTCAATGTGTGAAGGGCCTCAAACCCATCACTATCCATGACGCCCAGACCGTCCGAACGGACACCATCACGCGTCCAGCGCACACTATCGTATGGATCAGCAGCTAAATATGACCACCGTCCGTTACCCGCTCCAGTAGGTCCTCCATCAAGCACGGCAAGACCCGGGAGATCTTGAAATTGGCGTGCAAGTAGCCGGATCGGAGGAAGAACATCCAATCGGATAACACGAATTTGAATACTTGGACCAGTTGGCCCGGTCACACCGACGGTCGCTGGCTGCCGGATCAAACCAGCACTACTTCAGAAGGCGAGCATGGTCCCTTCGTCCGCCTACGACTGTGGCACATCTGAGTTGTAGCCTGTACGAGAAATCATCTCGACCACTCACTCACCAAGCACAAGATTTTGATAGGGCGAGCTACCAAGGGCGAAGCCTGTCTAATGGGAGCCAAGACGACGAAACATTTTGTTTGTCTATCAAGCATGATTAATCGTAGCGCTGGGTGCGTAACGCTGTGAACCTCCCTGCAGGAAAATTACCTCTCCACATCCTTCGCGAGCTACTTCAGAACCTGCCAGCAACCGATCCAGCTGTACTGGTTGGGGCCACGCCGGGCGAAGACGCAGCAGCTCTTGAGCTTAACGCTGAGAATCTGTTGGTTGTCGCCTCAGACCCGATCACCTTCACCACCACAGACGTCGGCCGTTACCTTTTGGCCGTGAACGGTAACGATCTTGCCGTAATGGGAGCTGAACCCCGCTGGCTGCTTACAACAATTCTTATGCCACTCGACAGTACGGTGGACGAAGTTCGAGCCCTGCTTACCGACATTGTTAACGCGTGCACCACCGAAAATGTAGTTCTTATCGGCGGTCATACAGAAATCACACCGAACGTGTTGTCGCCTATTGTCGTTGGCACCCTACTCGGAACAACAACAGATGCGCAGCTGGTTAAATCATCCGGAGCGATGCCAGATGACGCGCTCCTCGCGGTCGGAGGCCTAGCGATTGAAGGCACTACGATCCTCGCCCGTGACCACGCTGAACAACTTCGTCAGGCCGGCGTCGATCCTCTCGACATAGAGGCGGCCGCCGGCTGGCTGGATTCCCCAGGTATATCAGTAGCGAACGCGGCAGCCGTGCTAAGAAAGACCGGAACAATACACGCTATGCACGATCCGACAGAAGGGGGTATCACTGCTGCCCTCCACGAACTAGCTGACGCCGCCCGGGTCGGAGTACTTGTGGATCGGAACGCCATTCCCGTAATGCCTGAGTGTCAGCGCATCTGCAAGGCTCTGGACCTCGATCCGTATAGCTTGCTGGCATCGGGCACGCTGGTGGCAGCTGTACCAATGGCAATCGCTGAGACGCACTTGCGCGCACTGCACACCGATGGATTTCCAGCCGCTCTTATCGGACGGGTCACTACATGTGCAGATGATCGCCTATGGATAATCAATGGCGATCCAACTTCAATCCCCCTCCTCTCGCGGGATGAACTGGCGCGCTTCCTCGACATGGCGTGATCGGCAGGTACTATCCAACAACACACACAAGCAGAGAAGCACGTTGCGGCAACAATCAATCGATCTCCGAAGCGACACGCTAACAACCCCAACGGCCAGCATGCGACAAGCCATGGCCACCGCCGAAGTCGGTGATGACGTCTTTGATGAAGACCCCACAGTTCGAAGCCTCGAGGAACGATCTGCCGAGCTTTTCGGCCTCGACGCCGGTCTATTTGTGGCCAGCGGTACGCAGGGAAATCTCTGCGCGCTCCTGACCCATTGCCGGCCCAGACAGGAAGTCATCGCTGAGCATCGATGCCATGTCGTCACCTGGGAAGTAGGCGGCTGGGCGTCCTTAGCCGGCGTGACAATGGCAACCGTCGATGCCCCACGTGGCGTCCTGACTCCAACGCTCCTTCAAGGCGCCATCAAACCTGACAATATCCATCTGGTCGACACTCGCCTGATCTGGGTTGAGAACACCCACAATGCCGCCGGAGGGACCTGTACAACGCCTTCGGACTTAGATGCCATTACGGGGGTGGCTCGAACCCATAATCTTCGTGTTCACATAGACGGAGCCCGTATTTTTAACGCGGCGGCAGCACTCGATGTCCCCGTTGCCGACCTTGCTCGGGGTGTTGACAGTATCCAGTTCTGTCTATCGAAGGGCCTCGGCGCACCCGTCGGATCATTGCTCATTGGAGAAGCGTCATTCATCGAGGAAGCACGCCGGGTGCGAAAGATGGTTGGCGGCGGTATGCGACAGGTCGGTGTACTCGCCGCTGCTGGACATGTCGCTCTCGATGAGACTCCAAGTCTCCTGCCACAAGATCACGCTAACGCGCTCGAGCTAGCCCAATTGCTAAGTGACGTGCCGGGACTCTCCGTTGATCTCGACATCGTGGAAACAAACATTGTGTACTTTGGAGTTGGCCACGAACTCGGCCGGCCCTCCACGTTCGCCGCAGAGCTTGATGAACTCGGTGTTCGTGTGGTGGGGTTTGATGAAACCGGTCGATGCCGTGCTGTTACCCACCATCAAGTGTCGGCTGACGATGTGCGTCAAGCCGCCACGATCATCCATGACCACGCTGCAACCCACAGGTAACACGCGATGAGGGTCCTCGTAACCGGTGCGACCGGACATCTCGGTCCATACGTCGTGCAAGCACTGCAAGCTGATGGCCACCTCGTCAGGGCCCTCGTCCGTTCGTCGAGCGACCGAACCTGGCTGGAGACGAACGAGGTCGAACTTTTCGAAGGTGACATTCTTGACCCGTCGTCCCTTGAAGCAGCAGTTAGTGGGGTCGCTGCCGTCATTCACATGGCCGCACTACACGACTCATGGGCCAAGCGTCGTCAGGATTTCGTCCGAATAAATGTTGAGGGCGCCCTCAACGTTTTACACGCCTCAGAAACTGCGGGCCTTCGTCGGATGGTCTTTGTCAGTAGTGGTTCTACGATTGGGGAGGATGAAGATGCGATTGGCGACGAAACCACCGAGCGCCGCGATTATGCGCTGAGCGATTACGAACGTTCCAAGGTTCAAGCCGAAGCTACGTTGTTAGAGCACGCCGATACCATTGACCTCGTCATTGTAAATCCAGGAACCGTTTACGGGCCTGGAGACGCTTCAGGAACAGGCCAATCGCTGATCGGCGCCCTAACCGGTCGACTTGGTGTTTCCGTCGAGGCACCAGCTGCATGGGTATATGTCGAAGATGTTGCGCGTGGCATTGCTGCGGCGCTTATTCGGGGCCACCCGAATGAACGCTACATCCTCGCCGGTCAAAACTTATCGCGTATTACCTTCCTGCGTCATGCGGTTGATCTGGCGGGCCTGGACACTGAGATTCGTCCGGCCTCAGCGTTAGCGTGGCAAGCATTTGCAACGCTTTATGGATTCGGCGCGATGGTGAGTCGAAACCGCCCACCTATCTCCCGAACCGCGGTTCGGATTGCACTTCACGGGTGCCAGTTAAATGGGAGCAAGGCTCAACGCGAACTCGGTATCACCTACACGTCGCTCGACGATGGTCTCGACGCCACCCTCGATTGGCTCCACGACACGGGACTGGTGGACTTACCGGAGGATGATGGCACCGACGCTGAGCCAAGGGCCAATGATTCCACCTGACATCGAGGCTGACACGCGCGCCTACTACCGAGCGCGCGCCTCCGAATACCAAGAATGGATCCAGAGACAAGGTCGCTATGCACACGGCTCGGACGACGATGCGGACTGGAATCTCGAACTCGAGACGATCACCCAATTCGTCGAGTCACTCAGTATCGGATCTGTCTTTGAGATCGCATCCGGGACCGGCTGGTGGTCGCGCGTACTTGCACGCAATAACACGGTCTTTGCCTCGGATTATGCACCCGAGATGCTGGCCGAGGCTTGCCGACATGACACGCCCACCTTGCCGATTTACCGCTGCCGAGCTGACGCCTATCACCTGCCACTCTCCACCGGCGCAGTTGACGCTTGCGCTTTCGGGTTTTGGCTCAGTCACGTACCGGTGCCGAGAGCTCCCGCATTCATTCGTGAGGCCGCCCGACCAGTACGCCCGGGCGGCGAGCTTCTTGTAGTGGATTCCCGACAGGATCCCAAGGGCGGCGCCGCCGATCAGCACACCGGCGGGCCGCGTGTGCAACAACAACTTCGCCGACTCAATGACGGTCGCGAATACACCATCTGGAAAATCTACTGGACACCAGCCGACCTGCGGTTCCTGCTCAGCCTAGTATGCCGCCGTGTTGAGGTGATCCAGACAGACCGTTTCTTCATCGCAGCCCGCGGCACGGTTGTCTAACCAACCCCCGACCACCGACACACCCGACCTCACAAGCCTCCGTGATGCGCATTGGGTCGAAATACACGGACCAGGGCTTTCCGATACAGAATATCTGCCAAGATATCGTCCAGCAGCACCAGGGCACTTCCAGATTCGGGAGGTGACCCAAACTGCTACCAGTTCGTGACCGACCCATCGGGTCGCGTCCAATGCGGAGCTTCCCAATGGCTCTCCGCAAGCTGACGGACCGCCTCGAGATCAACATCAACCCCAAGGCCTGGAGTGTCGAGTACGGGATAGGCAGTACCGTCAAGCACAGGTCGCGTCGGAAACACCTGGTCGGTTGATCCCTGAGTAAGATCCTCGGTCCGATCTTCAAGCCAGCTGAAGTTAGGCACCGCCGCACCAAAATGAACAGAGGCCGCTGTGCAAACTGGTCCAAGCGGATTGTGTGGCATTAAGTCGATGTAGTGTGTTTCACACCATCCGGCTACCTTCATCGCCTCAGTGAAGCCCCCCACATTGCAAATATCCAGGCGGGCAAAGTTGGTGAGTCCCTGCTCGATGTACGGCGCGAACTGCCACTTGCTGGAAAACTCTTCCCCAATAGCAAATGGAACATCCGTCATAGATCGAAGCGTGGCGTATGCATTCGGACTTTCATCACGAATTGGCTCTTCCAGAAAATCGATCGTTCCAGCTGGCATTCGATGGCAATAAGAAGCCGCCTCTGCGACTGAAAGCCGATGGTGATAATCCGGTCCAAGCACAGGGCCAGACCCTACCGCCTTACGCAGTTCGGTATGCCATTCAGCAGTCACCGCCAATGATGCCCGTGGGTCGAAATGCATATCAGCGCTGTCAGGAACCTGGACCGACGTACGAATACATTGCCACCCATCGTCAACATAGCGCTTCACCTCATCGATAAGCGCGTCCAGGCTTTGCGCCTGCGTCGTGACGAAACACGGCACAAAATCCCGTTGGCGACCACCCAGCAACTGGTACACGGGCACGCTGAGACTCTTGGCCACGAGATCGTGCAGCGCGATATCGATAGCCGACATTGCCGCTGTAAGAACACGCCCACCCTCAAAATACTGGCTGCGATATACCTCCTGCCAGATTCGACCAATACGTCTCGGGTCCTGACCCAAGAGAAAATCCCGGAAATGAGCAACCGCGCCACCCACGGCCTGATCCCTCGTGCTCAGCCCGGCCTCTCCCCACCCGTAATAACCATTGTCTGATTCAATGCGCACAAGCTGTTGATTGCGAAAATCAGGATTGAACGTAAAAAACTGAATATCGGCTATTTTCATGACGGAGACAGCATTCCTATGGACGTCACGCGTCACTCCATACTGCCAGCCCAGCGTTCACTCAACGAACAGGATCCGAGGCCGAGTGCCTACCAAACGGTAAAGCCACCATCTACGACGAGGTCGTGACCGGTTACATACGACGAGGCATCAGACGCAAGAAAAACCGCCGCACCTTGCAACTCGTCCACTTCAGCCATGCGGCCCATCGGAGTGTCCCGAGTCCAGATCGGTTGTGCCTCACGCGTGCGAGGCGCGTCAGCCATTTCAGTGCGGGTATACCCGGGGCTGAGGGTGTTTACCCGTACACCCAACGGCGCCCATTCAGCTGCAAGCGATTTCGTAAGTTGAACTAGGGCCGCCTTGGAGGAATTGTAGTGGGCCTGCATCTGCGGCCGGTTCGTCACATGCGCTGACATCGAAGCCAGATTAATGATTGAACCACTACCGGCCGCAATCATCACCCGTGCCTCAGCCTGTGTGCAAAAAAACGCGCCTTTGGTGTTGGTGTCATAAATCCAGTCCCAGTCCGCTTCAGACAGGTTCACCGAGTCAACCCAGTTGTTCACGCCCGCATTGTTACAAGCCACGTTGAGACTGCCCCATGTCTCAATAATCGTGGCCACCACCCGCTGTACATCCTCGACCTTCGTTACATCGGCAGGTATTGCAAGTGCGCGGCCTCCCGCAGCCTCAATCGCTACAGCTGTCTCATCCAATGTCGAGGGGGTCCGTCCACATACCGCGACCGAAGCTCCCGCCTCAGCAAAACCAACAGCCAGGCCACGCCCAATACCTGTTCCAGCACCTGTCACCAGCGCCGTCATTCCTTCAAGACTGAACGTCTCTAGAACTCCCAACGGACAGGCCTTTCCTCGCCCCTGACTATCGGCGCACCGGGCAACCAGGCTGAACACGACTTAACCATCTTTCGTCGCCTGTTGTCGTAACCCCTCGCGGTCATTCTCACTCATGAAGTACTAAGGCCATTCTTTCACCTTCGGAAAGTTGTACCAACCTGGTGCATCCGCATCAAATCCAAAACACGGTGGGCCGCCGGCCTGTGAACGGCCATAAGCAGCATCACCGGCATACCTCGAACCACACGTCGTCTCGAAACCAAAAAACTCCTGCGTTTCCGCTGTAAATAATAGAAGTTCCGGTGCCAACCACTAGCGTGCTAATGGACCGAACAGGGTACCGGACTGGGGCGAGGACGCGCTCCCCCCTCGATCCTCCCCGGCTCCTCATTGACGTTCAGGCATTTTACTGGCACGGTCCACCCAACCTGTGCACGTGTGAGTCCAATCCATGCTACGAGTAGGAATGATCGGCCTTGGCGGCATTGCTCGAGCTCACTGTGATGCCATCGCCGAACTTGATGGGGTATCCGTCGTTGCCTGTGCCGACCTTCTGCCCGCTCAGCGGGACGCATTTATGCAGAAATACGGCATTGCCAAGGGCTATCCCTCACACACCGAACTTCTCAAAGACCCTGACGTTGACGCAGTAGGCGTGGTCCTCGGCCATCACTTGCATCACCGACTGACGGTAGACGCCCTGAACGCGGGCAAGCATGTCCTCGTGGAAAAACCCATGGCTCTCAGCCTTGAACAATGCGACGACATGATTGCGGCCGCCCGCACGAACGGGAAGAAGCTCATGGTCGGCTTCACCAATCACTTTTTGCCCGTGAACATCAAAGCCAAAGAAATCCTCGATTCGGGCAAGCTTGGCCCCCTGATCACCATCGTCAGCTACATGTCAAAAAACTGGGGTGTGGCCAAACGGCGTCCGCAGTACCGGAGCCGGTACCACGGCGGCGGGATGTGGCTGTCCAATGGCGTCCACGTTGCAGATCGTGTCACCTGGTTTATGGGCTCCCAGGCCATGTCGGTGTCCGCCGCTATCGGCACGCGGGCGCATTACCAGGCCGGCGACGATTCTGCGACCGCGTTCATCCGCTACAAGAACGGCCTTGCGGGAGTTGTTGTGAGTGTCGGGTATGCCGACGGCGGGCCTGATCACAGCACGCAGATTATCTGCGCCAACGGGAGTCTACGGGTCGGCTGGGGCGAAGACCGCGGTTTGTGGGTTGGGCAAAACGACAAATGGGAAGCCGTCGAGTTTGAAAGCTGGCCGCACAACATGCGGCTGGAATGGGCCCGGTTTGCTCATGCGATCGAACAAAACATTGAAACGCCGGTACCCGGCGAGTACGGCCGCCACATTCAAGAAATCCTATTGGCTGCCGAGGAATCCGCCATGACACACACCGAGACTGTTCTGCCGTCTGGCTTGAACTGGTCCTACCAAGCTACCGGCGAGCCAATTCATGTCGACCATGGATGGGTATAACTCATGAGTGCCCTTGAACAGCGCCAACTTGGTAAGACCGACCTACGGCCCACTCGCCTTGCTCTGGGCGCCGCCCACATGGGTGGACTCGCCCATCCAATCACCCCTGCCGAGGCACGTGACACCATCGAGCGAACCTACGCCCTTGGCATTCGCCATCTCGATACGTCCCCGCTCTATGGACGCAGCCAGGAATTCGTCGGGCTGGCGCTCCAAGATCTCCACCTGCCTGACCTGACAATCTCAACAAAAGTAGGATCGCATCCGGAGCGCAAGTCCAGTTACACAGCGGAGGATATTCGGTGGTCCCTAGACGACAGCTCCCGCTTACTCGGTCGCGATCGGTTTGATCTCGTACTCATTCACGACCCACCCGAGATGGCACCGGTCATGGCTGACGGCGATGGATTTGACGCACTGGATGCGCTTCGCGACGAGGGACGGCTAGGGGCAATCGGTCTCGGCGTCCGCGATCTCAACTTCCACCGTGAGGCTATTGACGCAGGCCGTGTCGATGCAATTCTTCCGTATGCTGACTACAACCTAGTCCGCCGAACAGCTGTGCCCCTGATGAAGCATGCTAGGGCGAACGGAGTCGGCGTGATTCTGGGTTCCCCTCAAATGCAAGGCCTGTTGGCACACGGTGATCCAATGATCGCGTTGAAAATACGAGCCTATCGGGATTGGTATAGCTCCGAAGATATTCAGGGAGCCCTGGACTGGTACACGTGGTGTCGGGATCGGGATGTCGACCTTCGCCATCTAAACATGCAATTTGTTCTCGCAACCGACGATGTCGATGTCGTCCTTACTGGAGCAGCATCCGTCTACGAGATCGAAGCCAACGTTCAGGAAGCAACCAAGCCGGTCCCTGATGATGTCTGGGCTGAAGCGCTAGATCGTGTCGCAGAACTCGACGACCGGTCATCCCCAGCCTAAGCACTTACTGATCAACCACCGCACCGTCGCGTCCGAGCCGCGTGTCAATCTCGCGGTAGAGATATGGCGCTTTTTCAGCGGCATCAGGCTTGATGGTCACACCAATGCCAGGCCGATCGGTGAGACGGATATATCCCTCCCCATCATGCGGATGAACACCATCCACAATGTCACTCTTGGGTGGCACATCCTCGCCTAGAGGCAGTTCCTGCAACGCAAAGTTTGGGATGGAGGCTGCAATCTGTAGACAGGCCGCCGTGCTGACCGGGCTTAGTGGATTGTGCGGAACAACCCCCACGTGTCGCGCCTCGGCCAGCGCCGCAATCTTTTTCGCACCGGATATCCCGCCGACAAGGCAAACATCCGGCCTCACATACTGCACCGCATCACGCCGAAGAGCCATATCAAAATCCCATAACGAGCTGTAGCGTTCGCCGGTCGCAATGGGAATGTTGATCTTTGAGGCCACGTAGGCCATCTCGTCCAGATTGTCCGGCGTGACCGGGTCTTCAAAGAAGTAGGGCGTGTACTTCTCGATACCCCGACCAAGCTGGACAGCCTCGGCCGGAGTCATTCGACGATGAATTTCAATACAGAGATCAACCTCAACGCCGGCTGCTTCTCGATATAACCGTACCGCCTCGATGGCATCAGTGATCTTGTCCACATGTGTCTTGAAATATGGAACATCGTGCTCCTCATCAAGGAACGGCGTAAGGTGGCCGACCGCGGTATAGCCCGCGGCTCGCGCGTCACTCACCCCCTGCACCAACGCGTCTCGCTGATCCCCAAACACGTGGTAGTACACACGACATCGGTCGCGGACACGACCACCCAACAATTGATACACAGGAACTTCAAAGTACTTGCCCGCAATGTCCCATAACGCAATATCGATCGCACTGAGCGCTCCCATGACCGCTGCCCCACGAAATGCGCTCCACCGGTACATGTACTGCCAGTGGTGCTCGATACGAAGCGGGTCTTCGCCGACGAGGTATCGACCCATTTTTTCTATAGCCGCACCGGAGGCTTCCAAAAACCCCCACGCGCCAGATTCACCCACACCTACCAGTCCATTGTCGGTGTGAACCTGAACGAGCAAGTATCGATCCAGAAACAGCGGCTCGACTTTGGTGATTTGCATAGGAACTCCAAACAAGGTGCGTGCACATATCGTACGCACCGCGACCGTCTATGGCACGCTCCGTCCATCGGCGACCGCGAGCCCCTTGCTATGGAATCCAGATATCTTGTTTCACATTCCCCCGGATCAATTGAACTAGCGACACAGGACATCAACGATCCGGCCCCTGGCGAAGTCCTTGTCTGGAACCGACTCACCGCCATGTCGCCCGGTACAGAACGGGCCGCACTGCTCGATATGCCGAATACACCGGCAAGTGGGTGGCCCCGATATGTCGGGTATAGCGGCGTCGGGGATGTTGTGGCGGTTGGAGACGGCGTGGATCTTCCGGTTGGAAGCCGGGTTCTCACCAGAGAACGCCACGCCTCTGTTGTCTGCACCACCGCTGAGCGGATCAAGCTCATCGATGATGCGGTACCAGACGAGGACGCCGCCTTTCACGTACTGCTACAAATTACCCTGCAAGGGGTTCGAAAGGCCCGGATCGAGATTGGTGAAACAGTCCTGATTATCGGCGCAGGCCTGATCGGCTCGTTAGCCGCCCAGTACGCCTATGCCGCCGGCGCGGCACAGGTTCTTGTCGCTGACACGGATCCTGTACGCAGGAAATTGGTAGAGCCCATTACGGGACTGACGGCCGTTGATCCAACAACTCTGGAAGCTTTAGATGTGACATCACCCGAAGGCCGAGACCGAATCACCAAAGATCCACCAGGAGGTCCATCCGTCGTCATCGAGTGCACCGGATCTCCTGCCCCGATCACCACCGCCTTTGAGATGGCCGGTCACCTCGCTCGAGTTGTGTTATTAGCAAGTACACGAGGTACGACTGACAACGTGAACTTTTATCGCTATGTGCACAAGAAAGGCCTCACGATCATTGGAGCCCACGACTCAATTCGTCCCCATGATCGAGAGAGCGATCCCACAACCGAGACAATACCGACGCTCTGGTCATCCCGACGTGATGTAGACGCTGCGATGGCCATGCTGGCCTCAGGAAGACTGTCCGTAGCTCCACTGATCACACATCGAATCATGCCGGACGACTATGAAACCGCCTACGAGCTCCTGTTTACGTCAGATCCTTCGCTCGTCGGTTGTCTTTTCGACTGGAGTGACGGCTAACACTTATGAACGCTCGTCGTGATCAAGACGCTGCATATAGTGAATCTGGCGAGCGATCTCGGTGAACCCAAAACTTGGATAGAGAGTCTGTCCTTGTTTGTTTTGTACGAGCGTTTCGATCTTTGCCACACGCATACCGTTGGCCCGAAAATGTTCGAGCGCCCGGGCAATTAGTGTGGATCCAATCCCACGACGTCGCAACCGAGCATCGACCGCCATATTGGGAATGTGACCAACACCTGTTTCCCGCACAGGACGAGTCGTGATATAGCCCACAACATCACTTCCTAAAACCGCCACAAAGTGATCGGCCGGCGCATCCTCAAGCTCTCGCTGCACCGCCAGCCATTTACGCGTCTGCCAATCTGGCGAGGAATCAATCCCGAGCAGGCGATCAGCATTTTGATCAATGCTTACACCATCAAACCCCTCGAGCGTCAACTCCCGAATCCGTTGGGCGTCACCATGTTCGTACCCACGAACATTCAGCCCATCGACGCTAAGCTTCATCAGGACCACTCGTCCGAACGCAGCCTCGATTAGCGATGTGACGCATCACGCTGTGGCATCTGAGACAGCGTCTGCAAAACCCATCCATGACCGAGCATAGATCTCTGCAGCCTGAACGACCTCAGCAATCGGAACAAACTCATCAGCAGTGTGGGCATAAGCAATATCGCCAGGCCCACACAGTACGCTCGGAATTCCTGCATTCGCCAGAATCGATGCGTCCGACCCATAGGCCACCCCAATAACGTTTGAAGCACCTAGCACCGCAGTAGCAGCATGTTGGGCAGCCTGCACAATAGGAGCATGTTCAGGTACATCCAGCACTTCAGCAAAGACAACAGGATTGGCAACCTCGACCCGCAAATCCGAATGTCTCGCCCGTGCGACATCCAACACCTCTTCAAGTTCTTGCTCAACATCGGACGCTGCTTCACCCGGAATGTGCCGTCGCTCAACAATCAGTTCACACTGATCAGGAACCATGTTGAATGATCGTCCTCCAGAAACACGGCCGACCGAGAACGATGATTGACCCGCGAGCGGATGCGAACGACCCACCAAACGCCGACCAAACTCCTCACGAATAACCTGAACAACATCCGCCATGCGAAATATTGCGTTGTCACCCAACTCTGGAGTGGAACTATGCGCCGCCGTACCGTGGGTCACAACACGCCAGTGGCCCCCGCCGCGGTGCACTCGCACAATATCCAGACTGGTTGGTTCACCCACAATGGCTGCATCCACACCGTGATCAGATTCACCAAATTCCTTGGCACCCGCACTGCCGGTTTCCTCATCAACCGCCGCCAGTAGCGTCAACGGCCCAGGCGGGTCCGCAACACCAGCCGCCCACTCAAGCGCGAGCAGCATGGCCGCGAGTGATCCTTTCGTGTCACACGAGCCCCGCCCGTGAAGTAAGCCAGCTTCATCAATTCGTGGTTGATGACCATCAACCATAGGCCCCAAGGCGACGGTATCCATATGAGCTTCAAGCAGCAGGTGAGGGCCTGGCGCATCGGCAGCAACAGTACAGATCACATTAGGCCGACCAGGCAACACTTCCTGTCGCGAAACGCTCGCGCCAGCCGATCGCGCAATTCCCTCAACAGCGTCGGCCATCGCAGCCTCACCTGTTCCCTGTTCAACCCCTAACGTAACGCTGGGGATCGCAACAAGCCGACTCAGCAAGTCGGCAGCAATCTGCTCGGTGGTTATTGGGACAGCCATGAGAGTGACATCTTGGCATCGCAAACGCGTTCAGGCCACTGCCCGTGCACACAGACGTAGTGTCTGTCGATGTTGGCGAAGGTCGATCTGTGACCTGTGGCACCATGCGAGAGACTTCTGCTCTCCACACAACCCATGGGTTGTGGCCATCCACCCAACATCTACACATGCAAATAGAACAACAACATCCGCGTTTCTATGACCGGTTGAAAATTCATGATGGCGACCGAACAGTCCTTGCACTGAACCTCGGAGGATCGGCTAAAGATCTCTTTCTGATGCGACCCTGTATACATCCGTTCTACACCCCTGACGGATACCCCGTAACCGAGATGGGAGCCCACAACTTCCCCCATCACAAGGGCGTGTGGGTGGGCCATGCCCAAGTGAATGGAGTGAACTTCTTCCACGACCTTCCTGACGCCGGTTGGATTGTGCCGATCGAAACCCACATGGAGACCACCGAGGCCTCTGCGAGCATCCATCTCATCCTCGAGTGGCGAGACCAACGGGGCACCATAATCGCGACAGAAACCCGCCGCCATGTAGTACGACGCAAGCGCCAGGCCCACGTGCTTGACATCCTGACATCGCTCCACGCCTCCCATGGAAGTCTCGACCTAGGAGTTGATAATCACGCCTGGGTGGGTTGTCGGACCATCGACGCTCTTGACTATGACGATGGAGGGCAGATGCTGGATTCTGAAGGTCGCCATGGCCCGGACGCCATCAACAGTAATCCCATTCGGTGGGTTACCAACAGCGGAGCAATTGGTGAGCACACGTGCGGCATCACGGTAATGGCACATCCAGACTCTTCGCCGGTCCCGGTGTTCGCTCGCTTCTACGGAACGAGCCTCTTGAACCCCACAATGTTTGAGCCGCTTCACATCGACGACGGAGACTCATGGGCCTTTGGCGCCCGAGTAATAGCACACGATGGACTACCGTCAGCCAGCGAGAAAAACGATTTGTGGTCAGCTAGCGACCAGGAATACCTCCAACCGCTATAGCCGCTCAGCTCGGTCGAGGGGCATAACAAACATCGATGCCCCCCCCACTTCAACCTCAACCGGCATAGAGAGGTCAAGCTCGCCAACCCACGGTACCGTGACAAGCTCATTCCTCGTTGTACAGGTTGTCGAGGTAAGTGCCCGAAGGTCTGCTAGACGGTCAGACGAAATCGCGACCACAAAAAGGGCGTTTGTGGCTCTAAGAAATCCACCGGCACTCAAGATGCGAGTATGTGCGAAGCCACTCTCGCTCAGAGCCTTCATATAGTCACCCGCATCATTCTCCTGAACGACCACCAAGACTAATTGGTCGTACTTACCAACATCCCCCAGTTCCATCAGGCCAACCACTTACTCAAAGTCGGTCAAACGCATCCACCGGCACTACGAACACAATGCCATAGGCCGATCCACTTCCGGATTGCCCAGATGCGTGGGTGGAGACGCTTCGAAGCGTTGCAATTACATCATCAACTTGTTCAATACCAACACCGACCATAAACACCGCATTTCCTCGACGAAGGAATCCCCCCTGCGAATCAATGCGTGTCGCGCGATAACCAGCTGCAACCAGCGCCTGGCCAGCTGGATCCGCATCATCATGATGAATGACCGCGAACACGAGCCGCTGAACGTCATCAATATTGGAAGCCACGCATCATATTCCTGATTACTACCCGACCACCCTACCGCGACCTCGGATTCAACTCTAGGCTATTAGCATCCAGAAATGAAGAATCCCCTCTGCGGCGGAGCCCAAGGTAATGATCAAGGCAACACAAGCGGTACTCACTGGGCCAGAAACATTCGAGTTACAAGACGCAGACCTTTCACCCAAATCCGGTGAAGTCATCGTTGCGATTGAGGTCTGTGGGATCTGCAGTTCGGAGATTCCCAACTTCGAAAACGGTCCTGAGATCAACAACGCCCCCCTGGTTCTAGGGCATGAACCCAGCGGGACAATCGCGGCGGTTGGCCAAGGCGTCGCCGAGTTTCGTGAAGGTGATCATGTCACTGGAGCCTTTTCCAGAGCCTTCGCTACCCATGCGGTGGCCAATGCCGAGAAGCTGATCGCGGTCCCCAAGACTGTGCCGCTGAAATATGCCCTGGGAGAGCCCCTGTTCTGCATTACAAATATCGCGCGCGCTGCCGCCCCTCAATTTGGTGATCATGTCGCCGTGGTTGGCTGTGGCGCAATGGGCTTGCTCACCATATCCGCGCTCCGCCAGGCCGGATTAAATACGCTCTTGGCCATTGACCAGCTTTCATCACGACTCAATGTCGCACGGGACCTTGGTGCTACGGAAACCATGGGGAACGCCGGAGACCCCACAGACCAAGTGCTGAATCTGACCCAAGGAGGGTGTGACGTCGTCGTAGAACTTACCGGACACCCCAGCGGCCTTGAACTGGCGACAAACCTGTTGCGGCCAGGTCAAGGAAAACTCGTGATGGCAGGATTTCATCATTCGCCCGATATCTACAACCTGCGCAACTTTGCCTTAAAGGGGCTCATTGCTCACCAGGCTCATCCGAACTATTCGCCGGACCAACAGGCAGATTACGCTCGCGCCATGACCGCACTATCCCGGGGCGTCTTCCCGATGGACCGCCTGATCACCCACGAATATTCGCTGGAAGACATTGGCAAGGGATTCACCGCGCTCCGAGCGCACGAACCAGGGTTCCTAAAAGGCATCGTTGTCCCGATGGACACCTAAATCTCCTGGTCGGGCTGCCTGTTGTTATCCACCACTACTATCAGAGCGGTCAGCCACCCGCCATTGCCGGCAAGATCGTGATGCTGTCCCCTTCGCTGACTTGAGTGTCTAAGCGATCAGCCGAACCGATATCAGTGTCATTCAAAAAAAGATTCACAGCCTCGAAAATATCTCCGCTCTTGGGAATTAACGAGTCGCGGAGCGATGGATGTTGCTTAAAGAGAGCTTCGAGCGCCTCCCCAACAGTGGAAGCCGAAACCGTCACAGACCGTGCTCCCTCGGTGTGATGACGCAAGACATTCGGAATTCGGATCGAGGCCATCGGCAACGTAAGATCCTATCTTGGAAGTAACCGCCCCCCTATTGTGTGTGACAAAGGGACTCACCTCAAAGCGGCTTTCTTTTTCCGCAGCGTATATGTACGTCATAGGATGGATCTCACAAGTCTCCACCGGGAGATGTTCCATGGGTCCACCAGTCGCAGATCGTCCCTTCGTCATCACCCCTAAAGCCGCGCCCACCGAGGACTACTCGGAAGACGGGACAGGGGCTGTGGTCAAGCATGACCTTATTGCCCGCCAAGTCGCCCCACCCAACTTTGCGATGCGTCTATTTGACATCGCCCCAGGTGAACACACCCCCTACCACCAACATCCATGGGAACACGAGGTGTTCATAGTTGAGGGATCAGGCGAGTTACGAACCATTGACACACCTCAGCCGTTTAGCACTGGCGAGGCCGTCTATGTGCCCCCAAATACGATGCACCAATTCCGTAACACAGGGCGTAACCGCCTGAAATTCATCTGTGTAATCCCTAACAGCGGCGACTGCTAGGCAGGCTGCCACAAGTGTTTTGGTACCCCCGAGGGAAATCGAATCCCTGTCTCCACCTTGAAAGGGTGGTGTCCTAGGCCTCTAGACGACGGGGGCTAAGCGTACATATCCGCAGGCTCCCCTCAAGCGTAGCATCGGGTCTTGGCCTTGCGGCCTTAGCCTTCGGCAACGCAGACTAGCCGCCCCACATTAGTGTCGCCCATCGCGATAAACGCGGTGAACCCTTCTGAGAGGACTGCTTCATGGCCAAAATTGTTGCCCGTCAGATCGTGCCTGGCTCCCAAGAGCTCGTATGGCACGTCCTCTCAGACTTCGAGCGAACCAGCGAGTGGGTGCCCTCGGCCGTGTCGATTGAACATACCGGTGGACCACCGAAGTCGATGGGGCGAGAACATACCGTTCGTTATGACAATGGTCTTGAGGCACACCAGCGCATCGTAGCTTGGGATGATTCTCGACGCCTCGCATGGCGGACTGAACAGGAAATGCTTGGGGGGCGTGACGTCAGTAAATTCAACAATGTGCGCACAACTGTGGACCTCCGTCCGAGTGGCTCGAACACAGAAGTTACGGTGACCAGAACGTGGTCAGGTGGTGGTCCGCTAGGCCTGATTCGTTCGTTTGGCCAGAAGGCAGCCGTCAAGCAGGAGTTTGAAGAACTGTTAGCCAATCTCAACAGCATTATGAACGACAGCACCGGCAGCAGTTCGTAAGATTCTCCGCTGATGCCTGATCCCGCCTTGCAAACCGCCGACCCCGCGCAACTTCTCACCGCGCGCCAGAAGGTCGTGGAAGCCCAACAACTCCGTGACGAGGCCGGCACTGACCTTGTCAAGCTTCGAGCGGCCACGGACTTGCTTATTGAAGCGGCCGACGCCTTCGCATTGGCTACGGTGCCGGTCGAGCACGCTGCCCTCCACCTCGACCTCGCGGACACCCTTAACATTCGAGCCCGTCTTGGTGATCCGGATGTCTTGGATGAAGCTGTTGACAGCTACCAAAAGGCTGTCGTCGTCTTTAACCGGGACGAGTTTCCAGAGGCATACACCCGAGCGTTCAGCGGCCTCGGCCTCGCAAGCTGGACTGGAGGACAGCTCGAAATGGCGCGATGGTGCTTTGAGCAAGTCGTCAGCGCACTTTCAACAAACTCAGATCCAATCGAGTACGCCAAGGCCCGCGGCAATGTCGCCGCCGTTCTCGCAGCCATGCCGGATGCCAGTGCTCGGAACCAGGCGATCTCGACTTACACCGACATCTTGGAATCCGTCCCTGCCGACACGCATCCAAGTGAGCATGCCGAATTCCTCCTGTCGCTTGGACAAGCCCACCGGGTACAAATGGTCGAGTCCCGCCTTGAGCCGGTCCGTAATGCGATTGCAGCCTTCGAACCCGCTGCTCAACTCGCCGCATCAGCAGGTCGACACGATCTTGCTGTCCGTGGACTTGTTGAAACGGCGATCACATATGTCGAGCTTTCCATCCTTGACCCAGCAACATTCGATGCCGCCGTCATTGCATTCGATCGCGCCCTTGAGGCCGTTCCAGCAACCGCACAGCCCGACCAACATGCCGAACTGCAGTTGGAATACGGTCGACTGTGGGCCAACCAGGTCGCCCAACACCATCCGTCCGCGTATGCCTCGGCACTGCAGCACTACGAAGCAGCGATTGCGCTTGGACCCAGCGTGCTTTCACCCGCCCAGGTGGCACCTGCCCTTATCGACGCCCCGCTCCTCGTGGTCGAGCGAGACGCTCCCACACAAGACGAGCTCGATCGCGCGATCGAGCTCAGTCGATTAGCGCTGTCAGCCTGGCCGCGAGCCCAATTCCCAGCAGAATACGCCCGTGTCCAGCAGACGCTCGGTGGAGTCCTCCTCAAGATGGAAAAAGACCGTGCAACGAACGCCGCGGCTGCGATCGAGGCACTGGAGGCTGGACTGGACGCAGTGAGCCGCGAGGACCAGCTGATTACCTATGCTGGCCTGCAAGCAACCCTGGCCGAAGCCCTGCTCGCGCGGCGAGAAGGCGATCTGGCCGATCATCGCCGACGGGCTGGCGCTGCTGCGGAACGCGCCCTTGAATCCGAGAGCGAGGACGCCCGCACTATTGGTACGGCCCACCATGTCCTCGCGCAGATCTCGCTGGCTCAAGGAGGTGCGCCCCAACTCGCGGATGCCATTAATCACCTCCAACAGGCCGTGAACGTTCGCCCACGGACAACCAGACCTACGGAACACGGCGAGACCCAAATGCTACTGGGGATTGCCTTGGCGTCCCAAGCCGCAAACGGGGGACCGGCCACGCTGACTGAAGCCGTTGAAGCCTATCGTGTGGCGGTCGACACCATCGACCCAGACAAGCAACCGATGACCTTCGCCAGTGCTCATAACAATTTGGCGGCGGCGCTTGTTCAACTCGCCGGCCCATCTGACACTTCATTGCTCCAGGAAGCAATCCAGAGCTACGACAAAGCCGTTGGGGTGTTCACAGAAACCACGTTTCCACAGCAACATGCGATCATTCAACGAAGTCGTGAGGGCGCTCAGGCCAAGTTAGAGGCAATGTCATGAGTACTCAACCTGTTGACGGCATGGATGCGGACGTCGCGATTATTGGCGGCGGACCGGCAGGATCCACTGCCGCCACATTACTGGCACGTTCAGGGTTCAACGTCGTCGTCCTCGAGCGCGAGCAGTTCCCTCGCGAGCACATTGGCGAATCCCTGCTGCCCATAGCGTTTCTGGCCTTAGACCAGATGGGAATCACGGACGAAGTACTGCAAGCCGGATTCGTCCGCAAATACGGAGCCACCTACATCTGGGGACGCTCACGTGAGCCGTGGACACTGCGGTTTTCAGAGGTGCTTGACGACGCATTCTTTGCGTTCCAGGTCCGTCGCGCTGATTTCGACAAAATCCTGCTGGATCACAGTGAGCGCCAAGGCGCACAGATCTGGGAGCAAACGCAGGTGACCGATATTGTCCAGATTGGCGGACGGGTTACAGGCCTTCGATGGCGGGCAACGGACGGTCGCGAGGGTGAATTGTCATCGCGATACGTGCTGGACTGCTCCGGGCAAGCGTCCTTGCTGGGCAAACGTTTCGATCTCCGAGAATTCAACGAGGCCATGCGGCATGTCTCACTCTCCGGCTATTACCGCGGTGCCCGCACGCTCTCCGAGGTATATCCCGATCTGACCTTGAACGACGATGGCAATTTACACATTGTGTCGAGCGATGCGGGATGGTTCTGGCACATTCCCCTCGCCGGAGAAATCAGCAGCGTTGGCTTCGTTACCGATCCCACCCACGTCCGCGGCAAGAATCCGGAGGAACGCACCCAGTTCTTCCTCGACAACGTCGCTGAAACCCCAGAGTTGTTGCGCCTGCTTGATTCGGCGGAATGGGTGACCGACCGTGTGGATATGGACAGCGACTGGTCGTTTTTCTGCAAGTCGTTCTATGGCCCAGGATACATGCTGTGTGGAGATGCTGCCTGCTTCGTCGACCCTGTGCTCTCAACCGGGATTGCGCTCGCGATGAATGGCGGCATTCGGGCAGCCATGGGCTTAACAGCCACGCTGCGCCAACCAGATCTGGAACCGCTCACCATGCACTGGTACGACACCGAATATCGGCAGACCGCTCAAGATTTTCTGGATCTCGCGCTCCACTGGTATCACGGCGAACGTAAACGGGAAGATTGGTTCTGGGAAGCCCGTCGTATCGTGGACCCATCCCAAAACTTTTCGCTCCAGCAAGCCTTTGCCTTGATCGCCTCCGGCGCTTCCCGGGTTCCCGGTGCGACCAGCCACCTGAAGCTCAAGCACTCAGGGGGCTTCAGTCCCGAACAACTCAAGCTCATCTACCAAAACTTTGCGCTGGAGCTCAGCGACGAGCAGCAGGTACAACTTGACACCTACCTCGAGGAAGAAAAAGCCGAGCGGGATTACACACCGATCACCGAGCACAACCTGCTGGAAAGCGTGCTTACGTGGGCCCCAGGCGTAAGCTGGAAACCCTATATGCTCAATGATCAGGACAATGTGCTGCGTCCCGCCACCATGGTCGAGATCCCGGACGGTGGATCGACCAAATCCCACTTTTTGTCGATTGCGGCGACGTCCCTGTTGCGGTTGGTGGATGGATCACGGAGTGGGCAGGCCATTGTCGACACGGCGACAGAAGAACTGGGCGTACCCACTGGAAAATCCCCGGCCGCCTCTAAGCAACTGGTCGTTGGGATCCTGCAGGAACTCCACGCCGAAGATGCGTTGGTTGTTGCCTAACCGACACTTCAGTACATGCCATTAGTTGACATCCCAATCGGCATATTCGGACCATTCCACCCATGATTCCCATCATTCTCGACACGGACATCGGTGATGACGTTGATGATGCCTTTGCGCTGGCCTATGCCATTCGCCATCCCCAGATTGACCTTCGCGCTGTCACAACAGTCCTCGGCGACACGCGATGGCGCGCAGCCCTCGCGCTCCGGCTTCTCGACGAACTCGATGCAAGCACGATCCCAGTCGCTGCCGGAACCCCGGGAGGTGAACGATGGCCGGTCGGCCTGTCGGGAGATGTCGTAGTTCCACCGGGCACCACTGATACCCGCTGTGAAGCACGACCCGCCTGGGCCCTGATGGCAGAGATCCTCACGCAGGCTTCTGAACCCGTATGGCTCGTGACGATCGGGCCGGCCACAAATGCGGCCCGGCTCATTGAGATGCATCCAGACTGCGTCGATCATCTGGCTGGCATCGTCATGATGGGGGGACGCCATGAGCCCGTTATGACACGTGAACACAATTTTGGAAGCGATCCGACGTCTGCAGCCGTGACGTGCAATAGCGGCCTCGATGTCCGCGTCGGCGATTACGTCATCACCTCACAAGCCCAGCTGCGGCGATCTGATCTCCCTCGAATCCAGAACATCCCGGGCGTCGGGACATCCCTCGCCGCCATGCTCGAGACCTGCCTGACTCGCATAGGCCGCGGCTGGAAATCGATGTACGACCCGGCCGCCTTGACCTTAGCCCTCGGTGAGGATTTTCTGTCGCTCGACCCGTCTCCAATGCGGGCCACGATCGTTGATGAGCAGATTCGATTTGAGGGCGCCAGACGTGGCGCCAGAGGCCTACGGCTGGCCGCGACCATCGATGCTGAAGGGTTTCGTGAGCACCTGTTAGACGTCATCGACCATCCAGCATGACCCCGGCGGAAGGAAACCTGTTTGGCCTCTCGCGCTCCTCGCCCTAACCTCAAGCATCAGGATCGCGTGATTCGGTCGTTCGGTTCGCAGGAGAGCAGATGCAGGTCTTAATGGTCAGCCGCCGCCTGCTTTATCTGCTTGGCATCCTGCTTGTAGCCGCCTGCGGGGGACCGGAACCGTCACCGTTAGCTGCCGGTCCAACTCCAGCAGCCCGTGTCTCAACCACCAGTATCGCCGAGCCCAGCGCCACCCGGATCACCCCACCGCCGCCGCCCGCCAACGCTGCCCCACCGCCGCCGCCCACCAACACTGCCCCGCCGCCGCCGCCCGCCAACACTGCCCCACCGCCTGTGGTCAACACCCCGTCTGCCGATCAGGGTGCCGATACGCTGGCCATTACCTGCACTACCAATGCCCAACAGCGGACCGTCACGTGCGAACTCCATGGCGCCGCCGTTGGAAGCCAGCTGAACTGGCAGGCCAACGGTGTCATCGTAGGCACGGGACCAGTGTTCAGTTTCGTCGTGCCTGCACTACGGACTGACCTACCGGTCCAAGTGGACGCCTGTCGATCTGTTGGCACGAACAGTTACGACTGTCAGACCGTCGAAACTACCATCGACACCTCACACCTCCCGCCGAAACCTCCAGGAGACCCGCCGCCTGGGATCATCGTCGAATTACCACCTGCTTGGGACCGATCGAGCTGTGTAGGACCACCGGGCACCAAGCACGCCGGGTCAGATTTCGTGTACGACGGCGGGGTTTTTGCCGACGCAGTACAGCAGGAGTGCGTGGCATTCGAGCCTGGCTCTGGCGACTACAAGAAAGTGTGCACCTCGGACGGATGTTTTCAGGTACAGACCCTGGCCAATCAGTGGCCGGATGGAGAGGTGTATTGGGACGAGGATGCAGGCGAAAACGGGTACACGATTAGCCCTTACTATGGCTATCGGCAGCACGTCCAACCCGACACCATCGACTTCGCAAGTCTAGATGCCACGGGTCAGGCGGCCCGCTGGGCTGCAGCAGGTGTCGTACAGGTGATAGGCGACCGGTGTTTCATCGGAACTGAAGAAACCGCCGATGACAGCAGCGCAACCACTTCCATGACCGGTGTCGTCCAAGAGTGGCTCCAGACGACCTCGCCGTTGACCGGATTCTTTATTGCCGACAACCTGGTGCTCACCCATACCGCAGCACTCGGAAGCGTACACACACCAGACGAATCGGGTCTCTATGGCAGTGTCCTACTGTCCCACCATCTGACCTGCGAGCAGTTGCTTTCAGGCTATACCGCTCCCAATCTTCGCGCTGAAACAGGCGCTGGCCCGTTTATCCAGCTAATGGATGGGACTTGGGCAAGCGGTCAGGTCGTATCACAAAGCGACGTGTTCACCATTATCCAGATCGATCGTTTTTCACCGCACGGCAACTCCCTGGTCAGCACGTGGCAGCCATGGGCCGCGTATACCGGCCATATAGCCGTCCTCCCACTGGACCGTGAATCATCCAGCGTAGACAGTCGGGATGAGGGCGTGACCATCCATCACCCCTTCGAGGGACGTGGAGCCGGAGGATGGCACGTGACCACGGGTCATCGGGTTCCTGAATGCGAACAGCTTGACCTACGGGCGGCTAATTCCGAAGCCCGGGCATGGGCTCTAGATTTTTATACGGACAAAGGCAGCCGGGGGGCGCCGCTGCTCAACAACAAGGGAATGGTGATTGGGGTAATCGCTGATACCTGGGGCCAAGACCCGGCGCGGTGCAAGGAGGTGCAAGGCACAGGCGATATCTACCGTGGCATGAATACCCTGGGCATCTTGAGCAGTTTCCTGGCTGATCCGCCAGAAACGTCGCTCGCCGTACCCACCAGCTACTTTTACTCCGAGATCGAACGCGTGGTGACTGGCCTTGATAAGTCGATGACGACATCCCCCACGATTTCGGATCAAACCGTATGGCCGAGAAACGCGTTAACCCAAAACAGTGCCAGGTTCGAAATCACGGACTGGGGCAGTGAGTTCACAGCGTCTGGATTTCCGGTGAAACATCTCGATTCCCCGGCATTCGATCTAGCGAAACAAGCGACCGTAATGTTCGCGCGACAAACTGGATGTCCCAACTGTGCGGCCGATGTGAGGAGCACAGATTTTAGTATCAGCTGTTCGTGCACCGGATTTGCGGTGACCCATGATTTAATCGTCACGAACAATCACTGCGTTTCTGCAATGGCGATTGGAGCTAAAGCAACATTTCGAACCTATTACGGTCAAGATGTCGAAGCCACCCTTATCGGAAAATCCATGCTCGATGGTGAGCGACGCCTGATGGACGGCCGAACGAACGACATCGTTGATGCCGATTTGGGAGACGTCGCCCTGCTACGCACGACGGAGCCGATGGACCTTTCGCCGGTGCGCCTGGCCAACTCCGACACCGTTGACCAATACACGCCCGTCCTGGCGGTAGGACATCCTGGAATCATGTCCCGATCCGGACCATTTGTAGCGTCCGCCGGATCCGTCATTGGCCATTCAACCTTTTACGAACCCGATCTGTTCTACAACCTCCCTGTGGCGAAGGGTTCGAGTGGAAGCGGCGTGTTTAACTTGAACGGTGAGGTCATCGGGCAGATTGCTGCTGGCGGCCTTTATGCAGGAGCCGAACAAGCGTCGATCTTAAAAAGCAAGTACAACAAGCAGGCAGTCGAAATAGCGACCGAGGCCTGGGGACAGACCTTGGGACCCAAGCCCTTTGAGGTCAGCCACTACGTCGAGATTTCCCAGGGGCTACACTCGAGTGGCGCTTCGAGTAATTACATACGACAACTCATCGAATTGTGGGCACCCGGCGAGCTGCCGACATGAGCTCCGGGGCATTTGAGGCCCCTGCGAAACAATAACCACGAACACAGGGGACACGATCAGGCACAATAACGGTTCGTCGCGTACCACCTGAGGTTCATAGGTGAAGGTTTCCCAACGCATACAAGACTTGGCCGAGTCTGGAACAATCGCAGTCAGCAACAAGGTCGCAGCATTGCGAGCCGAGGGGATTGACGTCGTCAGCCTCGGTGCCGGCGAACCAGACTTTGACACACCCGATCACATTAAACAGGCAGCTAGCGCCGCACTGGATCGAGGGGAAACCAAATACGCCAAGCCAGCCTCAGGCGTCGCTGAGCTCAAGAGCGCGGTCATTGACAAGCTCGCGCGAGAAAACAACCTGACCTACGCCCCAGACCAGATCATTGCCACGATCGGTGGGAAAGAAGGTCTTTACCTCGCATTTGCCACCCTGCTCGACCCCGGCGATGAGGTCATCATTCCAACACCGTATTGGGTGTCGTACCCGGAGCAAATCAAGCTCGTAGGCGGCCTTCCGGTCTTCATCGATGCCGGAGCAGCCAGCGGCTTCAAGATCACACCTGAACAACTCCGTGCAGCCATTACGCCACGAACGCGGGGGTTCGTATTCAACTCCCCGAGCAATCCCACCGGGGCCGCCTACTCGCCAGAGGAAACCGATGCGCTGGCTGCCGTATTGGCAGACACCGACGTGATCACGCTCAGCGATGAGATGTACGACCGACTGCTTTTTGGTGGCCAGGAATTCAAGAGTTTTGCCGCGACCTCGACCCATGCCTACGACCACACGTTAACGTTTAACGCGGGATCCAAAACATTCTCGATGACAGGGTGGCGAATCGGGTATGCCGCCGGCCCGGTCGACTTGATCAAGGGCATGTCCAAGCTCCAAACACAAACCACGAGCGGAGCAGCAACGTTCACCATGCACGCCATGGCAGCCGCGTTGAACGGGGACCAAACCTGTGTGGATGAAATGCGCGACGCGTTTGAAGGTCGGGGCCGCTTTATTAGCGAGGCCCTGAACCGCCTCGAAGGCGTTGTCTGCCCGGCCCCGGGTGGCGCCTTCTATGTGTTCCCCGATGTCTCCGACACGTTTGCCTCGTTAGGCGTGTCGGGATCAACAGCGTGGGCCGGTCGACTGCTCGAAGAAGCCCATGTCGGGGTCGTTCCCGGTAGTGACTTCGGGAACGACGACTGTGTCCGACTGAGCTTCGCTACCAGCATGGACACGCTCGAGGAAGCAATGCGACGGATCGAGGCGTTCTTAGACTAACGCCCGCTGGATCGTGTTGGGACTACCCGGCCGCAGTCGCGGCTACCGCATCCCGATCAAGACCCACGCTCGCCGCAGAATCAAGAACAGCCGACCAGGTTGCATCCGGCAACTCAATGCCGCTTGCGGTCACATCCAGCCGAGACTGGCGTTCGACGTCACCCGGAACCAGCACCTCAGAAAACCCTTCCGCCGGTGCCGTGTTCTTAACGCGGTTAATCGTACCGTCGGTCATCGAGGCAAATCGATCACCCGCACCAAAGGCATCAGGGTCGATCGCCATCGCGAACGTGCCTATCGGTGAACTGGGCTCGGAAAGCACCGTGTCACCAATAAGGTTTGACGCCAGAATTTCGGAAAGAAGCATCAATCCATAACCCTTGTGCCCACCGAACGGCAACATGACGCCCCCGTCGTACAGGTCGTTGGGATTGGTCGAAGGTGCTCCCGCACTATTGAGAATCTGTCCCGGCGGGATTTCGACACCCTTGTCACGTGCCACCCGGATCTTGCCTTCAGCAGCCGCCGTAGTCGCAAAATCCATGATGACTGGTTCCGCTTCACCCGCCGGCGCACCAAACGAGATGGGGTTGGTGCTCATTCGACCTTCACGACCGCCAAAAGGCGCCGTGCGCATCATGCCTGGCCCTCCGGCCGTCATAATAAAAATCGAGCCCATGGAGGCCGCAAGTTCTGACCACTCACCTAATCGCCCAATATGGTTGCACCGCACAATCCCACCAATCGCCACATGGGACATGCGCGCCTTTTCAACCAGGCGAATGGTGAGTTCCTCGGCCGCAAGATGGCCAAACGCCCCTCCACCCTCCATCAGCACCGTCGTATCCGTTTCGGCACGAAGTTGCGGGCGTTCGGCCGGCCGAAAAGTCCCACTGGCAATCTGGTCCAGATACTGCGAAACCCGAATAACGCCGTGCGATGGATGCCCTGAAAGATTTGCGTTTACGAGCCAGCGGGACACCTTAGCGGCGATGTCATCGGGGGCCCCGGCAGCAGCCAAGATTTGAGCAGTAGCGTTGGTCAGCGGCTCCACAGCGAACGTCGGCATCGGGCATCCTCTTTATCAGTGACGGCAAAAACGCCAGCAGATGGCATGGTACAGGTGATCGCACCAACTAGTGAGCCGGGGGCCGACATCTCCTAGCTCGCACGGACTGCCTCGACGTCGGAACGGGGGATGTCAACACTGGCCGCCGCCTCAAGAAACAATTCCCATGTGGCATCCGGAATCTCTAGGGGACCGTCAGCCATGGCCTCACGAGACTGCCGTTCAAAATCACCGGGGATCTGCACACTATCAAAACCTTCGGCTGGGGCCGCTGCGCGAACGGAATCAAGCTGGCGTTGAATGCTCGCGCGGGCCGCATCACCGTGCCCGAACGCGTTCGGGTCGATGGCGAAGCCAAAAACGCCAGAGGCATCACCACTTTGATCTATCGCACTACCGATGATCCCAACCGAAAACAATGTTGTCATAAGCGCAATCGCGGATCCCTTGTGCTCACCAAACGTCAGCAGCGTTCCACCGTTATACAGGTCGTTCGGATCAGTACTCGGTCGACCGTCAGCATCACGCAGCCAACCTTCTGGAACCGACTTACCGCTATCTCGGGCGACTCGGAACTTCCCCTCAGCCGCCACACTCGTCGCAAAATCCGAGACAAAACGATCCCCATCCAGACCTGGCGCACCAAACGCAATCGGATTTGTCCCGAGACGACCTTCGGCAGCACCAAAGGTTGCGGTCATTGGAACAGTGGCCGGAGACCCTTGCGAGAGGTAAAGCAACACACCGAGATCAGTAGCCAATTCAGCCCATTCGCCAAGGCGTCCGATGTGCGTGTGGTTCATAACACCACCCATCGCAATCTGGCTGGACTGGCACTTAGCCGCCAGACGACGGGTAAGATCAGCAGCCGCAAAGTGGCCAGGCCCGCGAGATCCATCCAGGAACACCGTTGTCTCAGTCTCAGATACAACCCGGGGACGGGCTTCCGGAACCATATTGCCTGCATGGATCTGGCGTATGTACTCCGGCACGCGCTGGATCCCATGAGAGGGGTGGCCGGACAGGTTTGAGGTCACCAGCCAGACTGCCAGTTGCTTCGCCATATCATGTGGCATACCCGCAGCAGCAAACACCCGGCTGGACACGTCACGAATACCGTCGACCGCCACCTGTGCCATCTATCACCTCAAGCTTTTCGGGAACAACCCCCATAGTACGAACCACAGTGGCAAACCAACGAGCTTTCGAGCACAGCTATGACGACACTCCGGCTACAAAATCGAGCATGGCGTCCCGAGACATCCCATCCAAACCAAGATCCACCATCGTTCGGCGGTTCGTGTCCAGCGGCTCGCCCAGCACCGTCAGCCCCAGCGCAACACAAGCGTTGATAACCGGCGTCGGGACATCAAGCATCGCTCCAAGTCCAGCCCACGCCCGTAAGCCGTATGGCACATCCTCGGACAACCATCGGGTGTTGAGCTGACCGGGTGCCTTTAACGCTGTAAGCATCTCGCTGCCATTAATGGTGGCCCATAGGTCCGGTGGGTCGGCGCAGGGCCCAAACCCGGCTCGATGAAAGGCCTCGGCTGCATCTGGAAGATCGTGGCCAAGTGCCGCTGCCACAGCCCGCCGTTCGGCATCTAGCGCCATGATCGCCGAAACCACCCCGCGTGTGACGCCCTCGTCATAGAAGTAAAACTCACCTCGTGAATGTTCGATCCGCCCCGCATTCATCAGTACCCCTGGAGGATGAACGACCGGGTTCATAGCGCTCAATCCGCAGTACAGCACGTCTGGAAGCCTCTCAATACCGGGGAACAGGGGCGTCAGCAGCGCATGGACCCGCCCCGTCTGGCTCGCGGGGAACACGCCCAGCCCAATCCGCGGGACGACACCAAAAATCGTGGTTTCGTCAGGTCCGGTTTTTCGACACACGTACGGCGACGTATCGGTTTCACCTACCGGGATCGGTGGGGCCCCCGCCGCACGAAAGATTCGATGAACCTCAAGAGAGCCTAACGTTCCCGGCATAAGGGTCACTGTATGACGTTCTTCAATATAGGGAGCAATCGCCCGGGCCCACGGGGCATGCGCATAAGCCGGAACGATCACGAGCAGTGTGTCTGACGCGGCTACGGCCGCGGCCACGTCATCCGTGATCATCGCGATCTTCGCGACACCAACCCGTGCTACTCCACGAAGCTCGATAGCCTGGGCCTCGCGGACCGGATCAATGGCTTCGCAAAAGTCGGGTAGCTCAGCCAGGGTGACGGAACATCCCGCCAACGATAGGTTGGCTGCGACTGGAAACCCGGTGTTCCCAGCCCCAAACACCGTTATGTCGGTTTGCACCCGTAAGTCCTCTCACTACGATCGTGTCATTGACACCCATGATGCGCCGTAACCCTCATAATGCGCTACGGTGCTGCTACTAAAGTTTCGACGAGTAGCTCCGCATGCCTAATGAACGATTCCGTGTTGCACTCACCAACGGGTTGCGCCACGAGTATGTCCTCGAGCATCGAGAACCACTTGATGCCGCTGGCGCCACACTAGATGTCGTTGAGGCGCCAACCAGCGACGATGAGGCCGTCGATCGCCTCCGTGGCTACCACGGAATCATTTTCTCGCACGGGCACTATCGACTAAATCCGTTCGATCAATTGCCCGACCTCGTCGCCGTGATCGCACCAACGGTGGGAGTTGATCACGTCAACCTGGAAACAGCCACCGCCGCCGGCGTGGTCGTCGGCAATATCCCCACGTTCGCCACAGAACAGACGGCTGACATCGCCATGTATTTGATGCTCGGATCAGTTCGACGAGTCCCGCAAATCCTTGCCGAATGGACCGCCGGCCGGCGCGGCATTGCTGATTGGGAGCGAACAGTGCCGCCTATCGGTGATATGCGCGGAAGCGTGCTGGCGCTCATCGGCCTCGGCCGCATCGCGCGTGCGGTCGCCGTTCGGGCCCAGGCCTTCGGTGTGCGCTGTATTGCGTACGCCCCGACTGTTTCTCCATGGGAAGCCCAGGCTCTAGGGGTCCAGTTAGTCGAATTGAATGAGGCCCTTGCGAAAGCAGACATTGTCTCGGTTCACCTGCCCTACAACCCCGCCACCCACCACTTCATCAACGCTGAGCGTCTGGCACGAATGCAAGCGTCCGCCGTTCTCATCAACGTCTCCCGTGGACCAATTGTCGACGAAGCCGCCCTCGTCAGCACGCTCGAATCCGGCGGTATCGCTGGCGCGGGCATTGATGTCTTCGAGCAGGAACCGCCGTCAACTGACACAGCCCTCATCAACCTGCCGAACGTGGTCTGGACCCCGCATACAGGCGGATCAACCAAGATAAGTGTGCATCGAGTTGGCGAAGGCGCGGCTGAGCAAATGGCATGGGTGGCCGAAGGCTTCTGGCCTCGGGACATCGTGAACCGCGGCGTCGAGCCCCGACAACCGCTCCGTCAGCGAGGCTATCCGGACCCGTCATGACCACCGGCCACCTCCAATGGGGGATTCTTTCCACGGCCAGAATCGCCAGACGCGCCGTAGCCCCTGCCATACACGCATCCAGCAATGGCGAACTGCGAGCTGTTGCCAGCCGGGATCCCTCCCAGGCTCGTGCATTCGCAACCGACCTCGAAATCCCGGTTGCCCACAACTCCTACACGGACCTCCTGGCGGACGACTCTATCGACGCTGTATATATTCCGTTACCGACCTCGATGCACCATGAATGGGTGATAGCAGCGGCCCACGCAGGTAAGCACGTGCTCGTCGACAAACCGTTTGCCGTAAATGCGTCGGAAGCTTCAGAAATGGTGCAGGCGTGCCGGAGTACCGGCGTCCAGCTCATTGAAGGCTTTATGTACCGCTACGATCCACGTCATGCCCGGATGCAGGAACTGGTCGCCGACGGAGCCATCGGAGCCCTCCGACGCATCGTGATGGCGTTTAGCTTCCCGATAGACCGCACCGAGCCAAACGTTCGTCTATCGGAACCGCTGGCCGGGGGCGCGCTTGGAGACCTCGGGACCTATTGCGTCAGTGCCAGTCGTCTTCATATGGGTGGTGAACCCACCCGCCTGTTCGCCCAACTTGAAACCGACCCTGCCTTCGGGGTGGATATGGACGGAAACGCGATCCTTGACTTCGGTGCAAACCAGACCGCAATCGCCGACTTTAGCTTCAATACCGCAGGCCGGCAGCACATCGAACTTGTCGGGGACGCTGGCAGCATCAGTGCTCGACGGGCCATCGTTCCCACCAGCACAAGTGGCGCCATCGTAATAGCGAGGCCTGGGACAACGGTTACCGAACGCTTTGAACCCTTCGATAGCTATCAGGCCGAGGTCGAAAATATGGCCGATGCCGTACGCGGGATGGACGAACCTCTGGTCGGAGGGGAGGAGGCTATCAAGAATATGCGGGTCCTTGATCTAGTTCGGACGAGCGCCGCGAGTGGGCGATGGGAGACATTACGATGAAGCGAGTGACAAAACCCACCGGTCAGTTCAACATCGTGGTTGCAGATGTCGAGGTTCCGGAACCCGGTCCCCATGAAATCCGGGTTCGGAGCGTCCGAAGCTTGATTAGCCGGGGCTCCGAGCTCTGGCACCGATACATCAAGCATGAGGCCGTGGACCCCAACATCATGGGGTATTCGGTCGGTGGCATCGTGGATGCGGTTGGCTCCGAAGTCACCGTATTCATCCCCGGTGATCGTGTCGCCATCTCTGCCCCACATGCTGAATACGTCATTGGCAACACAAACTCGCATGAATACGCGAAGGGAACCGGACCACAAGTCGTAGCTCTTCCTGACAACATCAGCTTCGACCAGGCCACCTTCTGGCCCCTTACCACTAGTGCCGTTCAGTGGGTTGAGCTCAATGATATTTCACCAGACCATACCGTCGTTATTTTGGGCCAAGGCCTCGTGGGCAGCTTAATGCTGCAAGTTGCCAGGGCAAATGGGGATGGGCGTCTGATCGCTGTCGATGCTCTTCCGATGCGATGTAACTTGGCGGCAGCTCTTGGAGCCGACATTGTTGTTAACGCCGCAACGGAGGATCCGCTTTCTCGTGTCCTTGAAATCACGGATGGGGTTGGGGCCGACGTTGTCGTCTATGCGGTGGGCGGACGTGCCGGGCTTGACGCATTCGCCCAGGCCCAGCAGATGGTGGCCCGAGGCGGTCTCATACATGTTGTCGGTAAATATGAGGATGCGCCGTTGCCGCTGAATTCGCACATCCAGCAAATACGTCTCATCGTTGGAACATTGCCCGACAGCGATCGGCAGCAAGCGTCTGACCGAGCCCTAGGGCTCCTCGCGGACGACCTCATCGCGACTGATCGCATGATCACCCACAGGTTTGACCACCTTGAGGCAGCGGCCGCGTTCAGATTTCTTCATGACTGCCCGGCCGAAGCCTTCGGGGTCCTACTAACATGGGACACGGATACACCAGACGCCTAACTATCGTTGGTATCCACGTAAATCCCGTACTGTGCAGAGAACACCGAGAAACGATCTGAACGGAAAATCACCGTTCCTGGTTGCGGGGAGCGGATTCGAACCGCTGACCTCCGGGTTATGAGCCCGACGAGCTACCACTGCTCCACCCCGCGCTGAATTCTACCGGACGCAGCGACACCGTCGCTTAAATAACGAAGCACCGGACCGACCGATAAGCCGCATTCTGTCAGGGGCGACCATCTATCTGGGGCCAGTGTTGCCACCGGCCTCATGCAGCCCACCTGGAACTGGGCGAGCAGCCTCATAGCGTTCCGACTTGACCTTGCTTCCGGTAGAGGTTGGCCGTTTCACTCCTGCCTGACCGTGTAGCCACACAGGCATCGTCACTGTGCTCCTATTCCGACCCTTGTCAGCGCAAACTGCTTCGGGCGACGGGTGTTACCCGCTACCGTGCTCTATGAAGTGCGGACTTTCCTCCCCGATCGATAATCGGAGCGGCCGCCTGGCCGACCCGATGCTCCGGGGACATCCTGACACAAAAAAGAACCTTAACCTGGGAAGAGTGAGTGTGAGGCATGTCGATCACCTGGACTCGATGGGAGTAAGTTTGGCGCGAAGGAGTCGCGAAAGCGACATTCTTCGTGAACGCTCAACCTGGGTGGCCACTCGATCGAAACCGAATGACACATTCCCTAGAAAGGAGGTGATCCAGCCGCAGCTTCCGCTACGGCTACCTTGTTACGACTTCGCCCCAATCGCCAGTCCCACCCTCGACAGCTGCCTCCGCGAACGGTTGGCGTACCGGCTTCAGGTGTTACCGACTTTCATGGCGTGACGGGCGGTGTGTACAACGCCCGGGAACGTATTCACCGCAGTGTGCTGACCTGCGGTTACTAGCAACTCCGACTTCATGCAGGCGAGTTGCAGCCTGCAATCTGGACTGAGACCAGCTTTAAGGGATTAGCTTCCTGTCGCCAGGTCGCTGCCCGTTGTACTGGCCATTGTAGCGTGTGTGTAGCCCGGGGCATAAGGGCCATGCGGACTTGACATCATCCCCACCTTCCTCCGCGTTGTCCGCGGCAGTCTCGCTAGAAAAATCCAACTAGCGACGAGGGTTGCGCTCGTTGCGGGACTTAACCCAACACCTCACGGCACGAGCTGACGACAGCCATGCAGCACCTGTCACGCAGTCCCGAAGGAACTCCCGATTTCGCGGGATAGCTGCGTGATGTCAAACCCCGGTAAGGTTCTTCGCGTAGCCTCGAATTGAACCACACGCTCCGCTGCTTGTGCGGGCACCCGTCAATTCCTTTGAGTTTTAGTCTTGCGACCGTAGTCCCCAGGCGGGACGCTTACCGCGTTAGCTCCGGCACGCAGGGGGGTTGAGCCCCCCACACACCTAGCGTCCATCGTTTACAGCGTGGACTACCAGGGTATCTAATCCTGTTTGCTCCCCACGCTTTCGC